>Ga0066388_100001530_pt1 | contig 13120 bp, 9 predicted proteins | sample PanSoiMetaGPlot6_FD_64539 | JGI IMG/M metagenome (GOLD analysis project Ga0066388, IMG submission 64539) | Tropical forest soil microbial communities from Panama analyzed to predict greenhouse gas emissions - Panama Soil - Plot 6 (Hybrid Assembly) | ecosystem: Environmental > Terrestrial > Soil... | reverse complement strand
CGGCGCGATACGCCGGGGAATTCGCGTTGCGTCGTGATCGGTCATTCGTTCGGCGCGCTAGTTTTAGAAAAAGCGCTGGCGCAGGCGTTAGTTGGGACGCTTTTGTACGAGCAGCCGTTTGCACCCGGGGTGGAAAAATCGCGCGCTGATCGAGTCTTCAAACCGGCTGATCTCATCCTGCTCGTGAATTCCGCGGCGGAATCGATCTATTCGAAGGAGATGATTGATATGTATCGCGACACGACACCGCTGCGCGGCGCGCCGCACGTCATCATGATTAGCTCCGATGCGGACACGGCGACCGGGCTAGCCTTTCCAATCGGAACGAAGCTCTCCAATGCTCCCAAGCTGCTCTCCGGAAGTTTCCGCAAGTACCACGAGGATGGACGCGACACCTCACAGTTTAACTATTTCACTCAAACGCCCGGCCATAACGATTCGCTCCAAAGTCATCGACTCGTTATGGTGGCGAAGGGGAAATCAGATTTGGGAGGAGATCCGTTCGACTTGAATTTAAAGAACCGGCCTGGCTCTTACGAAAACGTGACTCTCTATACCGGCACGCGTTACGACTGGACGCAGTGGCGCATCGAGCGGCAGGGACCGAACCAAACGAATTACTGGGTGCTGCGCGTTCCGAAACAGATCATTCCGGGGCACAGTCCGATCTTTGAAGGTGAATCGCGCGATTTGATGGCGGCCCTTTTCCGGCTGACGACAACGCCAGAAGCAGCTGAACGCCCGGTGCCTCTTAAGGTGCGGGGCAGTGCCGAAGGTCCCGTCCAAAAAACCGAGCAACGTTTGCAGCGCGTGCAGAGGACTGGAGAAACGGTTGTGACCCCGGTGCAGCCGAGGGCAGGCGATAGACACCCGCCGGAACACTAACCAGCCGGTAGTTCTCTAGTCGAAATTTGCGGCGTCAGGCTAAAGCGAGCGCGACGAGGCGGCTGCGGCAGGGAACCTCGAGTTTGCGGAAAATGGCGTGAATGTGTTTTTTTACCATCGCCACACTTAGATGCGCCGTGTCCGCGATCTCTTTGTTGCTGTGTCCATTGCAAACAAGCCGCGCAACTTCCCGTTCCCGCATGGTGAGCCGGGCGATTGCGGGCAGGCGCCAGATCGCCGGTTCGCGGTTGGCATTACCGTTGCGACTCAAATCTTCGCACTCAATCAGAAAATGAGGGCGAACTACTCCTGCCGACCTCAGATGCCTCAAATGAACCGTCGCCCGCAAATGAGACAAGCGTGGGTGATGAGCCTGTTCTCCCTTGAACAATCTTCGTGCGCCTGACAGCCTTCTGCGCCCTGCTTCCGTCCATTGTTGTTTGAGCAGACGGCATCGATCCAAAATCGCAGCGGGAATTTTCGATATCGCTTTCGTTCGCTTCGCTTCTTCGGGTCCTTTTTCCCACACGGCACAAAACTCGCGCGCGGCCCGGTTCAAATAAATTGGCTTTAGATTCCATCGCAGGATGATTGTCGGCAACGGCAGTCGCTTCATGAATTCTTCGAGATCCATTCGCACAGCCCGTTCATGCTCGAGCGATTCGATCCGGCAAAGTGCCGTCATGAATTGAGGATAAAGCTCGCGAAACAATTTCATTTCGGCCCTCGAGAAATCGCCTTGTCCGGCGGTACGCAAAATCGCGATCCCGCAAATAAGGGTCTGACGTTTCCAAAAAAATAAACACAGGCCGTGGGCGCATTCTTGATGTGCGACGTAGCGACGATAAAGGACGGATCGCACAAAGCTGCTGCGAGTGGGGAAGAGATTGCCCAAACGCACGAATTTCCCGCGCGCCGGCAGTGCGAGATAACTTTTGAGAGGTTCCACCGCGAAGAAACCTTCCGGCATCGATTCCGTCCATCTCGCGATTATCCGCAAGGGCGGATTACGTCGAAAGGTCAGGCCGATCAGGCAAGCTGGTATCGCGGCCGAGAACACTTGTTGCACAGCCCTCCAAAACGAGTTGACGTCCATCGCGCGATGCAGGCTGAGCAAGGGTCTTTCCAACGCCGGATCGATCACCGGTTCAAGATTCTTCTCGCCTCTGAAATTCCCCTTTGATCGCTGCACGTTTTCGCCCCGGCTTCGCGTACTCGCCGCTTCGTTGTTTCATAATTAGACAACGCTGCGTTCGGAAAACGTTCAAATTGATCCGAAGACTAAAAAGTCAACCAAAGTTACCTGGCGACTGCAATTCAATGCGCGAAATTCCTGTTTCAAACGACAAGAGAAACAAAAAAACGGAGGGAAAAAGGTAGATGAAACTAGAAATAAACGTACCGGTAAGCGGCCTCGATCTGGCAAGCCTACTCGATGGCGAACAGGGGCTGTTCCTCTGTCAAAACAGAGGCCAAAACTACATCACCGTCGCCAAGGCTGGTCATTCGATTGCCTTCGGGCCGACGCCAATTGGCAAGGCCATCCAGGAGCAGGTGGCATCGAGTGTCGGACCGGAGCCCTGGTTCGTCACCAAGATCAGCAACTCGACTGAGTATGCTGACTTCCGAGGGACATTCCCCGGCAGAGAAGGGCGCTAAGCAAAGACGAGGGGAAAAAATCGAAAGCCTCAGTGGGGCCGGAAGCCCACTGAGGCTTTTCTCCTTTATCACCGGATGTCATTCCGAGCGGAGCGAGGAACCTCACACTCGAAGCCAATGATCACACATCCGCCTGGGCGTAACACAATTACTCTGTGAGAGGTCCTTCGCTTCGCTCAGGATGACCGCGTGAACGCTTAGCGAGCGTAATTAACTGTTTTTCCAGCCGTTACCGTTCCCGTCCCGCGCCAGTGCCGGCGCATATTCCGGCGCAAGCTCGACGTCTTCGGCGACACCTTCCAAGTCCGGGTCCATGAGAGATTTCCCGTGATGTTCCTTGGCGATAAGCATGTAAAGCGATGGCACGATGAAGAGTGTGAAGATTGTTCCAATCGTCATACCCCCAACGAGCACCAGACCGATGGAATTTCGTGCCGCGGCCCCGGCACCAGTCACAAGAGTAAGGGGGAAGTGGCCTGCGACAGTCGCAACGCTGGTCATCATGATCGGCCGCAATCGAATTCGGGCGGCTTGCGCTACCGCCGCTAGTTTCGCTAAACCCTCACGCTGAAGCTCATTCGCGAACTGGACAATCAGAATTCCATTTTTCGAAACGAGGCCAACCAGCGTGACCAGTCCTACTTGCGAGTAGATGTTGAATGAAGTCGTCCAGCCGTCGGTGAAAAACTTGCCAAAGGGCATCTTTAAAAACATGAACACCGCCGCGCCGAACAGCGCCAGCGGAACCGAGCCCAGCAAAATAATCAAGGGATCACGGAAGCTGTTAAATTGTGCGGCAAGGACGAGGAAAATGAGCAGAACCGCGAGGACGAAAACTCCAAGAAAACTATTCCCTTCCAATCGAAGCTGGCGGGAGCCCCCGGTGTAATCGATCACATATCCTGCGGGGAGGATTTTATGCGCTTCGCTTTCCAAAAACTTGAGCGTTGAATCAACCGAACCGGTCGGAACACCGCTGATGGTGACGGCGTTCAGTTGTTGCATCCGATTCAATGATCGGGCAATCGTTTTATGCTCGATACGTGCGATGGTGCTGAGAGGAATCAGCTGGTTATTGGGGCCCGTAACGTAAATGTCATTCAGCTGCTCAGGGTTCAAGCGGTCTACGCGTTTAATTTGTGGAATGACTTTGTAGCTCAGTCCTTCCATGTTGAACCAGTTAACGTAATTGCCACCGATGCTGGCGGACAGATCGGAGCCAATCTGCTGCATGTTAAGCCCCATCGCGGAAACTTTGTCGTGATCGATAACGACCTGCGCCTGAGGCTGATCGATTTTCGTATCGATATCGCCAAACTGAAACATGTGCGCCTGCATCGCCTTTTGGAAAATGGTCTTGGCGAATTCGAGAATGCGTTCCTGGTCGGCGGTCGAGGCAATAATGAAGCTGACCGGAAAATTGTCTGAGCCGGGCAACGCCTCCGGCATGATCGGAAACATTTGTATCGCCGGGATAGTTGCCAGCTTTTGTTGAATGACTGGCAGATAATTTTTAGTTGGCACCTTTCGCGTGCCCCAAGGTTTCAACACCATGCCGCCAAAGCCGCTGTTGGGTTCGGTAATTTGAAACGTGAACCGAGTGTCCGGAATATCGTGAAACACTTTTCCGGCCGCATCGGCGTAACGAATGGTATCGTCGATCGTGGCATTGGCCGGCGCTGTGATGATACCGAAGATTACTCCTTGATCTTCCTTCGGCGCCAGTTCCTTCGTTGCTACTTTGGGTATCGCCACGAACATCAACAAGGCGAGAACCGAAATTCCTGCCCAGACAATGTAAACAGCCGGCCGGGCGTTTAATGTCCTGTCCAAATGTCTTCCATACCAGTCACGCACGCGATCGAAAGTGCGATCAACAAAGCCTTTGAAGCCTTGCTCCACATGGTGGGGCGGCAGCAGAAACGACGACATCATTGGTGAAAGAACGAGTGCGACGACGCCAGAGATAAAGACGGCGCCGGCAAGCGTCAGAGCAAATTCGCGGAACAATGCCCCAGTCAGACCGCCTTGCAATGCAATCGGCGTGTACACTGCCGCGAGCGTGATCGTCATCGCGATGATCGGACCGATCAGCTCGCGCGCGCCAACGAGCGCTGCATTCGTACGCGACATTCCGTCCGCGATGTGGCGTTCTACGTTCTCAACCACAACGATCGCGTCGTCGACCACCAATCCGACTGAGAGAACAATCGCGAGCAGCGTCAGCAGATTCAGCGTGAACCCGAATACCTGCATCAAAAACATCGCGCCGATGAGTGAAATCGGGATTGCAACGACTGGCACAATGACGGAACGGAACGAACCAAGGAATAAAAAGATGACGATCATCACGATGATCAATGTGTCGATCAGCGTCTTTACGACCTCGTGGATGGCATCGTTGATGTACGCCGTGGCGTCGTAGGCCATTTCCGCCGTCATTCCAGTCGGCAGCTCCTTCTTGATTTGATCGAGCTCAACCCGAACCCGTTTGATTACATCCAACGAGTTGGCATTCGGGAGCACCCAAATACCCATGAACACGGCTTTCTGTCCGGAGAATCGCACCTCCGTGTCGTAGTCTTCTGCGCCAAGCACGACGTCTGCGATATCGCCCAGCCGGACCAGCGTGTTCTTATCTTGTCGCACCACCAGCTGCTTGAATTGATCCGCAGTATGCAAATCGGTGTTTGCCGTTAGGTTGACCTGAAGAAGCGAGCCTTTCGTATTTCCAACTGCCGCCAGGAAGTTATTTTTCGCCAAGGCATCGCGGACTTGCGAGGCGCTGATGTTCAGCGCAGCCATCCGTTCCGGTTTCATCCAGATGCGCATGGCAAAGGTCCGGCCGCCCAGAATATCTGCTTTTTGCACACCGCCAACGGCCGTCAGGCGCGGTTGCACGAGCCGGACCAGATAATCGGTCACCTCGTTAGGCTCAAGAATGTTGGATGTGAAACTGAGATAAGCCGAAGCGAATTGGGAATCAGCTGCTTGAATTGCAATTACTGGAATCTGCGATTCCGGCGGCAGGTTGTTACGGATCGCATCAACTCGCGAGCTGATATCCGACAGCGCCTTGTTCGCGTCGTAGTTCAATTTGAGACGTGCCGTGACAAGCGATTGGCTCTGCGTGCTCTGAGATTGAATGTAGTCGATGCCATCCGCAGCAGCGATCGCGCGCTCGATCGGAGTGGTAATGAATCCCCGAACAAGCTCGGCGTCAGCGCCGACGTAAATCGTGGTCACCGTGATCGCAGCGACGTCGCTGCGCGGGTATTGCCGCACACTCAGGGTTCTCATCGCCTGCAAACCGGCGATGAGAATGACGAAGCTTACTACCATCGCCAGCACTGGCCGTTTGATGAACAGATCCGTGAGTTTCATTTGCTAGTTCGTTGTGTCGGATTGCGACATAGACGCATTTGCCACTACGAATCGACCGGCTTGGGATTCAACTGCGGCTTGGGGGCCAAATCGTTATTGATTACCACCGGCATTCCGTTGCGCAGCTTGAACACACCAGTGCTGACGACCACATCGCCCGCTTTTAACCCTTCCGTAATAGAAACAAAATCTCCGCGCGCTTCACCGATTCGCACAAAAGCCTGTCGCAACGTCTGCGACTCTTTCCCGGTCTTCGGGTCTTTCTTCTTCTCGATTAGGTAAACAGAATTGCCATACGGAGCGTACGAGACGGCGCTACCTGGAATCACCAGTGTTTTGTTTTTCTCCGGCAAAATGACGTCGACTTTGACGAACATCCCCGGACGTAACTCGTGGTCCGGGTTTTCCAAAGTCGCCTGAACGCCGATGTTACGCGTCACCGCATCGACCATGGAATTAATGGCGGTCACTTCTCCTTTGAACTCGTGGCCGGGCAGTGCGTCGGCGTGAACGCGTGCCTCGTATCCGGTACCAAGCTTCGGAAGGTTCTGCTGCGGTAGCGCGAAGTCGACATAGACCCTGTCGAGCGCCGTCAACTGCACCACTTGCTGACCGGCGTTGATCATCTGCCCAACGTTCGCTTGCCGAATACCGAGCATTCCATCGAATGGTGCGCGCACCTGTTTCTTCGCGATGAAAGCGCGCATGTTGTCCACCGTGCCTTGTTTTTGGCCAAAGGTTGACTGAGCAGTATCAAATTCCTGCTTCGAAACGACCTTTCGCGCCACCAAATCGCGTTCTCGCTCAAGATTCGCTCTTGCCAGTTCCAAATCGGCTTCCGCGGTACGCAACTGCGCTTCCTCGGCCGAGCTGTCGAGCCTCATTAGCACTTCACCTTTTTTCGCGACGCCGCCATTTTGGAAATCGATTTCGGCAACAACTCCGCCCAGCTCGGTGGAAACCACCGCGCCCTGAACAGCTGAAACCGATCCTATTGCCGAAAGCATCGGCGCCCAATCCTCTTCCTTAGCGACTACACTCGACACCGTGGTCGGCGGCATCACCATCGGCGTGCTCATCATCTTGCCGATCTGCATGGCCTTTATCCCAAAAACAAAGACCACAATCGCAACGAGCAGACCCATCGCGAGGGCAAGACTCCGCCAGCGACGCCGCGGCCTTGCAGTCGACTGCGCTGGAACGTTTGAAATAGTCTTTGCCACGTCATGCATAAGCCGGTTCTCCCTTTGGTTTAAACAACAAGCGCCAGAGCCTCCGTGTCGCTTCCAGTTGTCGCTCGCGGCGTTCTGCTGCAGTCATCTCGTGTGGACGCAACACGTCCAGCATCAGCATTCCGCGCGCGACGGCAAAAATTAATTCCGCCAATTCGTGGGGCGTCAATCCGTGCGCCGCACTTTGGGCTTCTGGCGCGCGCGCGATCAATTCAGTCACGCCGTCCATCGCGGTTTCCAAAACGTCGCGCGTCAAATTGGCCACGTGCGGGTTTCGCGAAGCTTCGGCGTAAAGATCTACGACAAACGCGGACACCACTCGCGTCTCGTCTTCGCAGCAATGCGCGGTAAACAAAATCTCAAGCGATTCAAGCAGCGTCGGTGCGTGTCGTGCGCGCTCCAGCACTTCCCCGATCTCCTGCTTGTGCCGGTCGGCCATCGCTGAAATGACCGCTTCCTTGTTTTCGAAGTAGCGGTAAATCAGCCCGACGCTAATCCCTGCCTCGCTGCTGATATCATGCATGCTGGTTTGGTGAAACCCACGCTTGGCAAAGCAGACCAGGGCGGCCTCAAGGATCTGGGAACGCCGATCGCCATTGGAAGAATCTATCTGGGGATGTGACATAGATGTGGGAAGATGAATGAACGTTCATTCATTGTCAAGTTGTCGGCTCGCGCGAGCCCAAATCCGAGCGGTTCGTCCCAGGCCACGGTCCAATTCGGCTATGGCACGGCCCCGTGTGGATCGCCTTTCCTGACGTCAAAAGCAGGCGCTACCAGCCAGTGGCCGGTGACTGCTGAAATCCGCCTAAGACTTCGTGTCCAATACTGTCTCCGCCGAGTGATGTGACACAACCGGCACAGACTGCGCTGGCGACTCGAAACCAGCAAAAGGCTCTGGCACTGGTTGGCTGATGAATTGCATGATCGCGGCGAGCACGCTCAAAACGAAGGTGGCATACAACGCCGTTTCCATCGCGCTTCGGCCTTTCTCCTCTGAGCGAACTAACAGGCTGTAAGTCGTTTGATTTTTCATATCATTTGAATCCTTTCCTCTAAAGACGCCGCGGAACATCCCCTTTTGTCTAAAGTTTGTTGATCGTTCATGATTGCTTTGAACCTTGGATGCAGTGGCGTCATGAATTGGATTCAAACAAAAACAAATTTCTCGCGGACGTTCCCACCTGATGCGCGTTATCTGGTTGGCGTTTCCGGCGGGCGCGATTCCGTCGCGCTTCTGCATTGGCTAATCAATCTCGGCTACAAGGACCTGGTCGTTTGTCATTTGAATCATCAGCTACGCGGTCGGTCCAGCGATGCCGATGCGCGCTTTGTGAAAGGGCTTGCCAGCAAATCTGGCGTCGATTTTGAGCTCGGCGCGACAGACGTGCGCGCGCTTGCGAAGAGAAACAGGATGTCGATCGAAACCGCTGCGCGAGAGGCACGCTATTCGTTTTTCGCCAAGACCGCAGAGTGCCGCCAATGCTGGATAATCCTTCTAGCGCATCACGCCGATGACCTGATCGAAACTTTCCTGATCAATCTTTTTCGCGGTGCCGGCAGCGCGGGCCTCGCCGGTATGCGAGAAATTTCCACTCGCTCTTTTCACGGCGTTGAGCTGAAGATCGTGCGGCCACTGCTCGGTATTTGGCGCAAAGAGATCGACGACTACGTGCGCAAACATCGGCTTACTTTTCGCGAGGACGCTTCGAACAAAAGTCTCAATCCGTTGCGTAATCGCATCCGGCATCGTGTCATTCCGCATCTTGAGAAGAACGCCGGTCGAAACGTTCGTCCCGCGATTTGGCGTGCCGCGATCATTGCCGGCGAAGAAGAAGATTGGATCGAAAAACAGCTCCAGGATTCGGGCGATGCCCAATTCTCGGTCCGACGGCTCCGCGCCCTGCCAGTCGCACTTCAACGCCGTGCAGTTCTAAAATGGCTGCGAGCACAAAAAGTTTCCGAGATTAGCTTCGACGTGATCGAGCGCGTGCGCTCGCTTGCCGATCACGACGCCGCCGTCGCCAAAGTGAATCTTCCGCAAGACCGCCATGCCCGCCGTCGCGCAGGGAAAATTTTCATCGAATAACCTGTTGCCGCGTCTCTGTGAGACGCGCATCGCAAGCTTAGCCAGGATATCGGTGGCGAGCGCTCCGCACAGCGAAGCGGCTACAACATCTGTGAAAATCCGTGTAATCTGTGGTTGATGACTTCTGACATCCGCGTCCGCTTCGCCCCCTCCCCCACAGGCTATTTGCACATTGGCGGGGCGCGCACAGCGCTTTTCAACTGGCTGTTTGCGCGTCATCACGGTGGGAAATTCGTACTGCGAATCGAAGATACTGATACCAAGCGAAATACCGAGAAAGCGATGGCAGCCATTTACGAAGGGTTGCAATGGCTGGGCCTGAATTGGGACGAAGGTCCGCACCTCGGCGGCGAATTCGGGCCTTACTTGCAAAGCGAGCGAACCGAGCTTTACGAGCGCTATTTGAAGAAGCTTCAGGATTCTGGTCACATCTTCGAGGACCAGGGCGCGATGCGATTTCGTTCGCCGCGCGAGCACGTCATCGTGGATGACGTCGTGTGCGGCAAAATTGACTTCGATCTCAGCAATCCTGCGACGCATCCAGACATGACGATCCGTCGTCCAGATGGCTCATGGATTTTTCATTTTGTGAATGTAATTGACGATCTGGAGATGAAGATTTCCCACGTAATCCGAGGCGAAGATCACCTCTCCAACACGCCCAAGCACATCGAGCTCATTCGCGCGCTAGGGGCAACACCACCGCATTATGCGCACATCCCGCTCATCCTAAACCGTGACGGATCGAAGATGAGTAAGCGCGACGAAGGAGCACGCGTGGAGTACTACATCAGACGAGGTTATCTACCGGCGGCGGTTCGAAATTATCTTTGTCTGCTCGGCTGGTCGCCAAAAGATAATCGGGAGAAAATCGATATCGACGAAATCATCCGAATCTTTGATCTGAAAAACATCGGACGCAGCTCGGCAACGTTCGATCCCGACAAGCTCCATTGGTTGAATGGCGAATACGCGCGCGAATTGAGCGACTCCGAATTTTGCGATCTGGCGGTCGCAAAGCTGAAGGCGAGCGGAGTAAAGCTTGAGAGTTTTCCAGGGGAATACGTGCGTGCTGCGCTGGAAACCTGCAAAGGCAAGATCAATACCTTCGACGAGCTGCCCGCCTATTGTGCGTTCTATTTCACAGACAATGTCGAATACAATCCCGAAGGAGTTGCCAAACATTTCACTGCTGAGAACAGACCGAGACTGGAAGCTGTTCGCGATGCTCTAAGTGCTCTGAAGAAATTCGATGTCACCGAAATCGAAACGACATTGAAAAACACCGCCGCAAAACTCGGTGTAAAAGTCGGCGCGATCGTTCATCCAACTCGACTGGCGGTCACAGGCAGCAACGTGGGACCAAGCCTCTATCACCTGCTCGAAGTTCTCGGAAAAGAAAAGGTCATCGCGCGCATCGATCGCGCGGTTTCTAGGTTTTAAGGCAGGCCAGGCGATTCGCTCACCGTACAACGGCCATTTCACGGGGAAGTATTTCCGCGTTGTAGGGCATGCGCTCCGCCTGTCAAGTTCGTCAGAGTCACTTCTTCGCCTCCTTCGCCCACGTATCTCTCAATGTGATCGTCCGATTCCACACCTGCTTTTGACGCGTGGAATCCGGATCGAGCGCAAAATAACCGAGCCGCTCAAATTGATAGCGCTCTTCAGAGCGCGCGTTCGCTAGCGCTGGCTCGCATTTCGCGGTCACTACTTCAAGCGAGTTTGGGTTAATAAATGATTTGAAATCGCCGCTCGCGTCGGGTTCGGGAACACTGAACAGGCGGTCATACAATCGAACCTCTGCGTCGATCGCCTGAGCCGCGCTGACCCAGTGTATGGTCCCTTTCACTTTGCGACCAGCAGTCGGTCCGCCCGATTTGCTGTCGAGATCGATTGTGCACCGGAGCTCAGCCACGTTGTCGGCCGAATCCTTCACGACTTCATCGCATTTGATGATGTAAGCGTATTTCAGTCGCACTTCGCCGCCGGGCCGCAGTCGAAAATATTTTGGCGGCGGGGCTTCCATAAAATCGTCGCTCTCGATGTAAAGCTCGCGACCGAACAGAATCTTGCGTGTTCCCGCATTTGGATCTTCGGGATTATTGATTGCATCCAGCTCTTCGATTTTACCCTCGGGATAATTCGTCAGCACAACCTTGATCGGGCGCAGCACAGCGAGCCGGCGCGTAGCGGTGCGATTAAATTCGTCACGCATCGTGTGTTCCAGCACGGCCATGTCAGTCATGCTTGGGTATTTGGTGATACCGATGTTGTAGGCGAAACTGCGCAAGGTGCTCGCAGTAACTCCGCGTCGGCGCAAGCCGGAAATGGTAAGCATCCGGGGATCGTCCCAGCCGCTAACAAGGTTTTCGTTCACTAGCTGGATCAGTTTGCGCTTGCTCATGACCGAGTAAGTAAGATTGAGTCGCGCAAATTCATATTGATGCGGGCGCGGCTCGGGCAATTCGAGCGCCTCGAGAATCCAATTATAAAGCGGCCGGTGCACTTCGAATTCGAGCGTGCAAACCGAATGCGTGATGCTCTCAATGTAATCGCTCAGTGTGTGCGCCCAGTCGTACATCGGATAAATGCACCATTTATCGCCGGTGCGATGATGCGATGCGTGCCGGATGCGATAGAGCACCGGATCGCGCAGCCAGATGTTTGCGGCGTTTACGTCGATCTTTGCCCGCAGTGTCCGCGCTCCCTCGGGAAACTCCCCTGCTTTCATACGGGCAAACAGATCGAGGTTTTCCTCGATCGAGCGATCGCGAAAGCTACTCGCCTTCCCGAGGCGGCGGTACGCGTCCGTTTCTTCGGGAGTCATATCGCAGACGTATGCTTTGTCCTTGCGTATAAGCTCGACAGCGTATTCGTACAAGCGGTCGAAATAATCCGATGCGTAAAATGGCGCTCCACCGATGTGCTTTTCAGCCCAACCATCGACCAGCCAATGCACGTCAGTCATAATTGACTCTACATATTCGGCTTCCTCCTTTATCGGGTTGGTATCGTCCATCCGAATGTTGCAAATGCCTCCAAACTCACCCGCGATCCCGAAGTTGAGGCAAATCGATTTCGCATGGCCAATATGGAGGTAGCCGTTAGGCTCTGGCGGGAACCTCGTGCAGATTTGTTTGTATTTGCCCGCTCGAAGGTCGTCCGCGACGATATCGCGAATAAAATCCGAAGGTCTTTCAGTTTCAGTCGTCATTATAACGAACAAAGCTATCGGCGAAGAAGCAGATCCACAACTTTAGCGTTGAAGCGCCTCACAATGATTGCTCACGTCATCCTGGGTGAAGCGAAGTTGAGTCGAAGGAGCCTGCGAACCTGCCCTGGGTTCTACCACGGGATTCCTCGACGTCGCTCGGAATGCCTAGAATGAAAGCGCAAACCACCCAACGTTACACGCTCGCCGATCTTGAGGGGTGGAATGAGATAACACCCGATATCGATCCACCGATTCGCCTGGGAATCTTTGGTGATCCCGTTGCGCATTCGCTTTCGCCCGAAATGCAAAACGCCGCCCTGCGAGCCTGCGAGATCAATGCTCAATACGCGTGGTTTCATATCCGCCCGAATGAATTGAGATCGGCTCTGCGCTTTTTGCGAAATCTGGACTTCGTCGGCGTGAACCTGACGGTGCCGCACAAAATTGCGGGTTTCAGGCAGATTGACGAAGCGGATGAATCGGCAAGTCGCATAGGAGCCATAAACACAATTCGCATTCGGGATAAGAAACTGATCGGATCGAATACTGATGGTGAAGGATTCGTGCGTGCCGTCCGCAGCGAGTTCTCCGTCGATCTCCGCGATCTTAGAGTACTCATAATCGGCGCAGGTGGTGGAACGGGGCGCGCCATTGCCT
>Ga0066388_100001529_pt1 | contig 13120 bp, 10 predicted proteins | sample PanSoiMetaGPlot6_FD_64539 | JGI IMG/M metagenome (GOLD analysis project Ga0066388, IMG submission 64539) | Tropical forest soil microbial communities from Panama analyzed to predict greenhouse gas emissions - Panama Soil - Plot 6 (Hybrid Assembly) | ecosystem: Environmental > Terrestrial >... | reverse complement strand
CCGAGCAGGAGATTGATTATGTGCTCAGCCATCCAGCGCACACCGTTAACCGATTAGCTGGACGCTTTGCCGCCAAAGAGGCTGCATCGAAGGCGCTGGGTACGGGCTGGCGGGGCATCAGCTGGCGTGAGGTGGAGATTGTTAAACAGCCCTCCGGCGCCCCGGCGGTAAGACTGCACGGCCGGGCAGCACGGCTGGCCGAACGGTTAAACCTGACGCACTGGGAGGTAAGTTTGAGCCATGATCAAGACTATGCCACCGCCTGCGTCTTAGCTTACGGACAGAACAGCTCTGCTTATGGCTGAAGACAGCTGGCAGCCAGGCTGAGCGCCGACTCCAGCTCGTCCCCGTCGGCCTCCAGGAATCCAGGGAAGAAGGGCGTGTGGTAGAACAGCGATCCATTGTTACGGTAACCACCGACTTCGGGTCGGCTGACGGCTACGCCGGTGTGGTCAAGGGCGTGATTTTGTCCATAGCGCCAGCCGCCACGATTGTCGACCTCAGCCACGATGTTGGGCGCTGGGACATCGCTGCCGCTGCCTGGATCCTGGCCACAAGCTACCGCTACTTCCCGGCCGATACGGTACACCTGGGCGTGGTTGACCCGGCGGTAGGCACGGCCCGCCGTAAGGTAATCGTCAAGGCCGGTCACGGCGTTTTTGTCGGTCCGGACAACGGCATCTTTTCACAGGTTCTGGCCCGGGAGAAGGAGCACTCTGCTTTCGAGCTTTCTGAGAAGCGCTTCTGGCTTGCCGACCCCTCAAGCACCTTCCACGGACGGGACATCTTCGCCCCGGTCGCTGCATACTACTTGAACGGGGTCGAGCCGGCGGCGCTGGGTACCGAGATTGATCCGGCCACGCTGGTCAGGCTGCCCGAGTCAGCTCTCATCGCCAGCGGGAATACAATCGAGGGCCGGGTGGTTTATGTGGATCATTTCGGAAATCTGGTCACCAACATTGCCGGAGCCCAGGTCAGGGCGGGTGCCAGCTTTACTCTGGCGGGAAGGCAGCTTGGTATGCTCGCCCACACCTACGAGAGCGCAGGCTCGGGAAGCCCGGTAGCGCTCCTGGGAAGCCACGGCTTTGTCGAGATTGCCGTCAACCGGGGCAAGGCAAGTGAGCTGCTTGAGGCGGGTGTGGGAACGGTTGTGCAGCTGGACTGGGAACGCTGATCAGGAGATCGAGAAATAATGGCTCAGCCGCTCAAAGACGAGGAACTCTGCAAGCTGATGGTGGATACTCATGGCGCCCGGTTTGACGGAGGGATCTGGGACGCTTTCGACAATGAGGTTGTGCCCGAGCTGCCAGAAGAGCCAAGCATTGCCGATCTTGGTTGCGGGCCCGGGCTGTTCCTTTTTGACCTCTGTCAACGCCTGCCAGCAGCTCACCTTTACGGTTTTGAAGCGAGCGAGACCATGCTCGATTTTGCCGAGAACTTGAGCTGGTCTACCGACAATCCCAGGCTCCGGAACTCTGATCTGAGCCTGGGCATCCCGGCCCCAGATCGGCAATTCGACCTCGTCTCCATGAACTTCTTTCTGCACCAGTTTGAGTATCCGCTGCCGCTGTTGAGCGAGACCTTGCGCGTCCTCAGGGAGCGGGGCCTGGTCTGGGTCTATGACTGGGTTCGCCGGCCGCTGTCGGAGTACTTGCGCTTCTGGGAGCTAGATCCGGGTTTGCCTGGAGGGGCGGACGATCCGAGCCTGGCTTACCGCCTATTTGCCAGCCATAATCGCTTTACCAGCGAGGACTGGCGATACGTCTTCTCTCAGGCAGGGTTGGTCACTGTCGCTGAGTTGCCTCGTGCCGGCGGGCAGCACGCTCTCAGCATTCTTCGCCGCCAACCTCATTAGCCGGATCGAGCGCTGATCATGAACAAAACCAGGAGACCACCCAGGCAAGCCGATGGCATCAAGTGAGTTCATGAACAACACACCCGAACCCGCACCCACAGGCGAACCACCAGGCCGACGCCACCATATCTGGTGGTTAGTCATCTTCGGGCTGGTGGGCCTTCTTTGTTACTTTGCCCGCTCTTCTGAGGTCTTTCCGGCCGCTTCAATCGACCTGAAACTGCCCAGAGCCCGCATTCTTGCCCTTGCCGACAAATGGGCAGGGGCGCTCGGCTATGCGCAGGCCGGAGCAAAAAAATCTACCGTCTTCTCCTTCGACGATAACGCCAAGACATTCCTGGAGCGCGAACTGGGGCTGGCTCAGGCCAATGTCCTCATGCGCGAGACAGTACCGGTCTGGCGCTGGTCGACCCGTCTGTGCCGACCGTTGCACCTCGAGGAGGTGAGCGTCTCCATCAGTCCAACCGGACAGCTGGTCTCTCTCGATCATGCGCTGGAAAACGACAGGCCGATGACCTCCATTCCCCATGCCGATGCGCGCAAGCTGGCCCGAGATTTTGTTCAGGAGAAAGCCTTGCTCTCACTTGATGGCTTCCGGACGGTGGAGGACGGCTCCGTTGCTCAGCCGCACCGAACCGACCACTACTTTACCTGGGAAGACACAAGGCAACAGTTCAACGGCGCCCGGCTCCGGGTCTACGCTTATGTTTCCGGAAACAAGATAAGCGGCTTCAACCACTTCCTTTATGTGCCTGAAAACTGGCTTCGCAAGTTCAGCGAGCTACGCTCCTACAACAAGGCCCTGGAAGAGATCGCCAGCATCTTCTATACCATCTTCAGCGTCGCCACCTTCTTCGCCTTTGTCTGGGTCTTCACCTCCGGCATGCTGCGCTGGCGCTTCTCGCTATCGATTGCAGCGTTGATTGCCGTTATGGACTTTCTGGCGTCGCTCAACGACATGCCGAGCACCCTGCATGAGTATCCGACCACCATGTCTTATAACGGTTACCTGCTGGACTTTTATTCGGACGCACTGGCCAGCGCCTTCGGTCAGTTTCTGCAGGCTCTGGTCCTGGCAGGCGCTGCAGAAGCGCTCTACCGCCTGGCTCATCCGGCCAAGGCGGCGCTGGAGTGCCTGTTTCAGCGGAACGGTCTGCGCTCACGCCAGGTCCTGCTGGGGATCCTGGCCGGGCACGGCATGTTTGGCATACACCTGGGCTGGGTGATCGCTTACTACCTCCTGGGGCGGAAAATCGGCTTCTGGTCGCCGCTGGAGGTCACCAATACCGAGAGCCTGGGTACCATTTTTCCCTTCTACTCGGCCATGTATATCGGAGCAAGCGCAGCAGTATTTGAGGAGTTCACCTACCGCGTCCTGGGCATGAGCGTGTTCCAGCGGCTGGTGAAGCACTTCTGGGTCGCCAATGTGTTGCAAGCGGCAGCCTGGGCGTTCATGCACAGCAATTACCCGCAGGAGCCACCCTACGCCCGTGGGCTGGAGCTAACTGCGGTCGGCACCTTGTACGGTTGGGTTCTGCGCCGCTACGGCCTTATCGCTTGCCTGATCTCCCACTACGTCTTCGACGCCTTTCTGGGAGTGGCTCCGCTCACCTTCTCTTCTATTCCGGCTCTGAAAGCGACAGCTCTTCTTGCCATCCTGCCATTCCTCGTATTGCTTGTGATTGCTGCCGTCCTGGTACGAAGGCAGGGCTGGTTCAGAGATGAGCAATTGCTGAGCAATTCCAGCATCGCTCGTGTGGAGGCCAGCGACCAGGTCGAGGAGATCTTTCCGGCCACCCCTTATCAGTACAAGCCGCTCTCAGCCAGATGGCGGAAGATTCTAGCCTGTGTGCTAGTTGTCTCGTCGCTCATTGAGTTCGGGTACTTCTTCCCGACCGTAGGCAAAGAGGCTCGCCTTTTGCTCTCCAGAGACCAGGCGGTAGCCAGAGCCAGGCATTATCTGCTGGAAAAGAACATTCCGCCGTTTGGCCACCTGGAGGCCTGCTGGCTCGGCCGGGGATTCAACGCTCAGGCTCTGCAGTACAGTTTCGAGAAGGCGGGGTTTGCTAAGACCGCCGAGCTGGCGATCAGACCCGGGCATCCGCTGGTCTGGCAGGTCCGTTTCTTCAAGCCGCTTGATCCCCAGGAGTATCTGGTCAGCCTCGATGCGGCTGGCAGACCGCTCTCGCTCGGTGTGAGCAGAGCCGAGGATGCGCCGGGAGCCCGGCTTCCCGAAACGCAGGCGCGGGCCATGGTGGAAAGCTACCTGGACACGGAGCATCGCGAGCTCATCCCCATTCAGTTCGTGGACGTCGCCCGCAGGACTCGCAAGGCCCGCACAGACTACGAATTCACCTTTGAAGTTCCAAAGTTCAAGGTGGCCGAGGCCGTCTTCAAGGTAAACGTTAGCGCCATTGGCGACGCCGTTTGTAGCTTTGACCAGGGCTGGGATCTGCCACAGAGCTGGCTGTTTGAGCGGGCCCGCCAGACAACCAAGGATCAGATCGCCCGCTATCTGGTCGATGCGCTCGGCTTGATCCTCCTGCTTTCAACCATCTGGTGGATCATCGGGGTTGCCCGCTCCGGCGCCATTCGCTGGCGCCCACCGATTATTCTGGCGCTCGCTGTGGCGCTCCTGGTGATACCGCAGGCGCTTAACGATCTGCCGGAATTTTACGTTGGTTACGGTACGGACACCCCGCTATTGTCCTACTACGTGGCTCAAGCGGTCCGCCAGGTCCTGACGGCCATCTCGGCCATCGCTATTGCTGGCGGACTGGCCGCCTTTGCTCTGGCTGCCTTTCGGCTTCTGTTTCCGCGCGTCGCGGTCGCCTCCATTCTCAAAGCCGGGCTCACCGATTCCAGCATGGATGGAGGCCTGACCAAACGAAATTTCTGGCTGGACGCCGTTTTGTGCGGATATGCAGCTGGCATCGGTCAGCGGGCGCTGGGCACGGTGGGCTCGGCGGTGCACTGCTGGATCTCGCCGGTGGTCACCCTGGCCCCGCTGGAGAGCTTCTGCAGCCTGGCCAACGTCCTCAATCCGGCCCTGGATTCGATCATGGACGCCCTGTCCAAGGGTCTCGATTGTTTGCTGGTGATCGGCATACTGGTGGGCATCTACGCCAAATACTGCAAGAGCTTTCGCGTCTACCTGGCTTTGGCCATCATAATCAGCCTAATTTACCCGATAACCGAACGCTACTGGCAGGACTACCTGGTTGGCGCGGTCAGCAATCTGGCCTATTTCCTGGGCGCCTGGCTCCTGGTCAGACACCTGGCCCGCCAGAACCTCCTGGCCTACTTCCTGGTCGGAGCCTCAAACACGATAGCCGGCACCATCCGTGTTTTGGTAAGTCATGGGCAAACATTCTATGCCCAGGACATCGCCAGCCTGTTCCTGGTGCTGTTGAGCCCGTTCATCTACCTTGTCTTGCTGTACTCACGCCGCAATCCCAAAGAGAACGGGAGCGGCCAGACGGAATCCGGCCGGTTTCAGGCGCTTTCCGATTGAGCTTCTATCTCGCCCGGTCCGGGAATGATCGCTTGATCGGGATCACGTGCCGGCGCCACCGGTCGGCCAATGGACATGGCGATCATCAAGCACTGGTCCACGCGCTCCATCACCTCCTGAGGGAAGGCACCGATCTTGTTCACCAGAAGCGTCTTGGGGATGGTCGCTATCACCGTGCAGTCGATCACGCTATCCAATCTGAGCCCACCGGCCTGGCCTTCCGGGGTATTCATCAAAACCACGACCTGTGTCGGTTCCCGTGTTGCCCTGCTGGTGTTGCTGGTCAACGGTACCAGGAGGACGTCATCCAGCCGGGAGTTGTTATAGTCGTTGGAGATGATTACTGCCGGTCGTCTTTTTGTCTGTGTCTGTCCATCATCGGTGGTGTAGGGAAAAGACACCAAGACGACATCGCCTTTCCTATATTGTGCTGGCCTGGAGGACATTTCAGCGCTGTCTCTGGTAAGGCTTCAGAAATCGGGACCAATCGCCCTCCCCATTGTACCAACAGCCGTACGGACAGCCACGTGCGCCCGATTCTCAAGCGCTACCGCAGGGGACAGTTCAAACTGGATAACCGATAAGTCAGCTCTCGTAAGCAGCGTCGGTCGCCGGGTCGGACTTGCTCAGCGCTCGCACGCCCAAATTGTAAGCCGTCTTGCGAGCAGCCATCTGCGAGAAGACCTTACCCAGATATTCTTTGCCATCGGCAAGCTGCGAGCGAGCAACTATACCCAATACCTCGGTCAACAATACATGATCAACCGGGCGGAGCGCTTCGTTCTCTGCCCTTTCCTGGTTCTTGGAATCGGATTTCTCGTTGTCTTTGCCGTTTAGGAATTCGAACACCTTGAGTGGCTCCGTTTGGTTGAGAATATTCTCCGAGATGGGGGTTAGTTTAACATGGCTTTCAAGAGATTGAGCCACAAATTTAATGTGCTCACTTGAATTTTATACTATTTGCCCCGTTCCAAATACATATACCCTTCCACCGCCTGAATTAGACAGCAACGGGCTTAAATTTATCTAGCCCGCCTCACCGCTAATCAGTGCCGCTCTCCAGAGCTGCCCGGCTGCTTCTCGACCGCCCGCGCCGATTGCCGGCTTTGAACATGGTTCTTCAGAAACTTGATTGTTTGCTGCGTAGCACCACCGGGCACAAAAATCTCCTTGACCCCCAACTTCAAGAGGGCCTGCCTGTCCTCCTCCGGAATGATTCCGCCGCCAAAGACAATGATGTCCTCCGCTCCTTGTTCCTTGAGCAGCTCTACCACGCGCGGGAAGAGGGTCATGTGGGCACCGGACAAAACGCTCAAGCCGATCGCATCAACGTCCTCCTGGATGGCCGTCTCGACGATCTCCTCCGGCGAGCGGTGCAGTCCGGTGTAAATCACCTCCATGCCCGCATCGCGCAGCGCTCGCGCCACTACTTTTGCTCCCCGGTCATGGCCGTCCAGCCCCGGCTTGCCGATGAGAACCCTTATCTTTCCTTTGCTCATGGAACCCCGAACCGCTCCCCTTTATCTGCCAGATCTAAAGTATATAACTTCCAGCGAGCCGCTCAGTTTGCCGGTCTGCCGGTCTTAAAGCAGATCGTCTGCAAAAGCTCATCCCAGGGTCCGACATCGTGCTTGTTAATCAAGTAAAAACAGCTGCGCGTGCGAAGAACGGCAAAGGCAAGCCAGATCGGATTGTTGAAGGCGACAATCTCCTCCCAGCGCAGTTTTGCCCGCCACAAAAGTGTACTCAAGATGACCCGATCGGAGGTGATGCGGACGGTATCCACCTCAAAGATCAGCGGCATGAGGATCGCCAGATCAAAGAAGAAGACGATGCCATAGCTGGCCAACTCTTGCCCGAGCGCCAGCGGGCGGTGGCGATAATGAAGTTCAAGGTTGCTCATGATCATGGAGATGTTGAGGAAGACCATGATCGTCAGACCGAAATAGCGCACCCAGTGCTTCCAGCGGGCGCGCTGGTAAGTGACCACCCTTTCTCCAGATGGCAACAACTGTTCTTTCTTAGCCATGACCTGCTCATTATAAGGCTTCAGGCAACAGCAGCGGGAAGGGCGGGCATGCGCTAAAATGCCTCGAAGTTGACGCTTCCGGGCGTCCTGGCAACGTTTCCATTCCTCAGGCCGAGCGCCTCAGTCCGATTCAAGGTGGATGTCATGGCCAAAATCAAGCTAGTTGACTACATATTCGAGCGGATCAAGGCCGCCGGTGTTGAGTACACCTTTGGCATTCCCGGCGACTTTGTGCTTCCAGTTTACGCAGCCCAGGAGCGCTCCGGCTTGAAAACGGTGGTGATGACGCACGAACCGTCGGTTGGCTTTGCCGCCGATGCTTACGGGCGCCTGAAGGGGCTCGGCGTCGCCCTGGTTACATACGGAGCCGGCGGTTTGAACATGATCAACTCTGTCGGGCTTGCTTATGCCGAGGAGTCTCCGCTGCTTATCATCAGCGGCGGGCCGGAGGTAAAATTTCGCCATCAAAAACCGCTCCTGCACCATTGTGTCAAGACATTTGACACCCAGTATCGTGTCTTTGGCGAGGTAACCGAATCGCAGGCTATCCTCAGCAATCCGCATACCGCTCAGGAGGACGTCGACCGGGTATTCGACACAACCTTGAGGCTATCCCGCCCCGGTTACCTCGAGATTCCGCGCGACATGGTCAATCATGAGATCACCGTCAATGAGAGGCCGCCTGCCGCTGTCGAGCAGCCGTCCCCGGCTCAGACAGAGGCGCTTGAGGAGATCCTCTCCAGGCTCTCCCAGGCCGAGCGCCCGGTGCTCTTTGTCGGCGTGGAGGTGAGGCGCTGTGGACTGAAGGACAAAGCCGTGGCGCTCTCGGAGGCCCTGAATATACCGGTGGTGACCTCCATCCTGGGCAAGGCCTCCTTTCCGGAGACGCACCCCAACTTCATCGGCAATTACTTCGGGCAGTTCGGCAACCCCGAGGTGAAAGAATATGTAGAATCCTGCGACCTGATCTTTTGCCTGGGAACGCCTCTCACCGAGATGGAGACCGGCGGCTACACAGCCAGGCTGGAGCCGGAGCATATGATCCAGGCCACCGCTCGCGAGGTGACAGTCGGCCATCACACGTACAACGGCGTGGATCTGGTCTCGATGGTCGGCTCCTTACTCGAGCAGGCAAGCCAAAGCGGCCGAGGAACCAGGCGCTTCCGGGTGCCGTCGATCCCCGCCGAACAGATGATCGCCGCTGCGGGACACCAGGAGCTTACCGTCGCTGGCATGATCGACGATCTGAACGGAATGCTGAGCGAACGCTACTCAATTGTCTCTGATGTCGGCGACTGCCTCTATGCCGGCATGAGCTTGCGGACGAACATATTTATTGCGCCCGGTTACTACTCGAGCATGGGCTTTGGTACCCCTGCCGGCATCGGTGCCCAGCTTGCTGATCCTGAAAGACGAGTGATTGTCCTTGTGGGCGATGGTGGCTTCCAGATGACCGGCATGGAGATAAGCACGGCTGTCCGGCTTGGCTTGAACCCGATCATCATTGTCTTCAACAACGCCAGCTACGCTATGCTCAAGTTCATCGACCAGCAGCGCGACTACTACAAGCTGTCCCGCTGGGACTACGCAGCAATAGCCAGATCCGTCGGCGGGCAGGGTGTCCAGGCCAGCACACGCCATGACTTTCAATCGGCGTTGAAACAAGCGGAGAAAGTCAAGGAACCTTTCCTAATCGATGCGGTCATCTCGGAAGACGACATATCGCCGACGCTGAAACGGCTGACCGATCACTTCGGAAAGAAGGTCAAGGCGGCTATCTCATAGGATCAAGCCTGAACTGGCCTGTCTCCTGACGGAGCGACGCATGCGGTCGCAGGTCTGCCCAACCAGGACTGGATCTGCACAAGGCAGGAGCGGATAGGAGAGAATGCCACGCCCACGGAAAGCTCGCGGCATTGCCGCCGTGCGTGGGATCACGTGCACGTGAAAGTGAGGAACCATCTCAGCAAGCGTGAAAGTATAAACCCGTTCGCAGGGAATCACGTCGCGCACCGCCCGAACCACTGTGGCCAGAACCGGCCCGTACGAGCGGCACTCGCGCTCGCTGGCCTCGGCCAGGTCAAGGAAGTGACGGCGCGCCTCCAGAACCAGGTAACCGAGGATGTTGGTCTCCCTGGCGTGGCGAACCAGCCAGTGAGAATCGGCGTAGATCGGGCAGTCGCTATTGGCAAACCCGGATTGTTGCCGGTCGCAGATCGGGCACGGTGCGGGCTGATTCATGGAAATCAATCCTTGCTTTGACCCTGCCCATCAACAAGCTGCTTAGCCCGCTTCTCCAGCTTCTTAGCTTCACCGGCCCGATCTGTCTCTCGCAAGAGCTGCGCATACCCTTCCATGCTCTTCTTGTCCACCGGTCTCGGTGCCGCCTTGTTATCGCCGGTCCTGGCCAATACTTTCTGGAACAACGGCTCGGCCTGATCGTACATGCCCAGAGACAAGTAAAAGGCCGCAAGATCTTGCGTTCGCTCTGCCGCCTGTGGACTGTCCGGCCCGAACACCTGCTCGGCAATCTGCAACGATCGCTTCAAGAGCGCCTCGGCTTTGTCACATTGGCCGTTCATATGACAGACCCTGGCAACTTCGACGAGCTTGTCCGAATTCTGGTTAGCCAGAACTGCGCCGCCACCGGCAACTCCCTTTGCTTGCTGTTTATCCTTGATCTCCGCAATGCGTTTATCCAGGGCCTCAGCGTCTTTGTACTTCTCCTGCAGGCAGTAGACATCGCCCAGCTTCCTGAGACTGACAATCAGACGCTTGTCCTGTTCGCCAAGCTGCTCGGCCTGCCGTACTGCCAGCCTGAACATCCTTTCCGCTTCGGCATAGTTACTTTGCTCGAGCGCCTGCTGTCCCTTTGCGTCGTACTGCTTCCAGAGCGCCTCCTCTGGGGCCTCGCCAGGCTTCTCAATCGCTTGCGAGGGAACCGCGCTCCGGCTCGAGAGCTTCTCCCAATTCAAGACCACCACCGCACTGACGCCAGCCAGAGCGATCAGTGCCGATACGAGAGCAACAACTGGCCAGTGTTGAGGCATAGCCGGCCCCGCGGCGATCTTCATGGTCTCTCCCGCCTGTCCTGGTTGCGCTGTGGCAGCGTTGCCTGCTGCCAGGAGCGGCGCTGTCGGCGTCTCTGGAGCTTGCGGGAACGGTGCTGTTGGGGTGCCTGCTGCTTCAGGCGGGTTTGCTAAAGGCGTGGCGGTCACAGCCGGCACCGGGCCGGTCACCGCTGCTGGTGTCACTCCTGTCACCGGCAGCGCTCCCGCTGCTGGCCCTTTGGCCTGCTCCCCTGCTACAGGCATCGGCTCTGTCGGCACTTCCGATCTGACGCACTCGAGCTCCTTGAGCAATTCAGCCATAGTCTGCTGGCGTTGGTCCGGTTTCTTCTCCAGGGCCCTGAACACAAGCCTTTCCAGCCGCTCTGAAATCGTCAGGTCCGGTCTCACCTGCCGAAACGGAGCAGGAGGATCAGTTATGTGTCGCTGGATCGTATCCAGCACGTTCTCTCCCAGAAAGGGGGGCAGCCCGACCAGACTCTCGTACATCACGCAGCCCATGGCGTAAATGTCTGAGCGAGCATCCAGCTTCTTGCCCCGGCACTGCTCAGGACTCATGTACTCTGCGCTGCCAAACACCTCGCCCGTCTGGGTGAGCCTTTCAGCAGTCATTCCCGCCTCGGGAAGAAAGGTGGCGATACCAAAGTCAACGATCTTGACTACATCTTTGTCCTCACCGGACTCGGTGAGCATGATGTTGCTGGGCTTCAAGTCCCTGTGCAATACCCCTTTCTGGTGGGCATGCACGAGCGCACTGCAAGCTTGCACAAAAATCGGCAGGGCACGGTCGACCTCGAGGTTGACCTCCTTATCGAGCAGCTCCGAGAGGCTTGTTCCCTGAACAAAGTCCATGATCAAATAAGGCGTCCCCTCGGTCAGGATCCCGAAGTCAAAGACCGTGATCAGGTTTGGATGGGAGAGAGCGCTGGTTGCCTGAGCTTCCTGCTGGAATCGCTTGATGCTCGTCTGATCCTTGAGAAGCTGCGAGTGGAGCATCTTGATGGCAACCACCCGGTTCATCATCGTATGGCGGGCCTTGTAGACAACGCTCATGCCGCCTTTGCCGATCAGCGACAGAACCTCATAGCGCTCGGCAATAATGCCTGCTTGCAGTACCTCTTTCGTGTCCACAAGATTTACCCGTCTCAACCCCAACCCTGATTACCATCAGTATAGTTCCTGTCGGCCAGGTCCCAGATATAGGGCGACCGGGCAGCCGCACCGGTCGGGCTTACCCGCAGGAAACCTTACCGTCTTCAATTCGGCCGGTCTTTACCTGGCATTGGCCTGGACCAACTATTAGCCAGCTGAACCTGATTTGCGCCTGCTTTCTTGTTCGATTGGACCTTCTTTCTTACAGATGTCGTGCTGGCCATGCCCACCAAAAAAGATTTTTGGAAGGCGCCTAATTTTTGCCCTCCTAAAGTTATCTGTCTTGGGGACCGTTACCAATCGACCGAACCGTTTAATCTTTCCGACCACCCGGCTGCTTCAGCAAGGTGTAGAGTAAAGAACATATGGCGGGGTGTCAGTGCGCTTGATCTTAGCGCATGGAGAAAGCAGGCTGGGGCCGTAGCTACTCATAAAGTATTGGGGCCCGGCCAGACACCAGTGAGACCTTGTGCGCAAAAAACTCGAGCACTGCGGATACCGTCCGCGGTGTCATCTTCATCAAGACAGGTGGTTCTGGAAGCATCCGGGCGGGTCTGAAATCACTAAAGGAGTGCCAAGAGATGTCAGACAACAAGAGCGAAAAGGTTGAAAAGAAGCCAGATTCCGCAGAACAGAAGCAGTTACAAGCGCTTTCCGACGAGCTCTCCGGCAAGGATGCTCAGAAGGAAGGGACGCATGTCCTAAAAGGGGAGATTGCTACCAAGCGACAGGCATTCGACAAAGCCGGGACGATGAAGCAATTTGTGGACGCTGCCACCGCTAAAGGCGTCATGGTAAATCCGTTCGAGCTCGTCGACGACTCCAAGGGCAAGATGGTTAGCAAAGACGCCGCCGCTGGAGACAAAGCAGCCGACACGAAGGCCGGTGCCCCGCCAAAGGATGGCCAGGAAGGCGATAAGCCTGCCGAGGCTCCCAGAGAAGGAGACAAGGCAGCAGCACCCAAGAGCGAGACTGAAAAGGCCGAAGCCAAGGTCGCCGAGGATATCCAGAAGGCAGTGGCAGCAAAACCCCCGGACCTAAGCACGGTGATCGCGGACATACAGGCGGCCGCTAAGACCCCTGGAATTGACTGGGACGGTTACCTTACTGCGGTCAATCAGGCAATGCACGATGCCGGCATCCTGTCAAAAGGAGAGAATCTAGACAAGAGCTTCTATCTAGACGATGGCAAGCCGAGCGCCGATGCGCACATCTACATAGAAGGAGCACAGGCTGAGGGAGTCTATGATGCAACCGGCAGAAACACTAATCCCAACAGCGATATGCCAGACCTGTTTTCTGAGTCGAGAAAAGAGCGACGTGCATCCCATGCAGACACCTTGGCCGAGGACATAAAGGCGCAGATCAATTCAAAAGTATTTGACGCAATCGATACGGCCGACGGCACGAAGAAGGGCGATGGGAGACTGACCAAGGAAGAACTGGAGGACTACAGGAAGAAACACGCCGGTGACGATACTTACTCCTCGGAACTTGACACA
>Ga0066388_100001528_pt1 | contig 13121 bp, 9 predicted proteins | sample PanSoiMetaGPlot6_FD_64539 | JGI IMG/M metagenome (GOLD analysis project Ga0066388, IMG submission 64539) | Tropical forest soil microbial communities from Panama analyzed to predict greenhouse gas emissions - Panama Soil - Plot 6 (Hybrid Assembly) | ecosystem: Environmental > Terrestrial > Soil... | reverse complement strand
CGACCCGCGGACCTGCCGGATCTGCAGGTCACGAACTGGACGGCGCATTACGACCCGAGGCCCGGCGGCTCCGGCTCGCTCCAGTACACCGTCACGAATACCGGGATGACGACCGCGCCCGCTGGCGGCTACATCGCGTTGCTGCTGTCGCGCGATCCCACGTTCCAGTCGGCCAACACCCTCGTCGTGTATGAGCAGATCCCGTTCGATCTGGCGCCGGGCGGGACGGTCTACCGCGATGCGAACAACTCCATCGCCTTCGACTTCCCGCAGGATCTCGAGGCCGGAGAGTACTACCTCGCGCTGTCGGCCGATGTCTTCGATGACGTCTACGAATCGTACGAAAACGACAACCTCTCGCCCTCGACCACGTTGGTCGAGATCAACAATACGCAGCCGGACATGGAAGTGCAGACCTGGTACGCCCACTGGGACGCGGCCGGCAACGGCGAGCTCACCTACGACGTGATCAACAACGGTGCGAGCACTGCGCCGGCGGGGTGGCTCGTCAGCCTCGTCCTGAGCCCGAACGAGTACATCGGCGATGGAGACGAGATCTTCCTGTTCTCCGAGAATTCGGACTACGACATCGGGCCCGATGAGACGCTGTATCGGGACGAATCCAGCGCCGCCGCGTTTTCGCTCGTCTCTGACACAGCAGGCCAGTCGGTGCCGACGGGCGACTACTATCTGGCACTGTGGGTGGACCCGAACCGATTCCTGTCGGAAGCGAACACCGGCAACAACGTCTCGCTGTCGTGGGGGACGGTCGGCATCGTCAACGGGCTTGCCGCCAGCGCGGCGACGAACCAAGCCGAGACCCAATCTTCTGCGGCCAGCACGTCGCTGGCTTCGGGTGAGGCATACAACGGCAAGGTGTTGCCCGATCGTCACGCCGCCGTGCGCAAGGTGCGCATCAGCGAGACGGCGCAGGGGAACCGTGCCGTCGAATTTCTCGACAAGGATCCGGCTCACGCAAGCCGCCCGATCTTGCGGATGGCCAAGACGCACACATGGCCGAAGCTCGCCCACGCGCGGCAGCAGGTGATCTTTCCGATCAGCGAGCGCAAGGCGATGCCGGGGGGAAGCTGACTGGTGCAATGCCGGTTGGAGCCTGGCCACACGCCGCCCGACGCGAGCGTGTGAAGGTGGGCGCCGGTGCGGCGGAAAGCACCGGCGCCCACTACGGGCACTGACGCCACCGCGCGACCTGGCGGCGAATCCGGTCGCAGGTTGGGAGCGGCTTTCGCAAAGGAAAGCTCGACCACGGATTCAACGGATCCCATTCCACCTGGGACGTGCCCTGGGAATCCGTATCCGTGCGATCCGTGCAATCCGTGGTCGAAAGCAGTCGGTTGGGCGAAGCTGTTGGGAGGCAAAACAGCAGAGCGTCAACAACGGCCACCTGCGCTTCGCGACTGCGGCGTCGAGCTCAGCGCTTGCACATCTGATTTTCCGAGCCGACGCGGATCCACGTCGTCGTGCGGCCGATCAACGGTACGCCGATGTAGCCGCGCAGGTGCAGGCGGTCGGCTCCGTCGAGCTGCGCGGTGCAGCGGTAGGTTCTGCCACTGGTCGGATCGTAGATGGTGCCGCCGCTCCACAGCTGTCCGTCCGCGGATGTCTGCAGGCCGGTGAGGACCTGCAGACCGATGATCGGCCGGTTGCGCAGCGCGCCGTCCGGATTGCGACCGTCGCGCAGGTCGCACCCGTCCTCGTCGAAGGGCGACCGAAGCCATACGATCCGCCCGCAGAGCGCCTCCTCGCACGCGTCGATCTGCACCTGCGCCGCGCCACCCTCGGCGTACCACAGGCCGATCGGGCTCGCCGCGCTCGCGATGCGAGCGCTCGAGGAGATAGCCAGGCCGATGATCACTGCAGCAGCAGCCCGTCGCGGCGCAGCAACTACGGAGCGACGCTCGGTCTGCGGCTTCATGCCGACACAGAAACGCGCGATCGCAAATGGCCGGATTCCGAAGTGGTATACCGCCAGGGTGGTGCTGACTGATGCGATGAGCAGCAGCGCGTACTTGACGGAAATGCCGAGCTCCGTGCGGATGAGGAAGTAGCCGATCAGGACGATGGCTGCTTGGTGCAGCCAATAGACGGGGAACGCGGACTCCACCAGGTACGGCAATCCGGCGGTGACGGACGCCAGGAATCGGTGCGCCGCGCCGAGCAGTGCCAGCACGAAGCACCACCCGGCAACCGCTGAGCCGGCGAGCAGCAGGCTCGGGAGGTCGTAGACCCGGAGGACACCGAGGAGCAGCAGCATCGTCGATGCGATGCCGATGCCGAGCGCGCGCTTCCACTCGCGGTGCACGGCGCGCTCGAGCGCCGGATACTGCGCGAGGAGAAATCCGGCGAGCAGGTACGTGCTGTAGTAGCAGACGTTCGCCCAGTCGTCGTAGAGATTCTGCAATCCCGGCCAGTACGGGCGCATGATCATCTGAATGAGCGCCAGCGGCAGGATCGGAAGATAGACCCACCACGCAGGCGCAGCGACGAGATCGCTGCGCCGACCCTGCAACCAGCGCAACAGCGGCAGGTAGACGACCGTGAACACCAGCAGGTACGCGATGAACCAGAGGTGCGCCCAGGTATAGCGCTCCAGGCGGGTGAAGAAGGTCGGCAGGAACTCCCAGAACGACTCGTTGAACGGCTGCATCGTCGGCAGCCCCGCGGGGATCAGCGGCCTGAAGCTGGGTTGCAGCGCCGGGCTCACGTACAGTCCCGAATAGTTGGCATCCAGGCCGCTCAGCAGCTCGACGTACTTGATCGGCGGCATGAGCAGCACCGATCCCATCACCAGCGGGATCCAGAGCTTCAGGATGCGCTCCTTCACGAACCCACCGGTGCCCCGCGCGGCCAGCGACGCGTGCGCCGACCATCCGGCAAGCAGGAAGAACAACGGCATGTGCCACAGGCTGATGAAGCCCGCGACGATGAGCATGACGAAGCTCAGGTCGGCGTTGCGGATGTGGTAGAACGGTGCCGGGTTGAACACCATCGCGGTGTGAAACACGAACAGCAGGTACACCGCGAATACGCGCAGCCAGTCGACATCGTAACGGCGCAGCGGCAGGGCGTGCATGGTTACCTCCCGTGGGTCGATGTTGACGCTGAGATCGAGGCCGGCTTTGCACAGAACGTGGCGACTGTGCTGGGACCGCGGGCGGCGCGCCCGCCCTCTAGCGCGTACGCGGTGCCAGCGGGCGAGCCGCCCGCGGTCCCAGGAGGCGGCATCATGACGTCTTCTGCGAAGACTCGAGCGGCGGAACGTGGGCGGCCGCGAGAACCAGCTCCGGCGCATGTCTGACGAACTCGATCGCGGTGAAATCGGCTGCCATTAGCAGATCGTGCACGTCGTCCGCCGTGTGGAACGTGTACACGTTGGGCGGAAAGTCCGCGGCGCCGCCGGTTCCCGCGGGGCGAAAGGCCAGGACGAGGCGGCCGCCCGGCACGAGCACGCGTCGGAGCTCGCGCAAGTGGGCCGCCGGCGGCTGCCAGAAGTAGAGCGTGTGCACGCCGAGCGCCTTCTCGAACGAGCCATTCGGAAACGGCAGGCGCGCGCTGTCGGCGCACTGAAGCTGGACGCGGCCGTCAGCGATCAGCGGGGAACAGCGCCGGCGCGCTGCGCGCAGCATCGCCTCGGAATGGTCGATGCCTGCCACCGAGCCGGAGAGCACCCGTTTCGCTGCGCGCTCGATCGTCCGCCCATGTCCGAAGCCGATCTCGAGCACGCGATCCGACGCGCGCAGGTGGAGGAAATCGAGGGCCGCTTCGTTCGCGGCTGCAGTCTCGACAGCCATCCATCGCGCCAAAGCACGCCCGATCCAGCCTCTCGGCCGTGCGGCCTGGCGCGCAATGAACTCAGGACGGCGCATCGGTGGTTCCGTGGGCCTGGGGATCCCGCCGCACCGGCGAGTGCGACCTCCGTCACGACGATGGTGCGCCGAGGTCCTTCCAGACCACCCTGAGTCCCGCCCAATACGTCGCACAGGCCCCGACGATCGTCGCCGCGAAGCCGACGGTCAGATCGTTGAATCCCGCGATGGGGCTTCTCGGGATGACGAAGCCGTAGCCGATCACAACGGTCGGCACGACGAACCCCAGCAGCGGCAGAAAATACTTCGGCTTCATAGTGACCCTCCCTGCCTTGCATTCACCTCGACCGTGCCGACGGGGCCGGTACGAGGGCGTCGACGACGAACTGGATGACCGATTTCCGGGCCAGTGATTCGTCCATCGACTGGGGATGCGCATCCCAGTGCCGATGGACGGCCCAGAACACGACCGTCTCCAGAATCATGCGTGCGGTGATGGCGACGTCGGGAACCGGCCGCAGCAGACCGCGCCGGATCCGCGTCGTCACATAGGTCGCGAGCGCCTCACGCATGCCGCCGCGCGCTCCCTCGAACCAGAGCGCGCCGAGCTCGGGATGATCGACCGCCGACCGATCGATCAGCTTGATCCCGTGCCGGTGCCGCGCGAGCACGTCGTACAGCTCGCCGACGATGGCCTCCAGCTCGGCACGCGCATCGCGCACGCGCGTGCGCTGCAGCGCCGCGCGCAGCGCCGGAATTTCCCGATTCGCGGCCAGGACGTCGCGGACGAAGGCGACCGTCGTTCCGGGCGCCGGAGTCGCGAGCGGCAGCGCGGAAAACTCCGGCAGCGGGTGCTCCCCGTCGGCACAGCGGGCGACGAGGTCGAAGAGCGCATCCTTGCTCTCGACGTAGAGGTACAGCGTTCCCTTGGCGATGCCGAGCGCCTCGGCGATGTCCGCCATCTGCGTCCGGCGATACCCCTGTTCGATGAAGACGCGCGTCGCGCAGTCGACCAGCCGGGTGAGCCGCTCGGGTGGAGTTCGTCGTGCCATGTGAACCCCCTATAACTGACCGACTGGGTCAGTCAAGCTTATCTTTGCCGCCGGTCTTCGGAAAGCGATAGGGAGGCGTCGATCGCACGCGGGCGTCGCACGCATGGCACACGACTCTCTCCAGCTCGACTGGAATCCGACCGCTATCCGCGCGCAGTGGCCGCAGGGCGCGGACAACGCCTTCATACTTCGCCGCATGTCCGAGGTCGTCATCGAGCTTACCGGGGAAGAACGCCATGACTGGGTGCTCGACGTCGGCTCGGCCGAGGCAGAGCAGTCGCGCGCACTACGCGACCGCGGACTCTCGCCATTCATCCTTGACCCATCCGTCGAGATGCTGGAGCGCGCTCGGACTGAGATGGCGCGGACGGGCGCCGTCGCGCCGTTGATCCGCGGCGTGTCCGAGACGCTGCCTTTTCGCGATGCGAGCTTCGACCGTGTCCTCTGCCACTCGGCAATCGACCACTTCGCCGAGCCGGAGCGCTGCATCGAGGAGATGGCGCGCGTCTGCAAGCGGAGCGGCCGCGTCGTGGTGACCGCCGTGAACTACGGCGGGCTGACCGTGCGACTGAGCCGGATGCTCTACGGCATCGGGCGCGCTTTCGGCCGCCTGCCACCCGACACCGGTCTCTTCTGGGATACGCCGGTGCCGAAGGAACACACCTTCGAGTGCAGCTACGGGTTGATGCAGCGCCTGTGCGCCCCGCACCTCGAGCTTGACCGCTGTTACGGCGTCTCGATCGGGTGGATGATGCCCGGCTGGGGCGCGCTCCTCGAGCGCCTGCCGCCGGCGGCGCGGACCCGAATGCTGGAAGCCCTCGACCAAATCGCGCGGCGCGCGCCGGCGATTGCCGACTTCGTCGTCTCGATCTGGCAGCCGAAGAACCGCGGCACGCTAGGGCCGCAGCGCGCGCCCGATCGGGCGCGCAGCACGAGCGTCGTATACCCGTACGCGATCAAGGAAGAGGCGAAGCACTGGGGCATGGCGACCTACACGCGCGAACGCGACTGGGGTGACGAAGAGCTCGCCAACCTCGCGTTCACGAGGGATCCGCAGCTGAGCTGGCGCGACGATTTGATGCGCCGTGGACCGTTCAAGACCGCCGCGGTGCTTGGCTGCGACGAGGCACGCCACGACTTGGCGTGGCTCCGCTCTGGCGCAACCGAGCAGCTGGACGTCTACGAGCTGAGTCCGGCTGTCATCGGCAAGGTGCGCGCCGCGTTCGACGCTCTCGGCGCGCGGTCACTGCTGAGCCGCGTGAACTTCATCCAGGCCGACTTGAATACCGCCACGCTGCCGGCCGATCGCTACGACGTGATCTGGTCGAGCGGAACCCTGCACTGCATCCTCGAGCTCGAACACTTGCTCGACCAGGTCGAGCACGCGCTGCGGCCGGAAGGACTATTCGCGTTTCGCGAGTACACGGGCGAATCGCGGCGGCGATACGATCCCTATCGCCTCGAGTACGTCTGCCGCGCACTGGCCGAGATCCCGGCGCGGTTCTTCGTCGGCGATCCGGCGAGCCTCAAGCCGCCGGCGGCGAAGACGCTGAGTCCGTTCTGCTCGGTCCGGTCGGCCGAGATTTTGCCGCTGGTGCGCGAACGGCTCGACGAAGTCCACTTCGGGCCGGCCGGCGCGCTTTTCCCGCTGTCGCTCTGCCTGGATTTCGAAGCGATGCGGCGCGAGGACCCGGAGACGCTGCGCACGTATCTGCGCTTTGAGCGCGAGGCTCTGGCCGATCCGCTCATCAACGCCTGCGCAGTCTACGCAGTGTTTCGGCGACGGGCGTGAATCCCGTCGCTCACATCTCCATCGCGTCGCATGCACCGAACAGCGGTTCGGCAATACCCTTGGGTTCCCCGGTAGCGCGGCCTCGGTGGTGTGGAACGACGACGTGCGCGACTGCCGCGGTGCTCAAGCCGCAGCCGTCGGTTCCGTCGAAGTCCGCATCGATGCCATGCTCCTCCCAGCTTGGTAGCGGCGACGGCCTCGAATTGGCGAGCAAACCCGGCGCGCTCAGAGCGACGGTGGCGAAAATTTCTTCGGCAGGCGCGACCGGAATGCCTGGCGCCTGATGTCGTACGCGCGGCGCAGGCCGCAGCCTGGGCAACCATAGTATCGTTCGACCGCTGTGGGCGGCGAGCCGAACGTCTCATCCGAGTCGCCCAGCAATCGCATGCGGATAACAAGGCAAGTCGGGCAGTTTACGTAGGACCGCTTCCTCGCTTGCCGACCTCTGCGTTTGGCCGGGCTCCCATTGCCTCTACTCGCGCGCGGCGCCTTGATGGTCATCGTCGAGCAGTCTCCGTGTCCTGTGTCGGCTCGGCAAGAGGGGCCGTTGGTGTCTCGCTTCCTGAGATGCGCACGCCGCGTTGGGATTCCCTGCGACGATGCCCCGGCAGCGCGGCGGATAAAGGCGCGGGGAGCACCGTTCAGACGAAGGTCGGGACGTCGTCGCCGAGCAACAGCTGGCCCGCAGTCTGGAAGGCGCGCCGCTGGCCGACCAGGTGTGCTGAGATGGTGGTGAGATCGCGGCGGCGGCGCTCGAACGGTCCGGATGCGTATACGGCGCTCGTGCCGGCTGTCTCGCAGACGATCTCGGCGACCTGCAACGCTGTCTGGATCGCATGCACGCACATGAGGCCGACTCCCGCCCGCTGCTCCAGGGTCGGCGTGTCGTCGCGCGCGAGCGTCGACCAGAGTGTGCCGAGGCGATCGTATTGGTATGCGCGCGCCGCGCCGAGGCGCGCGGTGGCGTCGGCGAGCGCCACCTGGACGCGATACTCGTCCTTCATCAGAACCATCGCCGGCATGGTCAGCTTGCGCCGCGCGAGCGCGCGCAGGTCGTCGATCATGCGCTGCGCACATCCCAATGCCACCGCCGGCAGGTTGGCGAAGAAGAAGCCGTGATAGCGATAGAGCGGTTCGGGGCGGGCGCCGACGCGGAAGGGATGGAACGCATGTGCTGCCGGGACGAAGACGTCGTCCACGGAATAGTCGTTGCTGCCGCTGCCCGCGAGCCCGATCGTGTACCACACGTCGTGGATCCGCACCGCGTCCTGCGGCAGCCAGACGCAGCGGAAATCGGGCTGGCCGTCGACGATGACCGGTGCGCCGTTCTCGAACAGCATGCAGCCGCCGATCATGCGATCGGCGTGCAGGCAACCGCTGCCGAACTGCCAGCGGCCGCTGACGCGATAGCCCCCTTCCACCCGCCGGGCCTGCCCGACCGGAGCGAGCCATCCGGCGGTGAGGAGATCGAGGCTGGGGTAGAGCTCACGCGCGGCGACGGGATCGATGCGCATCGCGTAGTGACCGCTGTCCGAGCAGATCATGGCGACCCACGCCGTCGACGCATCGTGATACGCGAGCAGCTCCATCAGCTCGCACTGCTGCAGGATGTCCATTTCCGGCCCGCCCCAGTCGCGCGGGAACGCGATGCGGAAGACCCCGGCGCGCCGCATCGCCTCGACGAGCTCGGTTGGCAGCCGGCGCTCGCGCGCGATGTCGTCGGCTGCGGCCTCGATCGCCGGCCCGAGGGCGCGGGCGTTGGCCAGGATGGTGTCGCCGTCGAGGTGGGCGGTCGCCGGTTCGGGCACGGCGAAGGTTTGAGCAGGAACCGTGGCCGACCGTCAACGCTCGGCTGGCGAACGCGGTTGAATGATCGATTGCGCCGGCGCGGCGCCGCCGATAGCTTGCCAACGATGAGCGACGTCGAGACCTGGGCCTTCAGCGACGCGGCTCCGTGGCAGGTCGAGCTCGAACGCCTCGCGTGGTGCGCCGACATGGACGGGCTGCGCGAGCGCACACGCGCCGTGGTGCCGGAGCTGGTGCGGCCCAGGGCGCTGCCGCCGATCCGTCGCTTTGCCGAAGCGAGCGCGCTGATCGGGTCCGGTCTGCTCGGCTGGGCGTTGCGTGAGCGCCGCGGCGGCGGGCCGCCTTCGCGGCGCGGACTGTCGCGCCGGCTCCGGCGTGCCTTCGAGCGGCTCGGACCGGCCTACATCAAGCTCGGGCAGATCATCTCCTCGGGGCGCGGTCTCTTCCCCGAAGAGCTGGTCGACGAGTTCAAGGCGTGCCGCGACCAGGTGCCGCCGGAACCGTTCGACGCCATTCGCGGCGTCGTCGAGGAGGATCTCGGCCGGCCGCTCGAGGCGTGTTTCGCGCGCTTCGATGTGCAGTGCCTGGCCGCGGCGTCGATCGCGCAGGTGCACGCCGCCAGCTTGCACACCGGCGAGGAGGTGGTGGTGAAGGTGCAGCGCCCGCGCGTCGAGGAGCGGGTGCGCCGCGACATCGCCGCCATGGCATGGATCGCGCCGTTCCTGGTCGGGCGCTTGCCGGTGGCGGCGCTCGCCAACCCGCCGGCGCTGGTCGAGCTGTTCGCCGAAACGATCACCGAGGAGCTCGATTTTCGGCTGGAAGCGGAGAACATGCTCGACATCGCGCGGCTGTTGCGCGAGGCGGGTCAGACGATCATCGACGTGCCGCGCCCGCATCCGAGTCTGGTGACGCGCCGCGTGCTGGTGATGGAGCGGCTGTCCGGGTTCAAGTACGACGACCTCGAGGGCATGCGCGCAGCCGGCATCGATGGGGCAACCATGCTGCGCTCGCTGCTGATCTCGTTTCTCGAGGGCGCGATGATCTACGGCGTCTTCCACGGCGATCTGCACGGCGGCAACCTGTTCGTGCAGCCGGATGGGCGCGTCGCGCTCTTCGACTACGGCATCACCGGGCGCATGAACGAGCAGCAGCGACTGGCGTTTCTGCGCATGATGATGACCGGCGCGATGAACGACATCCGCGGGCAGGTCGAGGCCTTTCGCGATCTCGGGGCACTGCCGCCGGATGCCGACATCGACGGCATCCTGACGCTGCTCAAGGCCGACCAGCCGGTACAGGACCCCACCAAGATGGAGCCCGAGGCGCTGGTCGGCGAGATCCAGGAAGTGCTGCGCGGATTGCTCGCGCAGGGCGCCCGGCTGCCCAAGCACCTGATGCTCTACGTCAAGAACATGCTCTTCTTCGACGGCGCCATCGCCCATCTCGCGCCGGACCTCAACATGTTCGAGGAGGTGGCGAAAATCTACGCGTACTTCGCCATGAATCACGCCGAGCGCATCGAGCGCGACGTCGGCATCGATCCGAGCCGCAATGCGCTCAACCTCGATAACATGCGCGCCCAACTCGGCCTCGAGAAGGAGGTCGAGTCGATCACGCACCGCGAGCTGCAGAAGCGCCGGGTCGAGATCCAGCAACGGATCGACGCGGCCGGCGGACTACCCCGCGTCTGAGCACAACGCGACCGCCGCGGCGGTAGTCGCTCGTTTTCGAACAGGGGCGCGGAATCAACGTTGCAAGCAGGATCCTGGAGGGCCGCGCTCCGCGCGGCCGTTGCGCCGCGGAGCGGCGCTCATACGGTTCAGCTGTGTCGCATGCTTGAGCCGCGCTTCGCGCGGCTACGGCGCCGGGAGCGGCACCCTCCGATACGGCGACGGACGCAGGTGAACGAGGCTGGCAAAATGCCGCGAAAGAATGCCAAGACGAAGAGACGGGGGGAGTGATGAGGCTCATCGTTCGGGGAGCTGCGCTGGATCGTCCCGCGGCGGGTGGGGCGGGAATCTCCGCCATTATCGGTAGGACCGCGGCAGCGCGCTGCGCGTCGGGAGCGGTGGGCGGGCTGTTGGCGGGCTTCCTGATCCTGGTCGCCGGTTCCGCCTCGGCGGCTGAGCACGGCATCACCGGCGACAAGTTGCTGCTCAAGGGGTCGAAGTTCGTTCTGCTCTCTCGGGATGCCAGCGCACTCGCTTCCGGCTCTCCCGTGTGTCCGGCGCCGGACTCGTCGCTGACGTTCGCCGACGGCGTCCACATGCACACCTTCACGCTCCCATGCGCCAACTGGAGCGATCACCGAACGATGCTTACGTACAAGGATGCGTCGGCGCTGGGTGGCCCATCGCTGGTGAAGTTGGCACGGGGCGGAACCGGGCGGCTCAGGGTGACGGGATGGGGGCTCGGCGGATTCCCGATTCCGAACGGCACAGCGACGATCGACGTCGTCCTCGATCTCGGTGGGGCGATCGATCGCTATTGTATGGCATTCAGCGGCGTGGGGGATGGGTACCGCCTCCTGGTGCGGCATGCTGGGGCCGGGAGCTGCCCGGTGTGTGGGAACAATACCATCGAAGCCGGCGAGACCTGCGATGGAACGGCCGACGCCGCGTGTCACGGCGAATGTCTGTCCGACTGCAGCTGTCCTGCACCGATCTGTGGCAACAACGTGCGCGAGGGGTCCGAAGCGTGTGATGGGACCGACGCGACGGCCTGCCAGGGCGCGTGCCGGTCCGACTGCACCTGTCCGCCGCCATGTCCCACCACGCCCGGAGATGCGACGGCTTGTGAGGCCTTCGGCAGCGTGCCGCAGTGTTTCGCCTGCTGCGCCGACGATGAAGAGTGTCTGATCTGCGCGAACGCATTTGCTCTCGGGTGCGGCGACCCGATGGCGAACGATAACTGCACCCTCGCAGTCACGACCGTTGGCTGTGGGGCGGCGTGCTGCGCGCCGCAGTGACAACGTGCGTGGCGTTCCGCGTCGAGGGTGGCTCTCACTGCACCTGCTGCCGAGAGATGCGCATCACTGCGCCTTGGCTTTGAACTGCACCGGATCGCCGAACTTGATGAAGTCGGCTTGCTGGAAAGTGCTTTCGAAGCAGGTCGTGTTGGCGCTGTTGACCAGCTGAACAGTAACAGGGTCGATCAGATCCGTAAGGTCGAAGTCGTCGAGGTTGGTGCCCTTGCCCTTCACCAGGCATTTCGCCTTGTCCTGAGCGCTGCCCTTGAGGAGGACCTTGGTGATGCCGGCCGCGCTGCCGGCTGGGTCGGTGTACTTGTATCCCTTCGTGCCGATCGCAGACCACTTCGTCGCGTCGCCGGGCACGTTGTAGCTCGCGAGCAATGCCGCGGCCGTGCCGGCATGGATGCACAGCGCGTACTGCGTGGTGCCGGTCGGAACGCCGAACGCATCCTGCGTGGTGGACTGGCCCTTCACCCACTTCCACACCAGCTTGTCCTTGGTGTCCGGACTCTTGTCTTTGAGGATCAGAATCGACTTGAGCGCGGTGCGACAGCCGCCGACCGCGCTGCCGTCGTTCACGCAGCCACTGATCGGACTGCAGGAGTCCTGCGTGCAGAGGTCGTTGTCGTCGCAGTCGAGCGCGGTGCCGGGGTGGCAGTTGCCCGCCCCGTCGCACGTCTCGTCGCCATTGCACAGCGTCGCGTCGGGACATGGCGTACCGGCACCGTCGAACTGGCAGGTCGACGAGCAGCAATCGCCATCTGCGAGGTTGCCATCGTCACACTGCTCGCCCGCGTCGATCTGACCGTTGCCGCACAAATTGGGCGCGTAGAAGACCGTGATCGAGATCGAGTCCACCCCGCCAAAGCCGGAATCGACCGCGAACGCTGAGACGGCAACGCCGAAGTCCGTGGAGTTGATGTCCGCGGGGCTCCATGACTCGCCCCAGAGATCGCCGTTGCCACCGTACGTCTTTACCAGATCGCCCGGGCCCAACCACTCGTGGGGTGGATCGGCCGGGAGGGCCTCGTTTGTTGCCCCGATTGCTCCTCCCTTGACGATTCTCACGTTTTGATCAAAGGCGCTGACTCCCGTTCTTTCGAGCCGCATCTCGATGCCTTGGATGACGTTGCCATCTGGGATCGCAAAACCGAATCCAGTCGCTTTCAAATACTGCGAGCTGACCACGAATTCGTGCACTGTGAGGTTGAAGAACGCGTACATGTCATCGCTGATCGCGGCATTCTGCGGGTCTAACCACGGCTGCGTGCCAAACGACGCATCGTTGACCACGCTGCTCGGGTTGTTCGGTCCCTCCGATTGCGCCGCTGCCAGTGACGTCGCGCCGACGACGACACTCGCGGTGATCGCCAGCGTTGCGGTTGCGAACCACGCGCTGCGGCGCGATCGGGTTGATGCCGGTCCCCGCACCGGCGCTGGATTGCAGCGAGTCAGACGACAATCCATGTGCCCCCCTGCGGTTGCTTCCGTATTGGGCGCGGGGCCTGTGCTTTGTCAACATTGTCGACTCAGCCGGTGGAATACCTTGCGTCTGGTACCGCGCCGGCCCGCGGCGAGGCGCTCGTTTTCTGACAGGGCAAGGGCCTGCACAGAGACACGGCCGCCATGTAGGGAAGGCTCAATGGCCAGGGGCTTCCTTGAACGTACTGGGT
>Ga0066388_100001527_pt1 | contig 13125 bp, 13 predicted proteins | sample PanSoiMetaGPlot6_FD_64539 | JGI IMG/M metagenome (GOLD analysis project Ga0066388, IMG submission 64539) | Tropical forest soil microbial communities from Panama analyzed to predict greenhouse gas emissions - Panama Soil - Plot 6 (Hybrid Assembly) | ecosystem: Environmental > Terrestrial >... | reverse complement strand
ATCCAGATATTTCATCCGTACCATCTCTTCAAGGCCATATTTGCCATGTGTCCGCCCGATTCCGCTGCCGCGCACGCCTCCATGCGGCGCCTCGCTGATACCGTAGCAGGAGAGAACGTCGTTAATCATCACGGCGCCAGCTCGAATTCGTTGCGCCAGGCGTTCGCCGCGTGCGCGATCCCTGGTCCAAACGCTCGCCGCCAGACCGAATTCGCTGTCATTTGCGAAGGCAATTGCCTCATCATCGCTTTCAAAGGCTTCGATCGGAAGGACTGGTCCGAATGTTTCTTCTTTCATGATTCGCATATCGTGCGTGACATCGGCGAGGACCGTGGGTGCGTAGAAATTTGGCCCGAGATCGCCCAACCGCTGACCGCCACACAGCAGGCGCGCGCCGCGCGATAACGCGTCCTCGATGTGTGCTTCCACCGTGCGGACTTGTTTTTCGTTAATGAGCGGCCCTACGTCCGTCTTGGGATCTAAGCCATTCCCGACCGATAGTTGCCTGGTCTTTTGCACGCATGCATCAAGAAATGCGTCATGTATCTTTCGCGCTACATAGCAGCGTTCCACGGAAAGGCACGCCTGGCCCGCGTTGACGAATGCGCCCCAGACAGCGCCGCTCGAAGCAATATCAACGTCGGCATCTTCCAACACCAGCATTGGGTCCTTGCCCCCGAGTTCAAGAACCGCCGGCAACAGGCGTGACGCCGCCTCTTGCGCGACTCGCTTCCCGGTTGCAACGCTGCCGGTGAAAATCAGCTTGTCGATTTCAGAATGAACCAGAGCTGCCCCGGTTGCTTCAAGACCAGGTACAAGCTGAAAGACACCTTTTGGGACTCCCGCGTCGTGCCACAGTTCCGAAAGTTTCACCGCGGTCAGCGTCGTCAGTTCCGAAGGTTTCAGCACTACACAGTTTCCTGCCACAAGCGCGGCAAGGGCCTGTGTTGCTGGGATTGCGAACGGATAGTTCCAGGGCGAAACAATTCCAATAATTCCGTGTGGCTCCCTGACGATCTTCGCCGATTTGGTTTTGGTCGCAAGATTTCCGTGCGGCACCGGTTCATCGCGAAGCAGGTTGTAAGCTTTATCAATCAAGAATCGGGCGGCATCCAGAACGACTAGCACTTCGGTGGTTAGAGCTTCCGCAAGAGGCTTGCCGGACTCGAGCGTGATCTGGCGTGCGATCTCTGTCTTTTGCACGTGAACCAGCTTTTGAAACTTGCGGAAGACGTCAATACGCCCACGAACGCCTGTGTCTTGCCAGGCAGGTTGCGCTTCGCGCGCGCGAGCGACGGCTGCAAACACATCGGGTTGGCCGGTGCTCTCGATCTCGCCCAGCCTTTCGCCGGTTGCGGGATTCAATGAGGTGATCGGTCCGCTTCCAGCTTGCAATTCGTGGCTCATCTCAGATCAGTGTACGTGCAGAGCTTTAATACTCGACATTCACCAGAAACAGTCCCTGAGCGGGCGCGGTCGCTCCACTTGCCGAGCGATTTCTGGCTTCAAGAATGCGCCCAATATCCTGCGGCTTCAAGGTTTCTTTGCCCACCAGAATGAAGGTTCCTACCAGATTACGCACCATGTGGTGAAGAAATCCGCTGCCGCAAACTTCGTAAACCAGTTCATCTTCCTGGTGCCAGCATTGCGAGCTAAAGATTGTGCGCACGTTCGAGCGCGGTTCATCGGACTGTTTGCGTTCGGAATCGACCGCGGCAAATGAAGTGAAATCGTGTTTGCCGACAACTCGGCCCGCAGCGCAACAAATGGCTTCTTCATTCAATGGATAAGGGTAGTGCCAGACATATCGCGCCAGAAATGGCGAGCAGATGCCGCCACGAAAAATGCGATAACGATAAGTTTTAGCCCGAGCCGATTTTCGGGGATGAAATTCTGCTGGCACCTCGCTGGCAGCAAGCACGCGGATCGCCACCGGGAGAACATCGTTCAGCGCGTCGACCAGGTTGGACGCAGGAATAGGCGATGTCGTGGCGAAACTCGCGACTTGCCCCAACGCATGCACACCCGCGTCGGTGCGGCCCGAGCCTTGCGGCAAAACGTTTTCGCCCGTAATTCGTCCAATGGCTGTGGCAAGCACGCCTTGAATCGTCGGTCCAGTCGGCTGCACCTGCCAGCCCAGAAAATCGGTGCCGTCGTAGGAGAGTATCAGCTTGATGTGTCGAAGCAACATCTTTGGAGTCGTTCTCCTGCTGCTCTACATCCAACCGATTTACGAGTTTACAAACATTTACTGTATTTGGGCGTCCGGGTCAGCACTGTGACCGAATCCATTCGATATACTGTTGAATTCCCAGGTATGCGGAACGTCGGAATCGCGGGTTTCCCGACTAAAAATTGAACCTGGTCCCGCGAAATTTCGTATCAGGCAGTGATTCAGCTGGCTATCTTCATAAGCTCTACAACGGAGAAGACTGAATGGCTTGGTCGCATGTGAGGCCCGTTTTTCGGGCGGGAGTAGCACTGACTCTGGTGGCTGTTTTAGGGGGAAATGTCTCAGCACAGCAAGCTCAGCCAGAACAGGCGCAAGCGCCGTCTGGCCCGAAACCGCAGCAGTTCGTAATGGAAGATTACACGAAGCCGCGCTCCCACTTCCCTAATCCGATTGGGCCATACACGCCCAAGAAATTGCCGCCCATTGATTTGGGCAACACTCCCAGAATTGAGACCCTGCTGCAGGGCGGCAAGCTGTACCTTTCGATGAATGATGCGGTTGCCCTGGCGCTCGAGAACAATCTTGATATTGCTATTCAGCGCTACAACCTGGGGATTGCCGATACAGATATTCTCCGCGCCAAAGCTGGAGCGAACACGCTCGGCGTCAGCCTGGGCTTGCTGCAAGGTACGCCGGGTGGAACGCCGGGCGGACTCGGCGGTACGATTGGTTCAGGTCCTGGAGGAACAAGCGTTGTCGGAACTGCGGGCGCCGGCACCGGAGCTGCGGGCATCGTATTTTCAACCCTGGGTGCCGGCCCCGTGATTAGCAGCTTCGATCCAATTCTGACGGGGACTGTGCAGTTCGATCACGCAAACAGTCAGCCAAGCAACGCATTCGTGGGTGTTCCCTTGCTCACTCAGAACACCACAACTGCCGATTTTTCCTACAATCAAGGCTTTCACTGGGGGACCAATCTCTCGATCGGTTTCAACAATAATCGTGTCACCACTAACAGCCCGTTTACCAATCTCAGCCCTACATTAAACTCCAATTTTCGCGCAACTCTCACGCAGCACCTTCTTCAAGGCCTTGGATTTGCTCCCAACACCCGGTTTATCGAGATCGCTAAGAATAACCGCGAGAGCTCAGACGTTGCGTTTCGATTGCAGGTGATTACCACTGTCGATCAGATTGAAAATATCTATTGGGATCTGGTGTACGCCTATGAGAACGTCCGGGTACAGCAGGAATCCCTGGCCTTTGCGCAGAAGACTCTTTCCGACACCAAGAAACAGGTGGAAATCGGTACCCTGGCGCCAATCGAGATCGTGCGTGCCCAAAGCACGGTTGCCAGCGATATGCAGCAATTGACCCTAGCCCAGACCAATCTTCAGCTGCAACAGTTGCTCCTGAAGAATGCGTTGAGCAGAACGCTGGTCGATCCTCGGCTGGCCGATGCCGAAGTAGTGCCGACTTCTGCGATTCAATTACCGGTGCAGGAACCTGTGGTCCCAACTGAGACTCTGGTTAACGATGCACTGAATCATCGCGCGGAACTCGCCGAAGCACGAATCACTCTGGCGAATCAGGAGATCAGCAAGAAAGCGATCCGCAATCTGTTGCTGCCCTCACTCGATCTGTTCGCCTACTATGGTGGAACGGGGTTAGGGGGAGCGCAGAATCCAGCAAATCTCTGTACAGGTACAAATACGAGCGCGTTTGGATGTACTCCCGCCGATCAAATTCCTCCGTCTAGAAGTTATGGCCATACCGTTGGGGAACTCTTCGATTCCACCGCGCCGGATAAGGGGCTCGGCTTCACTTTGAACATCCCCCTTCGCAATCGTACCGCGCAAGCTACGCAGATCCGCTCTGAGATTGAATATCGGCAGGCGCAGTTGCGCTTGCAGCAGATTGAAAACCAGGTGCGAATTGAAGTCCGCAATGCCCAGTTCGCGGTGCAGCAAAATCGGGCTGCTGTAGAATCCGCGCAAGCGGCGGTCGAGTTGGGCAAACAATCCCTTGATGCCGAGCAGAAGAAATATGCACTCGGCGCATCAACAACCACACTCGTTCTGCAGAACCGCACGACACTCGCGCAGGCTGAGTCAACTCTTCTCTCGGCAATGGCTGCATACGAAAAAGCCGAAGTGGAACTTGATCGTGCAACAGGGCTTTTGCTTGATCACACAGGCATCCTGATTTCTGACGCGGAGCGCGGTCAAGTGAACCACATGCCGAGTGTGCCCTATGTTGGACCGCGTCCGCAGGGCTCGACCTATGGGGTGGAACCGGCAGTGCAGACGCCGCAATCGCCACAGCAGCAGCCTGCACAGCCTGAACAGCCGCAACAACAGCCTCCACCGTCAGAGCAGCCGCAGGCACCGCAGCCTCAGAGCCAATAAGTTCGTCTTTCTGCCCCACTCAGCATTTGAGCGGGGCTTTCTGTCTCAAGCTGAGCGCATCTTACGCCTCAATTTGCTGTTTTTGTGCCTCGGTTTATCCTTCCCTCGTGCTGCTCTCCGTGGTTCTGATTACTTACAACGAAGAAGCAAACCTGGCGCGCACGCTGCAGAGCGTCACGCCTCTGGTGCGCAATGGACAAGGCGAGGTTATTGTGGTCGATTCAGGCTCGACGGATAGTACTCCGGAAATTGCCAAGTCGTGCGGGGCCAAAGTCTTTTCTGAAGAATGGAAGGGCTTCTCCGCGCAAAAGAATTCTGCGATTGCTAAAGCGAGCGGCGACTGGGTCTTGAGCTTAGACGCGGACGAAGAAGTCAGCGACGAACTGGCCAAGGGCATCGAAAATGTGTTGACCAATCCTCCTCAAGAGCACAAGTTTCGGCAAGGATCCAAGCCAATTTTTCTGCATGCCTGCTGGGTGCAGCGCCGAAATTATTTTCTCGGGCGCTGGATAAGGCACGGCGGCTTCTGGCCTGATGCAAAGCTCAGGTTCTTCCGGCGCGGAACGGCACAGTTCAAGGACACTCCCGTGCACGAAACGCTCACGGTTCAGGAGCCCGCAAAAGGATTTCCTGACGCTTACGGTCACTTACCTGGTTATCTCGTGCATCACTCGTACCCAACTCTTTCTGGTTACATTGAGCACATGAACCGTTATTCGTCTCTGGGTGCAGAGATCGCGGCAGCAAAGGGCCATTGCACATTCAGCTTCAACGACGTCGTTCTGCGGCCAGCGGCAACCTTTATCTACAACTATTTTCTTCGTTTGGGATTTCTCGACGGAAAAGAAGGATTATTGCTGCACCTCTATCACGCCTCTTACGTATCCTGGAAGTATGCGAAGGCGTGGGAGCTGTCACGTAATGCGCACAAATAATCTAGCCCGGACAAATTCAACGATTTGCCCCGTTACGTAACCCGGCGGACAGATCACAAATCTCGGCTTGCCTTTGATCATCTCGGCAGAAACATTAGACCACGCTGGATCTTTTCCGTCCTGTGAATGTACAACCACCGCATCAGCATGCTGAAGGAATTTTCGCGCTGACTTCTTAAAATCCGTGGTGCCGGTGTCTAGCACGGTCAGATAGACGTCAGGCTTCAAGAATTCCATCACGCTATTGGATTCGATAATCGCGTTTGATGCTTGCGCAATCTTCTCGCGGACCAGCGGTATCGCCTCCGCGAGCCTTCCCTGCTCGGTCCGCACCCACCAGGAGCGCACCGCACCTGCGACCAGGAATCTGGATGTATCGGACTGTCCCGACCGATCGCGTTCTTCACTTACTGCCCAGGAGTGATCGGCGCACGCGCAGTCGCACGGACCTCCATTGCGCGAGCAAATTCCGTGGCCGTATTGCGTGATTTTGAAAGCGCTCCAGTTGTATTGCGGGAGTGCAGCGATTAATCCAGCAACCACGCTGGTCTTGCCCACGCTGCGCGAGTGTCCGCCGACAACAACAGTGGCCATGAGTCTCTATTTCTTCTTTGCCAGCCTTGATAGCAGGGCCAGCTCTTTCAGGTATTCGCGAATGGGGCGCGCCGGAGTCCCCCAGAAAACTACGCCCTTGCCCCGAATCACCTTGTTGGATGGGATGCCGCTTTGCGCTCCCAGGATGGCACCTTCTTCAATTCGCACGTGGTCCGCAATCCCCACTTGACCGCCGACGATGGCATTCCTCTCCACCACTGCGCTTCCAGAAATGCCAGTTTGCGCCGCAATGACCACATCCTCGCCAACATCCACGTTATGACCTACATGCACCAGGTTATCGATCTTCGTGCCACGACGAATGATCGTCACGTCGAGCGCGCCGCGATCGATAGTCGAATTGGCACCGATCTCAACGTCGTCCTCGACTTCCAGACGCCCGACCTGGGGAAAAGGAAAATAGCGGCCGGTCTGCTCGTCGCGTACATAACCGAATCCGTCGCTGCCCAGCACAGCTCCGCCATGGACGACTACGCGATTGCCGATCGTTGTCGACGAATAGATTGCGACTTTCGGATAAATGCGGCAGTTGCTTCCGGTTTTTACTCCTGCCGACAGGACACAACCAGCTCCAATCGAAGTGTCGTCGCCGATCTCAACGTCTCTGCCGATCACGGCGAGCTCAGCGATGCTGACATTCTTTCCCAGAATCGCGGAATCATGCACCACAGCCGTGAGATGTATTCCTGGCGTCGGCACAGTTACGGGCAGAATCAGTGCCGCCGCTTTAGCGAACGTGAGCCGCGGTTGAGCAGAGATCAGCAGCGGCTTGCTGGCGGTGCTTCCTCCAGCAAACTCGCCGGCAACGATTGCGGATGCCGCTGAAGCAATTGCTTCAGACAGTCTCGATTCCTGTTCAATGAAAACCAGGTCGCCTGCCCGCGCTGACGCAATACTCCCAACTCCTGTAGTCGCGGCATCATTCCCTATCAGGCGCGCGCCGGTGTGCGCTGCGATTTCGCTGAGCCTTAGCGGCATCGGTTCTGTTTTATACGTTCGCTGCAGGAAAGAAAAGCGCGCCATTTACAATGCCGCCGTGGAGCGAAAGATCTTCTGGGGTTCGTTCATATTGCTCGGCCTTCTCGCCGATTTTCTGTTGCCAATCTGGTGGGCGCTGGCCGCAACCATCCCGATTGCGTTCTTAAGCTGGTGGATTGCGTACCGCAGCGACTGGTTCTAGCTCAGTTTCGCGAGCGTTGCGAAACACGAACCGCGAAGAAGGCAAAGTAATTCGCAAAGGGAACAGAGCGAGGATGTTAGTACAACCCGGGCTCTCCTGGCGGCCTGGTCTTCCACCGGCGATGAACCCATAACCATTGATCCGGGTACCGCCGAACTTTTTTCTCGATCACTGAAGTAAAGAGTTGAGTGTTGGCCACAATATCTGATTCTTCATTGCCGGTGCGAATCAGCGTTAGCGCGGGGTCAAAACCTAGCCGATACTTGCCAACCTGGCCGTCCCAAACGGTGAATCCCGGCACCACTGCCGCGTCGGTGCGCATGGCAATGCGGGCCACGCCGCTTGCCGTACATGCCTCAATTGCGAAAAATTTTACGAACACGCCTTGCGGCGGTGTCATATTGGTGTCCATTAGCACGCCGGCTGTCTCTCCGGCCTTCATCGCGGCCAGCAGGCCACGCACATTCTCATCTTTATCGAGCATCTGATTTCCATGCAGGGTGCGGTACTCCCGCGTCAGACGGTCCATGTACGGATTGTCGAGCGACCGCATCACCACGTGCAGTGGATGCCCGTAGAGCGAATGCGCGAAGGCGGAAAGCTCCCATCCGCCAAGATGCGCGGTAAGGAACAGAACGCCTTTGCCCCGCCGTAAAGCCTGCTCAAAGTTCTCAAACCCGTCGTACACAACTACGTCACTGACGTTCTCCCGCGTGTATCTCGGGAAGAGGCACACTTCCGCCAGTTGACGCCCGAGAGACGTAAAAACCCCTTTTAGTATGCGGGTGCGCTCCTGTGCGCTCTTTTCCGGGAACGCCAGCTGCAGATTGCGTTGTCCTACGCGACGCAGCTTTACGTGAAACAAGTAGACCAGTCTCCCCAAGAGAATGCCTAATGAGCGCGCAACTGGCCGTGGCAGAATGCCAATGAGCTTGATGAGGAAGCACGCGACGGCGTATTCAAGCCGATAACGCATTTAAGGGGAAGCGTGACGGTAGCATCGCGGATTTTTGCTTGTCAACGCGGAGAATGAACAACAGCGATGGAGGCCGGGCGTCTCGCCCGGCATTTGTGAATTCGCAAGCCGGTTGATGGGAGTTACTTCTTCTCTTCCGTGGCTTTCGCTGCCGCCGGCGTCCCTGACGCCGTTTGCGCCCACTTCGCGAGCGTGTTCAAGAATGGATACGCTGTTTGTGGAGCTTCGATCGTGCCCTTCAGCGACGTATTGAATGGAACCATTCGTCCGTAAAATTCGCGCGTGCTGGCTTTATCCTGGTCGATCGCCGCTCCGTTCAGCGCTAGTCCCGCAAAGGCTCCGCGCGCACGCGAATAGCTGAGCACCTGCGCCTTCAGCTTCCAATCCGTCCCCGCAGCTGCCTGCCTTCCCACCGGGCCGGCCGCGACACTCGCATCGGCACCGAGCTTGAACTTGCTCGAAAGCAGGTTATTCATTCCTTGCTGATTCATGATCAGCATGACCAAGTCGATCGCCTGGCCTCCGATCTGCAAACCAAAGCTGCCGCCTTTAATGGTGAAGAACGCCGGCGCACTCCAGCTCTTCGGTGTGCGGCAGCTGGCCACGCCGCGCCCAAAACCCGCGCCCACGATAAAGCCACCGTTCAACATCGTCGGCACCACCGCGACACATTCCGCCGATGCCAAAACTTCTTCTGGAATTCGCTGGTCCGGCGCAGATTCAATCTCATCCAGCACCGTGGACGCAGCTTGGATGCGTTCAACTGCCTTCAGCTTGCTGTCGGCGGCAAACGATGTAGCGGCAAAAGACACAATCAGCCAGAAACTAAGAAAAGATCTCATGATTCAGAATCGCTCCTTGGAATTCCGGAGTGTTTGATTGTAATGGATTCGATAGAGGAAAAGGCGACAAGCCGCTTTTTCAATTTTGAAGCTGAAAATAATTCGGGGTTGGCAGCGGTGATCTTAATCCCCACTCCCAACCCCGTCTCCCAGGTTCTGTGGTAGGTGAAGCGAGTATGCGGCAGGGCCCGGAAGCCGACAAGATTACTTGGGTCAACGTCCTAAAGTAACCTGCCCGCGGTGACCCTACTTCGCCGAAACCAGCGAATGCGTGATCGCATGTACCGACAGCGCAATGCGGTTCTGCACCCCAACTTTGCGCATCAGCTTCGCCACGTGCGCTTTTACCGTGCGCTCTTCAATCCCCAACGCCGCGCCAATTTCTTTGTTCGAACGCCCCGCAACCAGCATCTCCAGAACTTCTTTTTCGCGATCAGTAAACGTCACGCGGCCCGCCGGGAAGATGCGTCCAGGGGCTGAACTTACCCGCTCGATAAACATTGACAGCACTCTGCGTGGGGCCCATACCGATCCCTGGTTTACCACCCGGATGGCCTGCACGAACTCGCCGGCCGAGGCCGCCTCATCAACATACCCCTTTGCGCCCGAGGCAATGGCCTTCAGAATCGTCTCTTCGTCCATACCCGAGCCGGTCACGATAATTCGCAGGTCCGGGCGGCTGGCCTTCAGGCTGGCCATTACATCGAACAGATTCTGGCCGCTGCGGTTGCCCAGCAAAATCAGATCTACACCCTGCAGGCTGCTGATGTCTGGCAGCGAGGCCGAAATCAGCTCCAGATCAGTCTCCGAGTCAAACAGCGCCCGAAATCCTACAAACCGCAGGGGGTCGCTTTCGACCACGGCAATGCGGATCGACGGCTTTTTGCTGGGTGCAGCTTTCATTGCGGTTGCAGCCTTCATGGACTTTATCCTGTTGTTGAGGTCGTTGGCGACTAAGCATAACGCAATAGTTGTGGATAACAACGATTTGGGATTACTCTGACGATTACGCCAGTAATGTGGGCCAAGACCACGGAGAGAAGGCAGAAAACAATGAAAAAGGGTTACCTTAGGGTCATCGGAAGCATGGCGACTGTGCTTCAGCTCTCTGCGTTCGTACTGGCGCAAACCGCCTACCAGCCAAAATTTCCCGGTGATCCGGCGAAGTCCGACTCAGAAGCCGCCGCGCTTGGCTATATGCGAACGGTGCTTCGCGCACAAAAGCAGTACAAAAAGAAAACCGGCAATTACGCGACCTCTCTCGCCCAACTGGTGCACACGGGATCGTTTACCAAACGCATGGTCAATACCGACCGTGGCGACTACACTGTCGGATTCCGTGCGAAAAAAGATAACGACACCTTCCAGCTCACTATGACTCCCAAGCAGATGGACACCGAGCACCGCTCCTTCTACGCCGATGAAGATGGAGTCATCCACGCCGATGACCAGGGTCCGGCAAGTGAAAAATCGCCCGTGCTCAAGTAGTGATTAGATGGCAGAGCGTCCGAGCGGGACCAGCATTACCCACGTAGGGACAGCCGCCCTCGGCTGTCCAGTCGACCCTGCGGGTCGGCGGCGTTTTGGGAAAGGCATCGCTTTAGCCACAGCGCAAAATACCGATGTCATTCCGTGCCGCGGGTGGCCGGAGGTGAGAGCGGCGGGCAATCTGCTTTCCCATCCTGAACCGTTATTTCGCGGAGCTACTGATTTCCGCCGCCTTGCCCTTGCGGAACGTCACGCTTATTGGATTCCCGCCGTTGGGGTAGCTAACCGTCTTTGTCGCAGGGTCACTTGACGGCTGCGGAATTCCCATGCCAACCGCAAACGCCACCTGGAATTCGTTCATCCCTGGCTTCACTTCATGCTTCGCAATCGCATCCCAGGCGTCTGTTGGCCAATCCTTGTACAGATCGCGCGGATCCTGAATAAAAAACATTTCGTCCGAATAGATCTGATAATTGCCATCTTTTAAAACTCCAATAGGCACGGCATAACTCTTGCTGTCTTTTTCGAAAGTCGCGACCACCTGCTTCTGATTGGGAGCGCTGGGCGTGGGTGCCGTGACTACATCCAGAATCTGCAGCTTCTCGATCGGCAGCAGCTGTCCGGCTTCCTTCGAAAAATTCGGCCGCCGACTAGAAGGGTCGAACGGATAGTAGGTGTAGCGATAGCCCTCTCTCAGCCATACCGGCTGCAGCGTCAGCTGTTTCGCAGATTTCAGATCGTATGGATAAAGCTTTTTCGGGCTAACCAGATAGCTGGGATCAAGCGGCGGAGCTTCCTGCTTCTTTGTTTGCTCTGCCTTCTGCTCGTGGCGCTGATAGAGAATGTAGGCGGTACGCAGCGCGGCGAGGGCAATTCCGGCAAGCAGCCCAAGCTGAATTTTCTTGCGAAGTTCGGGAGTCATCGCTTGTGCGTTAGACTCGGCCGCGCATCAGCGCTTCGTACCAATTCGCGCCTCCACGCTCGCTCACGTCGGCAATACGCTCGCCAACCCGGCTCACCACGTCCAGAAAATGCGTGCCGCGGTCCACGTAGTCAGGAATGCGATCGCGAATCTCGGCAAATTTTTCAGGATATTCCGCAGCGAGGGTCGCCAGGCCCACGCCCGCGAAAATTACTCCGGCTGCGCGCTTTCCGGTGAGAAAAAAGATTGCGCTCGCACACGCTGCGCCGCCCACTACTGCACGTTTCCAGTTCTCCATGATCTGTCCTCCGACCGCATTTTAATCGAGACACGCCCGCTGCTTTATACTGCCGGGCTGTCCCGGAGGAACTTTGATGCCAAAAACCTGCGCTTTGGCACTGCTGGTGGTTGCGGTTTTTGTAGGTTCATTGTGCTCTCAAACCAAACCACGGGCCCGCGATCTGGGCGTGCCCTTTGACGGAACGGCGGGACGCTTCAACGCCATCACCGACGTCAGAGAGGTCGAAGTCGGGCATACCACCCTGATCTCCGGGGAGGCTGGGCCGGTGAAGGTCGGTATCGGCCCCGTACGTACCGGCGTGACCGCGGTGCTTCCGCGCGGGAGGACCTCAAGAGAAGCTGTTCTTGCTTCCTGGTTCACTGAAAACGGCAATGGCGAGATGACTGGCACCACTTGGGTGGAAGACTCCGGTCTTCTCGACGGCCCAGTGATGATCACCAACACCCACAGCGTGGGTGTTGTGCGCGATGCCGTCATCGCATGGAAAGTCAAGCAAGGCACGCCTGACATGCAGGGCTACTTCTGGTCGCTGCCCGTTGTCGCAGAAACCTGGGACGGATGGCTCAACGACATCAATGGATTCCATGTGAAGCCCGAGCACGCGTTTCATGCGCTCGACACCGCGAGCAGCGGCCCGGTGCAGGAAGGCAATGTCGGCGGCGGAACCGGCATGATCTGCAACGAATTCAAGGGCGGAATCGGTACGTCTTCCCGCGTGCTCGACAAGAAAGAAGGCGGATATACGGTGGGAGTGCTGGTGCAGTGCAACTATGGCGATCGCATGGAGCTGCGCATCGCTGGCGTGCCGGTAGGCCGCGAAATTCCCGAACAACGCGCCTACGGCAGAGGCAACGACACGGGCTCGATCATCGTGGTTGTTGCCACCGACGCGCCGCTGATTCCGACGCAATTGAAGCGCGTTGCGCGTCGCGTAACCCTCGGGCTTGGTCGCGATGGAAGTTACTCGGGCGACGGCTCAGGCGACATCTTCATCGCATTTTCCACCGCGAATCCCGAGGCGGGCAGGCAAAAGGGTCTCAACCATCTCACCATGCTTCCCAACGGCGATCTCGATCCGATTTTCCTTGCAACAGTGCGCGCTACCGAAGAAGCCGTCGTAAACGCAATGGTCGCGGCTGAGACGATGTCCGGAGTCGATAATCACACCGTAATCGCTCTGCCTCACGATCGGCTAAGAGAAGTATTGAAGAAATATAACCGGCTGACGAAGTGAATATGTCCCTTGCTAGCTTGTCATCCCGAGTTCGCCCGACGGAGGAGGGCA
>Ga0066388_100001526_pt1 | contig 13133 bp, 13 predicted proteins | sample PanSoiMetaGPlot6_FD_64539 | JGI IMG/M metagenome (GOLD analysis project Ga0066388, IMG submission 64539) | Tropical forest soil microbial communities from Panama analyzed to predict greenhouse gas emissions - Panama Soil - Plot 6 (Hybrid Assembly) | ecosystem: Environmental > Terrestrial >... | reverse complement strand
CGCGTCGAAGCCTTCATTGGGATAACCGGCGGCCCGAATATACGCCCTCCCGGCGATCCGTTCACGCGCGCCGGTGTGTGGGAGTTTCTGGGTAAAGGTAAGGATTGGCTGCGCCACACACAGTGCGTTGACCCAAGCGCAATCCTGTTCGTTGACCCGGAACGCCGCCGCCGAACGCGGTGCCACCACAGTCTCGCCGTTTCGGGACGCGGCTTCGATGGCGTCGCGACTGACCTTGACAGCCTGGTCGGTGAGGCTCTGGCCGTCGTCGGGATAGAACGCATCGAGGAACACGATCGAGCCGATGGCGCTTTGCATCTCCTCCGCCACGCCGGTCGCAACCATGCCGCCGTAGGAATGGCCGACCAGGACCACGTCGCCGAGTCGTTCCCATTTCATGAGGTTGACGACGTCGGTGATGTGGGTTCGCAGATCAACCGACGGTGTCAGGAGATGGGCGCGTTCGCCGACGCCGGTCAGAGTTGGCGCGAACACCTCGTGACCACGCGCCGTCAGGAGCCGGGTCACCCGTCGCCAGCACCAGGCGCCGTGCCAAGCCCCGTGTACCAGGACAAAGGTTGCCATGAGCGCCTCCCCTCCGCGGCGTTGTCGCGTTCTGCGTGAACGGACCATAAAGACGCGGGTGGCGAGCACAAGCCGCCGGCGTCCCCGACCGTGGCACACCGCGGATCGCGATTACGAGCGTTGATGGTCTATAGCGGAAAGCTATCGACGTAGCGGCGACGGCTTCGTCGACGCGCCAGTCTCCGCGCGCGATGCGCCGCCGGTATACCTGCATTGATCAAAGGTCAGACATTTGACCTTCGCTCGCCCCGGCGCACGGCCGACGCAACCCGCGCCTGCTCATAATTCACCGAGGTCGGAACACGACCGGCTCTGTGATTGTTTATGCGTTGGTGGGAGTCCGAATTTTTTCTGCCCCGGGTCTCACGTTCCCGTGAAGCGGCATCAGTCATCGCCGTCTCGCCTTTTTGGATTGGTCCGAAGCTGCTTATGATCGCTTCAAACAACCAAACAATCTCACCAGTGGAGGTGGAGAATGGTCAGCCTCAACATCAACGGCAAAGCTCACGAGGTAGACGTCGATCCTGACACTCCCCTGCTCTGGGCGATTCGCGAATGGGTCGGCCTGACCGGAACCAAGTACGGATGCGGCATCGCACAATGCGGTGCCTGTACGGTTCATATTGATGGCGTGGCGACGCGCTCCTGTTCAGTTCCGGTGAGCGCAGTCACCGGCAACCAGATTACGACGATTGAAGGGCTCGCCCAGAATGGCGTGCCGCATCCAGTGCAGAAAGCGTGGGCCGACAACGACGTCCCGCAATGCGGCTACTGCCAGAGCGGTATGATCATGGCGGCGGCAGCACTGCTCAAGGAAAAGCCGAAGCCAAGCGACGCGGACATCGACGCGGCGATGACCAACATCTGCCGCTGCGGCACCTATCAGCAGGTTCGCGCCGCTATCCATGCTGCGGCTACGGCCTAAGGGAGGGCACGATGAATTACATGCCACGACTCGATCGTCGCGCTTTCCTGGTCAGTTCCGCGGCCGCCGGCCTTACCGTCGGCTTCCACATCCCGTTCTTCGACGAAGCGCGCGCTGAATCAACTCCGCCCGAAATCAATGCCTGGGTGGTGGTGAAGCCAGACGACACGATCGTCATCCGCATTGCTCGATCCGAAATGGGCCAAGGCACACGCACCGGCCTCGCTCAGTTGGTCGCGGAAGAACTTCAATGCGACTGGTCGAAGGTCACCACTGAATATCCGACACCCGGCATGAACGTCGCGCGCAACCGCGTGTGGCAGAATTTCTCGACCGGTGGCAGCCGCGGGATCCGTGACTCCAACGAATACGTCCGCAAGGGCGGGGCTGCCGCGCGCATGATGCTCCTGCAGGCCGCGGCCAACGCCTGGAACGTGCCAACATCCGAGTGCACCGCAGCAAACAGCGTCATTACCCACAAGGCGAGCGGGCGCACAACGACCTACGGTCAGGTCGCGGACGCCGCCGGCAAGCTCGAGGCGCCCAAGGACGTCGCGCTCAAAAATCCGAAGGATTGGACGATTGCGGGCAAGCCGTTGAAACGACTCGACACGCTGCCCAAGACCAACGGCACGCAGCTCTACGGCCTCGACATCAAGCTTCCAGGCATGGTGGTGGCGGCGATCAAGGAAAGCCCGGTTTGGGGCGGCAAGGTCAAAAGCTTTGATGCCAGCAAGGTCACCGGCAAGCCGGGCATCAAAGGCGTCGTTCAAGTCGGCGACAACGGTGTCGCGGTGATCGGCAACACGTTCTACCAGGCGAAGACCGCGCTCGCCGACCTCCCGATCGAATGGGACGACGGCGACAACGTCAAAGTATCGAGCGCCACCATAGCGGCGATGCTCAAGGAAGGGCTCGACGCGCAAACCGCGTTCGTCGGCAACCAGAAGGGCGATGCCAAAGCTGCGCTGGCGAGCGCCGCCAAGAAAGTGGAGGCGGTCTACAGCTATCCGTTCCAGGCTCACGCGACCATGGAGCCGATGAACGCGACCGCGCTCTACACCTCCGACAAGTGCCAAGTCTGGTGTCCAACCCAGAACGGCGAAGCGGCGCTTGCCGCCTGCGCCGAGGCCGCCGGACTGCCGGTCAAGCAATGCGATGTATTCAAATACGACCTCGGTGGCGGTTTTGGCCGCCGCGGCATGAGCGACTATGTCCGCCAGGTCGTGTTAATCGCGAAACAGATGCCGGGAACACCGGTGAAGATGGTGTGGTCGCGCGAAGAAGACATGACGCACGACTTCTATCACCCGATCACCCAGTGCAAGTTGACGGCCGGTTTCGACAACGCCGGCAATCTCACTGCCCTGCACATGCGGATTTCCGGGCAGTCGATCCTGTCCTATGTGTTCCCGGCGAACCTGCAGAACGGCATGGACCCAGCAGTGTTCCAGGGGCTAACGCCCAACAGTCCCGAGGGTCATTTCGGTTACTCGATCCCCAACCTGTTAATCGATCATGCCATGCGCAACACGGCGGTCCGGCCGGGCTTCTGGCGCGGGGTCAACACCAACCACAATGCGATCTATGTCGAATGCTTCATGGATGAGCTTGCCCATGCCACCGGCCAGGATCCGCTGGCGTTCCGGCAAAAGCTCCTCGCCGATCATCCCAAGCATCTGGCAGTACTGAATGCGGTCGCGGATCGAGTTGGCTGGGGCAAGCCGCCGCCGCCCGGTATCCATCGCGGGCTCTCCCAGTTCATGGGCTACGGCAGTTACGTGGCGGCCGCCGCCGAAGTGTCCGTAACCGACGGGCGCCTCAAGATCCATCGCATCGTTGCCGCTACCAACAGCGGCCACGCCGTCAACCCGGCACAGATCGAGCGACAGGTCGCGGGCTCGTTTGTCTATGGCCTGTCGGCCGCGCTCTATGGCGAGTGCACCGTCAAGGACGGCCGCATGGAGCAGGAGAACTTCGACTCCTATGACGTAATGCGCATGGACGAGATGCCCAAGGTTGAGACGATCGTGATGCCGTCCTATGACTTCTGGGGTGGCGTCGGTGAGCCGACGATCGCGGTGGCGGCGCCCGCAGTGTTCAACGCAATCTTTGCGGCAACCGGCAAGCGGATCCGCGAGATCCCGCTGAAGAATCACGATCTGCGTACGGCGTGACCGGAGGCGCTGCCCGACAGTTGCCTCTTCTCGCACGCGAGGAGAGGCCACGCGCCATGTTGTTGTGATAGCGTCTGCCATGCCCGCGACCCGCGCAACAAGCCGCCGTAGTGTTCTCCAACAGGGCGCAGCGGCTGCGATCACCGTGAGTTTACCGGCACCGGCAATTGCTCAAGGCAGCGCCAAGATTGTGATCATCGGCGGCGGTTTTGGGGGCACCAACTGCGCGCGAGTGCTCAAGGCCGACAATCAGCGGCTCTCGGTGATTCTCATTACCGAAAGCGACACCTACACGGCCTTCCCACTCAGCAACGCTGTCCTCGCCGGCCTGCGGCCGCTCACAGCTCAGCAATTCAACTATCGGAATATTGCCGCCGCCGGCGTAACCCTCGCCCACCAGGCGGCCGTTGCGATTGATCCTGGCGCCAAGGCTGTGCGCCTGCGCGGCGGCGACACAGTCGGCTATGACCGGCTCGTGATTGCGCCCGGCGTCGACGTACGGTTCGACGCGATCAAAGGCTACAGCGAAGCCGCCGCGCAGACGATGCCGCACGCCTGGACCGACGGCGTGCAGGTGGGGGTGCTGCGGGCCCAGCTGCAAGCCATGCCCGACGGCGGTGTCGTGGTGATTTCGTCGCCCGTCACCCCGGTCCGCTGTCCACTTGGCCCCTATGAGCGCGCCAGCATGATCGCGTTCTATCTCAAGTCGGAGAAGCCACGCGCCAAGGTGATCGTGCTCGATTCCAAGGATACCTTCGTGCTGCGGCAACAATTCGAAGCTGCCTGGAAGGAACTCTATCCCGGGATGATCGAATGGATATCGCTCTCCGATGGCGGGAATGTCATCGAGGTCGACCCCGCCAACAAAACCCTGACCACCGATTTCGAGAGCTACAAGGCGGACGTAGCCAATGTGATACCGCCGCAGCGTGCCGGTCATATCGCCGCTGTGGCCGGAGTTGCCGACCGGACGGGTTGGTGTCCGGTCGATCCAATCACATTCGAATCGCAGCTCGTTCCGAACGTTCACGTCATCGGCGACGCGGCAATTGCCGGCGCCATGCCGAAAGCAGCGTCCGCAGCCACCGTGGAGGGGAAAATCTGCGCGAGTGCGATTGCGCAGCTGCTCGCTGGTCAAGCGCCGCAACCGCGCGAGCTCGCCAGCAGCTGCTACAGCCTTATTGCGCCTGATTTTGCTCTGGCAATCGCCGGAAAATACCAGCCGCACGACGGACAATTCAGCGAGGTTGAAGGCTCGATCATGAACAGCCCGGTCAATCCTGGGTCTGCGCTGCGAGCTCAAGAGGCGAAATCAGCCGATGTTTGGTTTGCTACAACCACGGGCGAGACCTTTGGCTAGGGCGCCGATTGTTAGTGCCGTGTTGGTGGCGTTTGCCTCCTATGCCGGCGCCGAAGATCTGAAGCCCTTCGCGGTCGTCGGCGATGAAATCCCGGCGTCGCTCACCGGCGCGCCAGGCGACCCCGAGCGCGGACGCGAGATCGTGGGCAACCGTCAGATAGGACTTTGCCTCCTGTGCCACACCGGTCCGTTCCCGCAGGAGCGCTTTCAGGGCAACCTCGCGCCCGACCTTGCGGGCGCCGGTGCGCGCGCCAACGCCGGCCAGTTGCGGTTACGGATTGTTGATGCCAGCCGGCTTAACCCGAACACGATCATGCCGCCCTATTATCGGGTTGATGGCCTCACGCGAGTCGCGGCGAACTATCGCGGCAAGCCGATTCTATCGGCGGAACAAATCGAAGACGTGGTTGCTTTCCTCGTTACGTTGAAGGAGCCGAAGAATTGAAGGCGGAACCAGCCATCGATAAGGGCCGGCGCGACCTGATCAAGGGCGCGAGTGCGCTTGCCTGCGGTATGTTGTTGTTGGCAGTGCGCAAGGCTGACGCGACGCCGGCCTCAATGCAAGCGGCGATCCGTGACGTTTTTGGCAACGCCGAAATCGGCCGCGGCAAGGTGACACTCGATATTCCGTCGCTGGTTGAGAATGGCAACACCGTTCCGATGACGGTTTCGGTCGAAAGCCCGATGACAGCGACCGACTACGTCAAGTCGATTCACGTCTTCAATGAAAAGAACCCGCAACCGAATGTGATTGGGATTCATCTCGGGCCGCGCGCCGGTAAGGCAAGCGTGTCGACCCGTATACGCCTCGCCGATTCCCAGAAAGTGGTAGCAATCGCCCAGATGAGTGACGGCTCGGTGTGGTCCGCCCAGGTCGATGTCATCGTCACATTGGCCGCGTGTGTGGAGGGCTTGTGATGACACGCCCGCTGATCAACGTGCCGGCCAGAGCCAAGCGCGGCCAAGTGATCGAGATCAAGACGTTGATCTCTCACGTCATGGAACCCGGGTTTCGACACTCCAGCATTGGCGTACTGCTGCCGCGTGACATCATCACGGAATTCGTCTGCGCATATGACGGCGAGGAGATTTTTCGCGCCGATCTTTTCCCGGCAATCTCGGCCAATCCGTTCGTGACGTTCCATACCGTCGCGACGAAGAGCGGCACGCTCACCTTCACGTGGACCGGCGACAACGGCTTTTCGGCCACCGAGCAGGCTTCGATTACGGTCGAGTGAGAGCGTCGCGCATGGTGAGCGCCGGCCTCCGAATTAGCTGTATCGCCTTGATGCTCGGCCATGCTGCGCTCGCACGCGGCAGTGAGATCCCTCAGTCCGAACGCCGATCCGGGTACGACATGATGGGCCGGGACACCAAGGCGATGCAGGATGACGACACCGCCAACCCGGCGACGCTGTGGGTGCTCGAGGGCGAGACGATCTGGAACACGAAGGCCGCCGACGGAAAGTCGTGCGCGGATTGTCACGGCGACGCCGGCACCAGCATGAAAGGGGTCGCGGCGCGCTATCCGGCATTCGACGCAACGCGGGACCGGGCGATCGACCTCGAGCAGCGCATCAATATCTGCCGCAGCGAACGCCAAAACGCGACGCCATTGCCGTTCGAGAGCCGGCAGCTGCTCGCGCTTGCCGCCTTTGTGGCGCGCCAGTCGCGCGGCATGCCAATCGAGCAGAACGATCCCCGCATGCAGCCGGTCATTGCGTCAGGCCGCGCCCTGTTCGAAGGTCGCCAGGGGCAGCTCAACCTATCCTGCGCGCAGTGTCACGACGACAACTGGGGCAAGCAGCTTGCCGGCAGCGTCATCCCGCAGGCGCATCCGACCGGATATCCGATCTATCGGCTGGAATGGCAAAACCTCGGCTCGCTTCAGCGCCGCCTGCGTAACTGCCTGTACGGGCTGCGGGCTGAAACCTACCCGTTGGGCGCGCCGGAAGCGGTCGCACTGGAGGCATTTCTGATGTGGCGTGCCCGCGGCATGCCGATGGATGCGCCAGGAGTAAGGCCGTAGACTTCATCGACCATCAGGTCCCGGTGAACACCGGCTTGCGTTTTTCCATGAACGCCTTGCGGCCCTCGGCATAGTCGTTACTGGCAAAGCAGCGCTCCACGAGCTCGGAGCTGTGCTTGAGGTTGCGAACCGATTCGTCCTTGACGGCTTCATTGATTGTGTACTTCACGGCATGCACCGTGAGCGGCGCGTTGGCTGAGATCGTAGTGGCGTAGTTCCTTACATAGATCTCGAGGTCTTCCTTCGGCACCACCCGGTTGACGAGACCCATCAGTCGCGCCTCCTCGGCGTCGAACTGCCGCGCGGTGTAAAAAATTTCCTTGGCGAAGGACGGGCCGATGACGTCAACCAGCCGCTTGACGCCGACATAGCCGTAGCCAAGCCCGAGCTTGGCGGCCGGAATGCCAAACTTGGAATTGTCCGAGCAGATGCGCATGTCGCAGCACATCGCGAGCCCTAGCCCGCCGCCGATGCAATAGCCCAGGATCATGGCGATGGTCGGCTTGGGGAAATCGTAGAGGCTCGTGAAGGCCTTGTCGCTGGTCGCGTTGTACTTATCGACCTGAGCCTGATTGGAACGCTGTTTGTCGAATTCGGAGATATCGGCGCCTGACACAAAGGCCTTGCCGCCGGCTCCGGTCACCACCACGACGCGCACGTCGTTGTCGGCGCGGAAGTCCTCGAGGATGCGGTGCGTTGCCGCCCACATCTCGAGCGAAACCGCGTTCAGCCGCTCGGGATTGTTGAAGATCAGATAGCCGATGCCGCCTTCCTTGCGCGACAGCATCTTGGTGGTCTCGGTCATGAAATCCTCGTCACTGATGTTCGCTCTAGACGGCTAGCGGTTTAGATCGCCTTGGCCGCCCGCAGCTCGTTGATCTGCTTGGTGCTGAACCCGAACTCCTTGAGCACCGCACCGGTGTGCTGTCCGAGCGTCGGCGGCGGCGACGCAAGCCGGCTCGGCGTGCGCGACAGCGTCACTGGCTGACCGACGATGGTCATGCTGCGATCCCTGGCCTTGACGGTCTGCGCCAGCTTGAGATGCTTGACCTGCGGGTCGGAAAAAACCTCGTTGATCTTGTAGATCGGGCCGGTCGGCACACCCGCTTGGTTGAGTCGGTCGACCCATTCCTTGCTCGTGCGTTTGACCGTACGAGCTTCGATATCCGCGTTGAGCGCATCGCGATGTTTAAGTCGTTCGGCCGCGCTCGCGTATTCAGGCCGCTTGGCCATTTCGGGCGCGTCGAGCGCTTCGCACATGCGCTGCCACATCCTGGTGCCGGTGGTGGCGATGTTGATATAGCCGTCGGAGGTCTTGTAGACGCCGGTCGGCGCGCTGGTCGGATGGTTGTTGCCGGCCTGCTCCGGAACCTCGCCGGACATCAGCCAGCGTGCCGCTTGAAAGTCGAGCATGAAAATTTGCGCCTGCAGCAGCGAGGTCTCGACCTGCTGGCCCTTGCCGGATTTTTCCCGCTCAAGCAGCGCGGTGAGAATGCCGAGTGCCGCGAACAAGCCGGCGCACAGGTCGGCGACCGCGATCCCGACTCGCACCGGCCCCTGGCCCGGCAGGCCGGTGATCGACATCAGCCCGCCCATGCCCTGCGCGATCTGATCGAAGCCGGGGCGATCCGCGTATGGCCCGGTCTGCCCGAAACCCGAAATGCTGGCGTAGACAATCTTGGGATTGATCTTGGCAAGCGATTTGTAGTCGATGCCGAGGCGGCGCTTCACGTCGGGCCGGTAGTTCTCGACCACGACGTCGGCCTTTTTCACCATCCGCTTGAGCGCGGCCACCCCGGCCGGCGACTTGAGGTTGAGCGTGATGCTGCGCTTGTTGCGGTGGAGATTGGAAAAATCCGGCCCGGCGCGCGGCCCGCCCATGTCGGCAGCCTCGACATGTTCAGGGGTTTCGACCTTGATCACGTTCGCGCCCCAGTCGGCGAGCTGACGTACGCATGTCGGCCCTGCGCGCACGCGCGTAAGGTCGAGCACGGTGAAGCGAGACAGAGCCTTGGAAGCGCGGGCGGGCATCGAACGTCATCCTGGACTAGGCGTTTCTTGGCCCCTGGTCGAGCGGGGCGCCCGACATTCCCCGATCAGGGCGGCGTTGTCCACCGGCGGCGGCGCGCCTTACCAATGCGCCAATTTCGCAATCAGGTCGGCCGCAATGATGAAGAGCAGGATGGTGAATGCTCGGCGCAACCAGGCTTCGCTCAGCAATTGCCCGGTCCGGACCCCGATCGGGGCCGCGATCATGACCGCCGGCAGCATCGCGATAAAAATGACAAGGTCGACGTATCCCAGACTATAGCTGGGCACTCCGCGCGCGCCCCACCCCGCCAGGATCGCCCCGATCGTGCCGACGGTACCGGTCACCAGTCCGGTCGCCGATGAGGTGGCGATCGCCGTCTCGATCCTCACGCCAAACGCCTGCAGCATCGGGGTCGTGACGGTGCCGCCCGCCGTCCCGGTCAACGCCGCCACGCATCCGATCGCCGAGGCAACCGCAACCTTGACGGCACCCAGCAGCGGCACCTTGGCGGTCATGTGACGTTTGACGAAGCCTTCGTAGATCGCGACCGCGATCAGGTAGACCGCGAACACCGCGGTCAAGATCTCGGTGGAGCAATACGGCAGCAGCACGTTTCCGATGAGTGCACCCACCAGCACCCCGACAGCCCAGGTCCAATAAAACTTAAGGTCGAGGTTCCCGAGCTTGACTTGTTTCCAGGTCGCCGCCACCGCGCTCGGTATCACCAGCGCGATCGACGTGCCGACCGACACGTGCATCACAAGCCCATGCGGAACGCCGAACAGCGGCAGGAGATGCAGGAAGATCGGAATCCGGATGATGCCGCCGCCGACGCCAAACAGGCCCGACAGGAAGCCCGAGCCGAGTCCGACTGCCACGAACACGGCGATGCGCATCGCCAGGTCTTCCATGCCGGCTCCTCCTCAGTGCGGCGGCATCGGCATGTAGAGCGGCGGCGTGCCTTGCAGCTTCATGCGCTTGCGGATCGCCTCGTCATCTGACCCATAGGGCTTGAGATAGACGTAGTAGCGGTCCGTGCGCTCAATAATGTCGTCGTCGGGGTCGCTGCGCTCGCTCACAAGGCTCACGCTCTCGAACCGGATGTGCATGTAGCCGGGCATCAACTCGGTCCAGTCCTTGAGGTTGGGCTCGAACACGGTCTCATAGGTGTAAGGCCCGGTCAGTTTGATCACCCGTGTGCCGTCCCCGCTTGGCGCCCGCGATGGAACCTCCTTCCAGGCCAGGCCCGATTGTTCGAACACGCGCACCGGCCCCTGCATCACGTAGATCGTTTGCCCTGGATCCACGTTGGTCATCTTCATGGTCACCCGATAGGAGTTCTGATCCGCTTCGTAGGCGACGTTCACAAGCTCGACATAGAGTCCCTGATAGGCGACGTGCTCGAGCTGCAATGCCGCCAGCCGTTGCTGCGCCACGCGGTACTGCTGAAAGCGGCCGACCGCATAGTCGACCGCAAATGCCAGCGCGACGATGACAATCGCGCCGACGAGAGCCCGCGACCTCAGGAACCCCAAGCCGCGCCCCAATCTGATCCGGGGCGCGCCGGTGTGCTTGGGGGGCGCCACACCAGCGCTCTGCAGTTTGGCCAACAGCGGACTTGCGCCGGCCGCTCCCGCATCATGCTCGAGCTGGGCCAGCCGCTCTTCGAGCTCGCGGCAGCGAGCGCGCGCCTCCTGCAAATCACGCCAAAGCCGGACGATGAGGTCGTCCTTCTCGGTGTCGGAGAGCTTTTCGATCAGCAGTCGATGGTCGGGGCTGGTCATGCGGCCAACCTGCCGTCCGCGATGTGCACAACCCGATCGGTCTGCTCGGCAAGGCGAAGGTTATGCGTCACCATGATCAGGGTCATGGCGCGCTCCCGGTTCATGGCCCGGAACTGCTCCATGATCTCACGCTCGGTCTCTTCGTCGAGATCAGACGTCGGCTCATCGGCGAGCAGTACCGATGGCGCATTGATCAGGGCACGCGCAATGACGGCACGGCGTTGCTCTCCGGCAGAGATTTCGGTCGGATAGGCATCGACATGTTGTGAGAGCCCGAACCGGGCGAGCAATTCGGCGGCCTCGTCATAAGCACGCCGGTTGTCGCGTGCACCACGAAGGAGCGCAGGCAGTGCGACGTTGTCGATGACGCGCAGCGTCGGCAGCAGGCTCGCAAACTGAAACACGAACCCGATCCGGCGGTTGCGAAAGTCGGCCAAGCCGCGATCCGACAGCGCCCAGATATCGGTTTCTTCAACGCGGACTGTACCGCTGGTCGGTCGGCTCAATCCCCCGATCATCGCCAGCAGCGAGGACTTGCCGGAACCCGAGCGCCCAACGATGGCGGCGAACTGTCCCTTGGGCACTGCTAGATCGATGGCTTTGACCGCCTCGATATCACCGCGCTCGGTCGAATAGACTTTGGTCACTTCGCCGCACGACAACATCGCCTATCCCTCGGACCGAATGAGATCATAGGGTTCCTGCCGGCTCGTCCGCCAAGCCGGGTAGAGCGCGCCCGCGACCCCGATCAGCGACGCGAGCACAATGCAGGCAAGCGCGATCAGACCGGTTGTGGTCGTGTTCAGCCAAACAAACGGAATTCCCATGCGATCAAGGTAGTAAACCAACGAATGCTCGTAGATACGCATCAGCAACACGCCGAGCACGCATCCGATCAGGCCGCCCAGCGCAGTCGCGAGCGCAGCCTCGATCAGGAGCACACCGATGATCTGGCCGCGGCCGGCGCCGATCGCCTTGAGCAGCCCAAGCTCGCGCCGGCGCTCCGTGATGATGGCCGAGAACAATACGCTCACCATCAACGCGGTCGAGACGAACATGATCACCATGAGGCCGAGCACCCCGTTGAGCAGCGCGGCCAAGCCCTGCCGTATTGAGGTGAGCATCGACTCGCCGGCGACGATCTTGATCCCGGAGAAATTCGCCAGCGCCGCAAAGCGCACCTGCTGGGTGGTCGAGCCGGGCGCGAGCTCGAGCAGAACGCCCGACAGCTTGTCGGGTTCGAGCGGCGCCTTGCTGCCGCAGATTTGGCGTATGGTGTCGCGCAGTTCGTCGAGCGTCGCGAACGTGATGAAGAGACCGCGCTCGTGCGTGCCGACGGCAGTCTTTCCGAGCTTGCCGTAGACGGTGAGTGGCCGCCCGAACAGGAGGACTTCGGAGCCGAGCGGCTCTTCGCGACGGCCGCCCATGATGACATCGCCCGGCCGCAGCGGGCGATCGAGGTGCTGGTCGAGCCATGGCTGCACCGTGATGTCGCGGTCAGGGTCGAAGGCAATCAGATCGATGAGTTCGCGGCCGCGTCCATAGCCCGAAGCATCGGTGCGAAAGATCAGCTGCGGCGCGGCCTTGCGTACACCCTTCAGCCGTTCCAGGCGCGGCAGCATGCTGGTGTCGAGTGTAAGGTCCGTGGGTTCCGCGGTGAGCAGGGCTGCCGTGATATTGGTCAGTGTTCCCGCTGGAATGATCATCATGTCGGCGCCGAGCCGGGTGAACCCGACCGCCATGCTGGTCTCGATGCTGCGCATCAGGACCGCTCCCGTGAAGACGGCGCCGGTGCAGACCGCCACTGCCGCGAGCAGCAGCAGCGTCCGCGCCTTGCGCCGTCCCAGATTCTGCAGCGCCAGGGTGCCGAGCAGAAAACGAATGTGGGAGCCGGGCATGTCGATCGCGCCGGTCACCACCGGCGCGGCGATGGACGGAACGGGTGCTTCAAAGCGTGCACGAACGCGTGTGCTTCATGTGCTCGAGCGCGGTCGGGATGATGACGCCGTCGTGGTGGCCGCCGTTGCTCGGCAATATACCCAGCAATTCGTCCTTCTCCACGTCGATCACCGCGATGCCGCTCGAGAGCCGCTGGAAGCCGCTGAACGGCGCCAACACGTACTTGCCGTCGTAGGTGATCGCCGGTGTCTGCAGGTCGGGCCCGATGCCCTGGATCTCCTTGATGATCTTCCAGGTCGAGGTGTCGACCACCATCACGCCGCTCGCCGCCGGCGAAGGATG
>Ga0066388_100001525_pt1 | contig 13134 bp, 7 predicted proteins | sample PanSoiMetaGPlot6_FD_64539 | JGI IMG/M metagenome (GOLD analysis project Ga0066388, IMG submission 64539) | Tropical forest soil microbial communities from Panama analyzed to predict greenhouse gas emissions - Panama Soil - Plot 6 (Hybrid Assembly) | ecosystem: Environmental > Terrestrial > Soil... | reverse complement strand
CTGGGTGGACCAGGCTGGGACAGACAGGGGCGCGCCACCGGGTATGGTGCGCACCGGAGAGACCGACAACGAACCCGGGGTCACACGAAGATCAGCTTGAGAACGACAGGAGCGGCGACCGGCAGGGCCGCCGCTCCCGCTTGAACGGAGCGCTTACAGCTAAACTAATACCCGCCACCACCGGAGCCGCCCGAGTAGCCACCGCCACCGGAGCCGCCGGAGTAGCCACCGCCACCGGAGCCGCCGCCGCTACTGGAGCTGCTGCTGCTCCGGCTGGCTTCCTCGCGGCGACGGCGCTCTTCCTCCTCACGCCGGCGCCGGGCACGCTCTTCCTCCTCCTCGCGGCGGATGATGGCGGCCACCGCCGCTGCCGCTGCCGAAGCGGCAGCCTGGGCGGCGCGGTAGGCGCTGTCCGCCTCGCGGTTGGCATCCTCGTAGCTCTGGCTGCCCAGCGACGACTTGGCGCGGCCGAGTTGGGACCTGGCCGAGCCGAGGTCGGCGCTGACTCCGCGGCCGTAAGACCGATCGGCGGAGCTGATCTCCGAGGATGCTCGCGAGATCGAGGAGCGAGCCTGGTTGGCTGCGGACTTGTCCGACTGGGCGAGCTCGCGGGCCTTGCCGGCCAGCGACTTGCCCTCTTCAGCCCGGCGCCCGATCGAAGCCCAGTCGGACTTCGCCCGGGTGAGCACCGAGCTCATCTCGGACAGCACACCCTTGGCTTCGCCCAGCTTGCTGCGGGCCGGTTGGCGGGTGTCGCCGTCGTTGACGTAGGACTCGGCATCAGCGATCGCCGAGCGCAGCGCCTCGGACTTGGAGACCGCGCGATCGTGGTCGGCCTTCTGCTGGTCGATAGCCGCATCGACCGCCTGGAAGGCAGCAGAGAGGTGGTCGGCAGCCTCGGCAGCGGCCGGCCAGTCGGTCACGTCCTTGGCCACGTCGGTTTTCTGGGCCGTCAGCGACTTGGTCAGCCGCTCGAACTCGGAATCGGTTGCAGCGGCGGTCGTGAAGCTGTTGGCCTGGAGCTTGCTGCGGAGCGCATCGGCTACGCCACTCTGGGCAGCAATTACGTCCCGGCTGTGCTGGCGGTTGCTGCGCAGCGTGGCCAGGCGCGCGTGGATCTCGACCAGCTTGTCGCGCGACGACTGGATGTCGCCGCCGATGTTCTCGAGCGTGCCACGGGCAGCCAGGAAGCGCTGCTCGTCGTAGGCCTGTTTGACCTTGGCCAGCTCGCCGGCGGTGGCGTCGATCACGCCCCTGGCGCCGTCCAGCTTGTCCGGTTCGCCGGCGATGTTCTTGGCCAGGAAGTCGGACTTGAGCTCGGATACCGCTTTGCCGGCATCGGGCACGGCCGCCTGGAGCTTGCCCAGGTTGCCGCGCACCATGCTCACCTGCTTCTCGACGAAGGTCTTGGCCTCGAGGACGCTGTCGACAAGCCGAACCGCCCGCCGTGCCGCATCCGTCGCTGCCGCCTTCTCCTTGTCGGACTTGTCGAGCTCGCCGGCCACCACCGCTGCCAGCGCCGCTGCCAGGTGCTGGCGCGCCTCGGCGATCCGCGGGTCGGGGTTGCCCGCCTCCTCGACGAGCGTGAAGAGCCCGCCTGCGGATACCGGGGCGGTCTCGCCGTCGCCGAGCTGGTAAGCGTAGGAGGCCTTCTGCTCGCGGGTGGTGCGTGCCTTGTCCACGGCCTTGCCGATCTCGGCTTCGGCGGAGGACAGCGAGCCCTTGATCGAGAGCGCTCGCTCCAGGTCGGCCTTGAGCGTGCGCAGATCGGCCTCGACCTTCTCCAGGCCGTCGAAGGCCGAGAGCGGGTCGGATGCCAGGATCGAGAGGGCGGCCTGGAGACCGTCCTTTTCCCTGGTGTAGCGGGCGGCGTACGGTTCGAAGCTGAGGCCGTTCTGGCTGAGCTTCTCCTTGGCGCCATCCACGTCCTTCATCAGCCCCTCGATGTCCTTCTTGTCCTGGTCGGCTCCCTCGAAGGCCTTGATGATCGAGTCCAGGGCCTTGACCGTGCGCTTGAACAGGTCCTCCATGGAGTCGAGGAGCTTGGCGGGCTGGTAGGTGGTCTTGGTGACCACGCCACCGAAGAGCGTTGCCTGGTCGAGCGGCAGCTCCTTGCCGGTGATCTCGACCGGTTCGCTGCTGAGCAGCGCCACCGCCTTGCGGAAGCCGCCCACGGTCGGGAAGAAGGCGCGGGCGACCGCCTTCTTTGCCTCCTCGAGCAGGTTGTTGGCCCGCTTCTGACGAACCGAGAAGTCGGCGAAATCGGTGACCGCTTGCTTGTACTTGGCGAGCGTGGTGTTCTTGAAGCGGGTTTCCCAATCGCCCTGCTGCTGCAGGAAGCCGAGGTAGCTGCCGCTCAGCTTGATGTAGAGCGCGTTGGCGCTCTCCAGAAGCGGCTCCCACTCGCCGATGGCATCCAGGGCCAGCTTCTTTTCGCGCCGGTAGCGAATCGACAGCCAGATGATCAGGCCGAGGAAGCCCGCCGCCAGGAAGCCGATCAGCAGGTAGTACGGCAGCTTGGCCATGAAGGCGTCGTGGTCACGCTGCGCTTGCTGGTCTGCTTCGTACTGGTCGATCACCCCGTTCACGTTGTCGGCGATCTCGACCATGGCGCCCTTCGGGTCCTGCGGCATATGGCGCTTGAGCGCCGGAATCACCGGTCCGTTCGGGTCGGAGAAACGGGCGCCGTCCAGTCCGTAGCCGCGCAGCCGGTTGCCGCCGTTGGCGGCCACCCAGCCCTTGTTCGGGTTGTCGGTACGGCGCAACCAGAGGATGATCAGGTACTCGTTGGCGGGGAAGCCCGGCTGACCCTGCCACTTGAGGATCAGGTTGTCGAGCGTGCGCGGGGCCCAGTTCTGGTCCTGGGGAACTGCTTCGTCTCCGAGCCGGGCGGCGACCACGTAAATCTGCAGCCCGTGCTTGGCTGCCCGTTGCTCGAGGTCCTTGTCGAGACTGCTGAACTGCACCGGGTAGCTGGGATCGTTGGCGAGCGCCGGGTCAAGGTAGACATGTCTGCCCTTGTCGAAGTCGGGAGACCACGTGCTTTGCGCGAAAGCAGCCGGCGCGAAAGCCACGAGGCTCAGGACGAGAGCGACAAGAGGCAGAATCACTTTGGAAATCTGCTTCTGCATCGTATTCCTCCAGAGAGAGATGGTTGGCCCGAATCGGGCGAGATGACCGGGGCGGTAGGAAACAGAGACCAGGGCTTTTGGCCCTGGCCTTAGAGCTTGGCTGCCTGACAGGGTGGCGAAGGTTCCTCCCAGTCTGGACAGCCGATTCGCTCAGGATTGCGAGCGCTTTCTTTGGAACACCTACACAAGTGAACGCCAGAACACCAGCAGAGGTTGTCTCTTTCCGGCTACCAGCAACCACCCAGATAAACAATCTCAGACACGCTGGTGCCTGATCTGGTTTCTCAAATGGGTTGTGGGGACTGGGTTCCTGGGTTTGACTTCTAAATTCAATCTGTATTGGGCGAGATCATGACGCTGGGAACCTAGCAAAAAGCCAAGTTTGATGCCAAGAAGAGTTGATGATTCTTGAAGTGTGATTAAGCCAGCCAAGAAGCCAAAAGCGACACCATGTAAGAGCTCAGACGCGAGATCTGAGGCCAGCAAGACTGCTGGAAAATCACCAGGGGTGAGCCTTTTGCCGGGTGATTTTTGGGAACTACTTGAAAGCCCGGTGAAAGTATATATTGCCCGGACTTAATCTCCGCTTGACTAGCCTGGCTAGCAGAGAGTCTTGTTACATTCGTTACCCAAGGCGTTTGCTAGCTGCGACAGCGGAGCGGCGGCCGACAGCCCGGCCGAACAGGACAGGTGTTGAGGCTTGCCAAGAGGGGGCGGGCAAATTTTTTTGGAGGCGTGAGATCAGGCTGCGGTGATCCGGCGTATGAACCGCCGCAGCCTGATCTCCTCTGCTTGCCTGCATGGCAGAAATCGGTCCGGCCTCCTTGAGCGAAAGTTCGGGAGGCCGGACTGCACACCGCTAACAGGAGCGAGCCTACTTGGGATCGGCTTCCGGTTTCCCCGCCGGATCAGGACCGCCGGCGTCTCCCTCCGGATGGGCGGGCATGGTCTCTGCCGGGCTGGTTGCGGCCGGGCTGGAGGCGCCCACGGCCGACGTGTCGGGGCAGTTGCTGCCGCTGTGCAGAACGGCCACCAGCACCGGATCCAGGGGACCGATGCGCAACTGGGCGATACGCTCGGTCAGCTCCGTGCCGAGCTTATCCGGACCCGGGAACGGGTTCAGGTCCAGGTGCATGCGCACCCAGTACATGTTCGTGTGGGTGACCGGCCAACGCCCGGGCAACTGCAGCGCGCTCGGCAGGAACTCGCGCACCGGCACGTTCTGCAGTGCCACCAGCCACGACTCCTGCGAGCGGTCCAGGGAGCCGAAGCTCCTGAGCCCCCGCTGGATCGTCTCGAAGACGACCTGATGCTCCGGGTAGGTGAACCGGTAGCCAATCTTGTTGAAGAACTTGGCCACGTTGAACCAGCTTGGAACGGCATCCACCCGGTGGTAACCGAGCCCCTTCAAGAAGGCGGCCGACTGCTTGACAAAGAAGGTGGCCACCCCGGACATCGGCATTGCCACCTGCCACGGTGCACGGCCGAGGTACATCGCCTGCTCCCAGAGCTTGAAGAACATGCCCGGGTCGAAGCTTTTCCAGATGTACTCGTCCGGGTCGGCGATGAAGTGCCCGAGCGTGCCCCGCACATCGAGTCCGGACAGGTAGGTCCTCGGGTCCCAGGAGTAGATGGACAGCTCGGCAGCAAGGAAACCCGGCGCCGGCAGCCGGTTGCAGGCCGGGTCGGTGTTCGGATGGAAGGTCAACACCGAGACGGCGTCAGTACCGTCCAGTTGCCGATCCCGGAGCGCGCAGCGAAGCACCGGCAGCTCGCCATAGAAGGCCTCGATCAACACCCGGATGCCGTCGTTGCGGAAGAGGATGTGACCCTTGTTTCCACGGTACGTCAGCGTCTGCAAATCGTCGGTCTCGGTCCGCTCGGGAGCCGGCAGATTGGTGGGCAGCTCGAGAAGCGCGAAGACAGAGGGATGGATGAGCTGGCTCAGGATCCGGCCAGGCTCGACCTGAGAGAGCTTGCTTGCATAACGCATGGCACACTCCAAATGGAAAACCGGCGCATGGCCGGCTTCTTTGGTTGGTCCGGTCGTCCAGGCCCATGAGCCTGACCGGACGTGAGCTAATATCTGGTGGCACTCACTCGGTAGGACCAGCTAGTACAAGCCTGATACAGTGGCGGTTTCGATGCTTCTGAGGTCGCCGGCTGTTTCCATGGATGAGTGACTAAGATCTGAATCAGACCTCTTAACTAACAAATCTCAGTTAGGCGAGGCAAGAGCCACTTGAAGCCTAGATTCTGCAGCCAGAATTGATCCTGGCGCGGCTAGATCAGCGTTCCTGCCCAGCCTGATGCTGGCCTGTCAGTTCTAGCGCACAGCAGGTTCGGAATCGGCGCCGAAAGCGGATATTCACGAGCGGCTGCCAATGAGCGGCGGCTGAAGGTAGCTCTATGGCCAGGCGCGTAAACCAGAGAGCCGGTCTGCTTAGCCCAGGACAGACAAAGATTGGATATGACAACTGCGCTAGCGCTAAATTAATCTTTACACTGCTGGAAAGTCTGATTGGAACTGCGTTTAATGGCACCCATAAAATTCTCGGGAAGCGGTCCGGAGATCCCTGTGTCATGGGCGAAAAGCTCGAGCAGCGGCAATCTAAGCTCGTTCTAAAGAGAGAGCTATTGCGCCGCACCAGGTGAATTGCCTACGTTCATGATGCACTTTTGTTTTACTTCGCTCAATTTACAGGTCGTTCTCCACAGAATCCAATAACCAAGACCAAGCTAGGATTGATTTCTAGTTCGCCCTGCAGCTTTCTTGCAGGGTGGAGTTGGAGTATCGGCTAGGGATGCGGTGTTACTGCTCTGCCAGGTTCTCCGCATCCTGAACCGGCAAAGCGCAGCGAGCGGCAACCATTGTCTTGTCACCACAAGCGGTGGCGAGCCTGATTCTTACTGCTTGTCCAGCTATGACTGGCTGGGCACGTCTTCCAGAGTTAGCAGGTCACAGGCGGCAGTCACCTGCCGTAGCTTTAGGAGAGGTGAAGCTATGACACCCAAATTCATCGTCACAAGCGGGATGGGTCTCGCCGGGCGTCCGGGTGTGCACGAACTCAAGACTGATTTGCTCTTGTTGACGAGGCTGGCAGGCATGGCTCTCGGGCCTGGACCCGAGGCGGTGGATCAGTCCCTGAACGGGCTGATCTCCCGTAAGGCGAAGCAGCTGCGGTTCACGGGCGAGCTCGGCAAGCACCTCTTGCTCGAACTCGATCCGAGGGTCCACCGGGACAATCCGCAGCGCTACGTCATGCTCATGGGACTGGGGAACCACGAAAAGTTCGATGGGCGAGCCTGTTGCCAGGTCTTCCGTACCCTTATCGACAAGGCGATCGAGCTCCGGGTCAAGCACCTGACCATCCCGTTCGCACCGAATCGCATGACCGGCATGAACCTCAGGGGTACTGCGCATCTCCTCAGGGAGGTCGTCGAGGAGAAGGCTGAGGCCCTGGGCCAGCAGTTCGAGCTCGAGACGATTGAGCTGTACTGCACGCCCGCAGCCAAGCGGCACATCGAGGCGGGCTTGAAGATCCCCAGCCGGCACAAGCGTGCCTGCTGCATCGACGAGTCCTGACTCGCGGTCTGCCAAACGGCGCCGGGGGCGGCTCCCTTTTCCAGAGGGAGCGCCCCCGGGCCTGGCTGTGTCTCCACACACTTCCGGGTCGGTGAGAACCGGTTGACCGGTTGAGCTGCCGTTCATCGGTAGTGGCTTAGGGCCGGGTTCTGCTGGCATCTTTTTTAGAGTCCCTCAACTATAACAGATAGGATGATCCGGTCATGCTTAACGATGAGGCAGGCACAGCCTGGAGGGCGGCTGCCCAGGAATGCGAAGTTAGATGCTCCGTCAACCAAACAGTATGCGGGCGGCTAATCTGGGCTAATCAGGGAGCAAGTGAATTTGCTAGACTGCTGGACTGACCAGCTTTGCCCCCAATGCGTTTTTGTGCTGGTACGATCCACCTGACTTAAGATCATGAACTACGCCCAGGCGCTCGAATTCATTCTCTCGCTTCCCGACATGGAACGTTTCGACAGCGGACCGGGCAGCCGGGTGATGAGCCTGGAGACGATGCGATCATTGCTTGGCCGGCTGCATGATCCGCACCGGGGGCGTAAGACCGTCCATATCACCGGTTCAAAGGGTAAGGGCAGCACCAGCAGTTTCATCGCTTCGATCTTGAGCCAGGCAGGTGTGGCGACAGGACTTTACACCAGTCCCCATCTTGGTTGCTACCGAGAGCGCATCGCTGTAAACTTGCGCGCCCTTTCCGAGGAGCAGTTTGCCCGTGGTCTCGAGACGGTGAGGCCGGCAATCGAGGCTGAGCATGCCGGTGGCAGCGGACCGGTCAGCACCTTTGGGGCGATGAACGCCCTATTCTTTCACAGCGCACGCGAGCATAAGGCTGATTTTCAGGTCGTGGAGGTGGGGCTTGGTGGCACGTATGATGGCACCAATGTCTTTGACCTTAAGGAGGTCGCCGTGGTAACCGCCATTAGCCTTGAGCACACGGCCATTCTTGGTGATTCGCCGGCCAAGATAGCAGCGAACAAAGCCGGGATCATTGTACCTGGCTGTCTGACTGTTCTGGCACGCCAGCGCGATCCGAGCGTGAAGGCGGTGATTGCCGAGCGCTGTGCACAGGTCGGTTCCGAGCTCGTCGATGTGGCACAGCTTTACAGCTGGGCTCTCCTTGATCATGACCGCTCCGGCCAGACCTTTGTGCTTCGGGGACCGCATGGGGAGCAGGTACTTTCCCTTTCCATGCTGGGAGCCCACCAGCTTGACAATGCCGTCACCGCGGTCGCAGTCGTAGAAGCTCTGAATAAGCGGCAGCTGCCGGTTACAAGCGAGCAGATCAAGCGCGGACTGGCGACGGTTCGCCTCCCGGGGCGGCTTGAGTTGATTAGCATGGTACCGCCGGTGGTTGTCGACGGTGCGCATAACGGGGAGTCCATGGAGAACCTTTGCCGGGCCCTGCGCCTGCACTTTCCAGCTGAGCGTTATATGTTTGTTTTGGGTGTCAATGCAGACAAGGACCTGGGCGGGATGCTAAACCACCTGTCTGGAATGGGCCGAACAATTGTCTGCACCAGATCCGGGAGCGCCAGAGCGCTGGACCCTGGGCAGATCGCTGGAGAGGCACGGAAGGTCGGTCTCGAAACGATCGTGAGCGAATCCGTGGCCGAGGCTGTCGACCAGGCACTGAGGCTCAGGAGCGCTGACGAAGTGATCTGTGTGACCGGCTCTCTGCATGTCGCTGCCGAAGCCAGAGCCCACGTTCTGGCGGCCGCCAGTAGCTGACAGCTCGCTGCTGTCGACGCCCACTGGGGTAAACTTAGGAAATGCGCATCTTTTCGGTGCCGATCAGGCTGAATATCGTAGGCGGGGCCTTGAGCTTGCTTCTGCTTGCGGTCATTGTCTGGGCTGCTGATAGGCGTCCGTTGCCGGTCCTCAACAGCACGGATTACATGTGCGCATTTTACGTGGCCGGACACATGGTCAATCATGGAGCAGGCAAAGATCTCTATCCGCAGCCGCCGGCAGCCAATTTCTACCAGGAAAAATTCGCGCTGTACGCGCGCCGATTGCTCAATGAAAAGGAGGGCAGCGGCATGTATCTCTTTGCCTATCCGCCGCTGGTGGCGCTCGTGGCTGCCCCTTTCGCCAGGCTCGAGCCGGCTCAGTCGCTCATGGCCTGGCAGGCGGTTTCCTTCCTGAGCCTGCTAATGTCCAGCATTTTGTTTGCCTCCACCGCCGGTGTGCGCGCATCGCCGCTGGTGGTGCTCCTGAGCTCCTGCCTGTTCTTCCCCTTGCACAACGTGATCGTGGTCGGGCAGACCCCGCTGCTCATAGGCCTTCTGCCGCTGGCTGCCGGCTATTTTTTCTGGCAACGCCAGAAGCCGTTCCTGAGCGGGGTTTGCTGGTCGGTGCTGGGGCTGAAGCCGCAGCTGGCAATACCGATTGTGGTGCTCTGGTGTGCGCTGGCGATCAGCGCGCTTGCCTGCCGAAAACGCCCTGAGGACCATGAGGCGCCCAACGCCGTGCGCCTTGCCGAGCCTGCCGCCATCGCGGGAGGGGTGGTGGTCGGCTTGCTTGTAGAGCATGGGATACCGCTTTTGCTGATCGGGACCGATTCGTTCGGCCTCTGGCTTAATGCCGTGAAGATGAGCAGTCAAGCTTTTGCTGCACCGGAAGCGGGCTACTGGCAGTATCACCTGTTTTTCTCTCTGCCTAATCTTCTGGTGCTTGTGGCGCCCAAAGGCTGGTGGCAGGGCGCTCGCTTGCCGTCTTATGTTGTGGGAGCGCTAATGCTTGTCCTGGGAGTAACGGCCTGCTGCCGGATCCTAGGCCTGCCCATGTCTTTGGAACGACGGCGTGACCTGCTGATGATTCTGGCTGTTTCGTTCATGATCTTCTCGGCTCCTCATATCCTGCTTTACGACACCTGTCTGCTTTTGCTGCCGGCTTGGATATTGTTCTTCAAACTCGACGGAGACTCATTCTTTCTTACCCTGGGGCGAGCAATCGCGCTTGCCATACTTGCCGGCTTCGACCTCTACATCTGCCTTCTCCTGAGCGCGCAAGAGCTGCCGGCGGTAGCCTGGCAGCTCTTGCCAGTGGCCGGTCTCATGCTCTGCACGTTCCTGCTTTTCTTCAAAGCCGGCAGGCCTAAAGAGGCAACGTGATCAGCCGCCGCTCTTCACCTTCAGCCGCTCGAGCGGAGATAGCTAAGAGCTGACGGTGTGACCGCGCGTACCGGCTCAACGCTTCCAGACCGGGTCTATACGTTGTGATTGACCCCGCCAGTGGACCGGTCATTCTGCGGGGCAGGCGCCCACCTGCCTAAAGCAATGCTTTGCCGAAAGCGCCAGCCAGATGCCCACGTTCACCGGTGCGCTTGAACGAGACAGCGTCCGACACAGTTTTCCCGCTTCTTGTTGTGCCGGACCGATCGGCGAAGATCTGTTTGTTCAACTATATAACCAAGTATCTAACTGCTTTTGAGAAAAGGCCGAGCCAGTCCTCTCCAATCAAGGCGAGCGCTAACGGCTGACCGGAGAGGACTGGCTGTGTCTGGCCATCAAGACTGAAGGTCTAACCGCTGAAGATAGTCGCCAATTGCCCTGCGTACCACGCTCACCAGGTCGTCGAAGCGGGCTGTAGTGGTTGGACATCTACCCTGGACGGTGAACTTTTGCCTGGAGGCGAAGAGGAGCTCCGTAAGCTCGTCCGGTAGCTCCAGCTGCACCCCTTGACGGCGGGGCAGATTCACCAGGTTGCGGGGGCTCTCACCACGATAGCGCGGACTGTCCGGGTTTACCGAGAAGCCCGCCTGCTGCAGTCTAAGGAGCGTCAGCAGCTTGAGCGGCAGGTTCAGCCCCCCGAGCCAGATCGCGGTGTGCCCGGTAGCTCCCATGCCATGAATAGCCACGGCAGTGTCCGATGCTTTCAGCAACCTGTTCAGGAGCGGATCCCTGAAGTTGGTAGCGGTGACATGGAGCTCCCGGGCCCTGGCCCGTTGCAGACCCTGGAAATCGAAGTAGTTGTACTCCTGATCGGCAATTGCGCGCGCGATTGCCGATGTGCCCGGCTCGATGTAACCGCCGTGCGGTGCCACGATGGTCACCAGGCTGCCGCGATCGCGGTATCTGATCCGGTAGTCCCTGCCTTTTCGTTGAGCCCGCTTCAGTGCAGCCAGGCTCGTGTACCTGTCAGACATGGCTTTGGCCTGCCTTCCCTTAAAGCTAGATGAGTAATAGCCGCCACCAAAGAGCGGCGGAGGGAGCTGACCGGCTTGCGCACGGCGCTCCCTCCGCCCTTCTCTAAAGCCGGCCTCGAATCAGCAGCGGGGCCGCCCTGCCGGGCAGAAGCCGCTCTGGCGCTGCCTCAGCTTTCAAGCCTTGCCAGGCGGCACCGGTTTCGGAGCCGGCGGGAGCGCTAAACCGGCAGCCCCGGTCGCTGAGCTCCCGGAGCTGGCGGCAGTCTTACCTGCGGCAAATGCGTCTGGCAGGCTGATCTTGTCCAGCCGCGGGTCGCGCCCGAACGGCACCAGCTCCTTGTGCAGTCGGCAGACGTAGCTGGTGTACGTCGGGCTGTTGATCCAGCGGCTTCCCAGCCGCATCTGCTCTGGGATAAAGGCCGCCGGGATGTTTTGCAGGGCCACGACCCAGGCCTGCTCCCTCAGATTGAGCTGGCGGCCGACCCGCTCGTCCAGCTGCTTGAGCCCGCTCTGGAGCGCCCGAAAGGCCGCCTCGTGTTCCCCGTAAGTGAAGGCGAACTGCATCCGCTCGATGAAGAACATGGCCACGTTGTAGAAGCCGCAGACCGCATCCATGCGGTTGTAGCCCTTCTCGGTGAGGACCAGGCCAGCGGTCTCGACGAAGTGCTGGGCGACTCCCTTCAAGGGCGGAGCCGGCTGCCAGGGGGCCATGTTGCTGGCCGCGAAAGCCCGCGTCCAGAGCCGGAAAAATTCCAGCGGCTCGAAGCGCTTGTAGATGTACTCGTCCACGTTCATGATGAAGTGGAGCATCTCGCCAGCCGGTAGGTAGCGCTCCGGGTCATAGCAGTAGATGGACAGCTCGGCGGCCTTGAAGTCGGGGTGCGGCAGCCGGTTGGTGGCCTCATGGGTGTTCGGGAAAGCGGACAGCGGCGAGGCCCGGTCTGTGCCATCGAGCTGCCGGTCGCGCAGAGCACAGCGCAGCACCTTGCGCTCGGGCTCCTGCCCGGGGGTCCCGGCCGGGCGCTGAAAAGCCTCGGTCAGGAGCTCCAGCCCGTCCCGCTGGATTGTCATGCGGCCGCTGGGGAAGTGAAACTCTCTGGTCTCGATGCCGCCCTGCCTGGTTACGCTGGGCATAACCGTGAAGCTGGCACCGCGCACGTCGGTAACGACCAGGTTGGCGCCGTCGATGCCGACGGCTGACAGGTTCAACTTGTTGAACACCGCAGGATGAATGAGCCTCTGGACAACATCACCATCGGTGATGGTCGTAACCATGGAGTTATGTTGGAACACAGGGGACCTCCGTTCCAGGCAGCGTTGGTTACGCAGCCGCCGGCTCATGCCAGCGGCCACCTCAGCAACTTGCTTCTCGACTCCTGTTCAATCTGCTAGCGGACAAACACCTATACCCGCTGCTGTTTCAGGCGGAAAGACGACGGGTGAGGATTAGGCTGCAAATTTGCGGTCGGTTGTTCGCTCGTCCTGAAAGGCTGAGAAGCATTGTGTAGGTTTTGAAGCTACTTGAGCAGGCCAAGGAAAGGCAAGATTGCCGGATCTCTGAGCTTCGGCTGGCGACTGCCAACGCTGAACTCGACCTTGGTGAGGGCGGTCGGGTAGCCGGCGCAAAATTCTCTTTTTCCGGTGAGCAAAACGCCTCCTGTTGCCGGTCAGAGGGCGGCGGTATTGGCCCTTTCTTAGGTAGAACTAAACTGGCCTCCCTCTGCTAGCGCTTCTCGCTGGCTGTCCGCAGGCTTACCTGGCGGCCCGGCGGCCATGAGCGGGGCGAGACAGCAGGCGCCGCTGACTGGGCTAGAACGGTTGCTGGTGTGAAAATCGGCGCCTGGCACCGCGGTTTGTTCCGCGGTACGATTGACGTTAGAACCACAAACCAGATCAAGCCTTGATATCCCCGCATGATGGCACACGGAGGCGGCTCATGGCCCCTTATCACGACAACCGGATCAAGAAGGAAAAGGAAGCTCTTGACCTCATCATCAAGATGCGGAAAACAAATGCGGACAGCAAGTCTGGCGGCGGCGGGCTCATTTTTTTTGTGCTGATTCCGATCGTGCTTGCTGTGGGGATCATGTTCTGGCGCCAGATCAAGGACTTTGCGGCCCATAACCACCAGGTGTCGGCGCTGATCAAGATTGTCTATCCCGATTGGCAAGAAATCTCTGATCTCCCGGCCGTGAACAGTCCCGGTCAGGGGCAACCGGGGACTACTGCCACCGTTTCTTCAGATTCACATGCAGCTAAGACAGCTTCTG
>Ga0066388_100001524_pt1 | contig 13142 bp, 12 predicted proteins | sample PanSoiMetaGPlot6_FD_64539 | JGI IMG/M metagenome (GOLD analysis project Ga0066388, IMG submission 64539) | Tropical forest soil microbial communities from Panama analyzed to predict greenhouse gas emissions - Panama Soil - Plot 6 (Hybrid Assembly) | ecosystem: Environmental > Terrestrial >... | reverse complement strand
CCGGTGGGGCGCTCCGGCACTCGGCGGATCGTTCCCGGCACCGCCGAGATGATCTCGTCCGGCGTTCCCGTGGCCAGCACCTGCCCGGTATCCAGAACGAGCACCCTGGCCGTGCGTTCGGCCTCGTCCAGGTAGGTCGTGGTGAGGACGACCGCGGCGCCCTCGGCGGCGGCACGGGCGATCAGCCACCACAAGTCCGCGCGGCTCACCGGGTCGACGCCGGTCGTCGGCTCGTCCAAGACCAGCAGCTTCGGCCGGTGCAGCATTGCCCGGATCACCCCGAGCTTTTGCCGCATTCCACCGGAGAGGTTGCCCGCGAGCCGGTCCCGGACGGCGGCGAGGCCGGTCCGTTCCAGGAACACCGACGCCACTCGGGCCACCTGCCGCTCCGGCACCCCGTAGGCGACCGCGGCGAACGCCAGGTTTTCCTCCACGGAAAGGTCCGGGTACGTGCCCGAGCTCGCGGCCAGATAACCGATCTCACGGTCGTCGGGGTGGCGCACGGTGCCGGATGTCGCGGGCTGCGCACCGGCCAGCGCTCGCAGCAGCGTGCTCTTGCCAGCGCCATCCCCACCCACCACGCCGGTCACCTGTCCCGGCGGCACGTCGAGCGAGACGTCGTCGAGCGCGGTCTTCCCTCCAAACCGGACAGTCAGCCGGTCGGCTCCCCACGTCACCGTCATCGGGCCGCCCCCGCCCCGGCGAGCTCCGCCGCGGCCCCGCGATGGCGCCGCGAAGGCGCCGGTGCCAGCTGGCGGCGGAACCGGAGCGTGGCCGCCGCCACCACGACCACGGCGAGCAGGCTCAGGAAGAGGAACGGCTCCCACAGGGCACTGATCGGCGCCCCGCGCAGCATCACCCCGCGGGAGATCTGGGTGAAGTACGTGAGCGGCAGGACATAGCTGATCCACCGCACGCCGGCCGCCATCGACTCCAGCGGGAAGATCAGGCCGGACAATATGATTTGCGGCAGCGCGCTCATGATCGCAAGCTGGATGGCCTGGCCCTGGTTTTGCGAGACGATGGAGATGAGCACACCGACCCCGAGCGTGACGAACAGGAACAGCAGCGAGCCGAGTGCCAGCACCCACCACGAGCCGTTGAACGGCACGTTGAACAGGGTCACCCCGACCGTGAGGATGATGACCAGGTCCAGCGACGCGACGATGAAGTACGGCGCGATCTTGCCGAGGAACACGTCGCGTGGGCGCAGCGGCATCACCGCGAGCTGCTCGAGCGTGCCGGCCTGACGCTCTCGCACGACTCCCAGACTGGTGATCAGAGTGCCGACGAACAGCAGAACCAACCCAGCCAGGCCGGGAATCATCACGGCGGAGGTGGCCAGGTCGGGGTTGTAGAGCACCTCGACCTTCGGTGGCGGCCCCGACTGACCCGTCGCGCTGGCCAGCGCCCCCTTGGCCGCGGTCGCGGTGAACAGCTCGGAGCCGTCCAGCAGCACCGTGGTGGTCCCGCTGGCCGTGGTCACGAACGCGGTGGGTGTATTTCCGTCCCGCAGCTCGATCTCCGCCTCCGATCGGCCGGCGGACGGGTCGATCTTGTCTACTCGGAACGGCGCCTTCAGCGAGTCGGCGAAGCTCTGGGCCTGCGGCCCGACCACGGTGGTCGGAATAGTGTCGACGTTGAAGCTCGCGGCATACCCGAAGACGACCAGCAGCAGGACGGGCAGGACGATCAACATCGCCAGCGTGCGACGGTCCCGACGTAGCTGCCGGAACTCCTTGACGATCATCGCCCACATGGGCCGACTCCTTCCGAGGGCATGGCTTCACTCCGCGTCGACCAAAGTCTACGCGCGTAGAGTTTCTGCGGGAAGTCCGACGGAGCAAGAAATGATGAATTCCTATACGTCCGACTTATCCGTTATTCTCCCTCAGTGCGAAGTTATGTTGATCCTCCAGGGGGACTCCGTGTGGTCCGGTCGAAATGCCTCGGGCAGGCGCTAGCCGCCGGGTCGGACCACGCCCGCGGAGCCGCCGCCGTGGCGCACAGGCTCAGCGACCGCGAGAACCTGCCCGTCCGGCAGGAACTCCAGGCCCGCGGCAAACAGTTGGTGTGAGCATCAGGGTCGTGCGGCTCCCGGCGGAGTCGTCAGGCTGTCGGGGCCGGCGAGGTCGGGTCGGCCAGGTCGGGATCGGTAAGGGGGTCGGCCAGGTCGGCGTCGGTCGGGTCGGGGTCGGCCAGGTCGGGGTCGGTCGCGACCGAGTAGCGCGTATCGCGGGTGGGGTGCGCCTCGGTCCATGCCGTCTCGGACGCGTAGTCATACACCGCGATCATGACCGCATCGCCTTCCTCTGCGCCGTACAGCAGCGCAACGCCCCGTGCGTCCCAGTAGTAGTCCTCAGCCGTATAGGCCATCACGCTCTCCGCGGAGTCATGCCCCCAGCGTTGACCGACTGTGACGACGGCTCTCGCACCTCCGGCCTGTTCAACTGCGGAGGTGCCGCGGTCGAACACCAGGCTCGGAGAGCCGACGGCGTCGCCCCCCTCAACCTTCGCCGGTACGCTGGCCGGCGGCAAGGGCGCCCGCGATCACGAAGACTGAGACGAAGCCGGGGCTGCACACCTTCGCTCACTCGCTCACTCGCCCGCTCGCGCACCAGACGCTCGCGCACCAGACGCCAGGGCGGGGCCAAAGGAGAGACCTGCATGATGGACGCTCGCGGTAACGACTACGACGCTGTTGTGATTGGCGGGGGTCCCAGCGGGTGCGCCTACGCGATTACCCTCGCCCGAAGCGGGCACTCGGTGCTCCTCTTGGAGCGGGAGAAGTTCCCGAGGTTCCACATCGGGGAGTCGCTCCTGCCGTACACGTCGGAGGTGCTGGACCAGCTGGGCCTCCTGCAGCGGGTCGGCGAGGGGGGCTTCCCGATCAAGACGGGGCTCGAGCTGTCCGGCAGCGTCAGGTTCCTCCGGCGGGTCGCCCTCGCGGATATCGGAGACGGGTACCGGCACTGGACTTTCCAAGTCGAGCGGGCCCATTTCGACAAGATTCTCCTCGATGCCGTCTCGGAGGAGCCCGGTGCCACCGTCCTGGAGGAAGCGCGAGTCAACGAGCTGCTCTTCTCGGGCGAGCGCGTCGCCGGCGTCCGGTACACCCGGCATGGTCGGCGGGACAGCGCCACCGCGAGATTCGTCGTGGACGCGAGCGGTCGGGCCGGCGTGGTGGCCAGAGGCCTCGGCCTGAGGACGACGGACGCCACTCTCCAGATGGCCGCGGTGTTCAAACACTTCAGCGGCCTGGACGAGCAGTACAACCCCGGCGTCGAGGGTGATACCCAGATCGGGGTCCACGAGGACGGGTGGCTCTGGGCCATACCCATCCGCAAGGACGTCATCAGCATCGGGGCGATGGCACCAGCCGAGCTGCTGCGGAAGTCACGCCCAGAAGAGGTGTTCACGTCGCACCTGCAGAGGCTGCCCCGCATCCGCGACCGCATCAGGGGGACAGAGGTGCTGCGCGGCCTGACCGGCGAACAGAACTTCGAATACCACTCCAACACCCTTGCGGGGCCTGGTTACTTCATTGTCGGAGATGCCGGCTGCTTCACCGACCCCGTGTTCTCGGCTGGAGTGTTCCTCGCCCTCACGACCGGGAAGCGGGCGGCGGAGGAGTCCATCAGGTGCCTGGGCGGCGATGCGTCCGAAAGGGAGGCGGCGCAGCGCTACCAGGCCTTCTTCAAGACCGGCTACGAGTCCTACTACCGGCTCATCCGCGCGGTCTACGACAACCGGCACCCGGTCATGGGGCAGTTCATGGCGAAGCTGCTGAGGGACGGGGGCATCGCCGAGAAGTATCGGGTGCGGGCGCTCAACGGAGACTTCTTCACAGACACCAACCCGTTCGTCAACCGCCTCCGGGACGAGGAGGAGTGGGCTTTGTTCGGGAGCTTCGAGCCGCTCTACGGCTGCCCCGTGTACGGCGACAGGCAGCCCGCCTCGCTCTCCCCGGAGTGAGGGCTCTCCCCGGAGTGAGGCGCCAGCTCGGTCGTGCCCACTAGCGGCAGTGCTGGCCCGCGCCCATGAGACGGGCCAAGCGTCCGACCAGTGCGGCGCGGAAGGCCGGGTTGTTCAGCACGAAGTGGCCCCCCTCCAGCCAGCTGACCTCCGCGCCGGCGGTGGTCTCGCCGTGCCAGGCGGTGAGCCCGCCGACGTCTACCAGCGGGTCCGCCACACCGGCGTAGACGGCCACCGGGCACCGCAGCGGCGGACCTGGGCGTCGCCGGTAGGTCTCGGCGAGCCGGAGGTCGGCGCGCACCACCGGAGCGAAGGTGGCTCGCAGGTCCTCGTCGTCCAGCACGTCCCCCGGTGTGCCTCCGAGCCGCCGGATCGCGGCCGCGAACTCGCGGTCGGGCAGCGCGTGCATCGGCTCGCCCGCAGCCGGCAGCGCAGGACCGTTGCGTCCGGCGACCGCCAGCAACCGCGGCTGCTGGCAGCCCATGGACGGCAGGACCCGCGCCAGCTCGAACGCGAGCAGCGCGCCGAAGCTGTGCCCGAACAGCGCGAACGGCCCGTCCAGCCGCGGTGCGAGGCGCCCGGCGAGGTCCTCGACGAGGTCGTCGAACCGGCGCGGCAGCGGCTCCCGCCAGCGCTCCCCCCGGCCGGGCAGTGCGGCCATCAGCACGAGCACACCAGCCGGCATCCACGTCTGCCAGCCGGCGAACGGCAACGAGCTCCCGCCCGCATGCGGCAGGCAGACCAGCCGGAGGGCCGGCGCGGAGGGCGCGCGGCCGGTCGGCTGCTGCGGCTCGAACATGGCTGCCTCCCGAATGTTCTCCAACCAAGATTGAGCGGTCTTGCTGATCCTTAGTGCGGAGCCGGTCGCGAAAGAGACGACGCCGGCCCATCCCACCCGGCCACTCGGCAGCTTCTCGCCAATCGAGTAGACCACACTGGACCATTGAGGAGTCGGACATGACCCTCGACAAGCTCGACAAGGACGCGCACCCGGCCGGAACGCCGCCGCGGCCGCACCGTCCATACGCGCACGACGTCGCGATCATCGGGTCCGGGGTGGCCGGCAGCATCCTGGCGGCCTGCCTGGCGCGCAACGGCGCCGACGTGGTGGTGATCGACGCCGACACCCACCCGAAGTTCGCCATCGGCGAGTCCACGATCCCGTTCACCTCGATGATGATGCGGCTGCTCGCCGAGCGTTACGGCGTGCCGGAGATCAAGCATCTCGCCACCTTCGAGGGCGTGTACGCCCACGTCACCACGCAGACCGGAAGGAAGCGCAACTTCGGCTTCGTCTACCACCACGAGGGCGCTCGGCAGGACCCTGCCGAGCGGACCCATTTCCAGATTCCCAAAATCCTCAACACCGAGAACCACTACTTCCGGCAGGACGTCGACTCCTGGATGACGAACGTCGCGGTGAAGTACGGCGCGACGCTGCGGCAGCAGCAGCCGGTGGTCGACGTCGACATCGACGAAGACGGCGTCACGCTCAGCCTCGGCACCGGGACGACCCTACGGGTCAAGTACGTCGTGGACGCCAGCGGCTACCGCTCGGCGCTGGCCGAGAAGTTCGCCTTGCGCGAGCAGCCGACCAGGTTCCGGCACCACTCCCGGACCCTGTTCAACCACTTCGTCGGAGTGCGCCCCTTCGACGAGCTGTGCCAGCCGGACACCGGCTTTCCCACCCGGTGGTACGACGGCACGCTGCACCACCTGTTCCACGGCGGCTGGATGTGGATCATCGCGTTCGACAACCACCCACGGGCGACGAACCCGTTGTGCAGCGTCGGCCTCCAGCTCGACCCCCGGATCCACCCCGAGCCGGACTGCTCTGCGGAGGAGGAGTTCAACCGGTTCATCGCGTCCTACCCCGACATGGCGGCCCAGTTCGAGGGCGCCCGGCCGGTGCGCAGCTGGGTGCGCACCAGCCGGCTGCAGTACTCCTCCCGGCAGACGGTCGGGTACCGCTGGTGCCTCACCTCGCACGCGGCCGGATTCATCGACCCGCTGTTCTCCCGCGGCATGTCGAACACCACCGAGACCGTCCACGCGCTCACCCACCGGCTGCTGGACGCGATCCGGGACGACGACTTCTCGCTGGAACGCTTCGCGCACATGCAGGAGCTGGAGCAGGGCCTGCTGGACTTCAACGACGACCTGGTCGCCAACGCCTACACCTCGTTCGGTGACTGGCGGCTGTGGAACGCCTGGTTCCGGATCTGGGCGCTGGGCCAGATCTTCGCCACCTTCGAGGTCAACCGGCTCTACGCGCGCTACCTCGCCAGCCGGGACGTCGCGGACCTCGAGCCGCTCGAGCACGCCTGGTGGCGGGGCAAGACCATTCCGGAGGAGTCGCCGTACGCGCCGGTGCTGGAGCTGCTGCGCGAGGTCAGCGAGACGTGCCAGGCCGTCCAGCAGGGCCAGCTCGACGCCGGGGTTGCCGGAGAGGCAATCCTGGGCCGGCTGCGCGAGGTGGACTTCGTCCCGCCCAGGTTCGGGCTGGCCGACCCCGAGCAGCAGTGCATCGACGCCACCCCGGTCGGCGTGCTGCGAATGCTGCGGTGGGCGAAGCGCCGCGCGCCGGCGGAGATCGGCAAGCTGACCCACGAGGGACTGACGCTGTTCATGAAGAAGCGCTTCGCCCGCGGCGAGTTCGAGCTCGGCGAGGAGTTCAAGCACACGATGGCCGGCCGGCGGGTGCTCGGCCGCCGGCTGCGCCCGCCGGACCCGGCGAAGCTCTAGGCGTTGCCGGCCCACCACTACCTCGGGAGCGAAGCGTGGAGGCTCAGAACCCGGAAAGGGAACTCTTCGACGTCGCGATCATCGGATCCGGCTTCGCCGGGTCGATGCTCGGCGCGATCCTCGCCCGCAACGGCGCGAAGGTCTTGCTGCTGGACAGCAAGGCGCACCCCAAGTTCGCGATCGGGGAGTCCACCATCCCCAACATGCTGGTGACGCTTCGCACCATGGCGCTGCGTTACCAGGTGCCGGAGCTGATGGCACTGTCCACATTCACCGGCTGCCAGAAGGTCGTCTCCGCGGCACATGGCCAGAAGGTCCACTTCGGGTTCATGGCGCACCAGGAAGGCGCCCCGCAGGACCCGCGGCAGCTGACCATGTTCAACTTCCCGAGGCTGATGCTGCACCCGGCCGCACACATGCTGCGCCAGGACACCGACGCTTACCTGTACAACGCCGCCATCAAGTACGGCTGCACCGCGCACACCGCGTTCCACACGGCCGACGTGGAGTTCGACGGCGCCGGGGCGACCATCAGCTCCGTACGCGGCGACCAGATCCGGGCCCGCTACGTGGTCGACGCGAGCGGCTACCGCTCGGTGCTCGCGGAAAAGTTCGGCCTCCGGGACGACCCGTGCCGCTTGCGGCACCACTCTCGGACCATCTGGAACCACATGCTGAACACGCCCAAGACCGACGACGTGTTCCAGCGCAGCAAGGCCGACAGCCCTCCGGTGCCCTGGTACGACGGCACGGTCCACCACTTCTTCGACCGCGGCTGGTTCTGGATCATCGCGTTCGACAACCACGAGAGCTCCCGCAACCCGCTGTGCAGCGTCGGGCTCACCCTGGACCCGCGCATGTACCCGAAGCCGGCAGGGGTCAGCGCCGAGGAGGACTTCTGGCACCACGTGGAGCGCTTCCCGGACATGGCCCGGCAGTTCGCCGGCGTCAAGCCGGTGCGTGAGTGGATAGCCACCGACCGGCTGCAGTACTCCTCGTCGCAGACCGTCGGCGACCGCTGGGTGCTGCTGGCACACGCCGCCGGGTTCGTCGACCCGCTGTTCTCCCGCGGCCTGCACAACACCTGCGAGGCGGTCAACGTGCTGGCCTGGCGGATCCTGCGGGGCGTGGCGGACGACGACTTCTCCGCCGAGCGGTTCGCCGGGGTGAACGTGCGGCAGCAGGCGCTCTTCGACGGCAATGACAAGCTGGTCAACGCGGCGTACATCTCCTTCGCCGACCACGATCTTTGGTCAGCGGTGTTCCGGATCTGGGCCTGGGGCTCGAATGCCGGCACGTTCCGGGCGCTGGAGGCGTTCCGGCGCTGGCGCAAGGACGGCAGCGACGCCCACCTGTTCGAACTGGAGAACGTCGAGAACCCCGGCCTGCACTGGTCGGACCACGTCGGGTACGCCGAGCTGTTCGAGGACATGGTCGCGCAGTGCGACGCGTTCGAGGCCGGGAAGATCACCGCCGCCGAAGCCGCCGACGCGCTCTACGACCACTTGGAGCGGGCGCCGTTCGTCCCCCGGCACTGGGGCTGGACCGAGCGGGACCTGCGGTTCATCAACCCGACGATCCCCCGGGTCGCCAAGACCATGTGGTGGGCGGCGACCAAGGCGCCCGAGGACGTCCGCCGGCTGATGCTCGGCTTCCTCCGGGAGAGCAGCCGCGAGCTGGTCCGGGGCCGGAGGGTCCTGTGACCACGACCGCGCCGGCCGAGCCCGCAGTCACCGTCGCGGGCGGGGCGGGTCCGCCCCGGCGCCGGACCCCGATCGTCTCGACCAGAACCTTCTACATTGCCGCCCGGGTGTTCCGCGAGCTGCGGCGGGACGTGCGGACAATGTTCCTCTACACCATCTCGCCGACGTTCGTGATGGTCCTCACCGCCGGGATTCTGCACGGCTACCCGCAGACCTTCGACCGCATCGGGCTGATCGTCCTGGGGCTCTTCCCGACGGCCCCGACCTTCCTGTTCGCCGCCTTCGCCATCCAGCGGGAGCGCTACCGCGGCAACCTCGAGGCGCTGATGACCACGCCGGTGTCCCGGTTGGACATCCTGATCGGCTACATCATCGCGTTCACCGTGCCGGCGGTCGCGCAGATCGGCATGACGCTGGGCGTCACGTACGGGCTGCTCGACCTGCACTCCGCCGGCTCCTGGTGGCTGGTCGGCCTGATGGCGCTGCTCAGCTCCGTCCTCGGGGTGAGCCTCGGCATGTTCTCGGCGAACCTGGCGCGCAACGAGCTGCAGCTGACCAAGGTGCTGGCCGCCACCGCGGCGCCGCACCTCATGCTGTCCGGCCTGTTCCGCCCGCACGAGAAGATGGTCAACTGGATGCAGGTGCTCTCCGACGTGGCGCCGTGGCGGTACGCGGTGGCCGCGGTGGCCGAACTGCAGCACAACGCGGCGCCGACCCGAGCCATGTGGGTCAACCTCGGCGTCACCGTCGCGATCGTCGTCCTGCTCTCCAGCGTCACCACCGGCACGGTGCTGCGCCGGCGGACGGCATGACCGGTCCGGGTCGGCCGTCGCCGGCAGCGAACACACGGAGGTTCCGGCCATGATCAGTTTGGCCAAGAGCTGGGCAATCACCCAGCGGGTGCTGCACGAGCTGGGCCGCGACCCCCGGGCCCGGGTCGTCATGATCGTGACCCCCGGCGTGCTCATGGTGATCGTGCGCCGGCTCTTCGACTCGGCCGCCGGGTTCAGCCCCAGCGGCGTGATCATGGTGGGCGTGTTTCCGCTGTTCTCGATGTACCTGGTCGGCAGCACCGCGATCGTGCGGGAACGGGCCAAAGGAACGCTCGAGGCCGTGCTGGCCACCCCGGCCAGCCGGGCCGACGTCGTCGCCGGCTACCTCGGGGCGGCGGTGCTCGCCTCGTTCGGCCAGGCCGTCTGCACCGTCACCCTCGGATACCTGGCCAGCGGGCTGGAGACCGCCAGCCCGTTCTGGCTGCTGGGCATCCTGGCGATGTTCAGCGGCATCTTCGGGATGAGCCTGGGGCTGCTGGTCAGCGCGGTCTGTCAGAACGAGGGCCAGGCGTTCCAGTTCCTGCCCGGCGTCATGATCCCGCAGATGCTCGTCAGTGGCATCGTGTGGCCGGTTCCCCGGATGGCCGGCTGGGTGCAGAACCTCGAGCACATGCTGCCGCTGTCGGCGGTCTCCAGGTCGATGACCGCGGCCCGGCTGCACCTCTACGGCGGCACTTCGCTGCTGGTCAGCATCACCGCTCTGCTCGCCCTCACCGCGGCGGCGTTGACCGGCGCCGCTGCCACCATCCGCCGGCGTACCGCCTAGCGCCGGTCGGCAGGGAATGGAGGAGGTGTTCCACATTGCCCACGAGGAATTTCGTGCACGTCTCGGCGCGAGTGTTCCGCGAGCTGCGCCGGGACTACCGGACGATGACCCTGTTCATCATCTCGCCAGCCCTGGTCCAGATCGTGCTGTACGGGATGCTGTCCACCCACCCGAATACGTACAACCGGTGCGGGCTGATCGTCATGGGGCTGTTCCCCAGCGCACCGACGTTCCTGTTCGCCGCGTTCATGGTGCACCGGGAACGGCACAGCGGGACCATGGAGCACCTGCTCACCACGCCGGTGGCCAGGGCCGACATCGTGCTCGGGTACATCGTCGGCTTCACCCTGCCGGCGATCGTGCAGGTCGCCATCAGCTTCGCCATCACCTACGGCATCCTGGGCATCGACGTGGCCGGTCCGTGGTGGACGGTCGGCCTGCTGGCGATGCTCAACTCGGTGCTCGGCGTGGGAATAGGCCTGTTCGCCACGAACCTGGTCCGCACCGAGTTCCAGCTGGTGCTCACCTTGCCGGTGCTCGGGGTGCCGCACCTGAGCCTGTCCGGCCTGTTCCGCCCCTACAACGAGATGGTCGGCTGGCAGCACGCCATCGCCACCTTCTTACCGTGGCGGTACGCCGTCGGCGCGCTGGCCGAGCTGAAGGACCACACCACCGTCAACGCGACGCTGTTGTTCAACGCGGCGGTGACGGCCGGGATCTGTGTGCTGCTGTTCACCGTGGCGGTGCAGACCGTGTTCCGCCGCAGGACAGCGTGACCGCCAGCCCACCCGGCCGCCCTCGGCGGCCCGGCAACGAGGTGTCGACACGATGATCTTCACTCGGATCACGCTGGCAATCGCCCAGCGAGCGCTGCGGGAGCTGCGTCGGGAGCCGCGCTCCTTCGTCTTCCTGGTCGGCGCCCCCGCGCTGCTGCTGTGCGTCGTCCGGTACGTCTTCAACTCACCCGAGGAGTTCGCCGGCACCGGGGCGATGATGGTCGGCGTTTTCCCGGCGTTCTCCATGATGGTGGTCGGCAGCATCATGGTGGTGCGGGAGCGCAACCGCGGCACGCTCGAGGCGGTCCTGGCCACGCCGGCCAGCCGGCTGGAGCTGGTCTGCGGCTATCTCGCCGCCGCCGTGACGCTGGCGTTCTTCCAGGCCCTGTGCACGACCGCGGTCGCGTTCGGAGTGTGCGACCTGGACACGGCCAGCCCGATCTGGCTGGTCGGGCTCGTCGCCATGCTCAGCGGGATCTTCGGGATGAGCCTCGGGCTGGCCGTCAGCGCGCTGTCCAAGAACGAGGGCGAGGCGTCGCACTTCATCCCCGGCGCGATGGTCCCGCAGCTGCTGATCAGCGGCTGCTTCTGGCCGGTCGCGGAGATGACCAGCTGGCTGCGGACGGTGGAGGGATATCTGCCGCTGTCCGCGGTCACCCGCTCCATGACCGCGCTCCGGGAAAACCGCTTCGGCGGCATGTCCCTGGTCTACAGCGTCATCGCGATGCTCGCGATCATCGCGGTCTCCCAGGTCGGCGCCGCGGCATCCATCCGCCGGCGGACGGCATAGCGCTCGGCGCCCCATAGGAATGGAAACGGAGAAACGACATGTCCATGCCGGCTATTCAGGTAACGGATCTCGTGGTGCGCCGTGGTGGCCGACTGGTCATCGACGGGCTCAGCTTCGCCATCGCCCCGGGGACCGTCACCGGGCTGCTCGGCCCGAGTGGCAGCGGCAAGACCACGCTGCTGCGCTGCGTGGTCGGGGTGCAGAAGGTCTGCTCGGGTGAGGTGCGCGTGCTGGGCCAGCCCGCCGGCTGCGCGCCGTTGCGGCAGGAGGTCGGCTACGTCACCCAGTCGCCGAACGCCTACGCGGACCTGACCGTCGAGGAGAACGTGCGGCACTTCGCCGCGCTCTACGGCCGGCCGAAGCAAGCCGCGACCGCCGCGGTGGCGCGGGTCGGGCTGACCGACGCGGCCAAGCAGCTGTTCCGCACGCTGTCCGGTGGACAGCGCGCCCGGGCCTGCCTGGCCTGCGCGCTGGTGGCGAACCCGCGGGTCCTGGTGCTCGACGAGCCCACTGCCGGCCAGGATCCGGTGCTGCGCCGGGAGCTGTGGCAGTACTTCGCCAAGCTGGCCGAGACCGGGGTGACCATCCTCGTCTCCAGTCACGTCATGGACGAGGCCGCCCGCTGCGACCGGCTCCTGCTCATGCGCGACGGCGAGTTCATCGCCGACGACGCACCGGCGGTCATCCGCGCCTCGGCCGGCACCGACGACCTGGACGAGGCATTCCTCCGGCTGGTCGAGGCGCCGCAGCTGGCCGCCACCGCATCCCTCAACGGCCAGCGAACGCCTGCCACGCCCGCCGGCGTCGCCGCCGGCCCGACCGCGAAGGACGGCAGCCGTGCCAACTATCGCTGAGCAGGGCCGGCCGGCCCGGACCGCCGACCCGGCCGAGCTCTACGACGTCGCGATCCTGGGCCGCCACCTGGCGGGTGGACTGCTCGGCGCGGTGCTGGCCGCGCAGGGGGTCCGGGTGCTGCTCATCGGAGCTCCCGACGACCGGACCGAGCCCGCCGGGGAGACCACGGTGCCCTACACCGCGGAGGTCTTCCTCCTGCTCGCCAAGCGCTTCGGGGTCCCGGAGATCGCCGCGTTCGGGCTGTTCCGGGACCTGCCGGAAGCGGTGCGGGCGCGCAGCGGGGTCAAGGGCAGCCTCGGCTTCCTCTACCACCGGGCGGGCCGGCCGCAGAACCCCGCCGAGACCGTCCAGTTCCACGTGCCCGGCGAGCACGGGGAGTGGCACCCTTACCGGCCGGTGACCGACGAGTACGCCGTCGAGCTGGCCGGCCGTTACGGCGCCGCGCTGGTGCCCGGCGCCGCCACGGTGGCCGACGCCGACGCCGACGAGTCCGGCGCCTGGGTGAAGGCGGAGGACGGCACCGCCTACCGGGCCCGCTACGTGGTCGACTGCTGCGGCGGGAGCGCCCCGCTGGTGCGCCGCCACGGCGGGCTCGACGCCCAGCCGCGGCTGACCCACCGGTCGACCGTCTACACCGCACACCTGACCGGGGTGCCGCCGTTCGAGCAGGTGGTGCCGCCGGCCCGCACCCGCCGCCGG
>Ga0066388_100001523_pt1 | contig 13142 bp, 15 predicted proteins | sample PanSoiMetaGPlot6_FD_64539 | JGI IMG/M metagenome (GOLD analysis project Ga0066388, IMG submission 64539) | Tropical forest soil microbial communities from Panama analyzed to predict greenhouse gas emissions - Panama Soil - Plot 6 (Hybrid Assembly) | ecosystem: Environmental > Terrestrial >... | reverse complement strand
CCGCCACAATTACGAATCACATTGCTGCCGGTCCGCTCCTCGAGAAGCGCGAAGAGAAGGTGCTCAAGCGTCAAATATTCATGCCGCCGGCGCATGGCCTCGTTGGCGGCAGCATTAAGGGTGCGCTGTAATTCTTTAGAAATCATGGTCTGTGGCTAAAAGAGTAAGTAGGAAGGCTTGAGGCAGCTATGCCTCCTCCATTGTGCAAAGCAGCGGAAACTCATTGGCCAGCGCCATCTGGGTTACTTTGTTGACCTTTGCTTCGGCAATCTCGTAGGTGTAGGTCCCGGCTATGCCGATGCCCTGTTCGTGTACCTCCAACATTATTTTGACAGCTTCCTGCTCGGCCTTGTGAAAGATGCTCTTAAGGACAAACACGACAAACTCCATGGTCGTATAGTCGTCATTGTGTAAAACAACCTTGTAGAGGGGGGGCTTTTTGACCTTCTGCCGGCGCTCGGTCAGAACGCCCTCATCATGCTCATCCCCCTGGTCTGGTTCCCACTCAGGCACGGCAGGGCCTCACGACTCTTGCATCTTCGCAACAGCATCCTACCACAAACCGGCCGACCCCCCTGCCCCAGTCAGACCGCGCAGGCCGCGACCTTCCCTGACGACGACGTCCGGGCAAGAGGCGGCAGCACTGCTGCCGGCCGGCGCCACGCATTCAGCCGCTATCGTCCGTGTGCTTACCGCCAGCCTTGCTGGCCGGAGGAAGCTGACAGTGTCCACCCAGCCTGTACCTGTTCTCGGACAGAAGCGGGTAAAGCCTTCTCAAGACCGCGGGCAAGGGAGGAATTGCCATGATTAAACCAACCGGTGCTGTCAGAGGCATGCGCAAGAAGATCTCACGAAAGGCGTCAGCGCCTCGAAAGACACGCCCATCCGGCAGGACCAGGTGAAGGGAAGCTGCCAGGTCCGCTCGGCTGATCCAGGGAAACAGGCGATAAACCTCTTCGGACTGGTAGGGCAGCGCCACGAATCTCCTGAACAGATCAAGACGATAAAGCCAGTGCAGGTTTCCCCCGCATATCCCACATTCGCCGTCGTAGATGACAGTCGGTTTTGCAGCGTTGTTCATTCCACTCAGCACCGGGAAGCCAGGATCGATACCTGACCACCGATCCTCAAAGACTTTGCTCGGCCAGATCTCCCACGAAAGCGATCTTCGTGGCTCCACCACGGTAAGCATCGATCATTCCCCTGATGCACATCCAAATGAAGACAACCGTGACCACAAGCCAAAACAAACCAACGATCTTACTAAGGAAGAAGTTGAGAAAGGGAATCATTGCCACGATCAGGGTTATGAACCATACGATCACTCCCAGGACAATATACGCTCCGCACATAAGCGCGCTTTGGAGAGCGTGAAAGCGCAGAAACCGGTTCTCCTTCGGCTCTGTTTGCAACCAGACGATTGACAGGATGAGGTTGATTGCACAGATTGGCAGATAGGCAAGCAAACCTGCCGTCTTGTAATCAAGTCCCAGCACTACCGTCTTGCCAGCTAACGGCTGGACCGACGGGGGCTTGTCTTCCGGTGCCGGTGTGGATGAATCAGTCATAACACGTACCCCGCATGGGCTCGTACCCTGCTACCAGAATTATGCTCAAAGTTAGCGACAGTCTTAGAAGTGGTCTCTCGGCAGCACATCAGTCAACCGCAATAAGTTTTATTAACAGACTCCTGCCGATCCGCTCCGCTTGAGCACGATTGAATAATCGGTTCCGTTTAGATGGCGAGCATTGCTGACGAACCCTGTCCTGATTATACTCTTGGGCAGTCGCTTTCCTTGCTGGCTGCATCCATGCGGGTAAGTGCCCTGGCAGCAGCATACAATCTCGGCATTCAATCGCGGAGCCGGCTTTGAAAGGGTTTCCAAACGACTTGATGAATTGATGGCAGCGAGCCGTTAGGAGCGGCTGAACTGAGGACATGCGGAAGATTATTGACATTTCGGTTTCATTGTGCGAGGTGATGCCCGTTTACCCGGGAAACGCCGGCTTCAAAATGTCGCTCGTAGAGGCAATTGCAAAGGGCGATGCGGCGAATGTGGGCGCGATAAATACTGGAGTACACAATGGCACGCACGTCGATGCCCCGTGGCACTTCATAAGTGACGGACCGACGGTGGATAAGCTCGATCCAGAGAAGCTGATCGGAGCCGCTTACGTAGGATATCTGCCCGATCTGTCAATGGTCACTGCTCAGGAGCTGACAGCGTTAAACCTGCCGGCCGGCACCACCAGGCTCCTACTGCGCACCGCTAATTCCAATCTGTGGGCGGAAGGCATCCTGGAGTTCCAGAAGGACTATGTGGCGTTGACAGCCGATGCAGCTCAGTGGGTAGTTGATCGAGGCATTCAGTTGATCGGAGTGGATTACCTCTCAGTTCAGCGTTTTGGAGATAGCCCCACCACCCACCAGATCCTGCTTGGGGCAGGCATTGTGGTTGTGGAGGGCTTAAACCTCTCCGGTGTGCAGCCGGGAGCATATGAATTGATCTGCCTGCCGCTTAAGATTGCCGGGGCGGACGGCGCACCAGCTCGAGCTGTCCTGCGCACCCTCTAGGACAACCTGAACCGATCAGTTTAAGTAGGCTTTCTGGCGGTAAGCGGTCACGCCAGCAGGGCTGGACACAGTCCCACTCGGGCGCGTCCTCGGAGGCTCCGGCAGCAAGTTGTCTCGTGCGGTGCGGACAGATGATCGCCAAAGATGCCTGGACTGCAGCTCTGCTAGACTGTTATACAGCTTACATTCTAGGGGGACATCTCCGACCGCCTTGAGCAAAAGCCGAATCTCTTTGTGGAGAGCAGCTCTTTAAATGATAGGAACCGCATGTAATGAACCCATTACTTAAAGAGATCCTGCCGCTTGGAAATCCGCACCTGCGGGTAGTGGCAGAGCCGGTCAGGACGCTTCATGACGTAGAACTGGAGGCGGAAAAGAAGCTACTGCAGGATGTACTTGATGCGTTCCGCGAGGAGTTTGGTTTCGGACGGGCCATGGCAGCGCCGCAAATAGGCGTTCTGCGTCAGATGATCGCGCTGCATCTCGACGATAAGCGGTTCGTCATCTTCAATCCAACGATTATCTGGCAGAGCGACGAAACCTTTACCATGTGGGACGACTGCATGTGCTTTCCCTCGATTCTCGTGCGGGTAAGAAGGCACCGCAACATCTCAATCCGATACCGTGATGAGGAATGGAAAGAACACGTGTGGAGCGACATCGATCAAGCAACATCGGAATTGCTTCAACATGAGATCGATCATCTGCATGGTGTGCTAGCTGTGCACCACGCCATTGATAAAGACTCAATCATCAGCCGGGAGGCTTTCGACCAGATGCCGGAGTTTTTTCAGGACAAGGTCGACTACGTCATTCCGCTTCCTGCCTACCAGAAGGCAGCATTTGGGATCAAGATTTGAAATGACCGGATTACGGCTGGCGACCTGACGCTTTGCTTACTTAGCGAGAGGCTGTTCTCAACCGGTGGAGACCTCCCGCGGTCGAATCAGCCAGTCCAGGCTGCCACACCCCTGTCGTAACTCCCCCCACCGGCTGATCTGCAGCGTGAGCCGGGCGAGCGCGGCGGTGGGGAAATGCTCGACCGTGCCGCAAAGGTCATAGAGCAGATCAGCCAGTCCCGGATTGTGCCCAACCAGCAACACGCTGGCAACGCTGTCCTTCAGGCCTGAGATCTCGTTGGCCAGCTCATCCGCACTTGCCGCATAGAGCTTGGCACGGTAAGACACCTCCTGCTTGAGCCCCGCCGCCTTGAGGGCAAGTTTCACGGTTTCCCGGGTTCTGACGGCCGAAGAGCAGAGAACTACATCTACCTTGACACCCTGTTTGCCCATGACCTTTCCAATCAGCGACGCGGCCTTCAAGCCGCGCTTGCTCAAGGGTCGCTCGAGGTCGGCAAGCGACGGATTGTCCCAGCTCGATTTCGCGTGCCGCAAAAGATAGAGCGCTTTCATATGTTGCTGACCTCTCTTCATTGTCGCAAGCAGAGTTGCGCTTTACATCCCCTGCCCGGCAATTAGTCTAGCGAGCAGGGTATCTGAGAAGGTCGGGAGATGATCCTGGCGATAGCCAACGTCAGGCCGGTGACGGCAAAGAGCCGTGCCGATTTGCGGTTATTGCCTGTGTCTGACCGGCGCCAGACTTGCCTGCAGCCAGGGCTTGAAGTGGTGGGAGTTGAGCTGCTGTGCTTTACACCCTATTGGAATTAACCGGTCAGATAGTTCACAATAGGCGTTTGCAGGTCGGGGAACTGGTCTGCTGGAAACCTGTATTGGGAGCCAACGCCTTGCGCAAAGCAGCTTTAGCCAGGATTGCCGCTGTCGGAACTGCCGTTCCGCCCGGTCTGCTTACCAACAAGGACCTGGAGCAGATGGTCGAGACCTCTGACGAGTGGATTGTTGAGCGGACCGGCATTCGCCAACGCCACATTGCCGGCAAGGGGGTGGCCACCTCCGATCTGGCCTCTGAGGCAGCGCTCAGGGCTCTGGAGCAGGCACGGGTGAAACCTACAGAGGTCGACCTGATCATAGTAGCCACAATCACCCCGGACATGCAGCTTCCCGCCACAGCCTGCCTGGTGCAACATAAGATTGGCGCGCACGGAGCCTGGGGCTTTGATATGTCCATAGCCTGCTCAGGCTTTCTTTACGCCCTTACCGTGGCCGCCCAGTTTGTCTCCAGTCGAGCTCACCGCAATGTGCTGGTGATTGGCATGGAGGTGATGTCATCGATTATCGACTACACAGACCGGCAAACCTGCATCATCTTTGGGGATGGGGGCGGTGCGGTTCTGGTTCAACCCTCGGATAGCGAGGAGGACGGCTGCATGATCGACTTCCTTCACGAAGTCGATGGCTCGGGAGGCGATTCCCTCTGTGTGCCCGCCGGCGGCAGCAGGAATCCGCCGACCCACGAAACCGTCGAAAAGCGCCTTCACTATGTCCATCAAGACGGCAAGGCCGTTTTCAAGTTTGCGACCAAGAAAATGTCTGAACTTTGCGTGGAGCTCCTGGCCAAGAACGGTCTGAGCGCTGACGATATCGATCTTTTCATTCCCCATCAGGCCAATTTGCGAATAATATCGGCGGCTGTTGAGCGCTTGAAACTACCTGCTGATCGTGTGGTAATCAATATCGACGAGTATGGCAACACGACGGCTGGCACCCTGCCGCTGGCCTTCCAGACGGCCATTAACCAGGGCAGACTGACGAGAGGGAAGTTGGTTCTGCTGGCAACGATGGGGGCAGGATTCAGTGCTGGTGCCGCATTGGTGCGCTGGTAAACTTCCGGACGCACTGGGCAGCCTGCAAGATTGAGCCACCCAGGCATCGGCCGCGCCGAACGAGGGTGGACGGGAGAGTTACCACGAGACCCCAGCTGGGTATAACCAGTCTACGCCAGCGCCCCGGTAAGCTCGATTCTAGATTTTATGCAAGAACCGCAAGCCTTTATCGAGGTGCAGGACTTGACCAAGACCTACAAGCGGGGAGAGCTTCGTGCCCTTGATGGCGTCAATCTCTCCGTTATCACAGGCGAGGTGTTTGGGCTCATAGGGCCAAACGGTGCCGGCAAGAGTACGCTTCTCGGTTGTCTATTAGGCTTATTGCGGCCCGACTCCGGGACGATTCGGATTGCCGGCAAGCCTGCAGATTTTCTCTCCATCAGACGGATCACAGGTTACGTTCCCGAGCGCCCGGATTTTGAGCACTGGATGACCGGTCGCCAGTTCCTCAAGTATCACCACATGCTTGCCGGCCGGGATCCTGTGACCCGGTCAGCGGACATCGACCAGGCTCTGAGCACGGTCCAGCTGGATCCGTCTGCCTGGGACCGCAAGCTGGGCTCGTACTCGCGGGGAATGCTGCAAAGGTTGAGCCTGGCGCAGCTCCTCATGGGGAAGCCGCAGGTGCTCATGCTCGATGAGCCGACTCTCGGGCTGGACCCGACCGGGGTAACCGTCGTGCGGAAGCTCGTCAGTGATTTCCGAAAATCGGGCATAGTGGCGATCATCAACTCACACCAGCTCGACGAAGTGGAGCGGGAATGCGACCGTGTCGCCTTCATGCGCGAGGGCAGGATTGAGCGGGTGGAAAATCTGCGGACGAGCCCGATCGGTCCCTATGTTCTTTTTGTACGCTGGACGGATCAAGAGAGAAATGGAGATTCAACAGCCAGCATCGCCGCCTTTGCTCAATCTTTAGGGGTGACCGTCAAGGAAGCAGATCGGTGCTGGGCAAGATTCATTGTTTCGGGCGGAACCGAGGCTGCCCACCTGATCAGGGAGATTGTCAGAGCCGGTTTTCCAGTGGAGGAGGCCGTCAGCGAGCGCACCAGACTGGAAAAGCTCTTCGAGAAGCGGGACGAGGTCGCAGCCGATGAATAAGGCCATTCTTGTATTCACAACGATGTCCTGCTTCCTCGACACAATCAAGGTCGCATACGTTATCCTCTTGGGATTTGTAATTCCGATCGGGATGAAATGGGCGAGCCTGGTACACGGCGTCTCTGAATCGCAAACCTTTGAGATGCTTTCCGGGAGCGTGGGTGTCGCCTTCGTTCTGACCGGCCTTTGCCTGGGGGTAGCTGGAAACAGCGCGGTCAGTAGCAGCCGCGGCGGAGAATGTCTTCCCCTCTTGTTCACGCGTCCGGTAACCAGGGCGGAGTACGTCCTTACCAAATGGGCAGCCATTGCACTTACGTGCGGCACCATAACGGCACTGCAGAATCTTGTCGTGGCCGCACTGGGCATCGCTTTCGGCGAGCAGTGGACGCCTGGCATGGTCTTCGGGCAGATGCTGGAGCGGTTCCTTGACGCCGGCATCCTGTCGGCAGCATTCATGTTGACGATATTCGCAAGACACTGGCTCTTTCAGGTCGCCGCCATCGTGTCCTTCTATATCTGGCTTGTCGGACAGACTCTGCCCCCCGTCAGCATCGCCGGGCCAAACGTTTCCGGTACAGATGAAATTTCCCTGAGCGCGACTGACTTCCTCCTGAAGGCATCGCAATGGATTGGTAATGTCATTCTCCCGACCATTCATGTCTATGATTCCGTGAATGCAGTGGAGTTTCCCTGGACATCGGTGGTTGCTTACTTTTCCACAGTGTTGCTCTACCTGGTGTGCGCAATCGCGGTCACCAACAAGCGGGACTTTTTCTATGGCACGAACTGAGGATATCTCTACAACAACGATGCCCCGCCTCCTTCTCGTGCTGACGCTGGCTTGCCTCACGCTGCGCCTGGGCATGCTTACGGTCGGGTCCTCTCATGCCAAGGTCTCGGCTGCGCAAAACTGTTGGACCGATGTTAACAGCTTTGATCCGCACAGCAACGCTGCCGGGAGGCCTTTGCTTTACGAGTTTCGTGCCGATTGGTGTGAGCCGTGCCGGCGCCTGGAGAGCACGGTGCTCACAAACCGGCAGATTGCCGACCTGATTGCCAAACAGTTTCTTCCGGTCAGGGTGACTGACAGATTGAAGGAATCGGGGAAAAACACCCAGCTGGTAACAGACCTGGAGAAGCGCTATCACATATTTGCCTTTCCGACTCTGGTCGTCACATCGCCAGGCGGTGAGGAGGTCGCAACATTGGTTGGCAGTGCGTCCGCTCTCTCTACCGTTCACTTCTTGTCGAGGGCTGCCAGGTCTGCACCGGCGTTTAATGGCAATTAAGCCGCACCGGCAGAATCATCGCATCGTTGCATGCTAACATCTGACTGCAGCCTGGGCAGGCGCCGGTTCCTGATGCCTGGCCAAGTTCCGGGGCACAATCGCTGCCAGTAGCCGGCAGCCGGTGAATCTAGAAAACAGTCTGAAACCGCCAACTTCACCAGAGTCATGAGAGCAATTGCGCGTTTAACAGCCCTCTGTGCCAGCAGCACGCTGGTCTGGTTGTTGATGTTTCTGGCGATTGTGGACAGCGGTCTGCACTACTTCCACCCGCTCCAGTACATGCAGACCAGGCGCTACCTGCCGCTTGAGCATAATCCTCTGGTCAGCAAGGTCCCCGTATACTTCCATGGATCGGGCAGTCCGGACGTCCTCGTGCTGGGCTCGTCCCTGCCCATGGAGGCTATAGCCAGGTACGACGCCCAGCTTTTCGGGCAGCGCGGCGGCGACGATATCGACAACTTCAGGCGTTATACCAGAGGTCGCTATCTCGAGCGTTTGCTTTCCCAGCACAGCCACAGAGCTGTAAGCGTGTTCAATTTGACTTGCGTGGCTTGCATGGTGTCGGATGCCTGTCAGCTGTTACGTAAGTCGATTGAAGCAGGCAAGATCCCGAAGATGGTCATTTACGGCATCGGACCCCGCGACTTCATGGATAATCTTGCTCCTGAAGCGGGAAAATCGGCGGTGTTTCAGGTGCTGGCAAATCAGCGCAGCTTGAACGATCTGAAGGAGATGAAAGCCGATTTGAGCGAAATTGCCGACTTCATGGGCAGCGCGATCTCCTATTTCTACCGTGTGAAGGCAGATTATCGAGCGATGCTCGTTTTCTCAGTATGTGACGCCCTCGACCGGCCAGCGGACCTCTTCGAAGCGCGGGTGCAGGCCAGGGCAACGAACGCGTCCACGTCACCGGTGGTACCGGGCGCAAATCAATCCAGGATTAAGAGCATCGCGCAGGTTCCCACTGCCAAACCGGCAGACCAATTCAAAGATCTGAGCGAATGGAACGAGCGGTACAATCCAGCCAATCCTAAGCGATTTGCCAGGGAGCGTGCATCGTTCAAGAGACTGCAGACACTTTGTCGAGAGAATGCGATTCAGCTAGTTGTGGTGAATATGCCGCTAACCCGGGAGCATAAGGCACTGGTTCCGGCTGGGCTGTACAGTCAATATCGCACCGAGCTGGCAGAGCTGGGCTCGCAGGCGGGGATTCAGCTCATCGACCTTGACTGTACAGAGCAGTTCGGCCTTGCTGACTTTTGCGACTCGGCCCATCCTAATGGCGCGGGCGGTAAGAAGATTCAAGATCTGATAGTGGCGGCTTTGCCCAGCACCCCAATTTAACTTAACCGCACTTTATCTTCCCGGTTGCCGGCGTGGAGCGCTTAGCTGGTCCACTTCGTGGAATATTGAGGACGTGTCCACCACGAACGGGATCGGCATGAAGCCTAAGCAAAAGCAACAATCCGACGTCAAGCTTATCTGTGGGACATGCGGCAAGCCGATTGCGGACAGACCACAGTCCAATGTGACGCGTTGGCTGTTTCAAGAAAGCCGTTGCACGTGCCGGAAGCCGGATTTTGCGCTGGTAGCTTCCGAGGCCAGTACCCCAGAGATGCAGCTCTGTACGACCGACTCAGCTGCTGATGTCTATGAGGCGGTTGAGAGGAATCTGGGGGACAAGTATGAGGTGCTCTCACTTCTGGGGCGAGGCGGCATGGGAGCAGTCTACAAGGTCAGAGACAGGAGTTTGCAGCAGATCTTTGCCGTCAAAGTGCTCAAGTCAAATCTGGTGGAAGATGCGAGCTCAGTCAAGCGCTTCGAGCGGGAAGCACAGGCAGCTAGCGCTTTGACTCACCCAAACCTCGTAGCGGTCTACGACTTCGGTGTGGGCAGGGAGGGCGCACCGTACCTGGTGATGGATTACGTCGACGGCACGAGCCTGGAGGAGCTAATCAAGAAAGAGCGCTTCATCGATGTGCCACACGCGCTGGACATTTTCAGTCAGGTAGCCGAGGCAGCTTCTTACGCACACGTGCGAGGCGTGATTCATCGAGACATCAAACCTAACAACATACTGATTACGAGGGCCGAAAGTGGCCTGGATTTCGTCAAGCTCATAGACTTTGGCATCGCCAAAGTTCTGCCAAGCGAAGCCAGAGCCACGCAGAATCTCACGCAAACAGGGGAGATATTCGGCAGCCCGTTGTACATGTCGCCAGAGCAATGCCAGGGACAGCGGTTGGATGCCCGTTCGGACATCTATTCAATCGGTTGTGTCATGTACGAAGCGCTAGCCGGAAAACCGCCTTTCCAGGGCGACAATCCGGTTCAAACCATCCTCAAGCACATAAATAGCGATCCGACTCTTTTTTCTGAGCTAAAGTTGAGTTACAGAATCGCTCCTGATCTGGAGCGGGTGGTGATGCATTGTCTGGAAAAGCAGCCGGGAGATCGCTACCAGACGGCCGACGAGTTGTTTAGAGACCTGGAGCGTCTCAGGGAAGGGAAACCGATCGCACTCAAGGGCAAGGCTGCCGGTTCAAAGGCGAGGACCGCTCGGCAGCGTCGCTCAAGAATCGTGGTGACCGTTTCAGCCGCGGGCACGTGCCTTTGTCTCACCCTGATCGTCCTGCTCCGGCTGGGGGTCATCCAGCCGAATCAGCTGATCGCTGCCGTCAATACAGGGGGGCCGCGAGATCCGTATAGCGATGCGGAAAGGTTGGATCAACTTTCCTATCAGTACTTTGTTACCGGCGATTACGAACGGGCCATACCGCTTCTGGAGTTTGGGATCAAGACCTATAAGGAGAACGGCAAGAGGCTTGGGTATGGCCGTGAAGATACTTACCTGGGTGACAATTACCAGCACATTGGAAAGTGCTATATGATGCTGAAGAGGTATCAGGAAGCGGTTCCCTACTATCAGAAGGCGCTGGCGGTCTACAGGAAGTTCGGAAATTATCAGGGCAGCCTGATGGCTGAAGCCGTCAGAGACTATGCTACTGTTCTGACTCAACTAGGCCGTGTTGGCGAGGCGGCTGCCATGGAAAAGGCCTTCAAGGCCAAAGGCAATCTCAGCCATATTCCATGACCGCGAGAGCCTATAATGAAAGTGATAACCGCCATGGCAAAGGATGGCGGTTTGACCAAGAGAGGCGAGCTCCGGCCCGCCTCTTCGTTTCATTCCGGTCGCTGGGATTGCCTCTTCAGCAACCGGGTCAACTCCCTGTCGAAGGCTGCAGCAAAGGCTCGCTTTTCTCGGTCTCCAAATCGCTTAGGTCCACCAGTCATGCTGCCACCATCCCTTAGCTCTTGCAAGAGGTTGCGCAGAGAAAGGCGCTCGCCGATATTGTCTTCTGTGTATATTTCGCCCCGAGGATCAATGACCACAATGCCCGACGGAACCAGCACAGCAGCGAGCGGAATGTCCTGCGTTACAACCAGGTCAGTTGCTTCCGCATGATCACTTATGTAGATGTCGGCCGCATCTGGTGCCAGATCTACCTGCACCAAAGTTACACAGGGAGATGCGGGCAGAGCCAGGAGTTTGTTAGCCACACATATGGTCTCGACAGCCAGCCGGTTCGCAGCCCTGATAACAATATCCATGACTGCTGCAGGACAGGCATCCGCGTCAACCCAAACTTTCATCGCCAATGCTCACCACCAGTAGGCCCATTATGACGTACCAGAAGCGTAGATTGTAGAACAATGGCTGCTCGGTCTACCGGAGGCGATCTCCATTGAGACTTAGGTTCGCGCACCAAGCCGAACTCTTGGGAGCGTGCTGGGGTCGCTGATTGTGGCATACGGCCCGCGCCCGGTGGTTGCCGTCATCAGACAGGCGGCCATCTTAATGAGCTTGTTCGTCAGAACGCGGTCTACCCTGCTATGGGTCAGGTTAGAGAGTAAGACGCTTCCCTGCATTAGCGATACGGGCGAGACTTCGCTGTGGACCAGGACCTTTCCGCCTTCAGCAATGAAGCTCTTGGACTTTCTGCGACCGATCTTGTCTCGGCACAGCGCCCGCGACAGGGATGCGTCATCAGCTGCCAGGATCATCTCTTCACCTGCCGATAAGCCGACCCAGCTCCCATTAAACTGAACCCGGGCCGATTTGACGCGCGGCTCATGCAGATTGCGCACCTTCACAACATTACCTTCGCGGCTAACCAGTACTATCGCACCGTGCGCAACCGAGATGAGGTCGTTTCCGCACCTGATGAGCGTGTCGTTTTCCGCTCGCACCAGCGCTTCCCCGCGCATCAGGGAAACGCAGTCGGAGCGGATGGTATCAAAGCAGGTGCGGCCGGTGTGTTTGATTACGGAGTTGGCCAGGTGCGTTGTCTTGATTTCCAGTCCACGGGCAATAGGATAGGCCGCCGATGCTCTGTAAGCGACCGGCTCGAACGCTTTGTCCCCAAGCGAGTCCTCATCGCCCGAAGTGTCTGCTGCTGGTTCGTGATCTGGAAGCGGTTCGGCCCCAGCGGAGCCCAGCTCCAGGATCCCCGGGTCGGCTGCCTGCCCCGGACTGCTGGCCGGGAAGGTCATGTCGGCCGGGATGATGCTGCCCGCATTTGGCGGCGTCAGCGTGAAAACAGAGCTGGCCACCGGCAAGTTGCCAGTTTTCAAAGCTGGCAGTTGGTCGCCCAGCCTGAGCAGCGGCTGGTGGATGATTGTCGTGTGAGCTGTTGCCTGGGAGTCAAACGGGTCGGCAACAATGAGAGCGCCTCCGCCCAGGGAGATTGCGCTACCGGGCCTTGTGCTTGTGTTAAAGACGAGGCTCAGCTTGAGCGCCTTGAGGGTAATTCTTGGGGCCGGGGCGGCGGCGGTGGTGATGCCGTTCTTTCCGTAAAAGACTTTGCCCGGCTTCTGCTTTACCACCGTGACATTGGCCGGGGCCTTGCCCGCCACCGGGACAGCTGGAACGGGGCCAACTACGATGGAGATCCTTCCCACTGTCTTGCCGACGGCAACGGTCTGGATGTTGGCACCGGCTCCGATGTTGATTGACCCGGCACCGGAGTCCAGGGTTTGAATTAGGAGATCGCCCTGCTTAACCAGGATCACGGTGTTGGGCTGTACGGTAACGGTGCCAAGAGTAGCCTGCAGGGTCGCGCCGCCACCAAACGTGTTGATCGGGCCGCCAATGGTGAGCGAGTCCGAGTTTGTGAGATTGAGTGTGCCGCCGGAGGTCACCTGGCTCAGGGAGAGCGGTCCCGTATTTGAAACATTCACGATTCCAGTTCCGCTAGTGTTGGCGGCTAGGCCCGGGGTAGCGGTCAGAATGGGCTGACCACTGGAGCCGCCGATATTGCCTGTTCCGGCACCAATTACGCCACCGGCGTTGGATGACAGGGCCACCTCATTCGCCGTGAGCGTCCCAGCAAGTCTTGAAATGCTTCCGCTGCCGTCGGCCCTGAGCTCTATTCGG
>Ga0066388_100001522_pt1 | contig 13143 bp, 14 predicted proteins | sample PanSoiMetaGPlot6_FD_64539 | JGI IMG/M metagenome (GOLD analysis project Ga0066388, IMG submission 64539) | Tropical forest soil microbial communities from Panama analyzed to predict greenhouse gas emissions - Panama Soil - Plot 6 (Hybrid Assembly) | ecosystem: Environmental > Terrestrial >... | reverse complement strand
GGCACGATCTACGGCCGCTACATCGCGAAGACCGCGCCGAAGTCTCGGATCGGCGTCCTCTACCAGAACGACGACTACGGCAAGGACCTCCTCACCGGCCTGCGGAACGGGCTCGGAAAGAAGGCCAAGCTGATCGTGTCGACGCAGGGCTACGGCGCAGACGACCCGAACGACCAGTCGCAGATTGCAAAGCTCAAGTCCGCGAAGGTGAACACGCTGATGCTGTTCGCGACGCCGAAGTTCACCATCCAGGCCTACGCGTACTCGCGCCAGCTCGGGTGGCGGCCGAAGGTCTATGTCAACGCGGTCTCGAGCGCCTCGAACGTGCTGGGGCTCGCGACGATCGGGACGAGCAAGAAGCAGACCGAGGGGACGATCTCGATCGTCTTCCTCAAGGACCCGACCGACCCCCGCTGGGCCAGGGACCGCGGGATCAAGCTCTACCACACGATCATGAAGCGCTACAAGGGGACGAACCCGAGCGACGTCTACAACGTCTACGGGATGTCGGTCGCGCACACATTCGTCGAGGCGCTCAAGAAGGCCGGCAAGAACCCGACCCGCGACTCGATCATGCGCGCGGCGACGCACCTGAACATCAAGAACGACCCGTTCCTGCTGCCCGGGATCAGCGTGCACACGTCGCCGACGGACCACTTCCCGCTCGACCAGGCCCGGCTCGAGCGGTACCACAACGGCCGCTGGCGGTCTTTCGGCGGCCTGTTCCGGGTGCGCTAGCTCCGCGCGCCTCTCGTGCACGACGTAGGACGGCCGGTCTCCCAACTACGGAACGCGGGCGCGGTGCATCACGACGTCGAGTGCGGCCACGGTGGGCCCGCGCGTAGGGGCGCCAAGAAGCTCTTGCCCTGCTCGTCTCCCATTCGGGAGTTGGTCGTCTAGGTCCCAGCGCCACGCGGCGACCATCGCCAGAACGAGGAGGCGGCACGCGCGAAGCAGCTCTTGATCGGCGCCGGAATAGCACTCGCAGACCTCTTCCGGCACATGAGCGAGGTCGAACTCGACAGGCCCACGGCAACACGTCTCGAGATCGATGAACAACGGCCCGCTCTTCGTATTGAGCAGGTTGCCCGCGTGTGGCTCTCCATGCAGCAGTTGCTCGGCGGAGAAGCGCTCACCGATCGCACCTCTCTGGTGCGACCAGGCCGATCAAATGTCCGGACAAGTCCGCTAGTCAGACCACCAGTCGCGCTGACCCTCGACGTCTTCGCGCGGATCCTCGCCGAGGTTCGGCGCGCCGATGACGAGGATCTCGAGGCCCTCCGGCCCGGCCTCGTAGCCTCGCCACGAGCCGGGCGGGACGCGCACGGCGTCCCATTCCTTGAGCTCGACGATCTCGTCGTCCACTTTCATCCGCCCGCTCCCGCGCAGGACGACGTACACCTCCTCCTGCTTCACGTGTGTGTGGCCGTACGGAAAGCGATAGCCGGGCGGGACGCGCTGGTAGCTCAGGGCGGATTCCTCGAGCTCGAGCGCCTTGGTCGCCGCGCGGAACTCCAGGTCCGGCGCGCCGTCGAACCGAGGGCCGAGGTCCTCCAGATCCTTGATATTGCTGAGCGTGAACGGCACGGCGTGATCCTATGGCGTCATTTCGGAACGCTCGCCCAGGGGAGGTCTTAGCGGCTTCCGTTCGCGGTGAGCAGTTTCCAGTGCCCCTCGGAGACGACCTCGACCGTTCCGTCGGCCACCTTGACCGCGGTCTGATCGTCGATCACGTATGCGGGCGCCGATAGCCCGGCGGCCCATGCTTCTATCTCGGCCAGAGGGCTAGCCGGAATGCCATCCTCGCGATCAAGGTGTGGGAACACCGAGAAATCGACGAGCCCCAGCGCCTTGTCGCTACCGGTGAGCGGTTCACTCTCGTCGTAGGTCGCTCCTCCGAAATCGGGAGTCACCACCATCGCTCCCCCGCTCGTGCCGACGTAGACCGTTTCGGGCCGGAGCGACGGCAAGAGGTCGGCCAGTCCCGACTGCCGCATCCAGTAGCACAGATACAGAGGGCTGCCGCCCCAAACCAGCAGGGCATCGGTCTCCTGCACAGCAGGCATCCAATATTCCTTCTTGATGCTGGGCAGCGCAGTGAGCTCCAGCACTCCCAACGACTTCCAACCCAGGCCGCACATCGGGCTGAAGGTCGCTCCGCTGACGAACCGATAGACGTGCGCAGGTCCGCCGGGGAAGGGCTGCACCCCCGTGGGAATGCAGAGCGCGCTGGACTCGGCAATCGGTTTGCCGAGGAGTTCGACCAGCGCGTCGTGGATGCTCGGGTTGCTTATGCCAGAGGAACAGAGAAGAAACTTCACGATGCCTCCTGAGTCATGAGTGCACGCGAGACCTTTCGATGCGCGCGCGGATCCGGTCGCCGTGGAGACCGGCAGACCATCGAAAACTCATCGGCTCCGGTGGGATCCGGTCTCGCGACCGCAGGTGCATTCCCGCACACCGGCCCACATCGGAGAGCCGTCACATGTGTTGCAAGAATCGATCCGTGCGCGAAGCGCAACTCGAGAACTCCGGATCGGGGCTCACGCCCGTCACCCAGGGCTGGTTCGTCGTGAACGTGCGCGACGCCGAGTGGTGGTTCACGGAGAGCAGGGGCGCGCGGTGCGCATTCGAGAACGAGTACGGCGACCCCCCGGTCGAGTTCGACCAACTCGGCATCAACATCACCATCCTGGAGCCAGGACAGACGAGCCTGTACCACGCCGAGGCGAACCAGGAGGCGTTCCTCGTCCTCTCAGGAGAGTGCGCGCTGCTCGTCGAGGGCGAGGAGCGCCGCCTGCTGCGGTGGGATTTCTTCCACGCTCCCCCGTGGACCAAGCACGCCTTCGTCGGCGCGGGCGAGGGGCCGTGCGTGATCCTGATGGTCGGGTCGCGCACAGGCCCGGAAGTGCAGTACCCGGTGTCGGAGCTCGCGGCGAGCTACGGCGCGAGCGTGGCGGAAGAGACCTCCGACTGGAGGCAGGCATACGCGACGGCCGAGTGGTTCCGGCGAGAGCGACCGCCGAACTGGGCCCGTCTGCCCTGGGCGTAGATTCCTACAGGCGTCATTCGCGGAACGGGACGCTCACGCTTCGCGGGTTCAGCTACCGCCCGGCGGGTACAGCAACGATGCCGTGGAACCGCGCCTGGACGTGATCACCCTGGCCGTGGCCGACCTCGAAGTCGCGCTCGCGTTCTACCGCCGTCTCGGTCTGGAGTCGAAAGGCATCTTCGGCACGGAGTGGGCGGACGAGATGACCGGCGCGAACGGCGCCATCGCGATGTTCGAGCTCGAGGGCGGACTGCTCCTCAACCTGTACCCGCGCGCCGATCTCGCCAAGGACGCCGCGATTCCGGTCGGGCCACCGCAAAGCGGCGAGTTCAGCCTCGCGCAACTCGTTCGAAGCCGCGACGAGGTCGACGAGCTCCTGGAGAAGGCGGCGGCCGCGGGCGCCGCCGTAACACCAGCGCATGACCGACCGTGGGGGATCTACTCCGGCTACTTCCGCGATCTCGATGGCCATCTTTGGGAGGTCATCTGGAACCCGGCCTAGCCCAGATCGCACGAAGCCTGTTCAAGCCGCTGACTACGGCAAGCGTTCCTGGTGGTACTTCTTCTCGTCGTCTGCACGCCACTTCGCCTCGTAGGCCTCCGCCTCGGCGAACTCCTGCTCGATGCGCGCCTGCTCTTGCGCGTCTTCGCCTGCGGGGTGTTCGCCTGCGACCGTTCTGCGACGTGTGGCCACGAAGCCGACGACGACCAAGGGGACAACGACCACCGCGAAAATGATCCACGGGATCACGCGTGCAGCCTACCTCTCCACAGGGCTCTGCAGGGTGACCGTGATCGGCGCCCCAGGATCATCCTCGACGGTTCGCTGCGACCAGGCGGGCTCGAACGTCTCGTACGCCCGGCTCGGCGTCCGAGAACGGCGCTAGCGGCTGCCGTGCGGCTAGGCCGCTTTGCGCCGCGCGACGCCGACGATCATCGGGCGTTCGACCTTCGGCGCCTTCGGGACCTCGCCGTGCCTGACCGACTCGACCTCGAAGGGTGATGCTGCGATCGCAGCGAGCGTCGCTCGGTTGGGATTGCAGTCGAAGAGGTTGTAGACGGGCCTGACCCGGTCCTGCCACTTCGCGACCTTGGGATCCTCGGAGCGAACGTGCTCGAGGAAGAGCAAGCGGCTGTCCGGCTTCAAGACCCGCGCGATCTCGGACAGCGCCGCCTGCTGCTCGGGGACGGAGCACAACACGAACGTCACGACCGCGGTGTCGAAGGTCGCATCCGGGAAGGGCAGCCGATCGGCCGTCGCGTCGACGATCTCCGCGGTCGGCGAGAGCTCGTCCACGCGCCGTTCCAGGCGAGCTCGCATGTGCCGATCGGGCTCGACGAGCACCAGCCGCGTCACGGCGTCCGGATAGTGCTGAAGGTTGAGCCCCGTGCCGGCCCCGATCTCGATCGTCGCGCCCTGCGCCTCTGCGATCAGCCGGCGCCGCTCTTCGCGCATCCCGGCCTCCTCCGAGCCCTTGCCGATCGTGTCGTAGAGCGCCGCGAACAGGCGTCGAATCATCGGCGGCGATCGTATGTCAAGCGGGCGACACCGCGGGTTCGGGCGCGCGCACCAGCTGTCGTCTCCGGACCGGGAGCAGCCCGATCACGATCACCATCACGGCGACGCCGACCCACTGCGTCCAGCGGAGCTGCGAGTCGAAGACGTAGATCCCGACCAGCGCCGTGGTCACCGGGAAGGCGAGCTCGCCGATCGCGGACAGGAGCGCCGGGGTCCGGCGGAGCCCGTAGTAGTAGAGGCCGAGCGCGAAGAACCCGGTGACGAGCGCGAGCACGGCGATCCAGAAGCTGTCGTGGGCGTTCGAGAACGCGGCCGCGCCGACGATCGGCAGTGCGCAGGCGCTCGCGATCAGGCCGAAGCCGAAGCGCACCGTGGTCACGTGCTGGAACTCGAGCCGCCGCCCGAGGAAGCGACCGAAGACCGTGCCCATGCCCCAGAGCGTCGCGGCGGCGAGCGTCTCGGCGATCGGGGTGAGCCCGTGCGCGTGCGGATCGAGCGGGTGCGGCAGGGTGATCAGCCAGATCCCGGCGAGCGCGGGGAGGAGGAACCAGACGAAACCCGGCCGCGGCTGCTCGCGCAGCACGAGCCAAGCCCCGAGCACCGCGATCAGCGGCTGCACCTGCTGGAGGACGACGACCGTGATGAAGTCGCCGTGGGACAGCGCCTTGGTGAAGAGGATCGTCGCGATCGCCGAGGCGCCGGCGCCGACGAAGATTCCCGCGGCGAGGTACCTCGGGCCGGTGCGGAAGAGCGCCCGGAAGGCAGGGACCAGGAGGGTGACCGTCAGCGCGACGAGCACGACGTGCTCGCCGAAGACGATGGTGTAGGGCGAGGTCGAGGCGGAGAGCGGCTTGCGGATCAGCCCGTCGAGGCCCCACATGGCTGCCGCGACGCTGATGAGCACGACTCCCGGGACCCTGTCGAGCCTGCGCGCCATCGATTTGAGCCTAGCCGCTGGCCACCGCCCTCAGTCTTTCCAGGCCCGCGCCTCTTTAGAGACGAGGAAGCGGCGGACGTCCTCGTAGCGCCCACCCTGGTTCGCGAACTCCACGTAGTTGCGGGCGGTCGCGAGCCATTCGAGGGTGGTCGGGCGCATTTCGTCCAGGGCTGCGAACAGGTGCTCCTGTCGCAAGGGCGGCTCTCCGCCGGTGTCCAGGGCCTCGTCGATGACCCGGTCGACCGCCCGCTCGACAAGCGCTGCGAGGTCCGCGCCGCTGAACAGTGCGGTCCGCTTGGCCAGACCCTTCAGGTCGAGGCTCTCCGCAGGCCGCCCGGCTTCATCCTCGGGATCGGCTTCGAGCAGCTCGTCCACGTACTCGGACGCCCGCTCGTCGCTCGCCAGAAAGGCGACCTGTGCCCTCGTGCGCAGGACCGGCACGGAATCCGGCGCCACACGCATCGCCCGGGCGATGAGCTCCTGAGCCACCTCGAACGCGCCGAGGCGGGCCGAGGCCAGCGCCTTGTGGGCCAGCAGAATGGGCTCATCTGGCGCCAGCTCGAGCGCCTTCGTCAGGACTCGGCTCGCCTCCCTGTACCGGTCCGCCTGCAGATGAGCGAGAGCGAGCAGATCGAGGAGCTCCACGTCCTCGGGGTCGTATTCGAGCCCATTCTCGGCCGCCTCAGCGCTTTCGCTCGAGCGCTCGAGCTCAGGAGGGACTTTGCCCGGATCGCCCAGAATTCCGTGTCTTCGAGGTCCTCTCCGCGAGCACGCTCGAGGACTTCCAGGGCTGACTCCGGGCGATCGAGGTCGACGTACCTCCGCGCCAGCGCGAGCGTCTCGCTCATCGTCGAAGCATGCCCTACCCGCCCGGCGGTGGAAACCGCGGCCAGTGTGCTCGACCGCCGGTCAGCGTATGCTCTCGCGCCGGTGGTCCGGGGTCTGGCTCTTCTCTCGCTGGCGGCGGTGATGCTCGCCGCCGGTTGCGGTGGCGGTGAGCCTCGCGCCCGGACGCCGGGGGCCGGCATCCAGAAGATCAAGCACGTGATCATCGTGATGCAGGAGAACCGCTCGTTCGACCACTACTTCGGGACGTATCCGGGCGCGGACGGGATCCCACGGCGCAACGGCAAGTTCACGGTCTGCGTTCCGGATCCCATCCGCCACGTCTGCTGGCGGCCCTACCACGATCCTGCGCAGCGCAACTCGGGCGGCCCGCACGAGCACCTCGACGCGATCGGGGACGTCAACCGCGGGAAGATGAACGGCTTCATCCGTCACGCCCGACGCGGGTTGCGCGGCGGCTGCAAGGCGCACCCCGGCGAGCCGCTTTGCACGCGGCGGCACGGCCCGGACGTGATGGGCTACAAGGACGGGCGGGACGTTCCGAACTACTGGGCCTACGCGCGCAACTTCGTCCTCCAGGACCACATGTTCCAGCCGGACGAGTCGTGGTCGCTGCCGGACCACCTGTTCATGGTCTCGGAGTGGTCCGCCCGGTGCTCGCGCCGCGGCGACCCTATGAGCTGCAAGAACGCGATCGAAAACCCGCTCCCGCCGCCGGGCGAGGCGCAGAACCCCACGAAGCGGAGGCCCGAGTACGCCTGGACCGACCTGACGTACCTCCTGCACAAGGCCGGGGTCTCCTGGCGCTACTACGTCTTCACGGGCACGCAGCCCGACTGCAGCGAGGACCAGATGATCTGCGGATCCGTCCCGCAGAGCGCGTACACGCCCGGGATCTGGAACCCGCTGCCGTGGTTCACGACCGTCCGCAAGAACCATCAGCTTCGCAACGTGCAGTCGACGCGGTACTTCTTCCGCGACGCGCGCCGGGGGACGCTGCCCGCGGTCTCGTGGCTCGTGCCGAGCAACGAGGTGAGCGACCATCCGCCGTCGCTCATCTCGCGCGGCCAGGCCTACGTGACGAGCGTGATCAACGCGGTCATGCGGAGCCCGGACTGGAGTTCGAGCGCGATCTTCCTCGCCTGGGACGACTGGGGCGGCTTCTACGACCACGTCCCTCCGCCGCACGTCGACGGCAACGGCTACGGGCTCCGCGTCCCGGCGATCGTGATCTCACCGTACGCACGGCGAGGCTTCATCGACCACCAGACGCTGAGCTTCGACGCCTACGCGAAGTTCATCGAGGACGACTTCCTGGGCGGCCAGCGCCTCGACCCGAGGACGGACGGCCGGCCCGACAGGCGCCCCACCGTGCGCGAGGCCCTGCCGATCCTCGGGGACCTCGCGAAGGACTTCGACTTCGACCAGAAGCCGCGGCGGCCGGTCATTCTGCCGCTTCATCCACGCTGAGGACGTCGTCGATCGTCTCGCGGCGCCGGATCACCCGCGCCTCACCGCCGGCAACCAGCACCGCCGCGGGCCGCGGGACCGCGTTGTAGTTCGAGCCCATCGCGAGGGTGTACGCGCCCGTCCCGGGGACGGCGAGGAGGTCTCCTCGCCGCGGCTCGGGTAGGGCAACGCCTTCGATCAGCACATCGCCGGATTCGCAGTGCTTGCCGCAGATGATGTAGGTGCTCGCCGGCTCCTCGTCGACGCGGTTTGCGAGCACGGCGCTGTAGTGGGCGCCGTAGAGCTGCGGGCGCGGGTTGTCGGACATGCCGCCGTCGATCGCGACGTAGGTGGCCGTCTCGGAGGCGCGCTTGACGACGCCGACCCGGTAGAGGGTGACACCCGCCCTGCCGACGAGCGAGCGGCCGGGCTCGAGGATCACCTCCGGCCGCCCGAGCCCGTGGAACGCCCAGGCCTGATCGAGCCGCTCGAGCAGCGCGCCGACGAAGTCGCCGATCGCGGGTGCGCGGTCTCCGTCGACGTACTCGATCCCGAGCCCGCCGCCGAGATCGACGACTGCGGGCTCCCAGCCGAGCTCGCTGCGGCATTCCGCCGCGAAGCCGCCCAGCCAGTCGACGCTCGTGCGCGCGGCCTGGGTGTCCAGGAGCTGCGAGCCGATGTGCACGTGGAGGCCGGCGACTTCGAGCCCGGAAGCGCGGGCGCTCTCGATCGCCTGCAGTGCCTGGTCCGGAGGCAGGCCGAACTTCGAGCCGAGGTGGGCGGTGCGGATCGACGGGTGTGTGTCGGCCTCGATCCCGGGCGTGACCCGAACGAGCACGCGCTGAACACCCGTGGAAGCCGCGCGTTCGACTTCGTCCAGCGCATCGAGCACGACGAAGCGGGCTCCGGCCTCGGCCGCCGCGCGCAGCTCTTCGTCGCTCTTGTTGTTCCCGTGGACGACGAGCCGGTCGCCGGGAACTCCTGCCCGTAGCGCGTACTCGAGCTCGCCGAGCGTCGAGACGTCGGCGCCGAGCCCCTCGCCGGCAAAGAGCCGGAGGAGCGCGAGGTTCGGGAACGCCTTGACGCCGTAGAGAACGAGCGCGCCCGGAGCGGCCTCGCGGTACGCGCGCGCCGCGCCGCGGATGGTCTGTTCGCAGTAGACGAGCAGCGGGCTCCCGAACTCGTCGGCGAGCGCGGCCGCCGGACAACCGCCGACCGCGAGCGCGCCCTGGTCGACGGCGGCGGTCTCCGGGAAGAGCTCGAGCAGGCTCACTCGCGCCAGTAGACGCCGCGATCGTCGTGCGTCAGCTCGATCCGGCGCCCGTCCGGGTCCCGCGCCACGAAACCCTTGGACGACGGGGTGTGCGAGACAGGCTCGCGCTGGACGGCGCCCAGTGCCTGCGCCCGTTGGTAACAGCCTGCAAATCCGGCCGCATCGCAGTCGAAGGCGATCTCGTCGGGGTCGGAGGAGATGGCGTTCTCGTCGGACGGAAAGAAGACGAGCAGTGTGCTCCCGACTCGTAGCGGGTCGTGAGCGCCCTCGAGCTCCTCGGCCTCGAGCAGCTCGGTGTAGAACCGCTTTAGCCCGACGGGGTCGGGCGTGCGGAACGCGATGTGGTTGATGCCCAGGACGCCCAACGGTTCAGTCAGTCCACCAGTCCTGCGTCATCGGGCCGTCGCCCGGGCCGGTGTTCGGCGCTCCGATGGCGAGCACCTCGGCGCCTTCGGGCCCGCCTTCGAAGTTGCGCATCGTGTTCTTGTGGATGCGCACGGCGTCCAGCGGCTTCAGCTCGAGCACCTCGTCGTCGAGCTTGAGCCGGGCGCTGCCGCTGAGAATGACGTACACCTCTTCCTGGATGTTGTGCTTGTGCCCGAACGGGACGCGGTAGTTCGGATCGACGCGGAGGTAGCTGAGCCCGGAGTTCTCGAGCTCGAGCGGAACCCGGGCGCTCCGAAACTCCATCTCCGTGATGCCGAACTTCGGCGACTGGTTCTCGACTTCCTTGAGGTTGAGCTTCGTGTAGTCGGCCAATTCGCACCTCCTGTCGTCGGGAGAGGGATGCTAAAGTCCGCGTGATGCAGCAGCTTCTCGAGTAACGCAGGAGGCGAACGCGGCGAAGGCCGCGCCGGCTCCCCGATGGCCTCTCACGACGAGAGGTCTTTTTGTATCCGGAGGCAGAGATGGAGACGTACGACCCACGGGCGATCGAGGCGAAGTGGCAGCGGGTCTGGGAGGACGCGCGCGCGTTCTACACGGACGATCCCGAGTCGGGCGAGGAGCGCCAGAAGTTCTACATGCTCGAGATGCTGCCGTACCCGTCCGGCGACCTCCACATGGGCCACGTCCTCAACTACACGCTTGGCGACGTCCTCACGCACTTCCGGCGCCGCCAGGGCCTGCGCGTGCTTCGGCCGATGGGCTGGGACTCGTTCGGCCTGCCCGCCGAGAACGCGGCGATCCGCGAGGGCGGACATCCGCGCGAGATCACCGAGCGGAACATCGTGAACATCGAGCGCCAGATGCACCGCCTCGGGTGGGCGATCGACTGGGACCGCGTGATCGCCGCCCACGACCCGGCCTACTACCGCTGGACGCAGTGGCTGTTCCTGCGCTTCTTCGAGAGAGGGCTCGCCTACCGCAAAGAGGCGCCGGTCAACTGGTGCCCCCAGGACCAGACGGTGCTCGCGAACGAGCAGGTCATCGACGGGCGCTGCGAACGCTGTGGCCATGTCGTCGAGGCGCGGAAGATGGAGCAGTGGTTCTTCCGGATCACGTCGTACGCCGACACGCTGCTGGAGGACCACGCGTTGCTCGACTGGCCTGATCGGACGATCACGATCCAGCGAAACTGGATCGGCCGCTCCGAGGGTGCCGAGCTGCTGTTCCCGATCGGGGACCTGGATGTGGACGTCGAGGCCTTCACGACGCGCCCCGACACGGTCTTCGGCGCGACGTTCTTCATCCTCGCCCCCGAGCATCCGCTGGTCGACACGATGGTCGAGCGCTCGCCGCACGGCGAGGAGATCCGCGAGTACGTGAAGCGTGCGTTGGCCAAGCGCGGCGAGGAGCGTGCAGCGGCCGAGGAGAAGACGGGGGTGTTCACCGGGTTCACCGCGACGAACCCTGCGACCGGCGAGGAGATCCCGGTCTGGGTCGCGGAGTACGTGCTGATGGAGTACGGCACCGGCGCGATCATGTCGGTGCCCGGGCACGACGAGCGCGACCGGGAGTTCGCCGTGCGCTTCGGCCTGCCCGTGCGGCAGGTCGTCGACGAGGAGGCGGGCGCGCTCGTCGATTCCGGTCAGTTCTCGGGACAGCCTGTCGGGGAGGCGAGGCGCGCGATCGTCGAGTGGCTCGGCTCGCTGGGCCGCGGACGTCCCGCGGTCAGCTTCCGCCTGCGCGACTGGGGCTTCTCGAGGCAGCGCTACTGGGGTTGCCCGATTCCGATCGTCTACTGCGGCGAGTGCGGGATCGTGCCGGTCCCGGACGAGGATCTGCCCGTGTTGCTGCCGGAGGTCGAGGATTATCGCCCGAAGGGCAAGCCGCCCCTCGCGTCGAACGAGGATTGGCTGAACGTGCCGTGCCCATCGTGCGGCGAGCCGGCGCAGCGCGAGGCGGACACGATGGACACGTTCGTGGACTCGTCCTGGTACTTCCTGCGCTACTGCGATCCTCGGAACGACGACGAGCCGTTCTCGCGCGAGCTGGTCGATTTCTGGATGCCGGTCGACCAGTACGTGGGCGGGATCGACCACGCGACGGGGCACCTGCTCTATTCGCGCTTCTGGGTGAAGGTCCTGAACGAGCTGGGGCTGCTTGGATTCCGCGAGCCATTCGCGCGGCTGTTCCACCAGGGTTGGGTGCGCCAGGGCGGGACGAAGATGTCGAAGTCGCGCGGGAACGTGACCGCGCCCGACCAGCTGGCGGACATGTACGGGGCGGACGCGGTGCGGCTCTACATCCTGTTCGTCGGCCCTGCCGACCAGGACATGGACTGGACCGAGGAGGGCGTGGAGGGGATCGCGCGCTTCCTGCGGCGCCTCTGGCGGATCGTCCGCGAGGCGGCGACGTCGGGTGACTCGGCTCGCGAGGGGCCGTTGGTCCGGAAGGCACACGAGACGATCGCGAAGGTGAGCGACGACATCGGCCGGCGCTTCGTCTTCAACACGCCGATCGCGGCGGTGATGGAGCTGGTGAACGAGCTGGGACGGGACCCGTCAGCCCCGGGTGCACGCTTTGCAGCGGAGACTGCGGTGTCGCTGATCCAGCCCTACGCACCGCACGTCGCCGAGGAGCTGTGGTCGGCGCTCGGGTACGAGCGGCTCTGGGAGCAGCCGTGGCCGGTCGCCGACGAAGCGCAGCTCGAGCGAGAGACGTTCGAGCTGGTGATTCAGGTGAACGGAAGGGTGCGCGACCGCCTTGAAGCATCGACGGACGAGTCGGAGGCGAAGCTGGTCGAACGCGCGCTTGCCTCGCCGCGCGTGCAGGCGCACGTCGACGGCAAGGAGGTACGGCAGACGATCGTGGTGCCGGGCCGGCTCGTGAACCTGGTCGTGTAAGGCGTCTTCTAGTTCACGCGCGCGCGTGCTCCCCTGGGTGGGTGGGGGATTGGGACGGTACCGCGCCGATGCGCACGAAAGCGTGACGCCACCGTGCCGATTCTGCGCCAGTTCCGGCGCGGTTTCGGCACAGAGCGGTCACACACGCGTCACTAGTTCTCGGGCACGCTCAGGACATGCCGGAGTTCCTCCTCCAGCACCGGCGGCACCTCCTCGCCGCCGCGGCCGCGCTCGTGCTGCTGTTGCTCGCAGCCCACCTCCTCCTGCCAGCGGGCACCACGACGCCGGCGGCGCCTCTCCCAGCGTCACCGGGTCTCGGCGCGAGCGCGGCCGCAGCCCCGCACGCGCGAGTGGTGGTCGACGTGGTCGGTGCAGTGCGACAGCCGGGCCTCTACCGGCTCGAGCAAGGCTCCAGGATCGCCGACGCCATCGCCCGCGCGGGCGGGGCGACCCCGAAGGCCGAGCTCGTGCAGGTCAACCTCGCCGCGCCGCTCGCCGACGGCGAGCAGGTCGTCGTTCCGAAGCGCGGCGCCCCAGGAGCAGTGCCCAGCGCGAGCGGCTCGCCATCCGGTACAGCGACGCCCGCCGCACCCGTCCAGCTGAGCACCGCAACCCTGGAGCAGCTCGACTCGCTCCCCGGCGTCGGCCCGGCGACAGCCCAGAAGATCCTCGACTACCGCACGAAGCATGGCGCCTTCAGCTCCGTGGACGAGCTCGATGCCGTTCCGGGCATCGGTCCGAAGCGCCTCGAGCAGCTGCGCGACCTGGTGATTCCGTGAG
>Ga0066388_100001521_pt1 | contig 13145 bp, 11 predicted proteins | sample PanSoiMetaGPlot6_FD_64539 | JGI IMG/M metagenome (GOLD analysis project Ga0066388, IMG submission 64539) | Tropical forest soil microbial communities from Panama analyzed to predict greenhouse gas emissions - Panama Soil - Plot 6 (Hybrid Assembly) | ecosystem: Environmental > Terrestrial >... | reverse complement strand
TCGGGATTGACCGGGCGACCGTCGACGTGGACCTCGAAGTGCAGATGGCAACCGACGCTGCGAGCGTTGCCCGTCTCCCCAACCTCGCCCACGATCTGACCCACGTGAACCAGGTCGCCCTTGTGGAAGCGCGAGGGGTGAATCATGTGCGCGTACCAGTACTTCCGCCGCTCGCCGAGCCCGCGGACGACGATGAAGTTGCCGTCGAGCTTCCGGTCGTAGGCGCGCTTGGTGACGATCCCCGTGGTGGCGGCGGCCAGCGGGGTCCCGCAGCTCGCGGTGACGTCGAAGCCCTTGTGGCGGCGCCCGCCGTCACGCGGGGCGTTGAAAGCCCCGACGGGCCCGCGGGTCCCGTGCGGTCCCCGGACGGGGAAGAAGTGGCGACGGAGCATCACCTCCCCCGCCTCCTTCTCGGAGCCGCCCGCCACCTTGACGACGACGCGGTAGGTTCCGTCGGCGACCGGCAGGCGCCCGTTGTTGAGGCCGTCCCAGGTCTCGGTGCGATTGACGCCGGGCGGGACCGCCGGCAGCTCGATCGAGCGGACTTCGCGACCCGACCGGGCGATTCCGATGGTCACGTCGGCCGGCGCCGAGCCGGAGATCCTGAACTCGATCCGCACCCCTCCGACCGAGTCGGTGAAGGCGCGGTCGGGACTGACCGACGCGCGTTGGACGAGCACGTCATCGGCGCTGGCACCGCTGGCGAGGAGGGTGAGCGCCATGACCGCAGCGAGGCCCGCGATCGCGGCGATTGCAGCCTTCGGTGTCCTATAGCCACCCAAATGCTGCAATCGAGCGACGCTAGCGGTGCTCGATGACGCGGTCGACCAGGTTGTACTCCTTGGCCTCCTCCGCGCTCATGAAGTAGTCCCGCTCGGTGTCCTTCGCCACCTTCTCCAGCGGCTGACCGGTGTGCTTGGCGATGATCTCGTCCAGCCGCTGGCGGACATCGATGATCTCCTTGGCGTGGATCTCGATGTCCGTCGCCTGCCCCTGGAACCCGCCCGAGACCTGGTGGATCAGGATCTTCGAGTTCGGCAGAGCCATCCGCTTGCCCTCGGGGCCCCCAGCCAGGAGCAGCGCCCCCATGCTCATCGCGATGCCGACGCAGATCGTCTGGATGTCGGGCTTGATGAACTGCATCGCGTCGTAGATCGCGAGTCCTGCGTAGACGGATCCGCCGGGCGAGTTGACATAGACGCTGATGTCCTTGTCCGGGTCCTCGGACTCCAGGTGGATCAGCTGGGCGACGATTAGGTTCGCGATGTCCTCGGTGACCGGCGTGCCGAGGAAGATGATCCGCTCGTTCAGCAGCCGCGAGTAGATGTCGAATGCGCGCTCGCCGCGCGAGGTCTGCTCGACCACCATCGGGACAAGAGGACTCATGGGGGCGTGAGCATAGCGACCACTAGGGCGCGGCATTTTGGAGCGAAGGGCGAAGCCCGAGATTCGAGGGCGCGCGGCAGCGCGACCCGTTTTGTGCTGGGCTGGGCGCCCGCTGTGGTCGCGATCTGATGGCGAAGCCGGATCACTCAAACGACATCCTCACCGTGGGCCACTCCAACCACGAGGAGCGCACCTTCCTGGAATTGGTCCGCGGCGCCGGCGTCGAGTTGATCGCCGACGTCCGGGCGAACCCGCGCTCCCGCTACCCACAGTTCAACCGCTCCGCTCTGGCGGGATTGATGAAGGCGGCCGGAATCGGCTACGCGCCGCTGGGCGCCGATCTGGGCGGCCGCAGGGAGCCGCACCCACACTCGGTCAACACCGCGCTCGAGGAGGGCCCATTCCGGGGCTACGCGGACCACCTGGGCACCGACCAGTTCGAGGCGGGGCTCGGGATGCTCGAGGACCTGGCACGCGAGCGGCGGACGGCGGTGATGTGCGCCGAGGCCGACTGGACGCGCTGCCACCGCGGCCTGATCGCCGATGTGCTCACCGTTCGCGGCTGGCGGGTGCTGCACCTCGGCCCCGATGGGTCACTGGTGCCCCACGAGTTGAACGAGCTCGCGGTCGTCGAGGGCAGGCGCGTCACCTATCCGGAGCCGCAAACCTCCCTGGGCATCTGAAGCGCTAGCCGAACGGGCGGCAGGGCTCGCCCCGGAGCGCCTTGCAGGGCGGAAGCGGCGTCGGCGCGGACGGGCCGGCGACGAGGGGCAGGATCAGTCGGGACGGGTGCTTGTGCGAGAAGGCGACCGCGACCTTCGCCCTCCCGGGCGGAATCGCCCCGGCGAAGGCCCAGACAGGTTGGTCGCCCACGGGCGCCGTGATCGTGACGCGGATCCGGGAGCCCGCCCGGTACATGTGGCCCTCGTAGTAGAGGGGGACGATCAGCTTGGTGAACCGGCCCTTCGGGAGCTTCGCAACATCTTCGCGCCGGAGACTCGGAACCGGCTCGAGCAGGGTGCTCTTGCGCGGATCGAGCCGCCGCATGCTCGCCCGCAGCCAGCCGCTCTGCACGTAGGTTTCCTGGCCATCGGGCCGCACCTCGGAGACGGTCACCTGGAGGTCGACGTCCGGCGCCGAGGAGCGGATCCAGGCGTGGACCGCACCGGCACCGATGATCGCGGTGTCCCGGGGAAGCGGTGGCGTGATGTAGGAAGCGGCGCTGCCGGGCGGCGGCTGTCGCCAGTCGTAGCTCGGATTCGCGGTCCAGAGGTCTCCCGTGGTCGTGTTCGTGCCGGCGAAGTCATCGGCAGGGCGAGCCGTCTTGTCCCAGGTGAACCTGGTCGCTCCGCCCTTCCTGCCCTTGCGGGGCGGCTTTCCCCGGAGCGTCCCGCGCGCACCGAAGAACCACGAGCGAGGCTTCGTCCCGGGGATCGGGAAACGGCTGAAGCTGCGCTCGAACGTCGGGTACGGAGCGCCGGGCGGACCGCCGGCGCCACTGTCGAAGAGCACCCGGACCGACGGCTGCGCCTCGAAAGCGCTCTTCGCCGCGTCGTAGCTCGGCTCGCTCCGAATCGGGTCGGGCGGCAGCGTCACACCGGGCACCCCCATCGCCGTCTGGTAGACGAGCGGCGCGAGTGCCGCCGCCGTCGGCGGCAGCACCGGTCTTCGCTGCGCGACGTAAAGCTCGAGGAAGTCGAACCAGCGATTGAAGGTCTCTGGATCGAGCGAGTCGACGTGCAGCCCGTTGGTGAAGGTGAACCACTTCCGCCGCGTGCCCGTAAAGCGGTCGGCCAGGTTCGCGCAGTGGGCCCCGGTCTGCTCGTCCTCCCACTGGCAGGCGAGATAGACGGGCACGTCGATTCGGTTGACGAAGGTGGCGGGCGAGAGCGGGTTCGCCACCGCGGGGCGGAAGAAGCGGTTCCTACGGATCTTCGCGATCAGCCTGGCCGCGGCGGTGTGGAGCGTCTGGTTCGCCCTGCAGAGCTGATCGCCGTCCTGAATTCGCTTCGCAGCCCATGCCTGCCCAGCGCCGGGGCCCGCCGGCTGGGCGTCGTGTACGCGGTCCTGCGCCCACTGGAGGGCGAAGCCGGTGTTGAGCATGCCGCCTGGGTAGAGCGTGTTCGCCGTGCTGTCGAACACGGACAGTGGCGTGATCGCGGCGAGGTGCGGCGGGCGCGTGGCCGCGACGAACAGCTGGCTGATGCCGCCGTAGGAGACCCCCGCCATCCCGACCCTGCCGTTGAGCACCCAGGGCTGCCGGGCGACCGTCTCGATCACGTCATAGCCGTCCAGGCCCTGGAGGGGCTCGAAGAAATCGAAGGCACCGCCTGAGCAACCGGTGCCTCGTATGTTCACGTCGACCACTGCGTAGCCCAGGAGCGTCAGGATCGGACTGATGCCGCTCTCCGCCCCGGCGGGGTTGGCGTATCCGTAACCCGAGTACTCCACCAGCGTCGGATAGGGCCCGTTGGCCTCTGGTCCCGGCAGGTGAACGTCAACGGCGAGGCTCGTGCCGTCCCGGGTCGTGAGGTAGCCGTAACCGCCTGCGGGCAGGGTCTGGTTGTAGATCGCGGTGCTGGGCGGCCGCGGATTCGCGTTCATCACGCTCACCCTGCGGCTGAGCGATCCGCCCGGTGCGCGCACGCGGTAGCCCTTGCCGGAGGGGACGTTGCGGAACAGCACACCGCCAAGCGAGCCGACGGGCTTCCTCGATACCCGGTCGCGGCCGCGATCGATCAGCTGCAGGCGGGTGCCGGGCTGGGCGCCGGTGACGTAAACCTGGTTGACGCTGCCGTGGACCGCAAGGTCGTTGGCCGCCGCCGCAGCGGCGGGCATCGCGGCGGCGAGCGCAAGCCCCGCACAGACACCGACCCACATTGCCGTCCTTGGCAACCCAATCCCTCCGTGACGAAGAATAGTCCCGCCGCTGGGAGCCGAGTTACCCGGAACGGCCTAGTCGGAGCCGGGCGTCCAAAGGCCGCCCTTCTCCTCCCGTTCCTTCTCCGGCGTCCAGATCTCCTCGCGGGCCTCCGCCTGCTCCTTCGGGATCGGGTTCGCGTTCTCCGCGATCAGCTCGAGGGCCCGTCGCATCCGCAGGTCGTCCTTGAAGAGCTCCTCCCGCCCGCTCTTCCGGATCTCCGCGAGCGCGTCGGACGGCTCGGGATGGCCATGGTCCTCGTGTCCCGGAGGGATCTGGAGCGCCTCGAGCATGTCGTCCTCGGTGACCTCGATCTCCTCCGCAGCGGCCACCGCCTCGAGGACGGCCTCGCGCTTGAGCGCCTGCTCTGCATCCGGGCGGGCCTGCTCGATCATCTCCTCGCGCGATCGTCCCTGGACCTTGAGATAGCTCTCAGGATCCATCCCGCGCTGCGCCAGCTGTCTCTCGACCCGTCGCCACATCTCCTCGGCTCGTGCCTGCACCACCGCGTCGGGCAGATCGACGGTCGCCTTGGCGACGGCTGCATCCAGGGCGTCCTCCCTGAACTGCTCGGCGATCCTCCGATCGAGGATCTCGCGGATCTGCCCGGAGATGTGCTCCCGGAGCTCGTCGAGGGTCTCGAACTCGGACGCCTCCGAGGCGAACTCATCGTTCAGATCCGGAAGCTCCTTCTCGCGGACCTCCTTCACCTGGATCGCGAAGTCGGCGGTCTTGCCGGCCACCTCCTCCGCTGGATAGTCGTCTGGAAAGGTGAGCGTCGCCTGCCGCTCGTCACCGGGGTTCACCCCCACGAGCGCCTGCTCCATCTCGGGCAGGACGCGCCCCTCCCCCAGCTCGAGCAGATAGTCCTTCGCGGCGCCGCCCTCGAACGGCTCGCCGTCGATCGTGCCCTCGTAGTCGATCAGGACGACGTCACCCTCCTTGGCGGGTCGCTCGACCGGATTGAGCCGGGCGAAGCCCTCGCGCAGGCGCTCGACCTCCCCCTCGACCGCCTCCTGCGGGACCTCGGGATCCTCGCGGCCGACCTCCAGGCCCTTGTAGTCACCGAGCGCGGCGCCGGGCCTGATGGCGACCTCGATCGAGAAGTGAAGGGGCTGCCCCTCGTCCGGGAGATCGGAGAGATCGAGCTTCGGATCGCCGACCGGACTCACTCCGGACTCGAGCAGCGCCCGCTCGTACCAGTCGCCGAGCGAGGACTCGAGCGCCTGGCTCAGCACCGTCTGGCGGCCGAGACGCTGAACCACCATCTGGGGTGGGACCTTGCCCTGCCGGAAGCCGGGGAGCTTCATCTCCTTGCCGAGCTGCTCGGCGGTCCGGTTGATGCTGCCCTCGACGTCCTTCGGGTCGACGTCCACGTCGACGCGGACGCGAGACTCCGGCAGCTCCTTTACGGTCGTCTCCATGAGGGAGACCACCATAGAGACCACCCGGCGCGAGCGGCTCGGCGCCCGGCTCTACACCGGCGCCCCCGGGCGCCTCCTCTCCTTCTCGATCGACCTGGCGCTCGCCCTGGGCGCCCTGCTGCTCTACGCCGCTCAGAGGGCGTGGCGGCGGATCAGCTCCTCCTGATCCGCTCCTCGAGTCGCGCGCCCTGCCCGGAAGCGGCCGCACGCGCGGCGCGAGCGTCGCTGAGGGGGACGCCGCGCGACTCGGCGAGATCCATCAGCCGCTGGCGCTCGGTGTCCTGCTTGGCCCAGAGCAGGAACAGCCAGGCGAGAACGCCGAGCGTGACGAAGCCCTCCTCGACCATCATGATCACGCCCGCGACGCTCTGATCGGTCACCGCCGTGAGGTGCCACTTCGCTTCGCCGGCGGCGTAGTCGGGATAGAAGACCGAGTTCGCCCACATGAAGATGTTCCCGAGCACGATGCCTGTGAACCGGACCCCGATCAGGTAGCCGATCTTCGCGGGAATCCCGAACCAGCTCGGCTGCGGGAGCGGTCCGACCAGGGGCATCCACATGAGTACTCCGAAGCCGATGAAGCAGGTGTGCTGGAGGGCGTGGACCCAGGCGTGCGCGGTCGCGGCCTGGTAGAGGAAGGGGAGGTGCCAGACGTAGAGGTCGACCGCCCACAGCGGCAGGGCAACCAGCGGGTGGACGAGGTGACGCATCCAGCCGAGCCAGCGGTTGGACAGCAGTGGCTGCAGCAGCGGACCGGTCAGCCCGAGCACGATCAGGAGCGCCCCCAGGTCACCCATCAGCAGGTGCTGGCCCATGTGCGCGAGCACCAGCTCCTCGTCGAGCCGCCCCAGGGGCGAGATGAACGCGATCGCGATCAGGCCCAGGCCGGAGGCAAAGCAGGCGAGACGCCAGGTCGGGACCGGGCGCCCTTCCCTGGAGAGGGTCAGCGCCCTGAGGGAGTAGGCCGTAGCGACCAGGGTGAGGACCGCGGCCTGGAGCGGCTCGAATACCGGGCCGCCGACGTGGGCGAGGGGAATCACGGAGTCATGGTAGGACGGCGATGCGGCCTGGCGGACGCTACGAGAGCCAGCCAATCCGCCTGAAGAAGCGGATCAGCGCGACGACGGCGACGGCCATCACCAGCAGGGAGAGCGGATAGCCGATCCGCCAGTGGAGCTCGGGCATGTGCTCGAAGTTCATCCCGTAGACCGAGGCGATGAAGGTGGGAACGGCGACCAGGGCCGCCCAGGCCGAGATCCTCTTCACCACCTCGTTCTGGCTGACGCTGACGAGCGCCAGGTTCGCCTCGAGCACGCTGGTCAGCAGCTCGCGTTGGGAGGTGACCTGCTCGTCGACCCGCCGGGCGTGATCGGCCACGTCGCGAAAGAAGCTCCGGAGCTGCTCGGGAACGCGCTCGTAGCCGCCCTGCTCGAGCGTCCCGAGCGGCGTGAGCAGAGGCCCCACGGCACGGTGAAATTCGATCACCTCGCGCTTCAGACCGTAGATCCGCTTCGTCGGAGCCGGGATGTCGTCGTCGAAGACCTCGTTCTCGACCTCCTCGATGTCATCGTCGATCGCGTCGACGACGGGGAGGTAGTCGTCCACCACCTTGTCGAGGATCGCCCAGACCGCCGACGCGGCGCCGAGCCGCAGCAGATCCGGCCGGGCCTCCAGCCGCTGGCGAGCCGAGGCCAGTTCGCTGCCGGCGCCGTGACGAACGGTGATCACGTAACCCCGCGCGGCAAACACATGGATCTCCCCGAAGTGGACCTCCTCGCGATCCTCGTGGTAGTGGGCCGTCTTGAGGACGATGAAGAAGCCCGCGTCGTAGTCCTCGATCTTCGGGCGCTGGTGCGCCTGCCGGGCATCCTCCACGGCGAGCTCGTGCAGCCCGAACAGCGCCTGCAGGCGCTCCAGATCCCCGGGCTCCGGCTCATGCAGGCCGATCCAGACGAACTCGCCCCCCTCGGCCCTCTGGGCGATGTTCGCAGCCTCCTCCGGAGTGATCGCGCCCTCATGCTGGCGCGCGCCGTCCTGGTAATGGGCGCAGTCGACGATCATCGTTCGGCTCCGGCTCGGGACTTCCCGTCGGAGCCCCTGCTTCCTTCTCAGTGGTCGTCTTCGACCGCCACCCACGCCTCGTCCATGTCGACCCGCGCCCCGCGGAAGGGAACCCCCTCCGCCTCGAGCAGCCGGCGCTGGCGGGCACCCTTGGCCAGGGAACCGTCCGCCCGTACCACCCGTTGCCAGGGCACGCTCGGGTCGTGGCATTCGGAGAGGACCTGGCCGGCAACTCGCGGCGCGCCCGGAGAGACGTCTCCGTAGGTGGTGACGTGCCCGGGTGGGACCCGGCGAATGCGATCCAGGATGTCGGCCAGCTCGGTGGTCGGACCCGCCACGCCCCGAGCCTAGCGGCGCCGGCCCGCTGGCCGCTCGAATAGGTTTCCCGCCGACATGGCGGCTGGCGCCGTGTCTCGTCCTGAGGAGGGTGATCGTGAAGCTGGTTATCGGCATCGTTCGGCCCGAGAAGGCCAACGACGTACTTGAGGCCCTGTACAGGGCCGAGGTCCGCGGGATCTCAATGAGCAGGGTGCAGGGCCACGGCGGGGAACTCGACCGCGTCGAGACCTATCGCGGCAGCACCGTCAAGGTCGAGGTGACGGACAAGGTTCGCTTCGAGATCGGAGTATCCGACACCTTCGTGCAGGCGACCGTCGACGCAATCTGCGACGGCGCGCGGACCGGCGAGGTCGGCGACGGCAAGATCTTCGTGGTTCCCGTCGAGCGCGCTGTCCGGATCCGCACCGGTGAGACCGATGAGGCCGCCGTCACCCCGGTTGGTGTCGCATGAACGCGCCGCTGATCGCACAGGCTTCACAGATCGACACCGGGGACACCGCCTGGATGCTGGCCGCGACCGCCCTGGTCCTGATGATGACCATCGCGCTGGGGCTCTTTTACGCCGGCCTGGTGCGCTCGAAGAACGCGCTCAACACGTTCATGATGTGCGTCAGCGCGATCGCGATCGCCGGAATCATGTGGGCGCTGATCGGCTACTCGCTCGCCTTCGACGGAAGCGGGGACCTGATCGGCGGTCTGAACTACGCCGGGCTTCACGACGTCACCTTCGCCCCGCGCGACGGGACGACGATTCCGCACCTGGTCTTCTTCGCCTTCCAGGCGACCTTCTGCATCATCACCGTGGCCCTGATCTCGGGTGCCGTGGTCGAGCGGATGCGCTTCGGACCCTGGATGATCTTCGCCGCGCTCTGGTCGGTGCTCGTTTACTCGGTACTCGCCCACTGGGGCTTCGGCAACGGCTGGCTCCAGGAGGGTGGAACGCTCGACTTCGCCGGCGGTATCGCGGTCGAGATGGCATCCGGGTTCTCCGCTTTCGCCGCGGCAATCGTTGTCGGAGCCAGGAAGGACTACGGCCGGATCGGCCTGCTGCCGCACAACTCGGTCCTGGTGTTGCTCGGTGGTGGGCTGCTGTGGTTCGGCTGGTTCGGCTTCAACGGCGGCAGCGGCTTCGGCACCGGGGACCCCAGCGTGCTGGCCTTCACCAACACGCTGCTCTGCCCCGCCGCGACCCTGTTCGTGTGGATGGCCCTTGACCTGTACTACGGCCGGAAGGTGACGGCCGTCGGCGCCGCAACGGCGATCATCGCCGGCTGCGTTCTGATCACGCCCGCGGGTGGCTTCATCAGTCCGCCGTGGGCCCTCGTGCTGGGCGCGTTGGGAGCGATCCCGATCTATATGGTGATCGTCTACCGGCCACGCACCCGGGTCGACGAGACACTCGACGTCCTCGCCGCCCACGGGATCGCCGGCTTTCTCGGCATCCTCTTCATCGGCTTCGTCGCCCAGGAGTCGTGGAACGGCGTTTCCGACGGCTGGTTCTACGGACACATCGGCCAGCTGGGCGACCAAGCGCTCGCGGCCCTGGTGACTCCGATCTACGCCTTCGGCATGACCTTCATCCTGCTCAAGGCGCTGGGGTCGATGATGCCGTTGCGCGGACCGGAGTCGGACGAGGCGACGGGAATGGACAACATCCATCACGGCGAGGAGGCCTACCCCACTGGCGAGGGCGCGATCCTCGTCACGCCCGAGGACGGCGAGGAACCACCCGTGCCCGTGGCGCAGCCGACCTGACCAGTGAAGGGCCGCCGCTCGGGTGGGCGGCGGCCCTTGCTTTGCCCGCTAGGCCGTTTCCAGGCCGTGGGGATGGAGGTGATCCTCGGCCATCCGTTTGAGGCCGACGCGGTCGATCTTCCCCGTCGGGTTGAGGGGCATCTCGTCCAGGAAGATGATCTCCTCCGGCGCCTTGTAGCCGATCCGATCGCGGCAGAAGACGATCAGGTCCGCCCGCGACGGACGCTCGGCACCCTCGTTGAGCGTCACGTAGGCCCGCACGTTCTCGCCGTGGACGGCGTCGTGTACGCCCACCGTGCCCGCGAGGGCCACCGCCGGATGCTCGACCAGCGCGCCCTCCACCTCGTAGGGGCTGATGTTGGAGCCGTCGTGGACGATCACCTGCTTCTTGCGGCCGAAGAACCAGAGGTAGCCGTCCTCGTCGGCGCGCGCGAGATCGCCTGAGTCGAGCCAGTCGTCGATCACCACCTCCTCGGTCGCCTCGGGCGCCTCCCAGTAGCCGAGCATCCGGGTCGGGCTGCGCATCCAGATCCGGCCCACCTCTCCCGCCTCGATCGATCCACCGTCCTCGTTCCGCAGAGCGATCGTGAAGCCGCAGATCGGCCTGCCGATCGAGCCCTGCCTGATCTCGCCGGAGGGCGGATTCAGGGTCGCGAGACCGACCTCGGTCATGCCGTATCCCTCGACGATCGGGAACCCCGCCTCGGCCGCGAACTCGTGCAGGAGCTCCGTCGAGACCTTGTCGGCGCCGGCGCGGCAGATCCGCAAACAGGAGAAGTCGCCCGGTCGCAGCTCGTGGTCGTGGATCAGGGCCGAGAGCGCGGCAGGGATCATCGCCAGGATCGTCGGTCGGTGATCGCGGAGAAGCGGCAGGATCTCGTGGGCGTCGGTGCTGCGGGCGACCACGACCCTGGCCCCGACCGAGAGCGCAGCGAGCGTCCAGAGGAAGGAGCCGATGTGTGACATCGAGGACCCGGGCAGAAAGACGTCCGTCTCCTCGAGCTCGAAGGCGCCGGCGGCGCTCGCGATCATCCAGCGCAATGTCTCGCGGGTGTGGGTGACGCCCTTGGCCGGACCGGTGCTGCCGGAGGTGAAGAAGATCACGGCCGGGTCTCTCGGATCCGGCCGCTCCTCGGCGGAGGACTGCGGATCGGCATCGAGGAGCGAGGAGAAGTCATGGCGCCAGAGATCGTCAGCTCCAGCCCGATCCCCGCCTTCCGTCAGCGGCTCGGGGTCTCGGTAGGCGATCGTCCCCAGCTCCAGACCGCCAGCCAGCTCGCTTTCGGCGATGTCCTCGGCCCGCTCGACGTGGGCGAGGATGATGCGCGCGCCGCTCACCTGGAGCGCATGATCGATCTCGCGGGCCGTGTAGCGGTAGTTCAGTGGCGTCGCGATCAATCCCGCCCGGAAGCAGGCCAGGTAGTGGACGACCAGATCGATCCTGTTCGGCATCAGCGACGCGATCCGATCTCCAGGCTCGAGCCCAAGCGCGCGATAGCCGCCGGCGAGCGCGGCGCTCGCCTCGTCGAGCTCGCGCCAGGAGAGCGCGCGGGCTGCTGAGACCATCGCGACCTGGTCGGGTGACCGATCGAGGCCGGCCCTCAGCAGGTCGTCCAGCGGGCCGGCGGGTGCCGCGAGCTCCGCGCCGTCGAGCAGCATCGCCGGCTAGCGGCCCTCAAAGGTCGCGTGCCCCGGGCCCTGCTCCATCAATGTCCGCGCGCCGCGCTGGAGGTCCTCGCTGGCCATCACCTTGGCCCCCGCATCTGGCAGGGCAGAATCGGCGGCCTCCACGCCCTCATCGACCGTTCGCCTGATCATCTCCTTGGTCGCCCCGTGAGCGAGGGTGGGACCCTCGGCCAGCCGCATGGCGAAGGCCCGGGTCTTCTCCTGGAGCTCGGCTGCGGGCAGTACGCGGTTGACGACACCCCACTCGAACATCGTCGGCGCCGGATAGGGCCGAGCCGTGAGCACGGCTTCGGCGGCCCGCCCTGCACCCGCGCGCGCCACCAGGCGCTGCGTTCCGCCACCGAATGGAGTGGCGCCGATCACGCCCTCGACCAGACCGAGTTGCGCATCCTCGGCGGCCCAGATCAGATCGCAGGTGAGAGCAACCTCGAAACCGGCCGCCAGGCAGAGACCCTGCACAGCGCACACGGTGGGCACCGGGATCTCCGAGAAACGGCGGATGGCGGGCATGAATCCCTCGATCAGCTCCCTCGCGGCCGGCTCGTCCCGGTCGAGGAAGATCTCGACGTTCGCCCCTCCGGAGAACGCGTCCCCGTCGGCCCGGACGAGAATCGCCCGCGCTTCACTCGCCGCAGCCTGCTCGGTCGCCTTCGCCAGGTCCCCCAGAAGCTCCATCCCGAAGAGGTTGAGAGGCGGGTCCGAGATCAACACCTCCCCGAGCCGATTGTCCAAACGGAACTCTGCCTTGGCCACGATCCCAACCTATCGACTGCGCGCACATAGAATCGCCGCCTTCTGTCCGGGCAGAGCCCAAGTCGCACGCAAACCCTGGTCGCGACGGTCGCCGCCGCCGGGATCGTTCAGCTCCCCACCGCCGCGATCGTCGTGGCGCTGCCCACGATCCACCGCGAGTTCGGAACCTCGATCTCCGAGCTGCAGTGGTGCGTGACCGCCTTCTACATCCCCTTCGCGGCGTTCCTTGTCACGGCCGGCCGCCTGGCCGACATCTTCGGGCGCCGCCGCGGACTCCTGATCGGAACGACGGTGTTCGCGCTCGGATCGTTCCTCTCGATGATCGCGGGCGATGTGGACCTGCTGATCGCGGGGCTGGCGCTCTCCGGCGTCGGCGGTGCGCTGATGATGCCGGCATCGATGTCGATGATCACCGACCTGTTCACCGGCGAGGACCGAGGGGCAGCGATCGGTGCCTGGGGCGCGGCAACCGAGCTGATCTCCGGGGTCGGGGTGCTGGTCGGGGGCGTGCTCACCGGCGAACTCGACTGGCGCTGGATCTTCGCCGTCTGCATCGCCTTCTCGGTTCTGATCGTCGTGGTTGCGCTGCGTGGGACCCGCGAGTCCCACGATCCGACCATCTCGAGAGACGTCGACTACGTCGGGGTGGGCCTATCGGCGAGCGCGCTCACCGCGCTGACCCTGGCGTTGATCCAGGCTCCGACCTGGGGCTGGGACTCCAGCGCCGTAGTTGTCCTGTTGACCGCCTCGGTCTTCCTGTTCGGTCTCTTCGCCTGGAACGAGCGCCGCGCCCCCAACCCGATCATCAGCTTCTCGTTCTT
>Ga0066388_100001520_pt1 | contig 13153 bp, 12 predicted proteins | sample PanSoiMetaGPlot6_FD_64539 | JGI IMG/M metagenome (GOLD analysis project Ga0066388, IMG submission 64539) | Tropical forest soil microbial communities from Panama analyzed to predict greenhouse gas emissions - Panama Soil - Plot 6 (Hybrid Assembly) | ecosystem: Environmental > Terrestrial >... | reverse complement strand
CTGGCCGTCAGCGGGCCCGCACGGCGCGGAACTCGCCTTCGAGCAGCCAGCTCCGGCCGTCGGGCTTCAGCGACTCGCCGAGCCAGTGGAACGAGTCCGGCGTGATCTCGGTGAAGCTCCACCGGGTCGGCGTGCCGTCGGGCCGGACGCCGACCTGCACGATGTCCGGACCGCTCCGCCGGCCGATCTGCTCCGCACGATGGCCGCTCGCCGGGTTGATCCACGTGATGCGCCAGGCCTGGATCGCGGGATCCCACACCCGGAGCGTCGTGCCGTACATGTTCATCTTCGGGTCCAGGGGGCCGATGCGGTCCTTGCGCCGCGGCATGATCCAGACGTCCTGGATGGCGCGGCCCTCGAGGGCCCTCGCGAAATGCGCCTCGGCCCCGATGGCGCGCGCGCGCACGTCCACGGCCCAGTAGTGGCAGACCTCGAGGTCCCAGCTCCCGACGAGCCACCCGTAGAGGTCGTCGGACTCCGGGATCTCCGGCGCGCGGCCGGGGGCCGCGAGGACTGCCGTCATCATGAGGTCCTCCCCGATCGCCTTCACAGTGCCTTCTTCAGGAGCGAGATCTGCCCGGCGTGGTAGAGGTCGTGGTGCAGGACCCCGAGGAGCTCGTGCCAGTACGAATGGCTCTTGCCCGGCACCGTCTCGTGCAGCCGCGCCTCGGGCAGCCTCGACACCGCCTCGCGCAGCGCGCGCTGTGTCGCCTTGAGCCGGTCGACGACGCCGCGCCAGACGGCTTCCCCGGTCTCGCCGAGGGCCGGCCAGTCCGCCTCGGCTCCCGCCGGCTCTCCCGTGACGTCGCGGCGCACCGCGTCCTCGGTGACCCGCACGTGATGGACGATCTCCCAGATGCTGTGGCCCCCGCCGATCGGGCGGCGGGCGGCTCCGGCGGCGCCGACGCCCTCGAGGGCCTCCCCCACCGAGGGCCCGTGCCACGCATCCCCTTCATGCACCTGCTTCATCTGCTCCACGATCCGCGCGATATCCCCCATGGCCGCTCCTCCCGCGTGATGGTCCGAATCTAGTCCGCCCTCGGCGGGACGGCTTGAAGGTTCTTGTGCGTGAGGTCGCGGAAGCGCGACGGCGGCAGCCCCCACTCCCGCCGGAACGCGTTCGTGAAGTGGCTGTGGTCGGCGTAGCCCAGCTCGAGGGCGAGGGCCGTGAGGTCCCGGGCGCCGGCGGCGAGGCGGTCGGCGGCCAGGCGCGCGCGGAGCCTTCCGAAGTAGCGCCGCAGGCTCAGCCCCGTCGCGCGGTGGAACGTCCGCGAGAGATGGAAGGGCGAGCAGCCCAGGGCCCGGGCCAGCTCGCCCAGGCCGGGCGGCGACTCGATGCGCGCGTTGAGGGCCACCGCAGCCGCCTCGACCAGGTCGCGCCGCCGACGGCGGGCCGCGCTCGTCGTCGGCTCCGCGGGGGCCGGCCGGTCTCGCCACCGGTACGCGCTGCCCACCGCCTCGTCCGCCAGCTCGGCCACCACGTCCTCGAGCGCGAGCGACGGAGCCCCCCGGCCCACGAGGCCCAGCAGCTCGTAGTGGAGCCGGACCGCCCGCGGCGAGGCCAGGCCGTGGCCGATGGGGAACGGCGCCTCCGGGCCCTCGGCGTCCCGCGGCGCGTGGGCCGCCACCAGCTCCCGCGCGCGGCCGCCATCCAGCGCGAGGATCGTGCAGTCGTCCCCCCCGGGCAGGGGGTGGGAGTACCGGTACGGCTCCCCTTCGTTATAGAAGAGGACGTGGTTGGGATCGGCGACGAGGGTCTCGCGCCGCTGCATCCGCCGGAAGACGCCCTTGCGCACGAACACGATGCCGTGCGTCGGGTTCGGCTCCTCCGGGCCCATGGGCTCGACGTGGGCCCGGCAGCGGAATTCCTCGACGGAGACCCCGAGCGATCCGAGAAGGCGGCGGCGGCTGTGGCGGGACTCGGGCATGGCAGGCCGGCACCCTCCCGCCAGTATACGTCCCCGCCCAGCCGCCGGTTCCGGGCCTAGTCGGGCGTCGTCCCGAACTTCCCGCCGACGTACCGGAACGAAGTCTCCCGGTGGCCGGACGCGTCGGTGCTCTCCGAGATCAGCAGCCAGGGGCCGGGGCTGCCTTCGGGGGGCGTGAAGACTCCCTGGAACGTGCGGTGGTCGTCGCTGAGCCGGCCCGACACCTCCCCGCTCGTGGGCACGTCGTCGGCCCCGGCGACGGCGGCGGTGAGGCTCGGCGGCGGGAAGTCCCGGAGAATGAGGAGCTCGTCCAGCTTCACCTTGCCCGACGTGGGCGTGTAGTAGCCGGGGTTCGCGGCGGTCCAGTCGATCTTGCCGTTCGTATGCAGCTTGAACAGGCGATACTCACCGGTCGTCTGCCCCCCGGGATTGGGCTCGACGTTGGGGTCCATGACGGCGATCCACGCCGTCCCGTCCGCGTTGAGGATCACGTTCGTGAGGGCCAGGAAGTGGCCGAAGCTCGAATCGGTCGCCTGGTTGTGGAAGCCGACGCTCACCGCGCCGCCGGCCTGGAACTCCTCGAGCATCTGCTGGGGCGTGAAGCCGGCCGACCCGTCGGCGTCGGACGACCCGAGGTGCAGCAGCGTGTAGTCCTGGCCCGGCAGCATCGCCTCGGTGAAGAAGAGGAAGAACGACGTCCCGTCCTGGGTCCCGGCGCCGGTCGTGCCGCTGGTGTTGGTCTGCATCGCCTTGCCCATGTCGGTGACCAGCTTCTTGGGATCGCCGTCGTAGATGGGGTTGACGACGTCGGCCTGGCCCGTATCCTGCAGCCACTGCAGGTTCGCCGACACGGTCGTGGGGACGCACGCAGCGTGCTGGGCGAAGTCGTACCCGAGGAAGTGCTGCTCGAAGAGTGGCACGTCCCGACCGTGATCGAACGTCAGGGCCAGCTTCCACTTGACCGTGATGGCCACGATGTTCTCGTCGGCGGAATGGGCGATGACGCGGTACGAGCCGCCCCGTCCCACCGCCGCGTTGAAACGGGGCGTGACGAACGCGGCCCGCGGCGGCGTCTCGTCCCAGTACACGCGCACGGCGCCCGCCGCGCCGGTGCCGACGTCGCGCGCGACGAGCTGTCCCCATCCCTCCGGGAGGCCCTTGAGCTGCCGGCCCAGCTTGACCGAGAAGACGCGCTTGCGGCATCCCCGCTCCCCGCAGTCGGGGCCGAAGGCGGTCTCCAGGTGGCCGCGGTCGGTGCCGAGGACGATCGGGTCGCCCGTCCGGTCCTCGGGCACGAACAGGAACTCGACGCCCGGCGATTCGGGCGGCACCTCGGCGTAGACCTTGTGCTTGAGCGTCACCAATTGCCCGTTGAACGTGCCCACCACGCGGACCGGGATCGTGTCCTGGGCAGGCGCGAGTGAAGGGACGAGCAGGCAGAGTGCGACGAGCAGAAGTGCGGACCTCAGCTTCATCACGACCTCCGTGGAGGGGGGGCGCTCCGATGTGCGAGCCGGCATAGCTTATGGCAGGCTTGCCCCGTCGTCCAATCAAGGAGAGATCGAATGCGCCGAGCCAACGCCATCTTCGATTCGAAGTACCTGTTCGTGGTTTCCATGCTGGTCACGCCGTCCCTCCCGGCACGGGCCGCGGAACCCGCTCCGCAAGCGGCCGCCGAGCACCACCCGGCCGCCCCGGCCCTGACGCCCGCCCAGGCCCTCGAGCGGCTCATGGAGGGCAACGCGCGGTTCGTGCAGGGCAAGGTGCAGCACCCGCACCAGACCGCCCAGTGGCGCTCCGGGCTGACCTCCGGCCAGCACCCGATCGCGGCCGTCCTGGGCTGCAGCGACTCCCGCGTCCCGGTGGAGGAGCTGTTCGACCAGGGCTTCGGCGACCTCTTCGTGATCCGCGTGGCCGGCAACGTGGCCGGCGAGGACGAGCGCGGCAGCATCGAATACGCGGTCGCGCACCTCAACGTCCCCCTCGTGCTCGTCGTCGGTCACGAGTCGTGCGGCGCCGTCACAGCGGCGCTGTCGCCGGAGTCGGAACGCCGGCGCGAGGCGGCCGAGGTCCAGGCTCTCCTCGCCCACATCGAGCCCGCCCTGAAGGCGCTCGCCACGGGCACGCCCGAGGAGCGCGTGCTCCGCGGCGTGGAAGCGAACGCGCGCCTCTCCGCGGCCCAGCTCGCCGACACGCCCCTCCTCAAGGAGAAGATCGCCCACGGCCAGCTCGCGGTGAAGGCCGCCGTGTACGAGCTGGGGACGGGCCGCATCCGGCCGGTCGACTGACAAGGAGGTCCTGCATGAAGCGCTTCACGACCCTCGCCGTCCTGCTTGCCTGCGGGCTCGCCGCCGCCGCCCTCGCCCAGGAACGCCCCTTCGACGGCCTTGCCGTCGACCTCGGGAGCCTCTACCGGCTCTCGAAGGCGCGGACGCGGTCGATCAGCCCCGAGAACTTCACCGGCGAGAAGGGCAAGGGGGGCATGGCCGTCGAAGGCACCGGCAAGAACGCGGCCCGCGACCTCGGGCAGAAGTGGAAGGTGTCGCCCTCGGTCAAGATCGAGGCGCGCACCACGTTCACGCTCGCCCAGATCGAGGGACCGGGGGCGATCCAGCACATCTGGATGACGCCGACCGGCAACTGGCGCTTCTCCATCCTGCGCTTCTACTGGGACGGCGAGACGAGCCCCTCGGTGGAGGTGCCGGTGGGCGACTTCTTCGCCTCGGTCGCCGGCCGCTACGCCCAGATCAGCTCGCTGCCGGTCGCGGTCAACCCCGGCAGCGCGTTCAACTGCTACTGGGTGATGCCGTTCCGGAAGTCGGCCCGGATCACGTTCGAGAACCTCGACGACAACCCGATGACGCTCTACTACCAGGTCACCTACGCGCTCGCGGACGTCCCGCCGGACGCCGGGTACTTCCACGCGCAGTTCCGCCGCGCCAACCCGCTTCCCTACAAGCAGGACTACGTGATCCTCGACGGCGTGCGGGGCCAGGGGCAGTACGTGGGCACGCACCTGCTCTGGTCGGTGCGCAGCGACGGCTGGTGGGGAGAGGGCGAGGTGAAGTTCTTCATGGACGGCGACTCCGAGTTCCCGACGATCGCGGGCACCGGCACCGAGGACTACTTCTGCGGCTCCTACGACTTCGAAAACCCCCTGACCAAGCAGTACCAGGAGTTCACCACACCCTACTCCGGCCTCCCGCTGGTCATGAGGCCCGACGGGCTCTACCAGTCGCAGCAGCGCTTCAGCCTCTACCGCTGGCACATCGCGGACCCCGTCCGGTTCGAGCGCGACTTCAAGGTCACGATCCAGGCGCTCGGCTGGCGCTCGGGCGGGCGCTACCTGCCCCTGCAGGACGACATCGCGTCGGTGGCGTACTGGTACCAGCAGGAGCCGCACAACCCGTTCCCGGCGCTGCCGGGCCGGGAGCAGCTCGAGCTGAACTGACCCTCAGGCCCGGGCGCGGCGCAGGCTGCGCAGGTTGTCCGCCTTGTTGAGGTGGCGGTAGGCGTTGTCGATCATGGTGGGGATCTTCCTCCCGACGAGCCAGATGACCGCGCAGAGCTGGAGGACGATCGTGAGGGGCAGCGTGACGGCGAAGTAGCGGAAGAACTGCTCCTGGAACGCGGGCCACCGGAAGGCGACGGCCAGAACGGCCTCCGCGGCGTGGGCGAGCAGGAACGCCGCCCCGAAGAACGCCAGGAACGTGTTGGCGCCCATGAACCGCTCGAGCGCGCCCACCGCATCGTGGGCGGCGGCCTGAAGCGCGCTCCACGCCGGCCGGGGCCGGCTCTCGAACACGATCGGGCCGTTCGGAGTCGCGAGCTCGAGGCGCCGCACCCGGATCCGCTCCCGCTCGGCGCCGGGAGGAAGCTGCGTCGCCAGCTCGCCCGCCAGCCGCGTGTCGACTCCCCAGGCCGCGATCCGCGGCCGTTCGCAGCGCGCCACGCCGTCGGACAGCGTAAGCTCCACGCGGTAGAGGCCGTTCAGGTTGCGCCGGTTCGGCTCGATCGCATCCTTCAGGGCCAGCCAGTGCTCCTCGGTGAGCGCCGGATCGGCCGGCCGATGCACGCGGAAGAGCTGCGCGTAGTGGAACTCGTCGAGCTCGCGCGGCTCGACGATGCGCGCCCCGCCCTGCATCAGGTGCCACCAGTAGTCGATGATGCGGAGAGCTTCCCCGAGCGGCTTCGGGTAGACGCGGTCGGCCGTGTCCTGCGGCGTGTGGATCTTCCCGCCGAGGACGAGCGGCGACGCCTTGCCGGGGCCCAGGGCGACGAGCGCGGCGGCGGGGATCCGGCGCTTGCCCTGCCGGTGGCAGCCCAGCCACCGCGGACAGCCGAGCAGGTTGCCGAGCCGGTCCCGCCAGCCCCGGCCCACCTCCAGGAAGCTGATGTGGTCGGTGGTGCCCCCCGCGATGAAGTTGTTGTACTTGATCCCGTGGAGGTGGGCGCCCTCCTGCAGGAGGTGGTTGAGCTGCTCGTAGCCGGGATAGGGGAAGAACGCGCTCACGAAGCTGGCGCCGAGCGCCGTCTCCGGGATGTACATGCGGCCCTCCCCCACCGAGTCCACCGCGATCACGGACTTCACGAGCGCCAGCTCGGAGGCGGAGAGGCTGGCCACGTACTCGCGCGAGCCGGAGACCCCGAACCGGTAGCCCGCCAGCGGCGCGATGGCCAGACCGAGCGCGGTCACGGCGTAGAGGCCCTGGGCGAGGGCCACGTTGGCCAGGCCGAGGGCCAGCCCGAGCACCACCTGCGAGGCGAAGCCGATGAGGCCGCACTCCTCGGAGCCGGCCAGGATGTAGACGTGGGTGAGCGGCGGCCGCCGCGCGGCGCGGAGGTCCTCGATCAGGTACTGCTTCACGATCTCCTCGCCGGTGGTGTTGTCGTCCGCCCCCGGGCCCCGCCAGGTGTCGTAATGGGCGACGAGGATCAGCCGTTCCCGGGTCTCGCCGGGCACGGTGAAGACGTAGTTGTACCCGGTGGTCCGCCGGGCGAGCGTGCGCAGCCGCTGGCGCTCGACGAGCACCACCGCCTCCCGGCGCGCGGCTTCCGGGTCGTGGCCGGCCCGCGGCTCCCCGCGGGCGAGCGTCTGGAGGAGCATCCTCTCGGGCTGGTCGTGGGCGGGGGGCCAGCAGACCTCGAACGTCCGGCCGGGGAAGGCCGCGCACAGCGAGGCGATGAACTCCTCGGCGTGCCGCTCGTTCGCGGCGTCCCACGACTCGCTGGCGTCGCGCTGGGCGCCCCGGCGCACCGCCTCCAGCAGCTCGGCCACCCGCTCGTCCACGGTGCGGCCGGGGGTGCGCTCGCTGCCGTGCAGCCACTGCTCGACGCGGCGGCTCACGAGGCAGGAGTCTAGCAGAGGCGATCACGGAATCCCGGCGAGAATCCTCTCGACTCCGGCCCGGCTCCCGGCCCACAATCGAGAGCCCGTCCCGCCCGGAAGGAGGTCCGTCCATGAGAGCCGCCACGCTGCTGCTGAGCGCCGCCCTTTCCTCTTCGATCGCGAGCACCGCCCTGGCCGGCACCTTCGGGTCGGTCGAGCCGATCGCCAACCCGGCGGTCGTCGACACCCGCCCCCTCCGGGACCAGCCTCTCGACGTCCGCGAAGCGTTCGCCGACCACCTCTTCGAGTGCGGCATCGTGGACCAGGTGATCCGCGCGCTCTCCGCGACCCACGCCGTGAGCACGATCAACGGCCTCAACACGCGGTTCGAGGTCGGGGCGGGCGGCTTCGCGGGCCACACGAACCCGTCCTTCGTCTACACGGTGGCCGACGACGGCCCGAACGCGGCGAGCCAGGCCGACGTCAAGGTGCTGACGGACAGCCTGGGCTACGTGATGTCGCAGGGCAGCGGGTTCCTGCTGGACTCCGACGACCCGGCCAGCTTCGACTTCCCGGCGAACTACGTCGTGCTGAACTTCGCCTCCCCGCCGCCCCTCGCGCAGTCGGCGGCGCTGTTCGAGACGGTCGGCCGCATCGATCCCGAGCTGTTCGAGACCGACACCAGCGGGTACACGCAGTACGGCCGCGCGTACCTCTCGCTCGAGTCCGCGGTGCCGGACGAGCAGTTCATCGCGGGCTACTTCGAGGCGGCCCAGCAGTTCCACGTCGAGTACACGCCGATCGTCAACGGGGAGCCGTCGCTCTTCCAGGGAGGCGCCGCGTTCCCCGGCAATGACTGGACGGCGCACCCCGGGGGCGAGGAGTACCTCGCGCGCATCCCCGCCCAGAGCCACGGGGCCCTGGCGAAGATCCGCGAGTTCCACCTGCGGGTCACGCGGGAGGTGCTGAAGAAGCTCTCCCACGGCCACGACGACCCCCACGACGACGTGACCCAGTTCAAGTGCCGCTGATCGGCGAGGCAGCGGCCCGGGTCTTCGGCTACCTCCGCGGCCTCCACGCGACGCACTACCTCGACCTCGGCGTCCGGATGGGCCTCTTCTCCGCGCTGGCCGAGACGCCGCGCAGCCCGGAGGCGCTCGCCCGGGACCTCGGCCTCCATCCGCCCTACGTGCGCGGCTTCTGCGAGATGGGACACCACCTGGAGATCCTCGACCGCGACGGAGCGACCTACCGCCTGGCCCCCGAGATGGACCGCCTGCTCGCCTCGCCCGACGACACGTACTTCCTCGGCGGCTTCCCCGCCGTCCACCTCCGCGCGGCCGAGGACTACCGGCGCTATCCCGAGCTGTTCCGCTCCGGCGCCGTCCACCCCTACCAGGAGCATCCCGCGGCCTTCCTGGAGGACGTGGCCGGCGCCTCCCGCTCGCTGCCGCGGATGTTCCTGGGCGTGGCGGCGGAGAAGCTTCCCGGCCTCGTGCAGCGGCTCGAGGCGGGCGGCCGCGTCCTGGACGTCGGCTGCGGCGCGGGCCACGCCCTCGTGATCCTGGCCGAGCGCTTCCCCAAGGTCACGGGCGTCGGCATCGAGATCGAGCCGGTCTCCGCCCGGATGGCGCGCGACCTCGTGGCCTCGCGCGGCCTCGCCGGCCGGATCGAGGTGCGGAGCGCGTGGGAGCCGGCCGCGGACTTCGACGGCGCCTTCGACGTCGTCACGCAGTTCCTGGTCCTGCACGAGATCCGCCCCGCGCTGAAGGACGACGTCCTCGCGCGCTGCGCGCGGGCCCTCCGGCCCGGCGGCACGCTCGTCCTCTTCGACGAGGCGTACCCGGAGGACGACGCCACCGCCCGCGACCCGATCCGCGGCTTCGCGGTGGTCGCGCAGTGGTTCGAGCTGACGTGGGGGAACGTGATCGACACGCGCTCGGAGATCCTCGCGCTCCTGGCGAGGGCGGGCCTCCGGGCGGGGCCGGAGGCCGAGCTGTCCCGCTTCCGCATCGTCACCGCGACCCGGGCCTAGCCGATGGCGATGCGCGTGGGCAACGCGCCCGTGAGCTGGGCCGTGTACGAGGCGGACCGGCCGAACCCGCCGTTCGCCCGCGTGCTCGACGAGATCGCGGCCGCGGGCTACGAAGGGACGGAGCTGGGCCCCTACGGCTACTTCCCGACCGACCCGGCGGCGCTCGATCGCGAGCTGAGGTCCCGCCGGCTCGGTCTCGCTTCGTCCTTCGTTCCCCTTCCCCTCGAGGACGCGTCGCGGCGGGGGCGCTCGGTGGCCACGGCGCTCGCGGTGGCGCGGCTCCTCGCCACCCAGGGCGTGGGGGAGCTGATCCTGGCCGACGACGAGGACCCCGCCCGCCAGCGGATCGCCGGCCGCGTCCCCGCCGACGGCAGCGCGGGCTGGCGCGACGCGGAGTGGCGCGAGGCCGCGGCGACCGCCCACGCGGTGGCGCGCGCGCTGCGCGACGAGGTGAGGATGCGCGTGGTGCTCCACCACCACGCGGGCACCTTCGTCGAGACGCCCGCCGAGGTCGAGCGCTTCCTCGCGGAGACCGACCCTGGCCTGGTCGGCCTCCTCCTCGACACCGGCCACTACGTCTACGGCGGGGGCGACCCGGTGGAGCTGATCCGCCGGCGGGGCCGGCGGATGCGCTACGTCCACCTGAAGGACGCGCGCGCCAACGAGCTCGGGCGCGTCCGCGAGGGCGACGTCGCGATGGCCGAGGCGTGGGCGCGCGGCGTCTTCTGCCCGCTGGGCGAAGGGGTGGTGGACTTCCCGCGCGTCGTGGAGTCCCTCCGCGCCGAGGGCTATTCCGGGTGGCTCATCGTCGAGCAGGACGTCGTGCCCGACGCGCAGGGCCGGCTCGTCCCCGAGCCCTTCGCGAGCGCCCGCCGGAGTCGAAGCTACCTGAAGGAGCTGGGTCTTTGAGGAGGCGCGCATGCTGAAGAAGGCCGGCCCGGCCGTGGGCACGAGGCGACTCACCCTCGGCGGCGCGATCGTGGAGTTCCTGAAGCAGCAGTACGTCGAGCGCGACGGCGTCGAGCACCGCCTGGTGCACGGCGTCTTCGGGATCTTCGGCCACGGCAACGTGGCCGGGCTCGGCCAGGCGCTCGCCGACTACGGCGGGCGCGAGCTCCCGTACTACCAGCCCAAGAACGAGCAGGCCATGGTGCACACCGCCGTCGCGTTCGCGAAGGCGCGGCGGGGCCTGGGGACGTTCGCCTGCACGACGTCGATCGGCCCGGGCGCCACCAACATGGTCACGGGAGCGGCGACCGCGACCGTGAACCGGCTGCCGGTGCTGCTGCTCCCGGGCGACATCTTCGCCAGCCGCCGTCCCGCCCCGGTCCTCCAGCAGCTCGAGTCGCCCGCCTCGATGGACATGAGCGCGAACGACTGCTTCAAGCCGGTCTCGCGCTACTGGGACCGCCTGAACCGCCCCGAGCAGGCGCTCCTGGCCCTGCCGGAGGCGATGCGCTGCCTCGCGGATCCCTCGGCTCCCGGCGCGGTCACCCTGGCCCTCCCGCAGGACGTCCAGGCGGAGGCGTACGACTACCCGGCCCACTTCTTCGAGAAGCGCGTGTATCACGCGCGGCGGCCGGCGGGCGACGCGTCCGTCCTCCAGGAGGCGGCCGCCCTCGTCCGCGCGGCGCGCCGGCCCTTCGTGATCGCGGGCGGCGGCGTCTACTACTCGGAGGCCGAGGCCGCGCTGCGCGCGCTCGTCGAGCGGACGGGCATCCCGGTGGGGGTGACCCAGGCGGGCAAGGGCGCGCTGCCCGACGAGCATCCGCAGTGCCTGGGGGCGGTGGGCGCGAGCGGGGTGCTCGCCGCGAACCGGATCGCCGCGGCCGCCGACCTCGTGATCGCCCTCGGCACGCGGCTGACCGACTTCACGACCGCGTCCAAGACGCAGTTCCAGGACGAGGGCGTGCGATTCGTCTCCGTCAACCTCAACGCCTACGACGCCCACAAGCACGGCGCCGTGCCTGTCGTCGCCGACGTGCGCGCGGCCCTCCAGGAGCTCGCCCGCGCGCTCGAGGGTCACCGGGTCGAAGGCGCCTACGCGCGCGAGATCGCGACCGCGCGCGAGGAGTGGTGGAAGATCCACGAGACCATGGCCCACCCCGACCACGGCCGCGGCCGGCTCCTCCACCAGGCCGACGTGATCCGCGTCCTCAACGACCAGTGCGACGAGCGCTCCACGATCGTCCACGCCGCGGGCGGCCTGCCCGGCGACGTCCTCAAGCTGTGGAAGAGCCGCGCGAGCGGCGACTACCACTCGGAGTACGGCTACTCGTGCATGGGCTACGAGATCGCGGGCGCCCTCGGCGTGAAGATGGCCCGGCCGGAGAACGAGGTCTACGCCTTCCTGGGCGACGGGAGCTACCTGATGCTCAACCACGAGATCGTGACGTCGATCCAGGAGGGGAAGAAGATCACGGTCGTCCTCGTCGACAACCACGGGTACCAGTGCATCCACAACCTCCAGAACGGGTGCGGGGGCGACAGCTTCGGCAACGAGTTCCGCCGCCGGACCCCGGAGCACGGCCGGCTCGAGGGGGACTTCGTGGAGATCGACTTCGCCGCCAACGCGCGCAGCCTGGGGGCGGTCGCCTTCACGGCGAGGACCGAGGCCGAGCTGGTCGAGGCGCTGGCCGGCGCGCGCCGGGAGACCCGCACCTGCGTCGTCTGCGTGCCGATCGAGCCGCGCACGCCGCTCCCGGGTTTCTCGTGGTGGGACGTACCGGTGGCCCAGGTCTCGCCCGCCCCGGGGGCGGCGGCCGCGCAGCAGGCCTACGTGGAGGGGGTGAAGAAGCGGCGGCTCTACTACTGAAACGACGCTACAATCCCGGCCACTTGCCCCGTTATTCCTGGGAAGGACGGACCGCCGCCGGACAGCTCGTCCGCGGCGAGCTGGAGGCGCCGTCGCGCGAGGCCGTGTCGCAGAGCCTTCAATCCAAGGGGATCATGGTCGTACGGGTCGAGGAGCCTTCCGGGGCCCCAGAGGCTTCCCCGGCGGACCCTTCGGCCCCGCCGCCCGCGCCCCCTCGGCGGGACGGCGGGAGCTTCTTCGACAGGTTCTTCTACGTCGGCGTCGCGGCGGTCTCCATCGCGATCAGCGTGGGCATCGGCTACCTGTCTCCGATCCACGTCTACGACTGCGCGCGGCAGACGAGCGGCTCGGTCGACTGCACCGTCCAGAAGCGCATTCACGGTCTGATCCCGATCGGCGACCTCCATTTCTCGCGCATCCTGTCCGTGGAGGTCACGTCGGGAGTGTCCTCGGAGACGATGGCCGAGAGGAACCGGCGGCTCTCGTCCGGGGGCCAGGAGCAGTCCTGGGAGGCCCTCCAGCTCGTGTGCGCCGACGGTACCCGGTGGCGCTCCCCCGACTCCTCCTGGCCGCTCGGCACCACCCTCGGGGACGTGCGGAGCGGCATCCAGGGGTTGCTCGAGGCCGACTCGCCCGCGAGCTACCACGCGAGCGTGGGCGACAAGGTCGCGCGGGTGGTGGCCCTCGCCTTCCTCGCGCCGATCGGCTTCATGCTCCTCGGACTGCCGTTGCGCCTCGTGATCCCCCGCTCGTGGGTGGACAAGCGGCTCGCGACGATGGGGGCTCGGGCGAGGGCGAGACGCCGCTAGGCGTCGAAATAGCGGCCGGGCGTCGCCCCGAGATGGCGGCGGAAGGCCAGCGGCCCAGCGTCATCTGGGTCTCGACGCGGAACAGGCGCTCGAGGGTGCGCTTGCTCGCGCCCGCCGCGCGCGCCACGTCGGAGAGGGACGCCGGCTCGCCGGGGGCCGCCTGCAGCCGCTCGGCCGCGCGGCGCGCCCGCGCCTCCCGGGGCATCGGCAGCTGCAGGGCGACCGCGGGCAGCGTCT
>Ga0066388_100001519_pt1 | contig 13160 bp, 11 predicted proteins | sample PanSoiMetaGPlot6_FD_64539 | JGI IMG/M metagenome (GOLD analysis project Ga0066388, IMG submission 64539) | Tropical forest soil microbial communities from Panama analyzed to predict greenhouse gas emissions - Panama Soil - Plot 6 (Hybrid Assembly) | ecosystem: Environmental > Terrestrial >... | reverse complement strand
AAGCAGGAACCCATAGATCCGGCGTTCTACCAACAGATGCTGAAGACACATGGCATCGACGTGTACTTTGGACGCACACCACAGAATCCGTCAGGAATGCAGAGATATCTGTACAACCCTTACATGGGTGCATTCAGGCTCGGTGAGGATCCGAATTTTGCAGGGCTCAACCCGATTGAATCCCGGCTTCTGCAATCCGTGCTGCTGCCCGGACCTGATCCCGTGTATACCGGTAAAGCTTTCATTCCATATACCTCTGGTGCTATCAACAAGTTCGACGTCAATCGCGCCCTTATAGACGAGGGAATGCGAGAGGCAGCACCAGACGCCTTTCGCAATCCGAACGTTTTCCGGCCCTGGTATTCCATTGATGACGGACAAGTTTGCTCAGCGGCTGCTGAAAAGGCTTGGACATTCTCCACCGACGTCATCGCCCCGGAGGTCGAAGCGTTCAGAGCACACTTGCCCAATCAAAAGGTGGCAACTGATGTGCTGGTGCTAGGGTCCAGCAAGCCTGATTTCACCATCAAGCTACCGTCAGTGTTCGGTTCCATCTACATCAAGGACGGCGCGAAGGCACTGGTGTGCCGATCGGCGGACGCGCTGCGGGTCTTTAACTTGACAGGCAAGAAAGATAGCGTGATCGTCAAGTTCACGTCAGGACGCGTGATAGCCATCGGACCAGGCAGCGAGCTCGTCGCCGCCCGCGCGCGTGAGCAACTCATGGCCAACCCGCACGACACCATCCTACGCCGCGGTGCCAGTCGTGTCATAACGACGCAGGGTACTTTGGTGGTCATCAACGAAATTGAGCCTGCGAGCGTGCTCAAAGCGACAGGACTATCCCGTGCGCTTGCCACCACCGGCGACACTGCAGACAAGCGACTGTGCAACAGCGTCATCAAGTCGTCAGCGATACTTGCCACCATGCGAGGTGCCGGAGGCTATACGGCTGGCCCGCGCGATCGCGACTCGATCCTTGCACAACGGCATGCCTGGCCCTTGTCGCGCGATCTGAGCCAAGCCACGCCAGTCAAAAATGCTGCCGCCAATCAACCAAAGTCTGACCTGGTTCTTACCTCCGCAAAGAGTTCGGAGCCACCAGCCAAGTCCGGTCAGCCCGCAGGTACCAAGCAGAGCGCGTTGAAGCGCTGTGCCACTTTGATTCGTAAGCCGCTGACAGTAATGCGCGGTAACAACAAACAAACCAACTGATAGTCGGTTTACCGGCAAAGGTACATTCCTTCCCGCAGAGAATGCTGGTTTTGTTGATACGAAATCTGTGGGTAAGTAGTTTGCACTCACACCGGCGATCCGCTCAGCTCCCGCGCGCAGTGCGGGTATTCCTCATGTGGAATGGTTTCGCGAACAATTTTGCACTTATAAGGGATATTCTCTCTTTTGATCGTCTGAGTGATCCCATTTTGTCGAAAGCGGCTCTCTCAGCGGCTGCGAGGTCACCGCATCACGTCTGAGCAGGATTGCTTGACAACTGTTACAATAGGAGCCATAAGAACATAAGCAACACCGGTGTTTGCGACAAAACGCGTGAGGGCTGTTTTGACGAAACACACTACATTACTTTGTTTGGTTACGTTCGGAATTGCCAGTCAGTTATGTGCATCAAGGGCAACTCCTCTCAATGCTGAACTGGGTAGTACACCAATGATTGCCCAGGGAGGCTTTTTCAGTAGGCACCCGGTTATGCGAAAAGCTGCCAAGGGTGCGGCTCTTGGGGTGGTAACCGGCGGTCTCGCTGCTCCACTTATAGGACATAGTTTTGCAACTGGAGCGGCACTCGGTGCAGGCAGAGGCGCCGCCACGCCCGTAATCAAAGATCGTTGGCGAAACCGACACCGTGGAGGTCGAGGCCCTGTCACCAAAGTTACCGGTGGAGTGAAATCGGCCGGCAGGCACATTGCCAGCGGTCTCAAGCGACTGTTCGACTAATAGTCTGCTGCGAACCGGCGCCGTTTTCGGACAATCGGAAGGGGCGCGCGTCCGCAGAGGAACCATTTTGCCTGATCGGCGGAAAGGCGCCTGGGCTATAGTCGTACGTGAGCCCCCCGCTGGAGGATACCGGGGCAGAGACGGGTACGGCAAGGTGGTTAGCCGGTTACTTGTTAGTAGGGTACTCCTTGCCAGGCGAGGAGACTTCGGCTAGCGTAGTAATAACGGTGGGGGGTCACGTGTTATTCAAGAGCCGACGCCAGGCAGCTTCGCTGCTGGCGCCCCAGGTAGCCGACGCACTCCAGAAGGACGGTGACTTTCAGCCCTCGTCCGCCGTAGTCATCGGTCTGCCACGCGGGGGCGTCCTGGTGGCAAGGGACATCGCCCTGGCTCTCCGCTGCCCGCTCGATGTTCTTGTTTCTAAAACCATCGGCGCGCCACAGAATCCGGATTTCTTAATCGGCGCAGTGTCGTCAGCAGGCATTGCCGTACTCGATCAGCCGTCCCTGGAATACTTTCGCGTATCCAGTCAGTACGTCGAAACACAGAAGCGAAGATTGACTGCTGAGTCGCAGGCGCTCGAGCAACAATGGGTTCAAGAGGCAGGATTGCAAGGCAGACATAGCCTGGAAGGCAAGTGGGTGGTCGTCGTCGGCGACGGCGTCGCCACCGGCATGACTGCACGAACTGCACTGCGCACCGTGCGCCTGCATGATGTCCGCAAGCTGATTTTGGCTGCTCCCGTCATGTCCTTCCATGCTTTCCGCGGATTGAAAGACGAATGCGACCAATTGATCGCGCTTTGCTTGCCCTATGACTTCGTCAACATCAGCCAATTCTATGACGATTATCGCCAAATCGATGACTCGCAGGTGATTTTATGCCTGAAGCAGGCCGCCGCGGTTTCAGCGACTCCAGTCTGACGCGGCACAAAGTTTTTGCACTACACAACAGCACGGATTTGCACCAACAGCGGTATCTATGATCCCCGTCATTGGCAGCCAATTAATAGGCTGCTGCGTCGACGCTCTGCGCACAGGCAGCGTTTGGGGGGACTCGTCAACTTGCAGCAGCACCAATTGAATTGTTACACGGCTCAACCGGAAGGGTCATCGTCCTTTCGGTGGATAATCGACACTTCTGTCGCACCCCGCCCCTTGCCGATGACTGGCAAGACAGTTCTGTCGAACCCGCCCCTGCCGATCGTTGCCGGGGCAGAAGTGAAACAGCAAGTTCAAACAAAGTATTCGCAGGCCGCGAATAAGGACACCTGCAGAGCGATCGCACCGGTCTAATTTATATTTTTCTCTACGCGCTCAGAAGCGTGAAGGTAGCAACGGCAGCTACTCACTTTTTCTTTGATTGCCTTGACCACAGCTTGGGTGCGGTCTGAGACCTGCAGCTTCTTCATAAGATGGCGAAGATGAGTCTTGACCGTTTCCAAACTTACATCCAGCCGCTGTCCAATTTCGCGATTGGAGCAACCGTCTATGAGCAGGCTCAAGACCTGCAGTTCTCGATTGCTCAAACCGAAGCAACTGGGCTCTTCCTGCATGCGAGAACGGTATGGGAACGGGCATAGATCGGAGAGCCGCTGCAAGATGGTCGGATGCATACAGACTGACCCGTGGCGCACAGCAGCTATAGCAGTGGCGAGTTGGTCGCCCGTGACGTCAGGAATGTAATATCCATCTACACCTGCACAAAGTGCACTGAGGATTTCGGTGTCATCGTCGATCTTGGTAATCACTATCACCTTGGTGTCGGGCGATCTGTCCTTGAGACGCGCAATGACATCAGCACGGCCTAAATCGGCAAGATCGCCCCGGAGCAGGACAACATCCGGTTTGATCAGTGCAGCCAGGTCCAAGAAATTAGTGCCGCTGGAAGCCTCTCCCGCCAGGACGAACGAACCATCGGATGCTTGTAGCTTTGCCCGCAATTCTCTGCCAACAACGTTATCTGGTTGGCCAAGTAGAACGGAAATTGCCCGGCCAGTTTCTATGCGTTTGACATCGATTGCCGCCATGGGGGGAGCCTATTCTCAACCGTTTTCTCTATTCTTCGCATACGCCCCATGAACCGACATCAATCGAAAGGGTGAGTTGCAGGCGGACTTGCGGTCGCTTTCGAGTTGTGCGAGGCTCGCTCTGCCAAAACAAAGACAGGAAGGGCAAGCAGCTGAGCCAATACGGAAAAGGCCACCATCGCAGCAATAGAAAACTCATATAGCCAACCCATAATCAGGCTGCCGGCAAACCACCCGACACCGAAGATGGAGCTGTAAATGCCAAAGCCGCTGCTGCGTGAGGTCATCGGCAGCAGGCGGCTCAACTCCGCTTTCAGTACCGAATCCTGCGCGCCCTTGCCTAAGCCCCAGAGCGCGCTTCCCAGCACTGCCAGCCAAGCCGAGTTGGAGAATGCCAGGGGAGCAAAAAGCGCACCAAGTAAGACTGCAAAAAGAACAACCGAAAAGCCCAGCTTGTCCAGACACTTGCCATACACCAGGCTGGCAATCGCCCCCATGCCCATCGCTACCGCGTAGAGCAACGGTACCGAGGACTCCGACAATATACTGCGTCTCTGGCAGTGAAAGGAAATCAACGCGAAATCAGCAAAGCCAGCTGCCACGAGTGCACCTGCTGCTACATAAATCCAATAGGGCTTCGACAACTTTTTGGTATGCTCCTGGGAATCTCCTGTCCTGGCAAATGCTTGAGGGCTCGGATAAAGCAGTCTCGACAGCGTGAGAGTAACCAGACACAACACTGCCGAAATCAACAACGTAGCAAAGGAGCTGCGGTAGTCACCCCGCAAATAGATCACCAGAGAGACCAAGAGCGGGCCGAGAGTGGCGCCGGCCTGGTCCAGCGCAGTGTGCAAACCAAAGACCCAGCCTCTGCCTATGGTTTCAGCGGTGAAGGACATCATGGTTTCTACTGCCGGCTTGCGCAGAGCCCTGCCAGCGCGCTCAATCGCAATCAATGCTGCTGCTGCTGCCCAATTGTCAGCCAGGGCAAGAGCAGGAACGGCCAGCATGTTGATGGAGTAGCCGACAAGAGCGAACAGCCAATACCGTTGGGTGTTGTTGGCCCAGACTCCTGACACGGAACGCAAGAGATAACCGACCATTTCGCCGAAACCTGTGGTCGCCGCGACAATCGTGGCGCTTGCTCCGAGAGTTCCGAGAAATGGACCGGTTATGCTGCGCGCGCCTTCGTAAGTGGCGTCAGCAAAGAAATCGGCTATGCCGATCATAACCACAAATGCGATTGCACTCGAAGCCAAACTGCCCAGATTGAAGCGCTTTGCCATGCGATCACGGAAACTGCTGGCGAAAAGTCAGTACGGGCACGAAGCCTCACCTGTTCGGCCCAGGACTTCTCCTACGTTACCGTGGAAGCTGCTCCCGAGCAACGTCCAGGCCTGACTCTATTGGCAACGTTACAATCACCGCAATACTTGACCGGAGGTCGAACTACGCAACCCGACCTCGGCTGGGAAAACGTCATCAAGAGTAATTTCCAGCGAGTCGGAGTCAACTGAAGCAAACTGCCGGTCCTGCGCTTGATCAAACCACCGCCGCAGGCGGCATAGTTCGACTTCTTTACGTTGGATTATCCACCCTGCCAGGGCCATGCCCAACGAAAGGGCGCAAAAATTTCGCAGGTAATGGGATAGCACTCTGGTTGACTCGCTGAGATCGGGCGCCGCCAGCTGCTCGACAAGACTCCAGGCAACGAAGACAAAAAAGCCCACCGCCGTGCCGGCCCCCAGGATCAGGTGGGGAGGTAGACGGCCTGCGTCCAGGTCAGAGTTGTGGGTCCCCCAACCCGTTCGGCCGTCTACCAACTCCACATGCGGGGCTTCCAGAAAAACTTGTCTATCCGTCTTGAACATGAGTGCCTCTCTTCAAGTCACGAGCACGCAAGCCCTCTGTTGGGCAGTACGACTCACACGTCAGTCGTGCTCCACGTTAATCTCAGTGATGTGGCGTGCTCACACTTTGTACTCTCGATAGGCGCACACTTGCAGCGCACTACTGCTGATACCACAGCAGTAGTGCGTGTCAAGTCCCGTCTAGCAATCTGCCTCCGCCGAATGCATCGAACGCTACCAGATTACAAACAAGCTGGAGCCGGCTCTCACTCCCCCAAGTATGCTTGTCGCATGCCGGCTTCACCTGTACCGATCTAGTTTCATGTTACTTTCCCCAGAATGGCCTGGACTCATTCTTAAGGGTGATATTTGCCAAGACCAGCCACATGGCTAGAGGCGCTTAGCCAGACGACCATAGGCGGCGTCGAGAGCCTGTCCGCCCGTCACAGACAGCTTCCCACGAAGCTGCGTGCGCCAGTCCGTACAATCGTCGACTATCTCTGTCCGAGCTTTGCGGCCTTGCTGCTCAGCTTGTCCGCCTGTACCAGCATCTTTTGCTTGTCGCGTTCAGGCAGGTCGGTCTTCAGGGACACATAGTTTCTATACTGTTGTGCCGCTTCACTGAGCACAGAGGCGGTCGGCTTGGACGTCTTCTCCAGAGTTTGAGCCAGCCCGAGTCTGGCTTCAGCCAGCTTGGGGTTGACCGATATAGCATCGCGATAACGTTCGGCAGCACCACCAACCTGTTTCTTTTTCAGCAGCTCACCAGCGACTTTTACATCGTCGAGAGCCTGCTGACGCAGCTTGGCTACTTGCGCCAACCCACGCCCGACGCGCTCCGAGTTTGCCCCGACCGATTGGGCCTTTTTGTACGCTGCCTCGGCGTTGTCAAGATCGTCAATCATCACCGCCAGATCGGCCACGGCAAGCACCTGCTTGGGATCGCTCACGCGACTGACCACTTCCGCAACCAGACCGGTGGCCTTCTGAAAGTCACCTTGGGCCATCACTGCTTCGGCATATGCCATACGCTCTCCGTCATTTTTAGGCTCGCCGACCTTCGAGAGATCAAGCCTGGTCCCTGCCAGCGACATCAGCTTCGCCTGCGCCAACCTCAACTCCATATCGTCAGGGTTGAGCTTCATAGCATCATCGAGCGACTTGAGGGCGGACTCGTAATCGTTCGATGCCAGAAGCGCTCCGGCAGCCGCTTTCTGGGCCTTAATGTAGAGCGCCTGGCTCAACCCTTTAACTGCCGGCGGATTGTTCGGGTTCATGCTCAGGATGGTCCTGTAGTTCTTGATTGCATCATCCGCCTTCTCCAGCTTCAGAAGGTTGTCGGCGATTCTCATGCGCAGATCCAGGTTGTGCGGCAATTGAGCCAGGCCGGAGCGCAGCTCGGCCAGCGCAAGTTCCAGATCGCCGCGCGATTCGCGAATCTCTGCAATACGCAGGTAAGGCTCGGGCGCTTCCGGTTTGATCAGAATCGACAGTTGATACTCCTTAAGAGCTGCCGCCTCGTTACCCTGACGCTGGTAGGCTTCTCCCAGCGCCATCCGCACTGGGGCACTGTTGGGGAACTGGTAGAGCGACGTGTTCAATTCCTTGATGCCCTCGTCTACCATGTTTTGCTTTAGATACGCCATTCCCAGCCCGTAATGCGCCGTCGAATTGCCGGAGTTCAAGTCGATGGCTTTGCGAAAATCGTCAGCCGCCTCAGCAACTGCGCCTTGCTCGAGCCTGATTCGTCCCAAGCCGGCCCATGCATGCGAGTGCTTCGGGTCGAGACTGGCGGCATTGCGAAATTCGGAGGCAGCCTCATCGACGCGTCCTTGCTCGCGCAAAACTGCTCCGAGCGCGTAGTGGCACTCGGCATTAGCCGGCGCCAGGCTAACAGACCGGCGAGCCTCATCTTCCGCGTACTTGAGTATGGAGTCACGCTGAGCACGGATGGTTCCAGACGATGATTGCAGGCGATTCAAGGCAACTGTGGCCTTGCCGGCATGCGCCAGGCCGTTGTTAAGATCTGCCTGCAGCACGCGATCAAACATATCGTCGGCGCCATCTAGCTTGAATTGCTTTGCCAGCGCCATTCCAAGCCCTACGGTAGCCGAGAGATTCTGCGGATCATTCATCAATACCTGCCTGTACATTTCTTCGGCGTCGGCATACTTGCCCTGAGAAAGAAGCTGATCGGGAGGAATCAGATTTGCGCGCACTGCTCCGGTCAGTACATCTTGGTCGTGGCCGGGCGGCGGAGGCGACCCTTGCAGCGGGATGGGCGTTTGCGCGGCGGCAGCTCCGCCGAGCATGACCGCCGAAGCACTCAACATGCTCATCAACTTGCCCCATGACCGGCGCCGAAGTTTCATGTCCATGGCAAACCTCCGTAAACGGGCAGCACCCCAAAAATCGAAGCTGGCGTCCAGCTCTTGCCGGGCGGACAATCGGGGAAAATCTTGAGCCTGAGCTCACTGCTGCCTACTCTGACGCTCTATATTAGCGAACTTGAGCACCTGGTTGATCGCGCAGCCGCCGAAGGACTGTTTTTCTTAAGCTAAATGCGCTACAACGGCTTCCCTACAACTGTGAGTATGATCGGCACGCCCTTGACTTCGCGCTGTGCGGTCGCCAAACTTTCCCAGCTGACACGATTAGACAATTCCCAAGGAGGACAGAGCCAATGACGACACTGAAGCGAAAACTGACGGAAGTGGCAGTGGACTCATTTACAGACTATCTGAAAGAGAAATTTGAAAATCTCAAGCAGCTCGATCTCGACAAAGATGGTCAACGAGATGTCGATCAGGTAATGGAAATCCTGACGCGCTGCGGGCACCTCACCAAGGACGCTCTGGAAGCGACCGACCTGCCGTCGCTTGCCGGCGGTCTCGAGCAGATGGTGAACGGCGCCGCCGCAGCCGGCAAGGCTGTGGATGCCGAAAAGCTGAGGGCTGCCGCAACGGAGCTGGCGCGAGCCTTCAAGAAGCTGGCCATCCTGGCCCATCTCGGCATAGTCGAGCTAAAAGAGCAGCAAAAGTAGCTTTGCGTTCTGTTAACTTGACTTCTATGCGAACCGGTGACCTCTCCGCCTCTCTGGTGGTGATCGTCCCCTGGTTCCGCTCAGGCAGATCCCCGACAATCATTCCTCGGCAACCCGGATACAGAGGTTTTTTGTGACAAAGCCAGTCGTGCTTGTTGTCGAGGACAACCCATTACATCAGCGAATTCTGACACTGCTCCTCGAGCCGGCCGGCGTGGCCACCCACGTCGTAGCCTCCGGAGTCGAGGCGCTACAGTTGCTAACCTCGGGCAGCCGATACGCCGCTGTACTGATGGATTGGAAGATGCCGCAACTTGACGGTCTGGAGTGCACTCGGCGCATTCGCGAACTGGAGTCCTCAGAGGGAATCCGCATTCCGATCATCGCGCTGACGGCTCATGCCCTGGTCGGCGCCCGCGAAGAGTGTCTGGCCGCGGGCATGGATGACTATCTGTCCAAGCCATTTACCGGCGAGTCTTTGCGACAAACGGTGCTGCGGTGGGTGCCCGTTCCCGGCGAACAAACCTGCCGGCGCGAACCACGCATCGAAAAGGCTGCGGCCGCCCGCCGGCCGCGCCACGGCGTCGTGGTCAGACAGCACTGACGTGCAATTGACCTGATTCCAGAAGCAACGACGGAACATGGGATACTGGAATAGGGAGGAATCCCTCGAATGCCCATGGAGCAAGAGCTTCGCTACATAAGTCCCTTGAGCCAGTGTGCCTATCTGCCGGACCGGAAATGGCAGCTGGAGTACGTGTTCTTTTCGGACATGACGTCCGAAAAATACCTGCGCCTGCTCAATGAAGGCTGGAGACGCGCCGGCTACCTGGCATTTCATCCACGCTGCCCGAGCTGCAATGCCTGCCGAAATATCCGCGTGCTGGTCGACAAATTCCGTCCCAACCGCAGTCAACGACGAACGATAAAGTTAAATGCCCCCCTGATTCGCCTCGAGATCGCCTCTCCTCAGACATCCGAGGAAAAGGTCGACATCTACTTTCGCCACCATATGCATCACAGGCTTACCAAAGGCTGGCCGGAAACGACAGAGCACGATGCCTTCATGCACCTGAGCAGCCTGGCGGAATCGCCCTTTGGAGTGCAAGAGTGGCGATATTACATTGGTGACAAGCTGGTGGCTGTTCTTTACGTCGATGAACTGCGCACAGGCCTATCAGGCATTTACTACTTCTTCGACCCGGACTATCGTAGACATTGCCTTGGCACCTGGATGGTGTTGAGCATGATCGATCGAGCCAGGCATCTGCAGATGCCCTTCGTTTATCTAGGTTATTACGTGGAAGGCTGCAGATCGATGGAGTATAAGGCACGCTTTATTCCCAACCAAATTCTCGCCCCGGACGGTCAATGGCATGACTTTCGGACCTGAGTCAACTTGATGAAACCAGCTGCTGGTAAAGCTCTATCTCACGCTCCATAAGCACATCAATACAGTAATTTCTAGCGACGAAATCCTTACCCCGTCTGCCCATAGCCACCCGGAGCTCCGGCTGATCGACAAGCCTGATGATTCGGTCAGTGAGAGCCGGGACATCAGCTTGTGACACGAGAAATCCGGAAACGCCATCTTGTACCAGCTCGGGAATTCCGGCAATCGACGACGCGATGACCGGAAGTCCGGCCGCCATGGCTTCCTTGAGCGAATTGGGAATGCCGTCGATATCCCCGTCTGATGCTACGACGCTCGCATTGATGGCAATGTCGCTCCGATGTAAAACACCGATGACCTCAGTGGACTCCTTCAAACCGTGCAGGGTGACTGCGTCTCGTACATCGAGCCTGTCAATCAGCTTCTGCAGCGACTGTCTTTCCCGGCCATCTCCAATAATGTCCAGGGCGAGGTTGGCTCGCTTCCTCACTGCATTGGCAAAGGCCTCGATAATGTATTTAACTCCCTTTTTCTCGACTAACCGCGAGACGACAATGAGGCGAATTTTGCCATCGCCTGGAGAACGCTCCATCATGCGGCCAAATCTTGTTACATCAATGCCGTCTCGGTGCACGACCACCTTCGATTCGTCACATCCGAGGGCTACCAGCTTCTTCTTAAAGAAGTCGCACACGGGTAAAAACAAATCTCCCTCTCTGAAAAGAGCGTCATAGGCATCATCTCCACGGGCCTCGCAGAAGCTACCCAGGTCAAAACCACCAAATGTAGTTACGAGTTTGCCGTCCAAGCCGAGTTTGCGCAGCTCTAGACCTCGCAGTCCGCTAGGTCCAAAAAAACAAAGAATGATGTCGTAGCGTGACTTCCTACCTTTCGGATAATCCGGGTGAAACAACCTTACCGAAGCCGCACTCCTGCCCGAGGTTATAACGTCAAACAAATAACGCCCGTACGGAATCGAATGAGTTCTCTCGGCGTCGTGCCAAACCACTTTATCGACGCTGATGAACGCAGTCCGCGGCCAGCTTGCGTAGAAGGTGCGATCGAGCAATTGAAGATCGTAAATTGCCTGATGCGTCTTCTCTTCGGCGCGCGCCCGCATGGCAAAGATGTCGACGGAATGTCCCCGTTGCAAAAGACCGGCCATTCGAGCGAGCACAAAGGTTTCGCTTATTGCAGGGAAGCTGCGAACGAGCACCGCAACACGCAGCGGTCGGACGGGAAGCAACTCCTGGTCCTCAAGCCGCGGATTTGCCGAGACCGCCGAAGTCACAGCGCATTCCTCCTGAATATGCCCGTGTCGTCAATGATTCTTTCTAGCGCGTAGTCGCGGCGAAGCTCATCTGCAAGCGCACGCTTCAATTTATCGTCGCCACGAATTTGCTCTCCAACGACATCAGTCACGACGAAAACTGGTTTCTTCCTGAATATACTTCTCAATTCACTAATGGGATCCGTTGGTTGGGTATAAAGTGTGCTCAGGATCTCACGATTACCGATGTGAACGGGATGAATAAAGCGAGTCGGAATCAAGCCGCCCGTCATCCAGTAGCAAATATTCCACCTCGTAACATAGATGTACTGGCCGTAAACGTTCCGGCTGTTTAGATACTCAGCAACCTTGTACGCAGTATCGGTGGATCGATTCTCAACTACAGTCCGCCAGACATTCGCGTACTCGTCAGCGACCGCCGATAAAGAAAGCGTTAGAAGGCACAACGTTGTCAGCCCCAGTGCAACACGCCGCCGGGATGAAAGGGCAAGCTGAAATAGAAAACCTGACATAGCTGCGGTAAACGGCACAACAACCACGAAATAGTGCCTGATATGAAAGGCTCCGGTGGCAACGGCTGTCAATATTCCACACGCCGCAAACATTGCCATGGCAATCAAGAACGCTCTCTCACGGTTGAACTTGCTTTCGCCCTTACAAGCGATCAGCAGCGCCAGTATCGGTGACAGCCAGGAGAGGGCGAATCCCGCCAGGTTCGCGCTTGTGCACCCTTGAGTGAATTTGTGAACAGTGTCATCCATGCTCTGCGCGTTGTGAGAAAGATAGGAGACGTTTGTCAAGATACAAGAGTGCCACCAGAGATCGATATTGCCGGACAGCCAGTAGGCCGGAACTGCTGCCACTAGCGGTAGGCTCAATCCCAACATCAAAGCCGTTGCAATCCACACAGTCCGTTTCCAGCCGTGAAGTGAACGTTGCCTGGACAGCAGGCAAAGCGGGGCGAGAATAAAACCACCGAAATTTGTCTTCAGCGCCGCCGCCAGGCCGATGAGCATGCCAATCCCAAAGCCACGTCTTGCAGTCAGCAAGTGTCGTGGCCAAACCAAGACAATAAAAGAGAGCGGCACCAGTGCTATGTGCTCGAGCATCGTACAGCCACAATTACGGTCGACGGTTGCAAACGCGCTGACACAGAGACCGGCAATCAGTGCTCCGTTAATTCCAAAACGCTTGCGACAAGCGAGGTAGATGACGACAGAGGCGACGGACACACAGATGAGTCCTCCGAAGCGTATTGCCGCAATCGACTGCCCGAACATCGCGAGAAAAAGCGCATATGGTACGTAGGCTAACGGCGGCTTGAATGCAGAGTACTCCGTCTGAGGAAGATGACCGTTGAGCAGGCTGTCAGCCATGAGGATGAAAGTACTCTCGTCCCAGTCAATCACAGTCCGTATGAAATAGGGCAACCGCACCAGGGCGGCAAACACCAACAGCAGGGCAATCTCCACTATCAGGCGGGCGTTTCGCCGGAGCCAGTGCCCTGAACGTGGCAATGGCCCAGGCTGCGTGCTCGAAGAGAGAACCTCCTCAGGGCGCTCGAACTCGATCTGGCTATTGACGCTCACGATCAGTTCTCAATA
>Ga0066388_100001518_pt1 | contig 13161 bp, 11 predicted proteins | sample PanSoiMetaGPlot6_FD_64539 | JGI IMG/M metagenome (GOLD analysis project Ga0066388, IMG submission 64539) | Tropical forest soil microbial communities from Panama analyzed to predict greenhouse gas emissions - Panama Soil - Plot 6 (Hybrid Assembly) | ecosystem: Environmental > Terrestrial >... | reverse complement strand
AGTCGATCGAGGGTGATTACGCCTACATCCTGTGGACCGCGGAGACGGCCGACAACGTGTACGAGGTGGCGACCGACACCTTCGTCGTACGGGACGGCAAGATCACGGCCCAGTCGTTCACCGGCAAGATCGTGGCGAAGGGATGCATAATGTCCAGCACATGACGATCGCGACTCCGCCCAGACGCCTGGGGTTCTTCACGCGGCTGCTCGACCAGGCCGAGCCCGCCGAACGGTACCGGCTGGCGACCGAACAGATCGTCCACGCTGAACGGCTCGGCTACGACTCGGCCTGGATCGCGCAGCACCACTTCCACGAAGACGAGGGCGGCCTGCCCGCCCCGTTCGTCTTCCTGGCGCAGATCGCGGTCCAGACGACGCGGATCCGCCTCGGGACGGGCATCGTGATCCTGCCGCTCGAGATGCCGATCCGGGTGGCGGAGGATTCCGCTGTGCTCGACCTGATGTGTGGACGCCGTCTGGAAGTCGGCGTCGGAGGCGGCGGCAACTTGTCCTCGTACGCGGCGTTCGGGCAGAACAGCGCCGAGCGGACGGCCCTGCTCCTGGAAAATCTGAAGGTGTTGCGCGACGCGTGGGCGGGTCAGCCGCTTCCCGGCGGCAAGGACCGGATGTATCCCGTGAATCCGAGCCTGGTCGATCGCGTGTGGCAGGCGACGTTCACGGTCGAGGGCGCCCGGCGCGCCGGCACGGCGGGCGACGGTCTCCTGCTGTCGCGCACGCAGCCCCGGCCGGCCGACGCGCCCGACCTCCCGCTGCCCGAGATCCAGAATCCGATGATCGATGCGTACCTGGAAGCGCTGCCCAAGGGCCGCGAGCCTCGCATCCTCGCCTCACGCACCGTGTTCGTCGCCGACGACCACGACGAAGCGCGGCGTCTGGCCGAGATCGGCCTCGGACGGCATCGCGCGCGCCTGGCCAGGCTCGGCCGCTCGACAGGAGACGGATCGGGCCTGGACGCGATGATCGTCGCGATGGACGCTCATCTCGGTACGCCGGACCGCGTGATCGACTCGCTCAGGACGGACAGCACGCTCGTACGGGCGACGGATCTCGCCGTGCAGGTGCATTCGATCGATCCGCCCCATCCGTTCATTCTGAGATCGATGGAGCTGGTCGCCGAGGTGGTGGCGCCCGCGCTCGGCTGGGGCTCGAGCGCGACCGGCGCGGGAGCCACACCACCGAGGCGCGCTCACGAATTCCATCGAGGACGATGACGATGCCAGGAACCGACTCCGACGTCATCGATGCGCTGGTCGGGATCGCACCGGGATCCGCGCTGGACGCGATCCGCGCGCGGAGACCGGAGGCGCGCGCCCACGCGCAGGCAACCTATCGCGCGCTGTTCACGCCCGAGGCGCTCGGCAACATCAGCGCGCAGGAGCGCTTCGCGGTGGGCACGTTCGTCGCCGGCCTGCACGGGGCGACGGCGGTCGCGGCCGCGTATGCCGCGCGACTCGCCGAGACCGGAGCTCCGGCCGGCGTGAAGGATGCGGTCGAGGCCGCGATCAAGGAGGCCAGGACGCACGGCCCCTATGGCAGCTACCCGGCCGGGCCGCTCAGCCGCGAAGACACAGCCGGCCCGATCTATCGCGTCGGAGCGGCGACGCGCCAGGCGCTCGGACGGCGGCTGGCCTCCGCATTCGAGCACACGCACATGCTCGTCTTCCACCCGCGCGACGCCGCGCCGGCGTCGCTGCAGGCCCTGCTGGATGACGGCTGGTCGACGACCGACGTCGTGACGCTCTCCCAGATCGTCGCGTTCCTGTCGTTCCAGATCCGGGTGGTCATCGGGTTGCGCACCTTGGCCGGCCGTCCCTGACGCGCGAGGTCCCGCGATGAGCGACAACGTCCTGGTTCCGCCCGATCACACGGCGCCGACCGCCTTCACCAGAGCGCAGCTCGACTGGCTGCCCTGGCTCGAGCCGCTTGCCGCGGACGCTTTGACTCCGCGCCAAATCGCGAGCCTGGTGGACGCCGCACGCGTGAAGTCGCCGTACTTCCGGCTGCTCGCGCGCGATCCGGACGCGCTCGAAGCCAGGACGCGCACCGACAAGGACATCTTCTACAACCCCGACGCCGGCCTGCCGCGGGCCGAGCGCGAGCTGGCCGCCGCCGCGACGTCACGCTCCAACGGCTGTCTCTACTGCGCCTCCGTGCACGCTCGGCACGCGGCGACCTACTCGAAGCGCGAGGAGGACGTCCAGCGTTTGCTCGACGCCGGCGTCACCGCCGATCTCGGAGAGCGCTGGAACGCGATCGTCGCCGCGTCGGTCGCGCTGACCGCGACACCGAGCGCGTTCGGGCCGGAGCACGTCGACCGGCTGCGCCGCGCCGGGCTCGACGATCTGGCGATCTCCGACGTGATCCACGCGGCGGCCTTCTTCAACTGGGCCAATCGCCTGATGCTCTCGCTCGGCGAGCCGGCGGCGCCCCCCGCGCCGTAGCCGCGTTCATTCCTCCGCGGCCATGGCCTCCGAGGCGACGGCCGCGAACCAGAACACGCCGGCGAGCACCACGGCAGTGCACGCGACGGTGTACGCCAGGCGAGTGCCGTGCCACAAGCTCTCGAACCAATCCATGATCTGCGCCGCGAGCACATTCGCTTTTCCCCCGTAGAGCTCCAGGTCGTGCAGATATTTCTTCGACTGCATGGGGTCGTACACGAGCGCGTCCTCGGCAGGCGCGGCGGACAGATAGATCCAGATCGCGGCGGCCAGCCCGGCGATCAGGATCAGCGCCGCGGCGAATCGCAGACGTCCGGCGGTCGTGGCCAGCATCCGAAAACGGCCGCCGATCGCGTCTACGTGGCGCTCGGCGACGACGAAGCGGCGCTCGGCGACCCCGAAGCGCAGGCCGCCGCGATCGCGCGGTGCGCGGGCACGTTGCCGAGAAAGCTCGCGCGATCGACTTCGTCCAGCCGCTCCGCCCGTTCGGTCAGCATCGAATGCGCTCGCAGCAGAACTTCGCTCGCGCGAGGTGAGCCGGCCGCCGCCAGCACGGTGTGACAGGCCCACAGGAGGCCCGGCGCGGCATTGGGATCGTCTCCCGCGGCGATTCCCGCTTCGACCCGGGCCACGTGGGCCAGGGCTTCGTCGTGCTGTCCGAGTGCCGCCGCCACGAGGGCGAGCCCGGCGGACAGCTCGAGCGGGACCTTCGCACGCCCCGTCTCGCGAAAGATCGAAAGGGCCTGCTGGTACGAGTCCGCGGCGTCGCCGAGCCGGCCGAGCGTCCGCTGCGCGTCGCCCAGCAGCATGATCAGCCACGCCTCGAGCTCGCGGTGCGACATTGCCCGGACGATCGCGAGACCGTCTGACACGAGCGTCTGCGCGGCCGCCGAGTCCCCACGCGCGTTCGCGACCTCCGCGAGCTCGACCATGCAGTGCGCGCAGATCATCGATGCGCCGGTGCCGCGGCCGAGCTCGAGCGCGGTCTCGACCCGCTCGCGCGCCACCGCGTAGTTGCCGAGCGCCCGCTCGATCTCGCCGAGGTTCGAGAGCTGAGCGCTCTCGAATACCTTGTCGAGGATCGCGCGGGCCATCTCGAGTGCCTCGCCGTAGTATGCGCGGGCCTGGCTGTAGCGGCCATCACGGGCCGCGAGAGCGCCGTGCAGGTGCAGCGCGTCTATCGCACGACGATGGTTGCCCGCCGCGCGCGCCGTTCGCAGCAGCTCCTCGGCCTGCACCCGGGCGCCGGCGTGGTCGCCGACCGCGCGCAGGGCGCTGGCCCACACGCTGCGCGCGAGGAGGGCCGCACTCGCGTCACCGCTCTTCTCGGCCAGCGCGACTGCGTGCGCCGCCGACTGTGCGCCGTCCCGATACTCGGCCTTGAAGAGCGAGAGCCGGGCGCGCAGGCAGGCGGCGCCCGCCCGCGTCGCGTCGTCGTCCAGGCTCTCGGCGAGCCGTTCGAGCTCGGAGATCTGGCTCTCCTCTTCCGCCCGTCGTCCCGTCAGGTTCAGCATGTGGACGCGATTGCGGATCAGCTCGTAGCGGAGCCTCAGCGCCGACGATGGGGTCAGCGCGAGCGCTCGTGCGAAATAGTCGAGCGCGGCGGCCGCGGCGTACGTCCGTGCCGCCGCCTCGCCGGCCTTGCGCCAGTAGGTCGCCGCGCTCGCGCCATCGGTGGCGCGCTCGTAATGATCGGCGACGAGCCCGTAGAATTCACCGGCGCGCTCGCCGCTGGCGGCCACCAGCCACTCGGCGGTCAGCCGATGCTGCCGCAGCCGGTCGTTCTTGAGCACGCTCTCGTACGTCACCTGATGCAGTAAATGATGCTTGAACGCGAACTCGCGCACGCCCTCGAGGGAGCTGGGCGTCCGCGAGCGCACCAAATCGCGCCGCACGAGCCCGTCGAGCGCGCGCATCGCGTCCGGCGCCAGGCGCTGCAGCGGCGCGTCCCAGAACACGTGGCCGATCACGCTCGCCTGCTGCAGCGCGACCTTCTCGGCGGGCGGCAGCCCGTCGAGGCGCGCCTGCAGCACGGCGGCCAAGGTCGACGGCAAGTGGACGTCGACCAGCTTGTCGGCGGCCACGCGCCAGGCCCCATCGCCGGGCACGACGATACCGTCGTCGATCAGCATCGCGACCAGCTCTTCGATGAAGTACGGGTTGCCCTCGGCGCCGCTCGTCACCAGATCGCAGAGCGCCGCCGGCACGGGCTCGAGGCGGCGCAGCAGCGATTCGACCAGCTCGCGGCTGCTCTGGGCCGAGAGCGGCCCGAGCTCGAGGCGCTGGACGTTACCCTCGCCGTCCCACCGGCGGCGACGCTCGTCCGGCACCGGGCGCGTCAGACACAGCACCATCATCGGCAGATCGCGGCACGTCCGCGCCACGTGGTCGACGAAATCGAGCGACCCTTCGTCGGCCCAGTGAAGGTCGTCGAGCAGCACGACCACCGGACTGCGGCTGCGCTCGAGCAGCAGGCGAAAGTATCGCGTCAGCGCGTGGAAGGCGCGGTCCCGGAGCTGCCGGCCGTCGCCGGCGATGCCCGCGATGTGCGGGCTGTCGCCGTAGTCCAGCCCGATCAGCTGGCCGATGAGCGCGATGGGCTCGTCGGCGCCGTCGCCGAACACCGGGGCGAGGCCCTGCGCGAGCTTGGCGTGGGCGACCGACTGCGGATCGTTGTCGAGAATCTCGAAGCGCCAGCCGAACAGCGCACGCAACAGCCCATAGGGCACAACGGTGCTGGACGGCTGCGCGCGACCCTGATACAGCCGGATAGCTTCGGGACGCACGGCCAGACGGCGCTCGAGCTCCGACATGAGCCGTGTCTTGCCGAGCCCGGCCTCACCGACCAGCGTGACGAGCGCCAGCGTTCTGCGCTCGACGACCGCCTCGAATGTGTGCATGAGCCGCGCGAGCTCCGCCTCGCGGCCGATCAGTGGCGCCTCGGCGCCGTCGACGCCGCGATTGGTGACCTCGAACGTCCGCGGCCTGGCCCGCACGACCACGTAGCTCCGCACAGGATCGGCAATGCCCTTGACCAGGATCGGGGGCTCCTCGGACACATCGAACAGGCCGCGGACATGTCGGTAGGTCGTGTGACTGACGCGGAGACGTCCGACCGGCGCCGTCTGCTCCATGCGCGCGGCGATGTTGACAGCGATGCCGCGGATGCTGCCTTCGGCGTCGACGCCGCCGCCCAGCAGCACCGGCCCGGTGTGGACGCCGACACGCACGTTGAAGTCGTCAGAGCCGTGGCGCGCTCGAACCTCGTCCGCCACGTGCCGGGCCTTTTCGAGAATCTCGAGTCCCGCACGCACGGCTTGCTCGGGATCGTCCTCGCGAGCGTCGACGGCGCCGAAGACGGCCAGCACGCTGTCGCCCGCGTACTGCAAGACCCGTCCGCCGTGCGACGCGACGATCGAGCTGAAGCGCTGCAGCACGCCGTCCATGATGGCGTGGATGTCCTCGGGGTCGAGTCGCTGACTCAGCCTCGTGGAGTCGGCCACATCGGTGAACAGGATGGTGACGGGCCTGAGCCGCTGCTCGGGCGCGTCGAGTCGGGCGAGCCTGGCGCGCAGCGCCGCTAGTGCCGTGTCGACGACGGCGTCCCCGAGGACGGCGCGTTGAGACTCCAGGGCGGCGATGCCCCCCTCGAGCTGTTTGCGCTCGGTCACGGTGCTCTGTTGCGGAGGATCCACCGGCCGCCCGGCGGAAGCGTTAGCGGCGGTCGTTCAGCAGCCAGTCGATCGCGGCGCTGCCGTCGGTCGAGCCCGCATCGCTGCGCTCCGGTCGTGCTGGCCGCTCGGTCGGGGCTCGGCGCTCGATGGGCGCCGACGACGCGCTCGCCGCCGGCGACTCGATCGAAGGCCGTCGCTCGACCGGAGCGCCCGATACGACGGGAACCTTGGGTGCTGCCGGAGCCTTCTCCTCGATGGCCGCGCGTGGACGGCCGTCGATCGGCGACAGCCCGACCGGAGATGGCCGGACCGGCAGCGGAGCTCGTCGTTCCGGCGTAGGTTTGTCCTCGATCACAACGCGCTCGGGCAGCATCGAAGCCGGCTGACGAATACCCGGCGGCAGCGGCGCCGGCTCGCTAACGGCTGACCGCGGCGACACCCCGTCGGAAGGCGGCAACGCCGCGTCTGAAGGCGGCAGAACGTTGTCGGAAGGTGGAAGAACGCCGCGCTCCACGGGAACGGCCGTGACGGCGGGCGGCGTGAGCCGGCTGTAGATTTGCGTGGCGATCTGATCGAGCCCGGCGACCCAGACGATCGCGGCCACGACGCCGGCCGCGGCGGCGGCCGCCGTCACGCGAAGGACCCGTGGCGCCTGACGCCGACGAACTCGTCGACGCGGGTTCCCCCGGGCCTTCTGCGAGCGCGGGCGATACGGTTGATCGGTCGCGACCGCCGTCACTCCCCAGATGTCGTTGACCATCATGCTGATGTCGGGATAGCGGTGCTCGGGCCGCGGCGCGAGCGCCGTCGCGATGATGCGCTGGACGGTCGGCGAGAGCGGCGGCGTCGCGGCGACGGCGCCGGAGCCCTGGCTCGCCTTGCCCGCGGTCAACAGCTGCCGCAGCAGCATCCCCAGCGCGTAGACATCGCTCGCCGCGGTCGCATCGCCGCGCTCGATCTGCTCGGGCGCTCGATAGGTCAGCGCGAACGCATCGCGCAGGCGCGCGCCGCTCGGGGTACGGTACGCGGCCGCCAGCTCGGCCCCGCAGAGCCGCACCCGCTCGCCGTCCGTGACCATGATCACCGAGTCGAGCCCGAGCTGACCGTGAACGAGCCGGTTGTGATGCAGCGCCTCGAGCGCCTCGCCGACCCGGATGGCGACGCGCAGCGCGGTCGGCGTGGCGAGCGCGCCGCCCGCACCGAGCACTTCGCGCAACGTGGCGCCCTCGACCCACTCCAGCGCGACGAAGAGCTGGCCGGTCTCGAGCGCGCCGCACTCGTACACGCGCTGCACGCCCCGGAGCACGTGAGCCGATTGCATCAGCAGGCGCGCGCGCTCGCGCACCGCCGCGACGAACTGCGCGTCGCGGGCGAGCTCGTCTCGGAGCACCTTCAGGGCGATCGAGCGGCCGTGGTGGACATCCTCGGCGCTGTACACGACCACGTCGCGGTTCACCGACGATACGGCGTTCACGCGGTAGCGAGATTTGATGACGGTCCCGGCGAGGCCGAGACTGAATTCCGGCGCGGGCGCCGACGGGCGTGTACCGACCGTCGCGTCGCTAGACACCGGCGATGCTCTCGAGCCGCGTCGGAACTGCCGCAGACGGCGAAGACACTTTCGCGAAGGTCGGAACGAGGCTGGCGATCCAGATTCCCGTGCTCATCCTCACACCACAAGCCGGTCAACTGCTGGACGCATGATGAGACCACTTGCCGTCCACGTCAAGACGGAATCACGACGAGAAAAGACTTGCCGAAATCTCGACGATGTCCTACACCTAGGCGAGCCGGCGAAGCCGTGGGTTCAAGAGTGCGTACCGAAGAGACGCTGACCGCAGGAGCTCCCCAGATGCAGAAACTCGTCGACATCGCGCGGCGCACGCTCGCGGTCGATCAGAAAGCCACCGACGCGGGTCGCCACGACAGCCCCAAGACCTTGAGCGCCTCGCTCGACGTCACCGAGTCGGAGATCTGCGCGCACTTCATCGCGCTCGCTCGCGAGCGACGCGAGGCCTGCGAGGTGAGCCTTGCCCGACTGCAGCTCGATCGCAAGGCCACCGCGGCGAAGATCGACGTGAAGCAGACGCGCGATGCCTTCGCGCGCCTCTTGACCCCGGTCGAGCCGAGCCTGGAAAAGCTGCGCTCGGACCACACGGCGGCCCTCTATCAGGCCAAGGAGAACGAGGCCAGAGCCCACAAGCACCTGCGCTGGTTCCAGCAGAAGCACGGGCTGCACTATCGGGCCGCGTCGTACCCGACGTCCCAGCTCTATCACTTCGCCATCGTGGCCGCACTGGCGCTCGTCGAGTGGATCTCGCTCGCGGCGTTCTACGCGGAGGGCAGCGACTTCGGTCTGCTGGGCGGCGTGCTGATCGCCATGACGCTCTCGGTGGTCAACATCAGCCTGGCAATCCTCGCCGGCAGCCTGCTGCGATACGTGAATCACACGAGCGTCCGCCGCAAGGCGCTCGCCCTCACCGGCGTCGTCTTTCTCTATACGTGCTTTCTCCTGGTCACGCTGGCCGCCGCCCACTATCGCGTCGCCACCAGCGACATCGCGCAGGCGCAGCCGGAGATCTCGGCGCCGGGCCGGAGCTCGCTGCCGCCTCAGGTCGCGGCGGACTTCGACCAGTGGCGAGCGGCCCGACTGGCCTGGCAGCGCTTCGCCCGAAATCCCGTCGGCTTCGACGACGTGTTTTCCTGGATCCTCGTGGTGCTCGCCCTGGTCTTCGGCATCTTTGCCTCGTACAAGGGCTACCGTTTCGACGACCCGTATCCGGGCTACGGCGAGCTCGATCGAGAGCTCAACATGCGGCGGACGGTCTACGAGACCCGCAAGACCGAATACTGCCACCTGGTCGATCAGGTCTTCGACCGAATCCTGGACGAGCAGGCGCGCCTGTTCGCCGACGTGAAGGCGAACGTCGAGTATTACCAGCAGCTCGTCAGCAGGAGCGACGAGCAGCGCCGCGCGTTCGTGCACGAAGCCGCGGAGATCCAGGACGCGTGCAATATCTTGCTGAAGCGCTATCGGCAGACCAACGCGCGCGCGCGGAGATCCCCGGCGCCGTACTACTTCCAGAACAGCTTCGCGTTCGACACGTCGCTCGTGCGGTCGCCCGAGGCGATCTCGGAGGACGAGGAGCGGCTGTCCCGGTCCTACGAGACGGCGATGAAGGACTTCAGCGATATCGCGCGGCAGAACGACGCGACGGTCCAGAACCTCCGCACCGGCGAGATCCGCCGCCGCGAGTACTACTTCAGCAAGCTGGAGCGCGATATCCGCGAGCGGCTCATCCGGGAAGCGTGGGAGATCAAGAGCTGACGCCGTGCCGCTGAGCAGGCTGGACCGGCGGGGTCTCGTGATCCTGGGCGGCGTCGGCGCCGTCGCGGTCGTGCTGCTGGCGACCGTCGTCGGCGTCACCTGGAGCCGGCCCATCATCGGGCCCGACAACTGCGCCTACCGGGACCGGCGCTTCCTCAGCCGGGCGCGGACCGATCAGACGGTGATCCTGGTCGACCAGTCCGAGGCCCTGACCGAGACGCACCGGCGCTTCGCGCTGAACTTCATCAAGGACTACGTCGCCGACGATTCGCGGTTCGCCGTGCGCTCGCGCATCCTACTGTTCCCGTTCAGCAAGGCGACCTTCGAATCCCGCAGCGGCCCGCAGCTGCGCCCGAGCTCCGACCTGTGCCGGCCGCCCTCGCGCGGCAACGACCTCTACGAGAACAACCGGAAGATCACAAAGGACTTCTACCAGCGCTTCCTGGTCCCGGTCACCGCGACGCTCGAGGAGAGCCTGACCACCGAGGTCGGCGAGCAGTCGCCGATTCTCGAGACGCTCCAGCTGATCTCGCGCTCGCAGGAGATCGACGACGGCGGCAAGAAAACCTTGATCGTCGTGTCCGACATGCTGCAGCACACCGCCGCCTTCAATCACTACGGCGCCCGCCGCGGCTACGAGGACTTTCTGCGGTCGGGATTCGCCACCGACGTCAAGGCGGATTTCCGGGACTGGAACGTCATCGTCATCTATCTGCGCCGCTACAACGATCGGCAGCTGCAGCAGGCCACCCACATCGAGTTCTGGCAGCGCTATTTCCACGAGGCCGGCGCGAAGATCACCCGCTGGGCCGGAGTCGACTGACGCCGTGACACGCCTGGTGGCGAACCTGCCGGCCACGTTCCTCGGCTTCATCGCCGCCGGGGTCGGCGTGATCCTCGCGTTCAGCTGGTGGGCCGCCGGCCCGCCCGGCGGGTCCCGTCACTGGACGATGATCGGGCTCGTGGTGGGACTCATGGTCGTGTACGGCATCGTCCTGTGGGTCAGGTCGAGGACGGTGTACGCGTCGGAAGCCGACGGCGAGACGTTCTACTACCTCGGCTTCATCTATACGCTGGCGACCCTGGTGGCCACCTTCGCGCCGCTGCTCAACTCGTCGGAACGACCGGAGAGTCGCCACGTGCTGGGTCTGTTCGGGCTCGGCCTCGTCACCACGTTCGTCGGCCTGGCCGGGCGCATCGTCTTCGCCCAGACCTCCGGCGCGGCGCTCGCGCGGCCGGAGGAAGACGCGCGTCGGTTGGGCGACGCCTATGCGGAGGCCGCGCGCGCCATCGAGCGCAGCACGGTGCGCATCGTGCACGCGCAGCAGCGGGCCGAGGGACATCTGACCGAGTCGTATTCCGGCGCCGTCGAGGCGATTCGTATCCTCTCGGGACGAGTGACGCAGCAGTTCGACTCGATGAGCGCGGAGGTCCTCAAGCAGTTCGCGACGGTCATCGCGCGCGTGAGCGCCGATGCCCAATCCGCCTTTGCGGAGGTCCGCAACCGCGCGATCCAGGAGATCGACGCGGCCTCTCGTCAGGCGGCGAAGACCCATGACATGGCCAAGCAGCAGGTCGAGAGTCTCGCGACCGGCACGGCCGGCTCGGTGCGAGCCGTGACGGAGCAGGTCGTCCGCGACGTCACGCGGGTCGCGCGAGAATCGGCCACGGAGCTCACCGAATTCCTCCGTCAGACGAACGGCCAGGTGGCGACGAGCCTGCAGCACGTCGAGACGCGCCTTGGAGCGCTTCGACTGCCGTCCGAGGACATCGGCGAGAAGCTCACCGCGGTCTTGACCGAGCTCGCCGAGCGCGCCGAGCTGCTCCGGCGTACGACCACGCTCGTGGGCGCCGCATACGGCGAGCTCGAGGCCACGCTGACCAGCGCGGTGCACGGCGTGCGAGACGGCGGCCGGGCCCTGGGCGCCCTGGCCGTCTCCGCGGACTCGGCGACCTCGGCCGTGAGCTCGGTGAAGACCAACATCGAGCAGTTCGCCGCGCATCTCGTCGAGATCGGCGCGCTCGCAGCCGACCTCGAGAAGCTGCCGCACGAGGGGGCGAGCATCATCGCCACGCTCGGCGATCTGCGCACGCACCTGGGCGACGCCAATCGCGCGTGGGCGGAAGTCGCCGGCGTGACCGACGGAGCCAGCAGGTCGATGGCGCGGGCCGGCGCGGCCCTGTCCTCGCTCGAACAAGGCACGCGCGCGGCGGAGCAATCGGTGCTCAACTGGAGCGGCGGGCTGATGAAAGCCGGCGTCGGCCTCCAGGCGTTGACCGAGATGACGGAGCGAGCCGTGCGGCTGGGGAAAGAAGCCGTGGCGACGCAGGCGCAGCTGTCGGAGCAGGTTTCAGGCCCGCTGGCCGAACAGCTCCGCAAGCACAGTGAGGCCGCCGGAGCCCTGGCGAGCCGGCTGCAAGAGGACCTGCGCGCATCCGAAGAAGCCGTGCGCCGGGTGCATCACCATCTGATCGACGCCTCGCGGTTCATCCTGAGCAAGGTCGAATACCGCCGGTGATCCGCAAGCATCGCGTTGCCCGGAACCGCGACATCGCGCTCACGACCCTGATCGATCTGCTCGTGCAGATCATCTTCGTGTTTGCGCTCATCCTGATCTCCGCCGACGTGATGGGTAATGAGTCGCACGAACCGGGCTGGGTGACGCCCGAGGCGTGGAAGACGCTGATCAGCATCTTCGACGTCGATCCGCGCACCGTCAGGGACACGGGCGCCCAGGTCACGGCGATCAAGGACCGGTACGACAAGCTGAAGGACGACCTTCAGGCGTGCGACGCGAAGGCGGGCGCGTGTGACCGGTCAGCCGGCCGAGGCCCCGGCAATGCGCCGTGTCGCAACGCGGCCGGCGTCGAGATGGTGGTGGCGGACGCGACGATCCACCGCGACGGCCGGATCGTCGTCGCGCTCGGGCGCGACGCGGCAGAGCTCCACGACCTGGAGCCGCTCGGCGCCGGCGCGCTCGGCGTGCCGTTGTCCGTCGAGCGATTCGCCTCGTTGTTTCGGCCCTGGAGGGAACACGGGCTGGCGCGTCACCCGGCGTGCGCGTTCAAGGCCGACGTCCGCTACGATGCCGGCGCGCGCGCGGGCGACTACGAGCCGGCGCGCCGGGCCATCGCCGGCTACTTCACCTTGTCGGCGCCGCCGAAGCGCTTCTAGAGCTCGACTCGTGGCGGACACGCTTCGCGATCTCTCGGATCGCCTCTCGCTGCTGCTGACCGACCTCGACATCGCCCTGCGCGTGCGGCTGCGCGAAGCGGAGAGGCAAGCGGCCCGGCAGCGTCCGGATTCAGCGGCCGGCGACACCCGCGTCCGCCGCATGGTGGCGGCCGCGTTTCGCTGGCTCAGGCACCCCGCCCGAGAAGAGCTGGACTCCCGGCCCGCGCGGTCAGCGCACGCGCGACGCTCAGGCCGGTAAGATGACGGCCTTGCCCGTCGTCTGCGTGTCGAAGAGCTTGTAGGCTTCCTCCGCCTGCTCGAGGCGCCAGCGGTGCGTGAAGAGCTTCTCCACGTCGAGGCTCCGGTCGGCGACGAACTCGGCGCACTCGGCCTGCCCTTGCTTCGAGAACGTCCACGAGCCGACGAGCGTCACCTGCCGGCGCAGAAGATCCGGGCTCACGTCCAGGGTCACCTGGCCGCGCTCACCGACGAAGCACGCCGTGCCCCACGAGCGCACCGC
>Ga0066388_100001517_pt1 | contig 13164 bp, 8 predicted proteins | sample PanSoiMetaGPlot6_FD_64539 | JGI IMG/M metagenome (GOLD analysis project Ga0066388, IMG submission 64539) | Tropical forest soil microbial communities from Panama analyzed to predict greenhouse gas emissions - Panama Soil - Plot 6 (Hybrid Assembly) | ecosystem: Environmental > Terrestrial > Soil... | reverse complement strand
GCCAATTTCGCCAGCATGCCGGAGCGACTGGAAACGGCGCTGCGCGGTTCGCTCGGCGGATTTGGCGAACGCATCGTTGCGGCCATCCGTAAAGCCGATCGACTGCCCACTCCGGTAGAGACGAACGCCAGCCGCACGGTGATCAAAGTCACGACCGCGTCGCGCGTCGGCGACCGTGAGGTTCTGCGCGTGCGGCCCTACACGCGTGTTGTTTCCAACCTGTCGCTCAGCGTAACGGATCTGTCCGCCAATATTCCTCAGTTCAACCCGCAGAAAATGCTGGGCGATGTTGGCGCGCCCGCCGCCGCTGACGCAACCGCCGCCGAGCCCGACGCCGAAGTCTCGTTCGTTACGCGTGATCTGGTTGCCCTGCTGCCGCGCGTTCGCATCGCCGCTGCGGTGTCACCCGAGGATGCCGCCGCAGTGGTGCGCTCGGTCACGAACTTCGCCGGCGCCGATGCGGCGCGCTACACGGTCGCCGGATTGCCGGGCAACGGCCGATTGGCCTATGCGGCAGCCGGCGAAGGCAAGGGGCTGGATCTCTACGCCGGGTTTGAGATGCGCATCGTGCCGGAGAACGTCACGATGCTGGCCAAGACCGCCGCTCAAGCGAGCGCGCTCGCCAATGAAAAGCTGATCACAGTCAAGAAGGGTGACACCGCTACCTCGATTTTGCGCGACATCGGCGCCACACCGGCCGACATCAAGGCGATCGCCGCCGTACTGGGACCGCGCGCCAAGGACGGCGGCCTCAAGGAAGGACAGAAGCTGCGGGTGCTGATCTCGCCGGCAGGCGGGCGGCCTCAACCGGTGCGCGTGATCGTGGTGGGCGACGCCGGGATCGAGGCGGTCGTCGCGCTGTCCGATCTCGGCAAATACGTACCGGTTGACGTGCAAAGCGCTGAAGCCCCGACCGCCGCGGCGGATGACTCCGATGAAGAGGATGATGGGAGCGGGGTGCGTCTTTACCAGAGCATCTACGAAAGCGCTCTGCGGAGCCAGATTCCGCGACCGGTGATCGCGGATTTGATCCGCGTCTACTCCTACGATGTCGATTTCCAGCGCAAGACCCAGCCGGGCGATTCGTTTGAAGTGCTCTACGTCGGCGAAGACGAAAATCCGGACAGCAAGGCCGACGTGCTCTACGCATCGCTGACGATCGGCGGCGAAGTGAGGAAATTCTACCGCTATCAGACCGGCGACGACGGCCTGGTCGACTACTATGACGAGTCCGGCAAAAGCGCCCGCAAGTTCCTGGTGCGCAAGCCGGTCGCAAACGCCATCATGCGGTCCGGCTTCGGCGCGCGCAATCATCCAATTCTCGGCTACACCAAGATGCACACCGGCGTTGACTGGGCGGCTGCCCAAGGCACGCCAATCTTTGCGTCCGGCACCGGCGTCGTCGAGAAAGTTGGGTGGGAAGGCGGCTACGGCAAGTACATTCGCATCAAACACAACAACGGGTACGAAACCGCGTACGGCCACATGACCGCATTCGCCCGGGGTATGCAGCCTGGCACCCGGGTGCGCCAGGGACAGGTCATCGGCTTCGTCGGCTCAACCGGACTTTCGACCGGGGCCCACGTACACTACGAAATCCTCGTCAACGGGCGCTTTGTCGACCCGATGCGCATCAAGCTGCCGCGCGGTCGTGCGCTCGAAGGCGCGGTGCTCGCGAACTTCGATAAGGAACGCGAGCGGATCGACAGCGTCATGGCGCAGCGACCCGGTACATCCGCTCCGCGCATTGCATCAAGCGGACGCTAGCGACCGCAGACTTCCCTAGGCCGCCTGCGCCACCGCCTTGCCGTTGAATGAAAGCCCTTGCTTGCCGGCAGAGACGCGCACAGTCTCGCCATCCTTGATGTCGCCGGCGAGTATCATTTCGGCGAGCGGATCCTGCAGATACTTCTGGATCACGCGCTTGAGAGGGCGCGCCCCGTAGGCAGGGTCGTAGCCTTTTTCTGCGAGCCAATCGCGCGCAGGCGGATCAAGCACGAGCTTGATCTTCCGATCGTCTAGCAGCTTCTGCAGCCGCCCGATCTGAATCTCGACGATGCGGCCCATCTGCGCGCGCTTGAGTCTGTGGAACAGGATGATCTCGTCGATGCGATTGAGAAACTCCGGACGAAAGGCCGCGCGTACAACCGCCATCACCTGGTCGCGAACCGCGTCGGAGTCCTGACCTTCGGGCTGGTTGACCAGGAACTCAGCGCCGAGGTTCGAGGTCATGACGATCAGCGTGTTGCGGAAATCAACTGTGCGTCCCTGGCCATCGGTGAGCCGACCGTCGTCGAGCACTTGCAGCAGGACGTTGAACACATCTGGGTGCGCCTTCTCGATCTCGTCGAACAACACGACCTGGTAGGGCCGCCGTCGCACAGCTTCGGTGAGAGCGCCGCCTTCCTCGTAGCCGACGTATCCTGGCGGCGCGCCAATCAGCCGCGCCACCGAGTGCTTTTCCATGTATTCCGACATGTCGATGCGGATAAGCGCGGTTTCATCGTCGAACAGGAATTCGGCGAGCGCCTTGGTGAGCTCGGTCTTGCCGACGCCGGTCGGTCCCAGGAACATGAATGACCCGATCGGTCGATTAGGATCCTGCAGTCCGGCACGGGCGCGCCGCACCGCCGTCGAAACCGCTTTCACGGCTTCTTCCTGGCCCACGACGCGTTTGCTGAGGCTGTCCTCCATGTGCAGGAGTTTGTCGCGTTCGCCTTCCAGCATCTTGTCGACGGGAACACCGGTCCACCGCGACACGACCTGCGCGACGTGATCGGCGGTGACGGCCTCCTCGACCATGGCGCCCTTGCCCTCGGCCTCCTCGACCTCCTTGAGCTTGCCCTCAAGTTCCGGAATGCGGCCATAGGCGAGCTCACCGGCCTTCTGGTACTCGCCGCGACGCTGGGCGTTGGCGAGCTCCACGCGCAACTGATCGAGCTCGGTCTTGAGCTTCTGCGCCTCCGACAGCTTCTCCTTTTCCGCCCTCCAGCGATTATTCAGTTCGGCTGCCCGCTGCTCGAGCTGCGCCAATTCCTTGTCGAGCCTTTTGAGACGATCCTTCGAGGCGGCGTCCGTCTCTTTCTTGAGGGCCTCCTGCTCGATCTTGAGCCGAACGATCTCGCGATCGAGCGCATCGAGCTCCTCCGGTTTGGAGTCAATCTGCATCTTGAGCCGAGCCGCGGCTTCGTCGATCAGGTCGATAGCCTTGTCGGGCAGGAAGCGGTCGGCGATGTAGCGATGCGACAAGGTCGCGGCCGCCACCAGCGCGGAATCGGTGATGCGCACGCCGTGATGCGCTTCGTATCTTTCCTTCAGGCCCCGCAGAATGGAAATCGTATCTTCGACGCTCGGCTCGTTGACGTAGACCGGCTGGAAGCGCCGTGCCAAAGCGGCGTCCTTTTCAACATGCTTCTTGTATTCGTCGAGCGTGGTCGCACCGATGCAATGCAATTCGCCGCGCGCCAGCGCCGGCTTAAGTAGATTCGACGCATCCATCGCACCGTCGGCCTTGCCGGCGCCGACCAGCGTGTGCATTTCGTCGATGAACAGTATGATGCCGCCGTCGGATGACGTCACCTCCTGAAGGACGGCCTTTAGCCGCTCTTCGAACTCTCCGCGATATTTTGCGCCGGCGATCAGCGCACCCATGTCGAGCGCCAGCAGCTTCTTGTCTTGCAGGCTTTCCGGCACGTCCCCGTTGACGATGCGCTGGGCCAACCCTTCCACGATTGCGGTCTTGCCGACACCGGGCTCGCCGATCAGGACCGGGTTGTTCTTGGTGCGGCGAGAGAGGACCTGGATGGTGCGGCGAATTTCTTCGTCGCGGCCAATGACCGGATCGATCTTGCCCTCGCGGGCGGCCTGTGTGAGGTCGCGCGCATACTTCTTGAGCGCGTCGTAAGCGTTCTCGGCCGAGGCGCTGTCGGCGGTGCGGCCCTTGCGCAGCGCCTCGATGGCGGCGTTGAGGTTCTGGGCGGTGACCCCTGCGTTGGCGAGGATCTTGCCGGCTTCGGTATCTTTTTCTACCGCGAGCGCCAGCAACAGTCGCTCGACGGTGACGAAACTGTCGCCTGCCTTGTCCGCCATCTTCTCGGCAGCCGTGAAAACACGGCTCAAGCCGGCATCGAGGTAGAGTTGACCCGCGCCTCCGCCGTGAACTTTCGGACGCTTGCGCAGCGCGTCTTCAACCGCCTTGAGTGCAGCCCGCGAATTGCCGCCGGACCGGTCGATCAGACCGGCCGCGAGCCCTTCCGGATCGTCGAGCAGGACCTTGAGAAGATGTTCGGTGGTGAATTGCTGGTGACCCTCATTCAACGCCAGGGTCTGGGCAGATTGGATAAAACCGCGCGCGCGGTCGGTATACTTTTCGATATTCATTACAAGCTCCTCGGCCTGCCCCGTCCGCCCAATCGGCACGGCCGGCGCATCGTCATGGGAAATTGTCGCCTTGGCCTTGACGCCCATCAAGGCCCGGCCTCGGTTTGAGTCCGGCCGGCAGGCCACATGTGGGAGATCGATCTCGCAGGCGAAAGGGGTCCGGGCACGAAATCGCGCCATCTTGCACCGACTTGCGTCCGTCCGGCTGATCGCCCAAGACAGAGCGTGGGACACGGGCAATGACCGCAGCCGCGCAGGTTCAAGGCATCTATCGCTATCCGGTCAAAGGACTATCGGCAGAGCACCTGCCGTCAGTCGTGCTTGCCAAAGGCCAGACGCTGCCCGCGGACCGCGCCTATGCGATCGAAAACGGACCCTCGGGTTTTGACGCCTCGGCGCCCGCCTATTTTCCCAAGCAGCGTTTTCTCATGCTGATGAAGAACGAGCGCCTGGCCGCCCTATCCACGCAGTTCGATGAATTGACCCACACGCTGACGGTTCGCACCGCTGGCCGCGACACCGCGAGGGGCGATCTGCGGACCGCCGCCGGTCGAGCAGCGATCGAGGCGTTCTTTTCCGAGTTTTGCGTCGCCGATCTGCGCGGGCCACCGAAAGTCCTGCATGCGCCCGGCCACAGCTTCTCCGACGTCGCACGCAAGGTCGTGTCGATCATCAATCTGGCGTCGGTCGCAGAGCTCGCGCGAGTCCTCGGCGCGCCGGTCGACCCGCTCCGGTTCCGCGGCAACGTCTATGTCGAGGGGTGGGCGCCGTGGCGAGAGTTCGAACTGCTCGACCAGGACCTTGCGATCGGACCAACGGCACGGCTGAGGGTGGTGAAGCGCATCGTACGCTGTGCGGCGACGAACGTTGATCCGCGTACGGGCGTCCGCGATCTGGCAATTCCCGAAACCCTGCTGCGCCGCTTCGGCCATGGCGACTGCGGCGTCTATGCGGAGGTCATCACCGGCGGAACGATTGCGGCCGGCGACCGCATCGCCCCACAGGCGAATGGATCCGATTAAGGCAGTGCTATCGCGCGAGCCGCGGTGAGTACTGGCCGCCGGCCGGGCGCTTGCCGGCTTTTTGCGGCTGCTCAACCGGCGTGAACATCTGCTTGCTGTAACCGGTGTAGCGGACGAGTCCGTCTTTGGTCGAAACGAGATCGCCCGGCTCGAGCGTCGGATCGTCTTCGATTCTCATCGTTGCCATGCCGAAGGAGTCGCGCCCGTTGCAGGTACAGGCCGGGACGATCTTTTCGCGATACGCAAAGGCGTTCGGCAACCGCACATAAGGGGTCCCATCTACCGCGGCCGCAGAAGCGATTTCGGTGCCGAAAAGGACCTTGGTCTTGGCCGCCGGGCACAGGTTTTGGCAAACCTGGGTGGACTGCTCGACGATGCTGCGCTGCAGCGGGAAATACCGGCCATCACACAGACGGACACAATAGGCGACGTATTGGCCGCTCGAGACCGATGGGTTGATGTTGATCGTCGCGTTGGGCGGCCCGAAGAACGGGAACGGCAGCCCCGATTGCGGCGCGGGGGCCGAAGCCCGCTGTGGCTGGCCGCCACCAATGCCGCCAAACAGGAAATCCAGAATGCCTGCGGACGCAGGCGCGACAGCCGCCAGAACGCCCAGCGCCGCCGCCAGCGCCGCTACGACGCCCCAGCTGCGATCACCGCGGATGTTTGACCAAAGGTACGGCACCGGTCGTCGCCCCATGGACTCCTTTGGTAACCCGGCCGCCCGGCGCCCGACTAGTGAATGGCTGCAACACTCGGCCGGAAAATGCGTTGGACCCGCTCCCCGACCGGTATCCGCGACCGCCGGAGCAGCAGCTGATCCCGACCAACCAAGCGGTCGCAGGGCCATCCGGTGGTTACGGCATCGCCGACGGCCGGCCCGCGCGCTGCCGACGAGGGCCAATGGCCGTGCGGGCTTTCACGCTCTTTAGTCCTGTCTATACTCCGGGCCGCCAATCATCATGGGGAGGCATTCGTGAGCACGCGCTTCATCAATCCACCGACGATATCCAAACCGCCTGGCTATACCCACGTCGTCGAGGCGACGACGCCGGGCCGCATCGTCTACATCGCGGGACAACTCGGCCTTGACGCAGCCGGCAATGTGGCAGGCGCGCCCGGCGACTTCCGAGCTCAGGCCAGGCAGACGTTCGAGAACCTCAAACACGCGCTGGAGGCGGTCGGGGCGACCTTCGCCGACGTCGTCAAACTCAACAACTATCTCACCGACCTCGGTCACCTGCCGATCTTTCGTGAGGTGCGCGACAGCTATCTCAACACCCAACATCCACCGGCGAGCACGACCATCCAAATCTCCAAGCTAGCACGCGAGGGCGCGCTGCTGGAGACCGAAGCGGTCGCTATCCTGTCCGCCAAGGTCGCTCGCGCGACCCGCACGCGCCGCGCCGCGCGCCCGGCGCGATCCCCGGCCCGCGCGTCGCGCGGCAAGGTCGCGCCCCGTAAGCGCAAGTGAGTGCGTTTGCGCATCCTGCATGCGGTGTTGAGCGAAGGCTTCTACGGCAGCGAGCGCTACTGCGGTGAACTTGCCCACGAGCAGGCGCGCCGCGGGCATGAGGTCGCGGTTGTAACGCTCGGCCATGCCTCCGACTGCACGCGGGCGTTGCGCAGCTTGACCAAGCGGGCATCGCCCACGCGGGGTCGGATGCGGCTGACCACAATCCCGCGCACACTGCCCGCGGTTTTGCATCGCCCATTCGCGCAGATCCTGATGCACCGCTTTCGGCCGCACATCGTGCACACGCATCTCGATCCGGCGGCGCGCCGGATCGGAGGCGTCGCCCGGCGCCATGGGATTCCGCATGTCGCAACGCTGCACCTCAACTTCAGTACCCCCGAATATGGCGCCTGCGATGGACTGATCTGCATCGCCGATTGGCAACGCGAAACCCTGCCGACGGATTTCGCCGGCTCAGTCGCGGTTATTCGAAACTGGCTGCCTGCCGCGGTGACGGATGCGCTCAGCACAGTGACCGCCGACACCGTCGCGGATTTCCGCCGGCAGTGGCGCGCGGATGACCAGGGCTTTGTGTTCGGCAGCGTAGGACGTCTGGTCCCCGAAAAAGGCATGGACGCGCTCGTCCGCGGGTTCCGGCAGGCATTCCCGAATGGCCTCGAGCGCGTCCGCCTGGTCATCGTCGGCGACGGGCCGCAGCGGGGCGCACTGCGCGAGCTGGCGGCAGCCGATACCCGGATCGTCCTCGCCGGCGCGCAAGCGAATGTCGCGCCGTTCTACCGGGCGTTCGACACCTACGTGAGCGCAGCGCGCTTCGAGCCTTTCGGAATTGCGATTCTTGAAGCCATGGCGGCGGGCTGTCCGCTCGTCCTCACGCGCAGCCAAGGGCCGCGCGAGTTCGTCTCTGACCAGCGCACGCGATGGATCGACGACGTGTCGGATGCGGCGCTCGCCCGCGCGCTGGTCGAGGCCATGGCGGCAGGGCGCCAGCACTTCTCGTATGAACTCAGCCGGTTCTCGCCGGAGCGCGCGGTCGCCGAGATCGAAGAGCTTTATGCGCGAGTCATGGCCAACAAGCTTCGCGCGACGCCTAGAGGCGCCGATCGCTAAACGTGCCTGGAGCTACCTATGGTGGATTTATCGCAATTAACGCCCGGGCTCACCGGAGCCGCCGATCTCCTGGTGGGACCCGAGCACACAGCACCGAGCATCGGCAGTGGACTGGTCGCGGTCCTGGGCACGCCGGTCATGATCAACGTGATCGAGGCCGCGGCGCTCGCCGCCGTCGAACGCCTGCTGCCGTCCGGCCATCAGAGTCTCGGCATCCATCTCGATGTTCGCCACTTCGCTGCGACCCCGGTCGGAATGCGCGTGCGCGCGACCGCCGAGTTGATTGCGATTGACGGCCGCACATTGTCGTTCCGGGTGGAGGCGCGCGACGATCTGGAACCGATCGGCGACGGCATGCATCAGCGCGTGGTCGTCAACGTTGCGCGCTTCGATCAACGCGTGCAGCGTAAGCTCATGGCTCCGCGCTAGAATTTACGGCGCACTGCGGCTGCGGCTTTGCAGCGATTGCATTGACCTCGCTCCGGGATTGGGCCTAATTCACCGGCCTAGTGCCGCCGATTTGAAGCTCTGCACCACTTGCTGCGATCTCGAAAAGCGGTACTAGAATCATGCTAGTGCCCGTTCGCTTCCGAAGTTCGTGTCAGAGCAGGCCGCCATGTATCACGAACTTCGGGAAACCGGGCACTAGGGCCGATCGTGTTGCGCATGGTGATGATGGGGACTTGGCTTGGAAGCGTCAGCCGCGATCGAAGTTGCCAAGCACGCCTTGGTGTCCGGAGCGCTCGTTCTCGCCATCGGCACACTCACGGCCCTGTTGGCGCAAAAGATCAAAATTCCTGACGTCGCGTTGTTCCTGATCGTCGGCATGCTGATCGGGCCGGGCGCGCTGGGGCTGATCAACATCAGGGCTGATTCGGCGCTTAACGAGACCATTCTCCTGTTCGGCGCGAGCTACATTCTGTTCGATGGCGGTGCGTCGCTGCGGCTCAGCGTCTTGCGACAGGTTTGGATCACGATTGTCGTGATCGCCACGGTCGGTGTCGCGATTACAGCGGCGATCACGGGAATCGCTGCTCATGTCGTTCTCGGCGTTCCGCTGACCGTGGCGCTGCTCCTTGGCGCCACCTTGTCCGCAACAGATCCGGCAACGCTGGTCCCCATATTCCGGCAAATCCGCATTCGCGACCGCGTGGCGCAGACCGTGATCAGCGAATCGGCGTTCAACGACGCAATGGGTGCGATCCTCACCTTCGGCGTGCTGGCCGTGGTGATGGGTGCGGGGGAATTCTCGCTAACAACCTCGTTGTTCGGCTTCCTCAAACAGTCAATCATCGGCATTTTTGCCGGTATCGTGCTCGGATATTCGGCTGCCTTCATCATCGCGCACGAACGATGGTCGTTCCTCGTGGAATATGCGCCGGTCGTAACACTTGTGGCGGTGCTGGGCGCCTATTTTGCTGCCGACGGTCTACAGGCCAGCGGATTTATGGCGGTGTTCGTCGCCGGCATCGTCATCGGCAACAAGGACGCGTTCGGCTTCAAGATGGAAGAGGGTGAGCAAAGGAAGCTCGAAGAATTCGTTTCCACCACCGCGTTCATCATGCGGCTGTTCATTTTTATCCTGCTCGGAACCCAGGTCGACTTCGGGCTGATGGGTCAGAACCTGGTGGGCGGCATCATCGTTACGCTCGTTTTCATGCTGATTGCCCGCCCGGCGACAGTTTTTCTGTGCGCATTGCCGGATCGACGCGCAGGGTGGAGTTTCAGCGAGATGTTGTTCATGTGCTGGACGCGGGAAACCGGCGTCATCCCGGCGGCGATCGCCGGCCTGCTCGTCGGCATGAAGGCACCGGGCGCCCAGTTGATTGCATCAGTAACCTTCATCGCCATTCTCATGACGATCCTGATCCAGGCGCCGACAACGCAATGGCTGGGCGGCAAGCTCGGGCTTTTGGAAAAGAAGTAGTAGCAACGCTTGCGAGAGATTGGGCCCTTCGGGTTGGCGAGCCGCGCGCGAAGCCCGATGAATGAACTGCGCCCCGCCCTAATGCGCCTCGTCCCAGTTGTGCGCGGCGCGCGCGTCGACGTGCAATGGCACCGATAGCGAAACCGCCGGCAGCGGCGCGTCCTCCATCACATTCTTGACCACCGGCAACGTCTTCTCGACCTCGCTCTCCGGCACCTCGAAGATCAATTCGTCATGCACCTGCAGCAACATCTGAGCATTTAACTTATGTTTTTGGAGCGCGGCGTCCATCCGGATCATGGCACGCCGAATGATATCGGCGGCGGTGCCCTGCAGGCGCGCGTTGATCGCGGCGCGCTCGTTGAAGGCGCGGATTGATGGATTGCTGTTGACGATGTCGGGATAGTGGCACTTGCGACCGAATAGGGTGAGCACGTAGCCGTTCTGCTTGCAGAACGCCTTGGTCTCGTCCATGTAGGCGCGGATGCCGGGGAAACGCTCGAAATATTTCCGGATGTAGGCACCAGCCTCCTCGCGTGCGATGCCAAGCTGATTGGCGAGGCCGAATGCCGAGATGCCATAGATGATTCCAAAGTTGATGGCCTTGGCGCGCCGGCGCACGTCCGACGGCATGTCCTTGACCGGAACGCCAAACATCTCGGATGCCGTCATGGCGTGAATGTCGAGCCCGTCGCGGAACGCCTGCCGGAGCGCCGGAATATCGGCGATCTCGGCAAGTAGCCTCAGCTCGATTTGCGAATAGTCGGCCGAGACGAGCTTGGTGCCGGGATCGGCGATGAAAGCTCGCCTTATCTTGCGGCCTTCCTCGGTGCGGATCGGAATGTTTTGCAGATTGGGCTCGGATGACGAGAGCCGCCCCGTGGTGGTGGACGCGAGTGCGTAGGAGGTATGCACCCGGTGGGTCGTTGGATTGACGAAACCCGGCAACGCATCAGTGTAGGTCGATTTGAGCTTGGTGATCTGACGCCAGTCGAGAATACGCTGGGGCAGTTCGTGACCGGCTTCAGCGAGGTCGTCAAGCACTGACGCCGACGTTGACCACGCGCCGGTCTTGGTTTTCTTGCCCCCCTCCAGACCAAGCTTGCCAAACAGAAAATCCGAGACCTGCTTGGTGCTGCCGGCGTTGAGCGGACCACCGGCTAGTTCCTTGATCTCGGCTTCGAGCGCGCCCGCGCGCTGGGCAAACTCGCCGGACATGCGCGAGAGAACTTTCGGGTCGATGGCGATCCCGCGCCGTTCCATGCGGCCGAGAACGGCCAGCAGCGGCCGCTCTAGGGTTTCGTAGACCGACGTCATCCCGTCCGCGACCAGGCGCGGCTTGAGCACGTGCCATAGCCGCAGCGTGACATCGGCGTCCTCGGCGGCATATTCGGCAGCCTTGGCAATATCCACTGCCTCGAAACTGATGCGCGATTTGCCGAGCTTGGTGACCTCGTTGTAATCGATCGTCGTGTGATCGAAGTAGCGATGGGAGAGCGGATCGAGCCCATGATCCGAGCGCCCGGCGTCGAGCACGTAGGACATCAGCATCGTGTCGTCGTAGGGCGCGAGCTCCACCCCGCGAAGCCCGAAGATCTGCCAATCGAACTTGAGGTTCTGTCCGATCTTGAGAACGCCGCGATCCTCAAGGAGCGGCTTGAGCGCCGCAATCGCTTCAGACTCGGGAATCTGGTCGGGCGCCAGGTCGCCCGCGAACAAGCTTCCCTTCTCGCCGCCGACCCGATGGGCGAGCGGCACGTAGCAGGCTTCGTTCGGTGCGACCGCGAGCGAGACCCCGCAGAGCGTGGCCTGCATCGGGTCGAGCGTCGTGGTCTCCGTATCGATGGCAACCGCGCCGAGCTCGGCCGCGCGGGTTACCCATTCCTTGAGCCGCGCGACATCGCGCACAATCTCGTAGCGCCCACGATTGACCTTGTCCGCGCGCGCCGCCTGCGTGCTCGCTTCGACCAGCGCTTGCGGGGTTTGCGAGAAATCGCCCGGCCTGGGTGCTGCCGTCCCGGTTGCGGCCGATGGACCCCGATTCATCCGCCCGCCCCGCAGCGGCAAGCTGGTGGCAGCGCGCGGTTCGGCGTCGGCGGCTTGCGGCGCCGGTTCCGGTTGCTCCGCCGGCTTGGGCGCCGTCTCAGCGTCGCGTCGCAGTGGGATCGCACCGGCCTTGACTGTCGCATCCGATTCGATTTCCGAAGCATCGATGCCACACGCTTCGGCCACGCGGCGGACCAGTGTTGTGAATTCCATCGCTTTGAGGAACGAGACCAACCGCTTGTAGTCCGGCTCGTGCACCGCGAGATCGGCCAGCGGCACCTCGAGCTTGACGCGGTCATCGAGCGTGACCAGTTGCTTCGATAGCCGCGCGTTGTCGGCATTGTCGATCAGAGCCTGACGGCGCTTGTCCTGCTTGATCTCGGCGGCGCGCACCAGCAGCGTGTCAAGGTCGCCATACTCGCTGATCAGCTGGGCCGCGGTCTTGGGCCCGATGCCGGGCACCCCCGGAACGTTGTCCGTGGAATCGCCGATCAAGGCCTGCACCTCGATCACCTTGTGGGGCGGAACGCCAAACTTTTCAATCACCTCGGGAATCCCGATGCGGCGATCCTTCATAGTGTCGTACATCACGACGCCGTCGCCGACGAGCTGCATCAGATCCTTGTCGGAGGCCACGATGGTGACCGTCGCGCCAGTCGCGCGGGCCTCGCGAACGTAAGTCGCGATCAGATCGTCGGCCTCGAAGCCGGCCATCTCGATGCACGGCAGATCGAACGCCCGCACTGCATCGCGGATCAGCGGAAACTGCGGCCGCAGGTCGTCCGGCGGGTCCGGTCGGTGCGCCTTGTAGTCGGGGTAAAGCTCGGTTCGAAAGGTTCGCTCGGATTTGTCGAACACCACCGCAAGATGGGTCGGCCGCTCGTCCGGCTTCATCTCTGCGAGAATCCGCCAAAGCATGATGCAGAACATGCGAACCGCGCCGGTCGGAACCCCGTCAGACCGGCGGTTGTACTTCGCGTCCTGATTCATCGATTGCCAATAGGCGCGAAAAATGTAGGACGACCCGTCGACCAAAAAGACGTGGTCGCCCTTGTTCGGCTTGGCTGGCTTGGCGGCTTTGGGCATGGCCCTCATTTAGGCACGACCGGACCTAAAGTCACGCCGCTGGGCGCCGCAATCCCCATCCCGTCTCGCCTTCCCAAGGCGCCTCTGCTAAGAGCCGGGCGCGGGATGTTCACGCGGTC
>Ga0066388_100001516_pt1 | contig 13164 bp, 14 predicted proteins | sample PanSoiMetaGPlot6_FD_64539 | JGI IMG/M metagenome (GOLD analysis project Ga0066388, IMG submission 64539) | Tropical forest soil microbial communities from Panama analyzed to predict greenhouse gas emissions - Panama Soil - Plot 6 (Hybrid Assembly) | ecosystem: Environmental > Terrestrial >... | reverse complement strand
CGGGAGCCCAGGTGGCGGAATTGGTAGACGCACTAGTTTCAGGTACTAGCGCCGCGAGGCGTGGAGGTTCGAGTCCTCTCCTGGGCACCAAACGTTGAAACAGCCACCCACATAGCGCGTACGGTTCTCGGGGACCAACCCGTTAATGCACATAGATTTCCGTCCCGCGCTCTCCGCAGTAAGACGACAGAAATTGGAAACATCAGACGCCGACACCGGCAGCCTTCTGTGGCGGCGGACCTCCATCATCCACGCCCACGACGCGAGCTCCTTCGTCTGGACCGCGGTGGCGCCAGCCGTCTTCGTCGTGCTGTGGTCCAGTGGCTTCATTGGCGGCAAGCTCGGGCTGCGTTACGCGGAGCCGCTGACCTTTCTCGGAGTCCGCTTCGCGATCGCTACCATTGTCATGCTGGTCGCCGCTCTGGTGGCGCGCGCCGAGTGGCCGAAGGGCGTCATGATCGCCCATGTTGCTGTGGTCGGGCTCCTGATGCACGGCCTCCAACTGGGCGGCGTGTTTTCGGCGATCCAGATCGGCTTGCCGGCGGCGTTCGCCGCAATGATCATCGGTCTACAGCCGATCCTGATCGCCGCAGTGGTCGGACCGATCTTGGGCGAGCGCGTCAGCTCGCTTCAATGGATCGGCTTCATCCTGGGTTTTGGCGGTGCCGCTCTGGTCCTGGGTGAGCGCTACGGATTATCGGCCGGACCTGTCGGACTCACCGCACCAGCACTTGCTGTGTGCGGCTTGATCGGCGGTACCGCGGGGACGCTTTATCAGAAGCGCTTTTGTGCCCATGCTAATCTGTGGACCGCTACCGTGATCCAGTACGCCGCGGCGACGGTGCCAGTAATGCTTCTGGCTGCCCGCCTTGAGACCATGGCTATCACGTGGTCGCTTCCCTTCATCGCTGCACTGGCCTGGCTTGTCCTGGCGCTGTCCGTCGGTGCGATCTGCTTGCTCTATCTGCTCATCCGGCGCGGCGCCGTCTCGAAACTCGCAAGCTACTTCTTCCTCGTCCCTCCGACGACGGCGCTGATTGCCTGGGCGATGTTCGGCGAACATCTGGGACCCCAGGCTTTGGTTGGAATGGCGATCGCGACAATCGGTGTGGCCGTGGTGCAGAAAGGATGAGTCCCGAAACCAATCGGCTGTCGATCTGCTTGGCACGACGCTCTAATACCTTGGCAGACTTCATCGTCGCCAAGAATAACTGCCAAGAATAACTGCCAAGAATAACTGCCAAGAAAACCGTTTCCGATTTCTAACTCTGAATGTCCGCCCGCAACCGCTGCATCAAAAAGCAAGGCCGCCACGACGGCGGCCCTGCAGCGGGCCGCAAATACGCGGCCCGTTTTTTACACGTTACCACTCTTGCCAGCGATCACCTCTCCAGTTTGCGACAGCACCCGGTCCCTGCCTCGGCAAAATCCATGGCGAGAAAAACGTTCCAGTGGCCGCGCAAAAAATCAACCGTTCCGAGCGATCGCCCAAATAAGGCCTTGGAATCCGATGAATCGCGCGCGATAACGGCCGCATGACCATTCGACTGCATCGCGGCGATCTGCCCGACATCTCGCGCTACAAGGGCGCGGTCGCAATCGATACCGAGACCATGGGCCTCGATGTCACCCGCGACCGGCTCTGCGTCGTGCAGTTATCGCCGGGCGACGGTTCGGCCGATGTGGTGCAAATTCCGCCGCACAGCAGTGACGCGCCAAATTTGAAACGGCTTCTCGCCGACAAAACGCTGCTCAAGATTTTTCACTTCGCGCGCTTCGATCTCGGCGTTCTCTGGAAGACCTTTGGCATCATGGCTGAACCGGTTTATTGCACCAAGATCGCATCGCGGCTGGCGCGAACCTATACCGACAAGCACGGGCTGAAAGATCTGGTGCGTGAAGTCTTGGGACAGGACTTGTCAAAGCAGCAGCAATCCTCCGATTGGGGCGCGCTTGAATTAAGCGAAGCGCAGGTGGCCTACGCGGCCGCAGATGTAATTCACCTCCACGCGCTCAAAGAGCGGCTTGACGCGATGCTGGCCCGCGAAGGCCGCGAGCAATTGGCCGCGGCCTGCTTTCGCTTTCTGCCCGACCGGGTCCGGCTCGACCTCGCCGGCTTCGCGGGCGAAGATATTTTCGCCCATTCGTGAGTCGCGGCTGCACTAACCCACTGAATTAGTAGCCTTTGCCGGGCCATATTCGCAGGCATATTTTGGCGAGACAAACCACCCCAAACCATGATCTAAGTCCGACACGAGGGGCGGCGTGAGGGATCAGGGCTTGGCCATTCTCTACCCCGGGCACGCGGCGAAGGCATTTTCGGTGAATTCCCGCGGCGATCTTGAGCGCGGCTATCGTGCGGCGCTGCGGCACAGCCGGCACGTGCGCTGGCTACGGATTTGTGTGCCAGCAGGCATTGCGGCGCTACTTCTGACCGTCATCGGCATCAATTACCTGCCCCCGATCGGCGGTTTTCGGCTCCCGGGCGAGCTCGGCAAGCTTGTCATCCACGGCACCAAGATCACGATGCAGCAACCACGGCTGTCCGGCTACACGGTCGATTCCCGCGCTTATGAATTTTCCGCGGATGCCGCTGGACAGGACATCACCAAGCCCAATCTTGTTGAATTGCATCAGCTCCACGCCAAGATGGAGTTGGAGGACAAAAGCACCGTTGAGATGTCTGCCGTGTCGGGCGTCTATGATGCCAAGACGGAAATGCTGACGTTGAGCGAAAATATCGAACTGGTTTCCTCGACCGGCTATGAGGGACGCTTGGCCGAGGCGGTAATCGACGTGCGCAAAGGCAATGTGGTCTCGGACAAGCCGGTCGCGGTGAAAATGCTCGACGGCTTCCTCAACGCCAAGCGACTCGACATCATCGACCGGGGCAGCGTGGTCCGTTTCAGCGGCGTCGCCATGACGCTGCTGCCGGGCAAGCGAGCATCGGCTGAGAATTCCCGCGCGGGCGAGCAGTAATGCAGCGGTTCGCAATTATTCTACTCGCGGCATTGATCCCCGCGGCGCTTACCGCCTCGGCGCCAACGGTTTTTGGGCAAACGCTGCCGCCGCAAGGGACCGCCACTTCAAGCCCGGCCAAGCCTGGGCAAGTCGACAAGGACGCCCCGGTGCAGATCGAGGCCGCCACACTCGAGGTTCACGATAAGACCAAAACCGCGACGTTTTCCGGCAATGTTCAAGTCGTGCAAGGCGACACGACAATGCGTTGCCGCAGCCTCGTGGTTTTTTATGGCCAAGAGGTCGGTCTCGGCGACGCCACCAGCGAGGTAACCACGGGGACAGTCAGCAAACCGCCGCTTGGCGGAGCCAAAGGCGCCCAGAATGTTCGCCGCATTGAAGCGCGCGGTGGCGTGACCGTTCTTACCAAGGACCAAAGCGCCACTGGCGACCTTGGCATCTACGATCTCAAGACCAAGACCATCACGCTGAGCGGCAATGTCGTGGTCAGCCAGGGGCAAAATATCATTCACGGCGAGCGGGTCGTCGTCGACACCGAGACCGGCAATGCGCGGGTCGAATCGGGCGGCAGCGGCGCCGGAACGGGTGCCGCGGGATCAGGCCGCGTCCGCGCCTTGATCCAACCGGGCAAGGGCCAAGGCGGCCCATCCAATTTCATGACCATCGGACCGGGCCGGCCGAATTGAGTTGCCGCGCCAACACCGCAGCCGCGCGAAATCGGCTAAGCTTTGCAAATCAACGGGCAGTGGTTCGCAATAGCGCGAGCGCATTTGCGAGACCGGCTCACGAGGATAATGAGTTTTGAGCCTCGACCTTTTTTCATATTTCCGCCGCCGCAGCGCCGGCGCGCACTCACTTCCCCTCGCCGACCACGAGGCAATTGATCTCGCCTCGATCGGCGGCGCCATGAGCACGATCTATGTCGACATCGCGTGCGTTGTGCCCGCGCACAAGGTGCGCGCCAAAAGCCCGCCGGCACCGGCACCGCCGCCAAGTCCGGTGTCGCCGCCAAGTCCAGTGTCACCCTCAAGTCCAGCATCGCGCCCAAGTCCGGCATCGCACCCAAGTCCTGCATCGCACCCAAGTCCTGCATCGCACCCAAATCCAGCATCGCCGCCGAGCCAGGCTCCGGCGATGCCGTCGCGACCGCAGCGCCAGCCCGCACCGCCCAGCAGTCCCAGCGTCCCGCGCCAAACGGCGCGGCCGCGCCGCCGCTCGAGCGGCAACGGGGCCGCACCCGCCGAACGCAAGGCACTGCTGTCGGTTCACGGCGTGGTGAAGAGCTTCGTCGGCCGCAAGGTGGTCAGAGGCGTGAGCCTGTACGTGCGCAAAGGCGAAGCGGTCGGGCTACTTGGGCCAAACGGCGCCGGCAAGACCACGGTCTTCTACATGATCACAGGTCTGATCAAAGCCGATGAGGGCCGCATCGAATTGGACGGTTGCGACGTGACGCAGCTGCCGATGTATCAACGCGCACGGCTCGGTATCGGTTATCTGCCGCAGGAGGCTTCGATCTTCCGCGGCCTGACGGTCGAGCAAAATATCCGCGCGGTGCTGGAAGTGGTCGAGCCGGATGCCCAGCGCCGGGATCGCGATCTCGAGGCGTTGCTCGAAGAATTCAACATTGCCCGGTTGCGCACGACGCCGGCGATCGCACTTTCCGGCGGCGAGCGCCGCAGGGTGGAAATTGCCCGATCCCTGGCGACGCGGCCGAATTACATGCTGCTTGATGAACCGTTCGCCGGTATCGACCCAATCGCCGTCGGCGATATCCAGACGCTGGTGCGGCATCTGACCAATCGCGGCATCGGTGTGCTGATCACCGATCATAACGTGCGCGAGACACTCGGCCTGACCGATCGAGCTTACATCATCTATTCCGGCGAAGTGCTGATGGAGGGGCGGGCCGACGATATCGTCAACAACCCTGACGTGCGACGGCTCTATCTGGGCGAGGAATTCCGCCTTTGATGCTTGTGCGATGTCCGCGGCAAAACCGCTGGCGACCCTGCTGCCGATGATGTAAGCACACAGAAGCAAGAATCGGACCAAGTCGCACAGGCCGGATATGGCGCTGACCCAAAGACTGCAAATCCGGCAGAGCCAAGCGCTGGTGATGACGCCGCAGCTGATGCAAGCCATCAAGCTGCTGGCGCTCACGAATCTCGATCTGGCTGCCTATGTCGAAGCCGAACTTGAGCGCAATCCGCTGCTTGAGCGCGGCGCGGACAATGAACCCGCGGAACCCGCGCCCGGCGTTTCTAGCGGCGAAGCGACGTCCCGCAGCTCAGACGACGACAGTGACCGACGTGCCGGCGAGCACAGTGGCGATGGCGCTGCCGGCGGCGAACCGCCGGACGATCGGCTCGATGAAGCGTCGCTCGACGACGGCGCGCCGGTGCGCCCGCGTCTCGGGGATATGCCGGCCGGCTATTCCGAATGGGGCGCAGCCGCAAGCGGCCCCCGTAACGACGTTGAATATAATCTGGAAGCATTCGTATCGGCCGAGCCGACATTGGCGGAATGGCTGAGGGAGCAGGTCACTCTTGCCATCACCGATCCCGCCCAGCGCATGGTCGGCTATTATCTCGTCGATCTGGTCGACGAATCCGGCTATCTCGCCGGCGATCTCGCGGCGGCGGCGGAAAAGCTCGGCACTGGCATCGCCGAAATCGAGGCGGTTCTCGCCATTTTGCAAAGCTTCGATCCACCCGGCATCTGCGCCCGCGACCTCGCCGAATGTCTTGCGATTCAACTCAAGGAGCGTAATCGCTATGACCCGGCCATGGCTGCCTTGATCGGCAGGCTCGATCTTGTGGCCCGCCGCGATCTTGCCGCGCTGAAGAAAATTTGCGGCGTCGGCGACGAAGATCTCGCTGAAATGATCGCTGAGATCCGCCAGCTCAATCCGAAGCCCGGGCTTGCCTTCGGTTCGGCGGTAATCCAGCCAATCGTGCCCGACGTGTTCGTGCGTGCTACGCCCGACGGCGCTTGGTTGGTCGAGCTCAATTCCGACACGCTGCCGAAGGTCCTGGTCAATCAGACTTATTACGCGACGGTTTCGGCCACGGCGCGGCGCGATGCCGAGAAGTCCTATCTGGCCGAATGCCTGCAGAACGCCACTTGGCTCGTTCGCGCGCTCGATCAGCGCGCGCGGACCATATTGAAGGTTGCCAACGAGATCGTCCGCCAGCAGGACGCGTTTTTTGCCCGCGGCGTCGAGCATCTGCGTCCTCTCAACCTCAAAACTGTTGCCGAAGCGATCGGCATGCACGAATCTACGGTGTCGCGCGTCACTGCCAACAAATACATGGCGACCAGCCGCGGCATTTTTGAACTGAAATACTTCTTCACGTCGGCGATTGCTGGCGCGCATGGCGGCGAAACACATTCTGCCGAGGCGGTGCGTCACCGCATACGGCAATTGATCGACGCGGAGGGCGCATCCGAATTTTTGTCGGACGACACCATCGTGGAAAAATTGCGCGAGGCCGGCATTGATATCGCGCGGCGAACAGTGGCCAAATACCGCGAGGCCATGCGGATTCCTTCCTCGGTTCAGCGGCGGCGAGAGAAGCAAACCGCAATCGTGAACTGACGTTACAGCCGCGACAGGTCCATCTTTAGGGAAGTAAAGAGGCTGCCATGCCATTTCGCGTGTCAGGAAAGAACCTCGATTTGGGCGAGGCGCTGCGAGAACGTATTAGCGCGCGGATAACACAAGCTCTAAACAAGTATTTCGATGGTGGCTATTCGGGGCATGTCACGCTGGCCAAAGACGGCTTCGGCTTTCGCACCGAATGCGCCATCCACCTCGATTCCAAAATCACGCTGCACACCGAAGGCATGGCTCCTGATGCTTATGCCAGCGCCGATCAGGCCGCATTGCGGATCGAAAAACGGCTCCGCCGCTATCACCGGCGCCTTAAGGAGCATCGACCCGAGCGGAGCGATACTGGACCCTCCGTCAGCGCCGCCAGCTATGTGATCGAGGCGCCGCGGAGCGACGACGACGCCGACATCGACAGCTTCACTCCGGTCATTATCGCCGAATCGACGACGACTCTCAAAAAGCTCTCGGTCAGTGAGGCGGTGACCGAGCTCGATATGACCGGAGCGCCGGTGCTGGTGTTTCGTCACGCCGCACATGGCGGAATAAACGTCGTTTACCGGCGGCCGGACGGCCATTTCGGCTGGATCGATCCCACAGCCCATTCGCCCCATTGACGCGCTCGCACCCGGTCCCTATGGTCCGCCGCCTTTAAGCACCATCCCGGAACTTCGATAGCGCTCGCCGGGAGGATCACGCCTAGAAATCGGCGCTGCAAAAGTTTGTCCTCAGGTTCCATAAATGCCGCTCACCGACCTGATCGCGCCAAACGCGATTATCCCGGCGCTCAAAGTCAACAACAAGAAACAGGTGCTGCAGGAACTTGCGGCGCGTGCGGCCGCGCTCACCGGGCAGAACGAGCGGGCAGTCTTCGATCTGTTGATGCAGCGGGAAAAGCTCGGCACCACTGCGATCGGCAACGGCATTGCCATTCCGCACGGAAAAATGCCGACGCTAAGTCGGCTGTTTGGCTTATTCGCGCGTCTCGAGCGCCCAGTCGATTTCGACGCTCTCGACAATCAGCCGGTCGACCTGGTTTTTCTGTTATTGGCCCCGGAGGCGGCGGGTGCTGATCATCTACAAGCCTTAGCGCGCATTGCCCGACTGATGCGGGATCGGACTATTGTGCACAAATTGCGCGCCACCCACGACGCCGAATCGCTCTACGCGGTCTTGGCCATGCCGTCGGCTTCCGCGGCATAGGGATCGGAAGTCGGTAGCCAGACATCCGGGATCAGAAGACGAAATTGAAAACGGGGCCGCGATAGTTTCGCAGGCCCCGTTCTGATCATTGATTACTGGTCAGTGCACGCTCACGGTTTCGAGCTCCTGGCTCCAGGCATTGGCGATCGCAGCTTCGCGACTGTCGGTGAGCATGATCGGCGTACCGTCAGCGGCATGCAACGCGAACAGCTTTTGACCTGGCGCCATCTGCGGCACGTCGGCTTGCGGAAATAGCGCGCGGACGTCTTCGGACCGGATGGTCTTGACGTAAGCGATACGGCCGTCGCCGAGCTGCGCCAGCGCCTCTGGGGACATTTCGAATTTCGTTTCAGTACTGTTCGTATTGTTATTCATGTCGCTCGACTCCTTTCTGTTTTTGGTCGAGCCGTCTCTTGTTAATCACAGTCTTTGATTGAGATCGATTTTATGACGCGCTCGGGCTCCGGGCGCACCAGATCAATCGATAGCAATCCGTTTTTAAGATCCGCCCCCGACACTTCCATTCCATCTGCGAGCACAAAGGTGCGCTGGAACTGGCGCGCGGCGATGCCGCGATGGATGTATTGCCGGCTTTTGTCGTCGTGCTGGCGGCCCCGAATAATCAATTGGTTCTCCTCCACGGTGACTTCAAGCTGATCGCGCGCGAATCCGGCGATCGCAAGGGTAATGCGCAAGCGCTCGGGAGTGTTCCCCTCACGCGGAACTCGTTCGATATTGTAGGGTGGATAACCGTCTGCGGCCTTGCCGACACGATCAAGCACGCGCTCAATCTCGTCAAAGCCAAGCAAGAACGGACTCGAAAGCGACGACACCCTGGACATAAATTCCAAAGCCCTTCTGGGTAAGCGACTTTGCGGGCCCTTACGGCGCCCTTGCCGGGCGGAACGCTTCCGCTTCGACACCACTAAATATGGTGGGCTCAGGCGGCAGGTTCAAGGAACTCGGCAGCGTTAAGACGCGTTCACGGCAGCTTGAGCGGGCCGGGCAGAGCGCGTTCGGCTTCGGCGGCCAGCTGCGCCTCGTGCCGATGAATGAAAATGCCGCCGATGATGAACGCCAAAACCGTGAGCAAGGCCAGAACAATGACGATAGGCCCCTGCAGGCGCTTAAACCCAAGACCCAGCGCATAGGCGGCATAACCGTAACTCAAGGCCCATAGTGTCGACCCGATGATATTGGCGATGAGGAAATCACGCCACGGCATGACATTGCAGCCAGCGAACAGGCCCGCGACAGTGCGCAGCACCGGCACGAATTGCGCGATGAAAACAATCTTGCCGCCATGCCGCATGAACAGATATTGGCCAAGTTTGATCCTGCTCTGCGTCATCCGCACGTAATTGCCGTAACGAAGCAACAGCCAATAGCCGTATTCGCGGCCGATGACGTAGCCGATCATTCGTCCGACAATGGCGGTGGCCCCAGCAGTCACAATGACCGAGACGATGTTCAAATCGTGCTTGGTGCCGGCATAGACCGCCGCGGCGAGCAGCGCCGTTTCGCCGGGCAACGGAAACCCAATGCATTCCAGGCCAACGACGGCGCCCACGGCAAGGAGGCCATAGGTGTGGATCAGGTGCTGAAGAAGGTCCATTGCGGGGCCCGGCTGCCGACGCTCAATTAAACACGTTCAGCGCAGTTAAACATAGCGGTGCAAATATAATGCGTCGACTTTGCCAGCGGTGAACCGGCGCCGCTTGCTCGACGCACTTTTTAGACTTTTGCAATGTCGAATGTCGACGCATGAAATAGTTCTTCGATCTCTACTTTGCGATCCACCAGGCCTTGTTCGTGGAGATATCGCGTCAATGCCTCGATCTCGAGGCGGTTTTCCGACGCCCCGTATTTCCAGAAATCTTCGCCCATGATCGCGCTGGTCTCGCTGGTCTCCGCTTCGAGCCAAGGCAGCGTCACCGCGAGCGCGTTCACGTCGCGCAGATCGACCATGGCCAGCGCCTTGGCTTCGCAGAACGCCTTATAGAGGCTGGTGGGCAGCCACGGATATTTTTCGGCCAACGATTTGCGGATGCCGACAAGATGCATGATTGGGAACAGGCCGGTCTTTTGGTAATAGGCTCGCTCTGCGGCTCGGGTATCGGCAAACAGCCGCGTGATGTGCGGCTCGCCTTTGCGAAACGACGACGGGGCCCGGGCGGTAAAGAGCGCGTCGAGCGCCCCATCCCTGAGCATCTCCACCAGCGTCTGATGCTTGCCGATCGGTTGCAGATCCAGCCCCGCGATCGGTTTGAGGGGGGTACGTTCTTCTCGCCCAGGCTGCTCCTGACCGCCGCTGCGCCAATAAATTTCCGACGGCAGCACGCCGTATTCATGCTGAATCATGCCGCGCATCCATACCACGGCGGTGATCTGATATTCCGGCACGCCGACCCGCTTGCCCCGTAAATCTTGCGGTTTTTTTATGCCGGCGCCCTCGCGAACGTAAATTCCGGAATGCCGGAAAATCCGTGAGACGAAAGCCGGGATTCCGATATAGGCGGCGGTGCCCGCAGCGACTGTGCGGATATAACTGGAAAAGGAGAGCTCAGAAACGTCGAACTCCGCAAATCTGAAAACGCGATGGAAAATCTCCTCGGGATAGAGGGGCAAATAAGTAACCGTGCAGCCTTCGACCTTAACTGTTCCGTCCCTGATCGCCCGGGTGCGGTCGTAATTGCCGCAGGCGATTGTAACCGGCACTTCTACCATCCCCCCCTCCAATTCCCTTCGGCACGTATTCGCCAAAGCACTCCTTGGCAGTTGTGCTCGCCATTGCGTTGCCTAACCGCGCCGGGCAACTGACCGCGTTAAAGCGTACCGGCTCGGCCAACGCATGGGAAGCGCGGGGCAGGGGAAGCACCGGGTCGCCTAGTCAGTGTGATGATCGCCTTGTTGCCGCTTTGTGCGCGCGATATTTTTCCTGCCAAGGAGACTGGCCATGATGTCGACTGTGATTGGCGGCGCCATGCTGCCGCACGCGCCGCAGTTTTTCACCATGCCGGAGACAGAAGACAAGGCGGTGGTCGCGCATGTGCGCGAGGTCGCCGCCGATATCGGCCGGAGGCTGCGCGCACTCAACCCCGATCTTTGGATAATTTTTTCCAATGATCACGCCGAGCAATTTTTTCATACCACGGCGCCGCCGTTCACGATCCATGTCGGCGGCGAGGCGAGTGGCGAATTCGCGGGACGAAAATTCCACTGGAAGATTCCGAGCGAGATTGGCTTTGAATTGGTGCGGCAGCTTTACCGGCAGAACTTCGATCCCGCATTCACCTCGACCGCGAAGATCGATTATGCGATCGGGATTCCGCTCACTCATCTCGGTCACACCGGGCCGGTGCTGCCAATCTACGTCAACGCCTATTTGCCGCCGCAGCCCACCATGGAACGCTGTTTCGCCTTCGGCCAGGCTGTGGCCCGCACCGTGACTGCGCTCGCCTTGAAGACTGTCATTTTGTCGAGCGGCGGCATGTCGCATTTTCCCGGCACCGATCGGTACGCCAATCCCGAACTCGGCTGGGATCGGCGCGTGTTGGACAAACTTGCCGCCGGAAATCTTAAAGCGCTGATCGGATTTGACGAAGCTGAACTCGATGATACCGGCAATATCGAGCTGCGCTGCTGGGCCTGCGCCGCCGGCGCCTTGGGCGAGCGCAAGCCCGACCTGGTCTCGATGGACCCGAGCTGGCATCACAACTACGCCTCGCTCGCATGGATCGACGCGCAGCCGGGCGAACACAGCGCGCATTATCCCTCGATCCGGCCCGAGCTGGTCGAGCTGACCGCGGCGCTGCACGGTCTGGCGCACGACGCCGACAAGCGCGCCCAATACGTCGCCGACGCGCCCGCCTATGCCGATCAATACAAACTGCCGCCCGAGCAGCGCGAGGCGCTGATCAAGCTCGACATGCCGGCAATCGTGAAGATGGGCACCCACCCGCTGGTGCCGTTCCTCGCGCAGATGCAGATCCAGCGCCTGCGCCCGCAGCGGTGACGGCTTCCCACGACGATCTCCCAACCAACCAACCAGGAAGGACTGTTTGATGCCCAAGCCGGCCGCCGCCGCCACTCGCCCCTCGAAGGACTTGCTCGACGACCTCGTGCTCGCAAACAAGATCCTGTTCCACTACAACATCCTCGACGCCTTCGGGCATGTCAGCGTGCGCGACGACCGCGACCCCGGCAACCGCTATCTCATGTCGCGGCACCTGCCGCCCGGGATGGTCACTGCCTCGGACATCGTGACCTTCGACATGGACAGCAATCCGCTCACCCATGCGGACAAGCCGCAAATGAGCGAGCGGTTCATCCACGGCGAAATCTACAAGGCGCGGCCGGACGTGATCTCGGTCGTGCACTGCCACGCCCGCCCGCTCCTTCCGTTCGGCGCGGTCAAGAGCGTGAAGCTGCGCCCCATGTTCCACATGTGCGGCTTTCTCGGCTGCGGCGTCCCGATCTTCGAGATCCGCGAGGCGGGCGGCATGACCGACATGCTGATCAGGACGGCGCCGCTCGGCAAGGCGCTCGCCCAATCGCTTGGCGACAAGACGGTCGTGCTGATGCGCGGCCATGGCGCCACCATGGTCGGCCAGTCGATTCAGGAAGCGGTGTTCCGCGCGATGTTCGCGACCGAGAACGCGACCCTGCAAATGCAGGCGCATCAGCTCGCGGCGGGCGGCGAGATCGAGTTCCTGTCCGAGGAAGAATCCGAGAAGTCGAGCCGGGGCCGCAACGTGCCGCGCTCCTGGACGCTCTGGAAGCACCAGATGACGGCCGAAGCCGTCCCGTCGGCTCGTTCCGTCCGCGCCGCACCCGCGCGGCCCAAAACTGCCGCGTCCGGCCGGCATCGTCCCGGACGCGTGCGCGCGCCGCGGCGTTGACGGGCGCGAATTGCGGCGCGTCTTCTCCGCGAGGCCGATGCCGAGGCCTCCGCCGGCGAATTCATTGAGGGAACAATACGGACTAATCGGCTCCGCGCTTCAATCCAGGCTCACGCCGCTCGCCTTGATCGTGCCTGCCCATTTCTCGATCTCGCTAGCGAGAAATCTCCTGAGATATTCCGGCGACCGCCGATCGGACGCAACCACGGTAACCCCGACCTCCTTCAGCCGCTCCTGCACAGCGGACGCGTCCAGGGTTGCGACGGCGGCGGCGTGGAGCCTCTGCACGATCGGCGCGGGCGTGCCCTTGGGCAAGAAAAAGCCGCTCCAAAAATACGAGTCGAAATCGGTCAAGCCCTGTTCGTGAGCGCTTGCAAGGTTGGGCAAGAGCGGCGAGCGATTACGTGTCAGGATCGCCACCGCCCGCATGGTGTTGCTTGCGATCTGCGGCATCGCCGCCGCTGCCAGCGC
>Ga0066388_100001515_pt1 | contig 13165 bp, 12 predicted proteins | sample PanSoiMetaGPlot6_FD_64539 | JGI IMG/M metagenome (GOLD analysis project Ga0066388, IMG submission 64539) | Tropical forest soil microbial communities from Panama analyzed to predict greenhouse gas emissions - Panama Soil - Plot 6 (Hybrid Assembly) | ecosystem: Environmental > Terrestrial >... | reverse complement strand
GATCGTGAACGCCACCTGAATCGCCGGGCGCCCCCAATGGAACTTCGCGTTGATCGGATCGACGAAGTACGTCCAGCCGTACTGCAGGTTGGCGATCATCACCATGCAGATGACGCCGGCTACCAGTTGGACAACTCGATTGACGGGTGCTATCGGCGTCGCGTCAGATGTCGCCATATGGATAAACCCTCGCCTGGTGGCCGCTGCTTGAATTTGGCAGTAAGAATTTGGAATTCGCGATCACGGTCCGGCTGACGCCGGACACTACCGACGCTGACAGCGTCCGTGAGTACGCGTTCCAAATTCCAAATTCCTAATTGCGGCGCGCCCTCCGCTTCTCATCCAGCATCCGCGCGCAGGCGTAAACCGCCCGCGTGGCCGGCATCGCGACGCCGAGCCGTTCGCCCAGCTCCACCGTCGCGCCGACGATCGGTTCGAGCTCCAGTGGCCGCCCGGCTTCGAGATCCTGCAACATCGAGGTCTTGTGCGCACCAACTTTTTCAGCGCCGGCCATGCGCTGATCAATCGAAATCGGCAGCTCGATCCCGAGCTTCGCCGCGACCGCCTCCGTTTCCACCATGATTTCGCGGATCACCGTCGATGTCTCCGAATGTCGCACCAGCTCCTCGAGCGTGCCGCCGGTGAGCGCGCTGATCGGGTTGAAGGCCACGTTCCCCAGCAGCTTCACCCAGATCTCGTGACGGAACCTCGTCGTCACCGGCGCGCGCAGGCCGGCGGCTATCAAGGCTTCGGCCAGCGCCTTGATCCGGTCGGTCCGCGCCCCGCTCGGCTCGCCCAGGCTCAGCCGATTGCCTTCGGTGTGATGGATGACGCCGGGCGCCGCGATGTCGGTCGAGAAGTAGGCGAGCGACCCGATCACGCGCTCGGGCTCGATCGCCCGAGCGATCACGCCGCCTGGATCGACGCGCTCGAGCGTGAGCCCGTTCAGCTCGCCCGGATGGTTCTGGAAATACCACCACGGAATCCCGTTCTGCGTGCTGACGACAACGGTGTCCGCCCCGAAGCGCGGCCGCAGTTGCGGCGCGAGCGTCGTAAGGCCGTGCGCCTTGACGCCGAGGACGATGACGTCGGCCCCGGCGAGATCGTCGAGAGCGCCGGTGGCCTTCGGCCTGACCTCGAAGTCGCCGTCGGCGCTCACGACGCGCAAGCCGCGCTGCTGCATCGCCTCGAGATGCGGTCCGCGCGCGAACAGGACCACGTCGGCGCCGGCTTTCGCGAGCTTCGCGCCGATGTAGCCGCCGATCGCGCCCGCGCCGGCAATCGCGATTCTCACGACACCTTCGACGTGTAGGCTTTGGCGACGGCGCCGCGCTGAATCTTGCCGGTGGCGGTTCGTGGAATCGTTCTCGTCACGTGAATGTGCTTCGGCCGCTTGTAGTCGGCGAATCGTTCCTTGCAGTACGCGAGCAGTTCGTTCTCGTCGGCGTTGGCGCCTTCGCGCAGCACGACCGCCGCTTCGACTTCCTCGCCCCAGGTGCCGTGCGGCACGCCGAAACAGACCGCTTCCGCGACCGCCGGGTGTGCCAGCAGGACCTCGTCGATCTCGCGCGGCGAAATCTTCTCGCCGCCGCGGTTGATCAGCTCTTTGATCCGGGCCACCAGATGCAGATAGCCGTCGGCGTCGAGGTAGCCGCGATCGCCGGTCCTGAACCAGCCGTCGACGAACGACGCCGCGTTCGCGGCCGGGTTGTTCTCGTAGCCGGTGATCACGTTGGGCCCTTTGATCACGACCTCGCCGTGCTGACCCTGCCGCACGAGCCTGCCGCCGCCGTCCATGATGCCAATCTGCACGTCGGTGCCACGCCCAACCGAGCCTGGCTTGCGATCGGCGGGCGGCAGCGGGTTCGATGCCATCTGGTGCGCCGCCTCCGTCATGCCGTATGCCTCGAGTACCGGCGCGCCGAATGCGGTCTCGAGCGCGTGCATCACGCGAGGCGGCAGCGCGGCGCTGCACGATCGGATGAAACGCAGCTTCTCCGCGCCCGCCGGACGACGCGATCCTGGATCGGCGGACCGGGCGAGGAGCAGCTGATGCAGCGTCGGCACGGCCGAGTACCAAGTCACGCCGTGGTCGCGCGCGATGCGCCAGAACGCCAGCGGATTGAACTTCGCCGGCACCACGACGGTTCCACCGCTGGTGAGCGTGGCGAGCGTCGACGCCACCAGGCCGTGGACGTGAAACAGCGGCATCACGCAGAGCGCGACGTCGTTCGGACCGAGCTGGTAGTGCCGCGCGATATTGCCGGCCGAGACCGAGAGGTTGGCGTGCGTCAGCGGCACTCGCTTCGGACGGCCGGTGCTGCCGCTCGTGTGCAGCACCAGCGCGACATCGTCGATCGCGGGCGGTATCAGCGAACCGTGGTTGGGGTTGCCTGGAAGACCGACGCGGCCGTTCGCGTCCGCCTCGATCGAGACAATCGGCACGCGGTCTCCCGCGGCGCGCCGCGCATCGTCGACGCCTTCGGGCGGAAGGATCAGCAGGCGCGCATCGGTGTCGCCGAGGTAAAAGCGGAACTCGTCTTCCTTGTAACCGGGATTGAGCGGCGCCGCGGTCCCCACGGCGGATGCCGCCAGAAACGCGACGATCACCGGCAGGCCGTTCGGCAGGCCGATGCCGACGCGATCGCCGCAGCGGATGCCGGCGGCGGCGAGTTGGCGGGCAAGCGCGTGGACCTGCGCACGCAGCTCACCGTAGGTCACATTCAACTGCTGTTCCGGAATGATGACGGCGACTTTGTCGGCGGGCGCGTGTTCCAGCAAATCGAGCAGTATCGACGGCGCGGAGGTCGGACTCATGATCTTCGGTTCACCCAGGGGGTTCGAAACGCACGTATGAGAACCATCTATCGTATCGCGCCGTCGTGCACCGGCAAAAATGCCCGCGGCTGCGTCGGTCGAGCTCAGCGCCCGGGATCGAGATCACGGATGACGACACGCAGCACCTGGCCGGCGAGCCGCGCGTCGCGTCCGATCGCGACGGCGTCGTGTCGGAGCACGCCGGACTGGTCGAGGAGATCGCGATAACGCCGCGCCGGCGCGGGGAGTCGCCGGCAGCCGCCGCCGATGAGGCCGGCGCGCTCCGCGGCGGCGATGCGTGCGTCGAACGGCAGATCGGCGACGCGGGTTGCGGCACCCGATGGTTCGTCGCGGCGCTCCGCGTGCTCGAGCGCGTCGGTGATGATGGCGTCGAGCACACCGCACGAGAGCACCAGCGCGAGCGCGAAGTCGCCGCGATCGAATGCCTCGCGGCTGTCGGCGTAGGTGTGCTCGAGGATCGGCTGCAGCTCGCGGCGGTGCACGAACGTAAAGCGCTGCGGCGGCGCCGAGGCGGCAGCCGGTACCTCGCCGCTGTCCATCTGCGTCAGCGACGAGCGCGCCTGAAGGAGGACGTCGACCAGCCGCCGCGCGATCTCTTCAACCGGTGCGTGCGCGACCGCGGCGCCGTCGATCGAGCGCACGAGCAGCGCGTCGCTGAAGGCGCGCGACAGCCAGTGCGCCTTGCTGCCGCCGGACAGGTGGTGGATCGCGTCGGCGCATTGCTGCTGCCACGCCCGCATGTCGCCCGGCCGGTCGTCGAGCGACACGCCGGACGGCGGCTGCTGCAGCTCGCGGCCACGGCGGATCAGCGTCTCGAGGTGCAGCAGCGCGACGTCACGCTGTGGGCGCAGGCTGTCGGGCATGCGCGGTCAGGACGATCTGGACGCGGCGCCGCGTCGACGGCCCGACTGGTGCAGCAGCTCGGCGATCTGATCGATGTGCGCGCGCATTGCGGCCGAGGCGGCGTCAGGATCGCGGCGGCGAAGCGCGGCGACGACCGCTTCGTGCCCCTGAATCGAGCGCTCGGGCCGGCCCTTCTGGCGCAGCGTCGCGCGGCGCGACTCGATCAGCAGATCGTTCAAGGTCTCCATCAGCCGCATCACCACGCGGTTGCGGGTGGCGCGGGCGAGCGCAGCGTGAAAGGCGGTGTCTTCGACCAGTGTCGCGGCGCCGGCCTTCAGCTTGCGCCGCTGCGTCTCGAGGATGCGCTGGAGATCGGCGAGGTCTTCTTCGGTGATTCGAGTGGCGGCGACGCGCGCGACCGCCGGTTCGAACATCCGGCGCACGTCGAGCAGCTCCTCGCTGAGGTCGCGGCGATAGGTGAGGATGGACGCGAGCGGCGCGACCAGGCGATCGACATCGAGCTCGCGCGGGAACGTCCCCTGGCCGTGCCGCGTTTCCAGCAGACCGATGGTCTCGAGCATTCGAAAGGCGTCGCGAATCGATCCGCGGCTCACGCCGAACCGCGACGCGAGCAGGCGTTCGGCCGGCAGCGGCTGACCCGGGGGCAGCGTGCCGTCGAGAATCAGGACGCGGATCCGGTCGGCAATCTCTTCGGCCACTCGCGCCTTGCGGATGGGCTGAATGAGCGCGGCCTCGCGGCGCGAGACGGCCGCAGCCCGGCCGGCTGACCGGTTGACACCGGACCGAGCCGATGTCAGACTGCGGCCCCTCACTGGTCCGACCACCGGGCCAGTTTAGCATCATCGCCGGGTCCGGGTTCGGCTTGCGGCGAAGGCGTCTTTCATGCACGCGCTCGAGTTCAGCACCGCCGGGTCCCCGCGCGCGGTCGCGCGCGCGATCGAGGAGTTCGCGCGCGCGCAGGCCCACGTCGCGGCGATCGTCGTTCCGTGGGAGAGCGATGCGAGCGCGCTCAGCATGGCGGTCACCGCCGTGATGGGCGACGGCTGGGCAATCGAGCACATCAACCTCGGCACGATCCGGCTCACCACTCAGGGCGCCGACGCCACCCGCGTCGCCGTCGCCGCCGATCGGCGCGCCGATCGCGATACCCCGCAGCTCGAGGCGATGTTCGAGCGCTTCACCCGCCAGCTGCAGCAGCATTTCGGCGGCGCGTCATGAGCGAGCCGGCGACGTCCACGACTCCCACCGTCATGCTGCGCGTGGCCGAGGCGCGAGTCGAAGACATCGCGCACGGCATTGCGCGGCTGGCGCCGGCCGACCTCGCGCGGATCGGCGCGCGCATCGGCGACATCCTGAAACTGACCGGGCGGACGATCGCGGTCGTGCGCGCCGACGTGTCGGACGAGGCGCACGTCGGGACGATTCAGATCGACGGCACCATTCGGAGCAATTGCGGCGCCGGCCTCGATGAGCCGGTCAGCGTCGGACCGGTCGAATCCGCCCAGGCGGTGGCGGTCCGCCTCGCGCCGCTGCTCGCCGGCGGCGCCGCGCCGATCATCGCGCCCGATCGCGTGCTCGAGGATCTGGTCGGCGTGCCGACGCTCACCGGCAGCGCGCTGCGCGTGCCCACGTTCGCGAAGGCGGTCAACTTCCAGGTCGTGCGCACGATTCCGTCTGGACCGGTGGTCATCGGCCCGCGCACCGATATCCGAGTCGTCGAAGGCGAGCAGACGCCGGTCACCGCGCCGGCGGTGTCGTACGAGGACATCGGCGGCCTCGAGCGCGAGGTCGCGCGCGTGCGCGAACTGGTGGAGCTGCCGCTCAAGCACGCGCGGCTGTTCGAGCGCCTCGGCATCCTCGCTCCCAAAGGGGTGCTGCTGTACGGGCCGCCGGGGACCGGAAAAACGCTGCTGGCGCGCGCGGTCGCGGCCGAAAGCCGCGTCCACTTCATCCACCTGAACGGCCCCGAGATCATGCGCAAGTTCTACGGCGAGAGCGAAGCGCGGCTCCGCGAGCTGTTCGAGGAGGCGGCGCGGCGCGCGCCGGCGATTCTCTTCATCGACGAGATCGACGCGGTCGCACCCAAGCGCGCCGACGTCGCCGGCGAAGTCGAGAAGCGCGTCGTCGCGCAGCTGCTCAGCCTGATGGACGGGTTCGTGTCGCGCGGGCAAGTGATCGTGATGGGCGCGACGAATCTGCCGGAAGTGCTCGATCCGGCGCTGCGTCGTCCCGGGCGTTTCGATCGCGAGATCGAGATCGGTGTGCCCAATACCCAGGCACGGCTGCAGATCCTGCGCATCCACACCCGCGCGATGCCGCTCGGACCGGACGTCAATCTGACCGAGATCGCCGAGCACTCGCACGGCTTCGTCGGCGCCGACCTCGAAGCGCTGTGTCAGGAAGTCGGGATGGTCGCGCTGCGAAGGTACCTCTCGGGAGTCCGGCTGAAGCCGGACACTACGAGCGACCGCGAATCCGGCCACACGTCAGTCGTGGCGTCCGGCTTCAGCCGGACCGTGATCGACGACGACGTCGAAGCGCTGCAGGTGACGCGCGATGATTTTCTGGTCGGCCTGACCGAAGTGGAGCCGAGCGCGACGCGCGAGTTCTTCATCGAGAAGAGCACGACGACCTTCGCGTCGATCGGCGGCCTCGACGAGCTGAAGCGCGTGCTCGACGCCGTCGTCGAACGCTCGCAGGCCGCCGACGATCTCTACGAGCGGATGGGGCTGACGCCGCCGCGCGGGATTCTGTTCGTCGGGCCGTCGGGGACCGGCAAGACCGCGTTGGCGCGTGCGCTGTCGGGCGAAAAACAGATGCCGTTGATTGCGATTGACGGCCCGCAGCTGTACTCGAAATGGTTCGGTGAGTCGGAGAAAGCGCTGCGCGATGTGTTCAAGAAGGCGCGCCGCGCCGCGCCGTGTCTCCTGTTCTTCGACAACGTGGACGCGTTGGCGCCGCGCAACCCGTCCGACCCATCGGGCGCCGGCGTGCATCAGCGCATGCTCAGCCAGCTGCTGCGCGAGATCGACAACCTGCGCGACGTGACCGGGGTCGTGCTGCTCGCCGCCACCGATCGTCCCGAGCGGGTCGATCCGGCGCTGCTGCGCAGCGGCCGGTTCGATTACCTGCTGGCGTTCGCGAAGCCGGACGCTCGCGAGCGGGCGGCGATCCTTCGCGTCTGCTGCCGGCAGATTCCACTCGCCGCCGACGTCGATCTCGACGCGCTCGCGCGCGCCGCCGATCAGCTGACCGGCGCGGACCTCGAGGCGATGTGCAAGAAAGCCGCGCTCATCGCCATCGCGGATGTTCAGCGCGGCGTCCGCAGCGGTTCGTTCGCGGTGCGGCGCAGCGACTTCGAAGCGGTGCTCGTGCATGACGGTCCGGCTAAAGCCGGACACTACGGCCAACCGCATGGTCCGGCCGAAGCCGGCAGCGACAGTGTCCGGCTGTAGCCGGGAACAGGAGTGTCCGGCCGACAAGCCGGGCAGCAGTAGTGTCCGGCTGTAGCCGGACTCCGAGGGGACGTCATGGCCTATACCGAACTGACCGTCTGGACCCGCGGCATCATCATGGACAAGGAAGGCCGCGACATCGTCAACTCCGTGTCTGCGTCGGCGCGGCTCGAGGGCAAGTTCGCGCAGTCGATGGAGAACTACGTCGACAATCCCGATCGCACCAACGCGCCCACCCGGAAGTACTGCCGCATCAGCGACAGCGAGATCGAGAACGCGCTCACCTATGAGAACGAGCAGCCCAACATCGTCGTCCTCGTCGAGCAGACGATGGTGAAGGGGTGGGATTACATGCGCGGGATGCCGGCCGGCGGAACGCTGATCATCAACACCCACTACACGCCCGAGTACATGCTGCGGTTCGTGCCGATGCCCGAGCGGCTGGCGCAGCTGGTGTGCGTGGACGCGGCGAAGCTCGCGGATCACAAGTGGCTGTACTACCGGCTGGGTGAGCTCGGCCTCGATCGGCTGTCCACCGAGGGCGCCGCCGAGCGCAGCAAGGCGATTGCGCCCGACATCGCGGCGCCGCTGATCGCCGCGGTCGTGAAGGCGACCGGGATCGTGAAGGTAGAAACGATCGAACCGATGATTGCCAATAAAGGCGCGTTCCGCGCGGCGTTCGACGAACTGCACATTCTTCCCATCGGCCAGGCGGTCGCGTGACCGATGCGGAATGCGATCTGCGAACAGGACTGACGACTGAGGACTGACGACTGAGGAACTGACATATGTCGACCAAAGGTACGCACATCCCTGACTGGCTTCAGGTGCCGTTTGCCGGCATCACGCCAGCGCCGACGCAGCAGAAGGGACAGGATCTGTTTCCCACGGGCAACTGGCGCGCAATCCGGCCGGTGTACCGCGACAAGATGCCGCCGTGCAACAACGCCTGTGGCACCAACGAGAAGATTCAGGGCTATCTCGATCTGGTGAAGCGCGGCAAGTATCTCGATGCCTATGCGCTGATCAAGGAGGACATGCCGTTTCCGTCGGTGACCGGCCGGGTCTGCTATCACCCCTGCGAGCAGGCCTGCAATCGGGGCCAGCATGACGAGGCGATCTCGATTCGCGCGGTCGAGCGGTTCCTCGGCGATCTCGGCCAGGCGCTGGCCCGCGACGTCGTCGCCGCCGGCCCGTCGAACGGCATGAAGGTCGCGGTCGTCGGATCCGGACCCGCCGGACACAGCGCGGCCTATCAGCTGGCGCGGCTCGGCTACGACGTCACGATTCTCGAGAAGTCGCCGAAGGCCGGCGGTCTGAATCGCGGCGGCATTCCCGACTGGGTCCTGCCCCAGGCCGTTCTCGATCGTGAGATCGAGCGCCTCGTCGAGCTCGGAGTCACGATCAAGACCAACACCGAAGTCGGCAAGGACGTGAGCTGGGACGACCTCCAGAAGAACTACGACGCGGTCGTGCTTGCGGTCGGCCTGATCGACCCGAACAGCGCGCGCGCCGAGGGCGAGGACAAGGAGGGCGTGCTCTTCGGCCTGCCGTTCCTGCGCGACATCGGGATGGGAACATCGGCGGTGAAGCTGGGACCGCGCGTCGCGGTCATCGGCGGCGGGAACACGGCGATCGACTGCGCGCGCGAAGCGCTGCGCCAGGGCGCCGAAGAAGTGACGATGATCACCGTCGAGGCGAACACCACCGAGATGCCGGCCGTCCCCGAGGATCTGCACGACATGCTCGAGGAGGGCGTCGAGCTGCTGCACGGCTCCGCGATGACCGCCGTGCTCGGCAACGGACGGGTCGAGGCGCTGCAGCTGCATCCGGCCAAATTCACCGGCGCCATCAACGCGTCGCCGATCGCGATCGATCGCGACGCGCGGGCGACCAGCTTCGCGGTGGACCACGTGATCATCGCAGTCGGGCAGCATGCGTCGCTCAAGTGGCTACCCGACGAGTTCAAGACCGAGCGCGGCACGATCAAGGTCGATCGCTTCGGCCGTCTCGGTTCCACCAACGTGTTCGCGGCCGGCGACGTCGTGCAGCTCGGGACCGGGCAGCAGCTGATGGTCGTGAACGCGGTTGGCGACGGCAAGCGGGTGGCCTTCAATCTCGACCGGGTGCTGCGCGCCGAGCCGCTTCAGGAGCGGATGGTCTCGATCGACGTGATCACCGATCTGAAGCGGATGAACATGACCTATTTCCCGCATTTCGCCCGCGTCCAGCAGGCGATGCTCGAACCGGTCTCGCGCCGCAAGACCCAGCAGGAAGTCATCCAGTCGTTCAGCGAGGAGCAGGCGGTCGAGGAAGCAAACCGCTGCTTCAGCTGCGGCACCTGCAACGCCTGCGACAACTGCTACCTGGTCTGTCCGGAACCGTGCATCATCCGGCACGATCGGTCGAACGGTCTCTATAAAATTCTGGTCGATTACTGCAAGGGCTGCCGCGTCTGCATCGAGGAGTGTCCGACCGGCTGCCTCGAAGGCGTCCCCGAGCTCGATTTCGACACCGGCGTCGTGCGGATGGACACCGCGTTCGCGATCACGCAGGGGCTGCACGGCCGCCAGGCGGCGGAGCTGAAGCTCGTGCCGGAGAGGACTAAAGAGATCTGACGCAGTCCATGGCTGATGGCTGATGGCTGATGGCTAATGGCAAAGGGCAGATGGCGGATGGTGCATCCATCGGCCATTTACCGTATGCCGTCAGCCATCAGCCATCAGCCATCAGCCATGACAGGAGTTACAACATGGCGACCGTAGCCCCGGCCACGAAGAAGAAAGTTCGGATCAACGGGTGCGTCGCGGCGGCGCAGGCGGCGAAGTACGCCGACGTCGACGTCATCACCGCCTATCCCATCCGCCCCTACACCGCGACGATGATGGCGCTCGCGCAGATGGTGGCGAACGGCGAGCTCGACGCCGAGTACATCGTCGCCGACAGCGAGCACTCGCAGCTGAGCATCGCGCACGGCGCCTCATCGAGCGGCGCGCGCGTCTTCACCGGCAGCTCCGGCGTCGGCGTGCACTACGCCTACGAGCTGTACTCGCCGATCTCGGGCAGCCGCATGCCGGTGCAGATGATGATCGCCGACCGGACGCTGGATCCCCCCGGCGACTTCGGGTCGGAGCACACTGATGCGCTGGCCACGCGTGACATGGGCTGGTTGATGGGCTGGTCGTGCGATGCGCAGGAGGCGTTCGACAATCACCTGATGGCGTATCGCATCGGCGAGGATTCGCGGGTCCTGTTGCCGCAGATGGTGTGTCAGGACGGCTTCTTCGTGTCGCACATCACCACCGACGTCGAGCTGCCCGACGGCGGGCAGGTCAGGGAATTCCTGCCGCCGTACAAACATCCCTATCCGCTCGACCCGCGGCATCCGGTGTCGCACGGGCCGCAGATCATGCCCGAGCAGGGCCCGCCGCTCCAGCTCGAACGAGCCCGGGCGATGGAGGGCTCGATGCCGGTGATCGAAGAGGTGCACGAAGACTTTGCGCGCATCTTTGGCCGCCGCTACGATCCGTGGCTCGAAGAGTTCATGACCGACGGCGCCGACGTCGTCTTCTTCCTGCAGGGCGGCCACGGCGTGACGGCGCGCCATGCGATCCGCCACATGCGCGAGCGCGGTGCGAAGGTCGGGATGGTACGGCTGCGTACGATCCGCCCGTATCCGACCGATCGGGTGATGGAATCGCTGAGCAAGTTCAAGGTGGTCGGCGTGGTCGAGACCAACATGGGCCTGGGCAGCGTGAGCAGCGGCGGGTCGCTCTACGCGGAAGTGTGCGCGGCGCTGTACGAGAGCCTCCAGCGGCCGCTGATGATCTCGTTCATGGCCGGCATGGGCGGCGAGGCGATCGTGATCAAAGAGTTCTATTGGATGACGAACAAGATGATCGATGCGCAGAAGCGCGGCAAGATCGAGAAACGCACGCACTGGGTCGGATTCGAAGAATAAACAGCCATGGCTGATGGCCCTATGCCGTCAGCCATCAGCCATCAGCCATTGACAGGGAGGCTGAGATGCCAGCGACCGTAGAACGTCAGATGCTGCCGATGCTCGGCAGTCCGCACCAGGGCGCGCGGTTCTACAACCCCGAGCTGCCGTCGACCGAGCCGTTCGTGCCGGGCCATCGCACCTGCGCCGGGTGCGGGCCGTCGATCCAGTACCGGATGACGAGCAAGGCGGCCGGCGACAACACGATCCTGGTCGGGCCGACCGGGTGCATGTACGTCGCGAACAGCTCGTACCTCTGCACGCCGTACAACGTGCCGTGGGCCCACACCCAAATCGGCAGCTCCGGCAGTTTCACCGCCGGCGTCGCCGCGGCCTACGAGGCGATGATTCGCAAGGGCAAGTGGACGGGCGCGTTCCCGAACATCATCTGCGAGGCCGGCGACGGCAGCGCGTCCGACATCGGCATCGGATCGATCTCGGGCGCGCTCTATCGCAACCACGACTGCCTGATCATCTGCTACGACAACGAGCAGTACGCGAACACCGGCATCCAGGCCTCGTCGCGCACGCCGTACGGCGGCATGACGACGTTCTCGCCGCCGGGGCCGAAGATCCCGGAAGCAAAGACGCTGTTCCCGAAGGATCTCGCGCGGATGATGGCGGCCGGCCATCCCCACTGCTACGTCGGCACGGCGAGCGTCGGCTACCCGATCGATCTCATGAACAAGGTCCGCAAGGGGCTGAACCACAAAGGCGCGGCGTTCCTGATGATCTACACACCGTGCCAGAAGGGGTTCGTCTACGAGACGCCGCGCTCGATCGATCTCGGGCGGCTGGTCGTGGAGTGCGGGCTCTACCCGATCTGGGAGTGGGATCCGGAGAAGCGCGAATACGACTACAGCTTCCGGCCGCAGCACATGCGCCCGGTGTCGGAGTATCTCAAGCTGCAGGGGCGCTTCCTCCACCTGCACGCCGAACACATTGCAACGCTGCAGCGGTTCGCCAACGAGCAGTGGCGCATGGTGGGCATCGAACTGCCCGAGGCGCTGATTCGCGCCACCGATCCGAAGGCGGTCGCGGACATGGCCTCGGCGGAAGCGGCGGCGGCGGTGGCTCATACCGTGTGAAAAGTAGAAGGCAGAAGGTAGAAGGTAGAAGTAGAAGGTTGGAAGTGGCGGACGACCTCGAGGTCGTCCTGCTGCGCGTGGAACGAAGAATCGCGCCGAGAGAGATCATGAGCAACGCGGACCAGCAGCCGGGACCGGTTCAGGACAGCTACATCGTCGCGGAAGGCAAGAAGCGAGGCGCGACGCGCGATGTGCGGCCGGAGGCCGCGCACGATCGCTATTACACGGTGTTGCGCGTGCACGCGGGAGACGCGGTGCTGACGCAGAACTGGCACACCAACGAAGTCCTCGAGCACGTCCGCAACAACTTCGAGGGCTACACGTTCCAGATGCGGACGCTCGAAGCGTGGGGCGCGCAGGTCGAGAGCGACCAGCGCGCGTACTACACCGCGGGTGGACGTGTGTGGGTCCTCGACATCGAGCCGTCGGCGGGGAAGAAAAAGCGCTTCCTGGCGCCAAGGCACTGAATGCTTGTCAATGGCTGATGACAGAGATCACGGATGCGTGTGTTGCTGATCGACGACACGCCGGAAATCGCGGAACTGCTGTCGTTCGCGCTGCGCGATCACGGGCACGAGGTGATCGCCGCCGGTTTCGATCCGGCGGTGTGCGAGCTGGTCGTCGAACACGCGCCGGACGCGCTCGTGCTCGACTGCACCTCGTTCGACATGGCTGAGATGTTGTTCGACGCCGTGCGGGCGAACCGCGACTACCTCGCGCTGCCGATCGTGATCGTGAGCGACACCCCGGAGAAAGCGGACGCCAGCCTGCGCCGCCGCGAGGCCGAACACGTCCTTCTGATCCCGAAGCCGTTCACCGCCGGCCACATCGCGCGCGCCCTCTCGGAGCTCGCTCCCCGCGCTCCGACGTAGGACGATCGGCACGGCGGTCCGGTGAGATGCGCTAGAATCGCCGCCGGC
>Ga0066388_100001514_pt1 | contig 13165 bp, 9 predicted proteins | sample PanSoiMetaGPlot6_FD_64539 | JGI IMG/M metagenome (GOLD analysis project Ga0066388, IMG submission 64539) | Tropical forest soil microbial communities from Panama analyzed to predict greenhouse gas emissions - Panama Soil - Plot 6 (Hybrid Assembly) | ecosystem: Environmental > Terrestrial > Soil... | reverse complement strand
CAATTTGCACTCCCGCGGAGTTGAGTTTGATCTCTTGCCGTGGCAACGCGAACACAAAATGCCGATCATGGGTTATTCGCCGGTTGGCCACGGTCGCGGCTTGCTCGAGAACGCGACCGTGAAGAAAATTGCCCAACGCCGCAGCGCGACTCCTGCGCAAATTGCGCTCGGCTGGTTGCTGCGTCAGCCGAACATCATCGCCATTCCAAAAGCGTCCCAGCTCGAGCACGTGCGCGAGAACGCGCGCTCCACTGATGTGGAACTCACGAAAGACGATCTGCAAGATCTCGACCGCGAATTTCCGCCGCCGCATTCGAAGCAACCGCTCGCGTTAGTGTGATTCCTCTCTGATCGGCAACTTCCCTGGCACGCCGTGCCTTGGCGGAGGCGGCTATCCTCTAATCGCTCGATTCTTCTTCGTCTTCGTCCTTGTCACTTTTTGATTTGCCAGCGGATTTAATTTCGAACTGGACCTTGGTCGCGAGCTCATCGTTGACGTAAATCTCGATGTGATACTTGCCAAGCGGCCAACCGTTGGTCGGCTTTGAGAGCGAAAACTCGCCGTCCATGTCGCCTTTCGCACTGATGGTTTTTTCGTCGATCTTGGTTTCCTTGGGAGCCGCATCGCCCACGTCGTCGGCAACCCAGACGCAGCGAATGTTGTCGCCCTCTTTCGTGCCTTTGGCTTTGAAAGTGGCATAGAGATTCCGCGCATCTGCCACATAGGTGGTTAACTCGCGGCCGTGCGGCTCGGTCATCATCATAGCGTCGACTTTAAAATCACCGGCTTGAGCCGCCGGGATCGAAACCAGCCCGACAATAATTCGTATTAGCTTCATTTGTGGTTTCCTGTGGTGAGCGAGTCAGGTAGCCCCGATTATTCTTCGCTACTCGGGCAACTTCGGGCTGTGCGAAATTTTAAATGAGAACAAAAACAGATTCTGCTTACAATCCGTTGAGAATCGTGAGCGTTGCTTTTGCGCCGCGTTTGGGAAGTTTGTAACCGGAACCACTAACCAAAGCCATAACCGCCGTTTCATTTCTTTCTTTCACGTGATCGGCGATTGCGTGCAGCGTCACCGTCGCGGAGCTCTGACCGGCGCCGATCGTCACCTGCCCTGCCGTTTCATCCAAAATGTAATCAACGCCGTTCAACGCGGTGCCGCGCATTGAGTAAGTGACCGTCACCGGTTGTGAAACGGCGACCGAGCTAGAGAACGTGAAGGTCGCATCGCTTCCCTCGATCACACTGGCAGGCGAAACCGAGACCGTGATCGTGGGTGCTGTGGATGGCGTGCTGCTCGGCGTGGGAGTAGCCGTGGCTGTCGGCGTCGCAGTGGCCGTCGGCGTCGGCGTTGCGGTTGGAGTTGGAGAAGGCGTTGGTGTTGAGGTCGGTGAAGGCGTGGCGGTTGGCGTTGGCGAAGGCGTCGGAGTTGGTGAACCGGTCTGCACATTCACAATTACAGCATCGTAGGCGATTGCGTGAACGCCATCGTCCGCGCTCAGCTCAAACGTATAGGTTCCTGATTGTGAAAAATTCACTGCAGTTGTTGCCGCGTTTGCGTTTGCGAAACTCACTGGCGCCGGACCGGAATAAAGTTTCCACAAAATTGTCGCGTTTCCGCTAGGATCGACAACTGTTCCGTTCAACGTCGTACTAAGCTAGCCGACACTTTGATCCGCTCCAGCGTTGACTGTCGATGCACCCGGCGAGCGTGGCCCTTCCGCAGGCCCGGTGGTTTGAATCACTTCGAAATTGCTGACGTCAATTGAAGAAAGATTGTTGAATGCGGTGGATGAGAAACGATCGTCCGGACAAACCGAGATCGAAAAAAATCCGCCGCTGTTGTCGGCAACAATCGCGCCGTATTTCTTGAGCGCGTAACAAACTGCCTTCTCCTCGATCGTCCAGTTTGTTGGAACAACAAAGCTTTTGTTCAGTCGGAACCGCTGACCCATCGCCGGATATTGGGTCGACGTCGCCGCAATCGTGGATGCGTAATGATTCGCCGGATAAATATATTCGCGCCGAGTTTTCGGAACGCACAGTCTAACCGCATGTTCGACCGCGCCGCGCTCGCATTCATCATAACGCACGAGCGCGGGAAACATTGGCAAGCCCGCGGCATCACCGGAAGTCCAGCCGCCGGGCCGCAGCGCATTTGAATTGAGATCGAACTTTGCGCCGTTCGATGCCTGCCAATCGTTCGTGATCAATTTCATCTGCCACGTTTCCCAAATCGCTCCAACACCCGGCGCGACGATGATACCGTGACGATCACCGCCGATATTCGTCACGTCCATTTGCCATTGCTGGAGCGTGAGTGTTCCGGTGCCGCGCGGCCAGGTTTCGATCGGCATGTTCGACGGAATCGGATAACTGCCGTTCGGAAATGTGCCGCCGTCGAGATCGGACTCGTCGGGATAATCCAGAAACGGAATCGTCACCCGCGTCTGATTGTCTGGCACGAGCACATAATTCATTTCGTAAAACAAGCGCAACGTCTGTCGCGTTGACGAGAGATCGGATTTCAATTGCGAAATCATCGCTGCTGAATTCGCCAACAACGGCCGGCGCGAAATGTCTTCGTTCCAGGAATTCGTGACCGGAAAAATCTGCATAGCCGAGACAATCGCGTCGGCTTGCGGCGTGTTGAACAACGTCGGCGTAGTCACCACCGGCACCGGTCCGAGGATTCGTCCCTCCTGATTGATCCGCTCCGATTGCGCAGCCGCGGTCACGACGAAGCTCAAAGCTAGTGAGATCGTCGCAGTGCTAATTTTGCGTCCCCGCTCAACCGCTTTACGTTTGCGCATTGCCTCTCCTGTTTCCATCTGATTTGTGACCTGTTGATCGCTGATCTCTGCTGACAGAGAGCTTGGAGAAGCGCGGATTTTGTTAGCAGGATTCGCACCGGTTAACGCGCAAAGACTTGTCCTGAGCGGAGTCGAATGGATCGACATCTAGCGAGTTTATGGGACAATTCGCGGGATAAATCCCTGGGGCCGAAATGAGTAATTTCTTCAGCGAGCTGAAGCGGCGCAATGTTTACAAAGTCGCGGTCGCGTACGCAGTGGTCGCGTGGCTTCTCTTCCAAGCCGCTTCGATTTTGTTGCCGACCTTCGAAGCGCCCAGCTGGGTGATGAAAGCCTTCACGGTGTTCCTGGCGGTCGGTTTTATTCTCGCTGTTGTCATTTCGTGGGCATTCGAAATGACGCCAGAAGGAATGAAGCGGACGGCGGACGTTTCGCCCGACGAAGTGCATTCCCTCCCCTACTGGAGCAAACGGAAGTTCGCCGCCTTCATTATCGGCGTTGCCGTAATCGCGGCAGCTCTCCTCGCCTTTGAACTATTGCGCGCGCCAAAATCGGCAACTGCTCTGAGCGAGGGCAGTAAATCAATCGCAGTCTTGCCGCTTCTGAATGAGAGCGGAGATCCAAAGGACGAATATTTCTCAGACGGCCTTTCGGAAGAATTGATCGCTGCCCTCGCCCAGATCCGAGAGCTGAAAGTCATCGGCCGCAGTTCCTCGTTTCGTTTCAAAGAACGAAAAGAGGAGCCGAAAACGATCGGTGAGAAGTTAGGCGTTGCGACTCTCCTTGAAGGAACGGTTCGCAAACAAGGCGACCGGGTCCGCATCGTCGCCGAATTGATCAACGCCGCCGACGGGATTGAATTGTGGACGCGAACATTCGATCGCGAACTGAAAGACATCTTCGCTGTCCAACAGGAAATCGCGGCAGCCGTGGCGTCGTCGTTGAAGGTAACGTTGCTCGGATCAGATGAACGATCGGCCGCAAATCCAAAAAATACCGACGCTCACAACGCATACCTCCAGGGGCACTATTATTTCCATCGACGCAATCTCGAGGATTATCGAAAGGCGGTCGGCTATTTTGATCAGGCGATCGAGCTCGACCCCGAATATGCCGTGGCTTACGCGGAACGTTCCGAAGCATGGACTCTGATTGGAGATTTGATTGGCGAAGGAAAGACGGCATGGCCGAAAGCGCGGAGCGATGCGGAGAAGGCGGTCGCGGTTGCACCGGCGCTGGCGGAAGCGCACGCAGCCCTTGGGTGGGTTCGGTTTTTTACAGAATGGAAGTTTGATGAAGGCCTACGCGAACTAAAGCGCGCCAAAGAGCTTGCTCCTGCCAATCCGACGGCGAATGATTTGCTCGCACGAGTCATTGTTTATCTGGGGAGACTCGACGAGGCCGAAAAGCAGGCTCGCCAGGCAGTGGAAGTGGATCCACTTGCCACCGCGCCGCACAACAACCTGGCCCGCGTCCTTTGGTATGAGGGTAAACTTGATGAAGCCGACGCGGTTGCACGCAAGTCAGCCGAATTGCAGCCAAATTCCGCTTCCAGCCGTCGCTGGCAGGTTCTGGTTGCAATCAAACGCAAGGATCCCGAAACGGCGTTACGTGAAGCGCAATTGGAACCAGACGAAAGTTACCGCCGTTTCGAACTTGCGGTTGCGCAATATGCGCGCGGAGATCGAAAGGCTGCCGATGCGGCTTTGGCCGACCTCATCGCCAATAACCGTGGAGTGGACTATCAAATCGCGCAGGTCTACGCCGTGCGCGGCGAGACAGACAAAGCTTTCGAATGGTTGCAGGTTTCTTTTGATAATCACGACACTGGCATGCTCGCCCTTTTAGTTGATCCGTTGTTGCAAGGCTTGCGCAATGATCCGCGTTACAAGGCGTTGATCGCAAAAATGAATTTCCCGCCGACATGAGCGAAAAGCGTTCGTTCTTTTCCGAGCTGAAGCGGCGCAACGTTTACAAAGTTGCGGTCGCGTACGCCGTCGGATCGTGGTTGCTCATCCAAATCGCGACCCAGGTTTTCCCGTTCTTCGAAATTCCAAACTGGGCGGTCCGACTTGTCGTTATCGTTTTAGTCATTGGTTTCCCGATCGCGCTGATTCTGTCGTGGGCGTTCGAGATCACGCCCGAAGGAATCAAACGCGAGTCGGAAGTCGCGCCTGGTCAGTCGATCATGCCGCAGACTGGGCGACGAATCGTTGGCCTGACGATTATCGCTGCGATCATCGCGGCGGCGCTGTTCCTCTTTCAATTTGTTCATTCGAAAAGATCGACCAGCGTTGAGTCGACGAATCCCAGCGGCGCCGGTCAAATTCAAGCCAAGAGCATCGCGGTGTTGCCATTTGAAAATTTAAGCGACGACAAAGCGAACGCTTACTTCGCCGAAGGGATTCAGGACGAAATTCTGACGCGTCTCTCGAAGATCGCTGTGCTTAAAGTTATTTCGCGAACCTCAACGCAAAAGTATAAGAGTGCGCCGGATAATTTGCGTGACATCGGCAAACAACTCGGCGTGGCGCATCTGCTTGAAGGCAGCGTGCAAAGGATCGGCAATGCCGTTCACATCAGCGTGCAGTTGATTCGCGCGGCAACGGACGAACACGTTTGGGCTGAGAGTTACAATCGAAAACTCGACGACGTGTTCGGTGTCGAAGGTGAAGTCGCGAGCGCGATTGCTGATCAGCTCAATGCCAAGTTAACCGGCGCCGAACAAAAAGCGGTAACCGAAAAGCCGACACAGAACACGGCGGCCTACGATGCCTATCTGCGCGGGCTAACGTTGGAACGGAATGAGTATAGTTACACTGCGTATCAACAAGTAGTTCGTGATTACATCGAAGCAGTGCGGCTTGATCCAAACTTCGCTCTCGCCTGGGCGCGACTCGCCGCCGTCCGCAGCTTCCTCTTCTTCAACCGGATCGAACCAAACGAGAATACAGCGGCTGCCGTCAAAGAGGCGGCCGACCGGGCGATGCAGCTGGCGCCCGAAGCGGGTGAATCGTGGGTCGCACAAGGTGCCTATCGCTATCGTGTGCAGCGCGATTTTGAAGGCGCGCTGGCAGCTTACCAGGAGGCACAGAAGCGACTGCCGAATACTTCGTTTGTTTACGAATACATGGCGTTTGTTCAGCGTCGCGTCGGCCGCTGGCATGATGCGGAAACGAGTTACAAAAAGGCGCTCGAGCTTGATCCGCGCGACATTCAACTCCTCAGCTCAGTTAGCGGTGAATTCTACCTTTACCTGCGGCGTTTCGATGAGGCGCTCGCGATCGCGAATCGCGCAGTCGAAATTGCGCCCGATTGGTCGCCCGCTCGCGCCAACAAAGCCAGTATCTTACAAGCCGCCGGCCGATTGGTTGAAGGAGCAGATGAACTAAAGCAAATACCGGCTGACTCCACCGAGGACTTCGTTGTTGGCGCCCACGTAACTCAGGCTCTGTACGAGCATCATTTCGATACCGCTATTGAAGTGGTCGAACGCAAGCTTCGCTCAATTCCCGCTGGACAGCCGCTCGATTCCTTTACCGAAAACATTTTGATGCAACTCGGATTGTGTCAGAAATGGTCAGGACGAGATGAAGACGCGCGGCGAACTTTCACGCGCGTCGTCGAAGCGATTAAACCGACACCGCAAACAGTCGTCGTGCCTGAAGCGAATGGACGTCCGGTTACGCTTGCCTTCGCTTATGCCGGGCTTGGTGAAAAGGATAAGGCTTTGCAACAGGCTCGGGACGCGATCAAAGATTACGACAAAGACGCGGTCACCAAGCCGTTCTCCGAGAATGCTCTGGCGATCATTCAGGCACAATTCGGCGATCTAGATTCGGCGATGGCCGCTCTTCCGCGCTTGCTTGAAGTGCCAGCGGGAATCGCGCTTTCGGATTTGAAGTTCAATCCGGCGTGGGACCCGCTGCGGAAGGATCCGCGTTTCCAAAAACTGATTGCCGACAGCGAATCGAAGAAATGACGGGCAAACCATCCTTTTTCGCCGAGCTGAAACGGCGCAACGTTTACAAAGTTGCGGTCGGGTATGTCGTCGTTTCCTGGCTGATCATCCAGGCCGCTTCAATTTTGCTGCCGATATTCGAGGCGCCGGCATGGGCGACGAAAGTCGTCGTCGCTTTTCTCATTGTAGGTTTTCCGGTCGCGCTAATTCTCTCCTGGGTTTTCGAGGTTACGCCCGAAGGCATCAAACGTGAATCAGAACTACCGCCTAACGAATCGATCAGACATCACACAGGCAAGATTGTCGGGACCACTGTCTTTCTCGCCGTGCTTGCGGCGGCACTTCTCGCGTTTCAGCTGTTCCGTCCAAAGTCGACATCGACATTTCAACAGGATGCCGGTGCAGCTCGCACCCCGGACAAAATCATTCCCGAGAAAAGCATCGCTGTCTTGCCGTTCGACAATCTGAGTGATGAAAAAGCGAACGCCTATTTTGCGCAAGGAGTTCAAGGCGAAATTCTAACGCGGCTGACTCAGGTTGCGGATTTAAAGGTCATTTCCCGTACTTCTACACAAGAGTATCAGAACAAGCAGGTTGGTCTTGCCAAAATCGCAAAGCAGCTTGGCGTAGCGCACATTCTAGAGGGCAGCGTACAAAAAGTGGCTGATCAAGTCCGAGTCAATGTCCAGTTGATCAACGCACAAAGCGACTCCCATCTTTGGGCTGAGACTTACGATCGGAAGTTAACGGACCTCTTTGCGGTCGAGAGCGATATTGCAAAGAGAATCGCCGGCTCGCTGCGCGCAAAACTATCGGCAAAGGAAAAGACTGCGATCAACGAGAGGCCAACTTCCGACCTCGCTGCCTACGATCTCTATCTGCAGGCGAAAGAACTTGTCTACCAGGGCGAAATTGCTCCCGCTCAGCAGCGGGATAACATATTCAAGGCGGTGCAGCTGCTTGAACAGGCCGTTACGGACGATCCGGCTTTTCTTCTGGCGCATTGTCAACTCGCCGCCACACACGACTTGGCGTACTTTTTTAATTACGATCACACGGAGAGTCGGCTCCAGCTCGCCGAAGTCAGCATTGCAAATGCGAGGCGTGTTCAACCGGACGCCGGTCAAACGCATCTTGCACAGGCAATTCATTCCTACTGGGGTTATCTTGATTACTACCGAGCGCGTGAGGAACTTACTAAAGCGCAGCAAGCTTTACCTAACGACACCCAGGTCTTTAAGTTTTTAGGTCTAATCGACCGCCGTCAGGGGCGGTGGAACGAAGCGGTTCGCAATCTTGAGCGCGTCGTGGAGCTGGATCCACGAAATGTAGAGGGACTCGGAAATCTTGCTCAAGCCTATTTCGATTTACGCAGATACGCCGACTCAATCGCAATGTTCGATAAGATCGCTGAGTTGGAACCGGGTAATCCGGCTGCGGGCACGTATCGAGCCTCGATCGAATTGTATGCGCGCGCAGATATGATGCCTTTGCGCAATGTACTGAATAAAATTGAAGCGGAAGGTCCGGCTTCCGCGGCGGATGTTGCTCCTCTCTCTTTCGACCTCGCCCGCTACGAGCGGGATGCGACAGCAGCCGCGCGCGCGGTGGGAAATATTGCCCGTGAAGGGTACACTGACGCGGACAGCGTTCCATATCCGCATGCATGGTTCGAAGGCTTGTTGGCCGAGCTGCGATCGGATGCTACGGCCGCACAATCTGCCTTCCGGGCCGCGCGCGCCGAGATCGAGGAATTGGTGAAGACCCAACCCAAGAACGAGAAGCCGTTGAGCGTTCTGGCTCTGATTGATGCCCATTTAGGAGAAAAGGAACAAGCGATCCACGAGGGCCGCACCGCCTGCGACATGCTCCCGGTTTCGGCCGATGCCGTTAGCGGCGTTCTCCTTGCCACCAATCTTGCGCGGGTCTATGCCGTCATCAGCGAAGACAATCTTGCGTTAAGGGATTTGGAGGTTCTCGCCACACTTCCCGGCGGCCCTACCTACGGGGACCTGCGGCTCGATCCGGTTTGGGACCGGCTGCGCGCAGATCCGCACTTCGGAAAAATCGTTGCGTCGCTCGCACCGAAGTAAGCCAAGATCGACATCTCACCGCTTTATGGGAAAATCCGCGTCGTAACCCTGCGAGAATGAACAGTTTCTTTTCCGAACTGAGGCGGCGCAATGTTTACAAAGTCGCGGTCGCGTATGCGGTCGTTTCCTGGCTGATCATCCAGGCGGGTTCCATCCTGTTGCCGACATTCGAAGCGCCGGCATGGGTGATGAAAGTGGTTGTTGCGTTTCTCATTCTTGGTTTTCCAGTTGCGCTCGTTTTCTCGTGGGCATTCGAGATCACGCCCGAAGGAATTAAACGCGAATCCGAAGTCGAGGCGAATGAATCGATCACGCATCACACCGGTCGCAAGCTTATCGGTATTACTGTTGTCCTCGCAGTGTTGGCGGCGGGATTGATGGCGTTCCAGTTCTTGCGCGTTCGCAGCGGATCAGGTTCAACCGGTTTGTCCACAGGTGTGTCGATTCCCGAAAAAAGCATTGCCGTGCTTCCGTTCGACAATTTGAGCGATGATAAATCGAATGCCTACTTTGCTGAAGGCATTCAGGACGAAATTCTGACCCGGCTGGCGAAGATTGCGACGCTCAAAGTCATCTCGCGGAGTTCGACCCAAAAGTACAAAAGCGCGCCCGATAATCTGCGCGAAGTCGGTCAGCAACTCGGCGTGGCGAATCTTCTCGAAGGCAGCGTGCAAAAAGCCGGCAACGCGGTGCACATCAACGTGCAGTTGATCAAAGCTGCAACCGATGAGCATCTGTGGGCGGAAAGCTATGATCGCGAATTACAAAATATTTTCGGAGTGGAAGGCGAAGTGGCCGGCGCGATCGCAGATCAGTTAAACGCAAAACTGAGCGGAACCGAGAAACGAGAACTCGGCGCTCGTCCCACTAAAAATCCGGACGCCTACGATGAGTACCTGCGCGGTTTGGCTTTCGCGAGCGGAGTCGAAGATTTCCGTACGGCCCTGACAAAATCGGCCCAAGCATTCGAGAAGGCAGTGCAGCTTGATCCCGAATTCGCCGTCGCGTGGGGGCATCTGCCGCGCCAGTACGGCCTGATGTTCATTAATAATATTGATGTAACGCAGCAGCGACGTGACCTCGCGCGCAAGGCTCTCGACATGGCTATGAAGTTCGGCCCGGACTTGGTCGAGACCCAACTGGCAAATGGTTTTTACAAATATTTCTTCGAACGTGATTTTGAAGGCGCCAAGGTCCAATTCGAAGCAATTCGCCGGCAATATCCAAACAACGCGGTAGCTGCGGAATATCTCGGCGGTATGGCGCGTCGGCAGGGACACTGGGAAAAGAGCGCTGAGTTTTACGCGCAAGCAATCGAACTCGATCCCCAAAACATTTTTCTGCTGGTGGATGCATCGATAACTGACCTGGCGAGACGGGATGTTGCGACGGCCCGGAAGCATCTGGGGCGAGCGCACGATCTGAGCCCCGGGAATTCAACGATCATCAGTTTTCTTGCAATCAGCTTTCAACTGACTGGCGATCTCACGCAGGCCCAAGCTCTCCTCGATAGCGTTCAGCCGAAGCCGGGCGATTCCATTTACGTAGGTACCGCTAGGACAAACGCCATCCTGTTGCGCAAATACGATTCGGCAATTGCGATGCTCAAAGAGCAACTGGAGCGCCCTGAGGCTTTGGGCAATGCGCTCGGAGACTTTGAGAATTCGTTAGGCGATCTCCAACGACATGCCGGTTACGCTGCCGAAGCGACCGCGGCTTACCAGAAAACGAAACAGGCGGTGAACGAGGTTCTCCGGACACAGCCGGATAATACTGAGTTTCTGAACGAGCTGGCCTGGGCCGAGACCTGGCTTGGCGACAAGGCCGCTGCTTTTACGCATATCCAACGGGCGATTGCCGTGTTGCCTACATCGAAGGACGCTCTTCTCGGCCCCAGTTTTGAAGACACGCTCGCTCGCATCGAGGCTCATTTCGGCGAGAAGGACAAGGCGATGGCAACTGTGCAACACTTGCTCACCACCTCGTACGCGGTGCCGGTATTAACTCCGGCGCTTCTGCGTATCGATCCCGACTGGGACAATCTCCGTGGCGATCCGCGTTTCGAGAAACTCTGCCAAGACTCGGCGAAATGAGTGACCGCAATTTCTTCGCCGAGCTGAAGCGACGCAACGTTTACAAAGTTGCGGTCGCTTACCTTGTCGGCGGCTGGGCGCTCTCCCAGGGAATCGCGCAGGTTTTGCCAGTTTTTGATGTTCCGAGCTGGTTAATTCGACTCTTAGTCGTTTTGATCGTCATCGGCTTCCCGTTCGCGCTGATTTTCGCGTGGGCGTTTGAAATCACCTCGGAAGGAATCAAGCGCGCGGAGGATGTCGATCCTGAAACACGGCCGCGAACGAAATCACACGCCTGGATTTATATCGTCATCATCGGCGCGCTGGTTTCGATCGGTCTCTTCTTTATCGGGAGATACACGGCCCCGCAAAACATTGGTCAGGGTAAGGCTGCGAAAAAATCGATTGCCGTTCTTCCGTTTGAAAACTTTAGCTCCGACCGGGAGAACACATTTTTCGCGGACGGTGTTCAAGACGACATTCTCACCGCGCTGGCAAAAGTTGCCGATTTGAAAGTGATTTCGCGCACGAGCGTGATGTCGTACGGGGCCGGCACGCAGCGCAACTTGCGTGAAATCGCGCAGGCGCTCGGCGTTTCGCATGTTGTGGAAGGAAGTGTGCGCCGCTCTGACGGCAAAGTTCGCGTAAGCGCACAGCTGATCGATGCACGTAACGATGCGCATTTGTGGGCTGACACCTACGATCGCGATCTGTCGGACGTGTTTGCGACTGAGAGCGACATCGCAAAAGCAATCGTCGAGCAACTCCGTGCGAAATTGTCGCCGAAGGAAAAAGCAGCGATTGAAGAGCAACCAACCAGGGATATCACCGCGCACGATCTCTATGTTCGTGCCAAGTTGTTGAACGAATCGTCATCGTTTAATGCGCGGCGGCTGGAGAAACTTGTCGAAGCCGCCGGATTGCTCGATCAAGCCGTGGCCCGCGATCCGGATTTTCTTCTCGCCCATTGTCTGCTCGCGAATACGCATGGTCTCATTTATTTCTATGGATTGGATCACACGCCTTCGCGAGTGGCGTTGGCGGAAGCGGCAGTCAACGCCGCTGCTCGACTGCGACCCGACGCCGGCGAAACACATCTTGCCCGAGCTGACGTGCTGTATCGTTGCTACCTCGATTACGACCGCGCTCGTCCAGAGCTCGCGTTGGCGGGGCGCGCCTTGCCCAACAACGGGCAGGTTCTCGCGCTCACTTCTTTTATAGATCGGCGGCAAAGTCGATGGCAGGAAGCGGTCCAAGGTTTGGAACGAGCTTTGGAGTTGGATCCTCGCAACTGGTACTACCTTCAGCAGGTCTCGTTAAGTTATCATTTTTTGCGGCGCTACGCCGACGAAACAGCTGCCCTGGACCGCGTCATTGCAATTCTCCCCGACGATCCAATCAGCAAAGTCGCGCGGGCGTGGGTTGAGATGGAATGGAAGGCTGATACCCGACCACTCGCGGATGCGATCGAGCCCATCTTGAAACAAAATCCGGCCGCGGCGACGACCTTCACTCAGTACTATGCTTTCCTTGCACTCTACCAGCGCGACGTCAAAATGACCGAGAACGTAATACGGGCGATGCCGGCTCAAGGCCTGGGCGCTGATCAGGTACCTTTGCCGGTCGCATTTTGGAAAGGGCTTGTCGCTCGGATGAAAGGTGATTCAGCGGCCGCCCAATTTGCCTTTCTCGCTGGCCGCGCAGAAATGGAAAGAATTGTGCGCGAGCAGCCGAATTATGCTTCCGGCCTTTGCACACTTGCAGTCTTGGACGCCGGCCTCGGCCGAAAGCAAGAAGCGATCAGCGAAGCGCGTCGTGCTTGTGAGCTCTTGCCGATCACAAAAGATTCCATCAACGGAGTTCACATGATGGAGTTCCTGGCAGTTGTTTACGCTTGGACCGGCGAGAAAGATCAGGCGATCGAACAATTGCGAGCAACATTGCACTACCCAACAGTCATCAGTTATGGGCAGCTAAAATTGCATCCGCAATGGGATCCCCTTCGCGGTGATCCTCGCTTCGAACAAATCGCGGCCTCTCTCGCACCAAAAGACGCGGCCAAATAGGCTTAGGTGATGGGTTCGAAGAATTTTTTCGGTGAACTGAAGCGGCGCAACGTCTTGAAAGTCGCCGTCGCCTACATTGTTGCGGGCTGGGCGCTCTCTCAGGGAATCGCGCAAGTCTTCCCGGTTTTCGATGTTCCCAACTGGCTGATTCGCCTG
>Ga0066388_100001513_pt1 | contig 13166 bp, 12 predicted proteins | sample PanSoiMetaGPlot6_FD_64539 | JGI IMG/M metagenome (GOLD analysis project Ga0066388, IMG submission 64539) | Tropical forest soil microbial communities from Panama analyzed to predict greenhouse gas emissions - Panama Soil - Plot 6 (Hybrid Assembly) | ecosystem: Environmental > Terrestrial >... | reverse complement strand
CTGGCGATCTTCGCCGTCAGCGCGGTGTGCGCGGCAGGGATCTTTGGCGTCGCGGTTTCGCAGGCACGCGACATGATGTTCGTGCGCAACCGGGAGATCAGCATCTTCTCTCCGGAATGGATGCAACAGCTGAAGCAGGTCTACCAGACCGACTCGGCCGCAGTGGTCGTCGCTCGGCAGGCATGGAAGTCACTCGAGGCGTTCCACTTCGGCCGCGACATGTGTGAGGAGTACAACATCGACCGACCGCTTGCCGATCCGTACTCAGCCGCTCTCGTGCTCGTCGGCGCCATCTTGGCGCTGGCGCGCTGGCGCGGTTTCGTATCGGTCAATGCCTTTGTGCTCACGGCCGGGTACCTGATCCTCGGCCTGGGTCTGCAGACCTCGACCTGTCACAACCGGGTCACCGGAGCGTTGCCGCTCGGCATGGTGTTCCCGGCCATCGCCATCGTCCAGTGCTCGGCGGTGCTGTGGGATGGGCGCGCGTGGCCGCTGCGCTGGCTGCGCAATGCGTCCATCGCGGGGATCGTGGCGCTGTGCGTCGTCGCCAGTCTGCGGACGTACTTCACCGACTACGGGGGCTCGTTGGCGTACGGCAGCGACGAATCGGAGGCGGCGTGGGTCGCTCGCGAATATGCCGATCGATATAGCGTACATCTCGTCAGCTGGCCGGTCCGCCCCGAGCCCTGGTACAGCCAGCGGTTGATCCTTGCCGACCTGCCCGTCGACCGAAACGACAAGGCCAGCGACCTGGCCTACGTCCAGGACGTCCAGCTCACCGGCTCCGATCTGTTCATCGTCAGCGGTATCTCGCCGTCCTCGCGCGACGCGCTACTCGCGCGCTTTCCGCAGGCACGCGCGGAAACCGCCCGGCGCGATCCAGTCGCCGGGCCTTCGCTGTATCTCGTCTTCGTCGGTGAGCCGCGCTCGCCGTCTCGATGATCGTCAGGTGGGTAGCCCGCATACTCGATATCTATGTTGTCTGGTCAATCGTGCGTGGCTGGCTGAAGTTGGCTCGCGCCGCCGATGTATCGAAATCGGGCAGATGCCGTTCGACCAAGGCAAAGACCTCCTCGATCAGCACGCGAATCTCGCGCACCGCCGCGTACGGCTCAGCGCACAGGGTGTGGCGCAACCGGCGGTTCAGGTCAGGCGGAGCGATCGTGAGCTGGGCAACCTCCCAATCCAGCCACTTGTGATCTGGATGCGGTGCATACATCCGGTTGAGGCCCATCAGCACGCCCAAGATCAGCTGCTCGGCGGCCACCAGATCCTGGTGGAGTACCAGCACATCATCTCGCGTGGCGAGCATCTCCAGCCGGTCGTGCGGCCGAAAATGGATGTATTCGGCCACCATCGCATGTGCGAGCGCTTCAGGATAAACAGCGACCTTCGCGCGCCAGCGCTCGACCACCTCCGCACCGTACAGCGGCCGCCCGTGTTGAATCGCGGTGATACGCACCTGGTATTCAGGGGTGATATCGGCGCGAATGAGCGCGTCGTCCAACCAGCGATCGATCGTCGAGACCAGGAATTGGCTCGTGTCGACTTTGATCCCCTCGATGAAGAAGCCGTCGGCCCACTCGTTCTCGTCCACATGGCGATACAGCGGTTCCCATCCGAAGCGCTCGATCGGCGCCGCGCGATCCTCATCTGTTGGTGGCGCGGCCCAGAAAATATCGATCTCGATATCCGAGAAGCGGTCGCCGGTGCCGCGCGCGACCGAGCCGGCCAGCAGCACGGCCCGCACCTTGGGGTTGGCGGCGTAGGCCGGCGCGACGCGCTCGGCCAGTGCCACTCGTTTGGCAATTGCCTCGTTCATGAAATGGTCGCGATGCGATGCCCGTCGGCATACACCGCGCAATCGACGACCATGTCCATCGGTGTTGCCGCTTAACGAAGGTGTCCGCCGCATGCAATCGAAACACACGGGCTGGGGCGCTGCTGCTGTCAGCTCTCAGCGGTCAGCCTTCAGCTCTGCGGAAACCCCCCTCCCGTCCTCGCAAGGCGCGATTATTAGCGCTGCGCATGCGAAGGCAAGCGGGAATTGCATGCGCCTGCGGCGAGGCTTGGTGTCTTTGTGTCTTGGTGTTGAACAAGAACAACCACCAAGACACAAAGACCAATTCGCTGACCGGACCGACTCAGTTGCCGATCGGCGCTTCGACCACGTCGACGCCGGCGGGCACGTCGAAGCGGAACTGCGCGTCGTCCAGGCCGATGTTGCGGCGCACGTCGGAGAAGCGCAGGCGCGTGATGTTGCCGACCGGATCGAAGACCTCCGCGCCGACGACGTCGTAGGTGCGCGCGTCGACCGTGAGACGCAGCCGCCCGAGCTCACCCTCGGCCTTGCGCGCACGCAGTGCCAGGAACAGACGGCCTTCCCCCTCGCCGTCGAGCGTGACGTCGAAGTCCTCGCTGAGGCGGCCGACGCCGGTGAGGAACGAAATCGGCGTGCTGGAGCGAAAGGCCGATTGAAACGGCGCCTTCAGCACCTGCTTCTCGTCCGGCTGATAGAACCACAGCGTCGACCCGTCTGCGACGATGATCTGCGTGCCGCCGTCCGACAATTTCCAGCGCATCTTGCCCGGCCGCTTGAAGGCCACCGTGCCGGTGGCGTGCACGGTCTTCCCGGCGCTCGCCACCACCAATTCCTGGTCGACGGCGGCGGTGAAATCGGTCGTCGCATCGAACCGTTCCTGGACACGGCGCACGATCTCGGCTTGGGCGACGGCATGCGCGGTCGCGGCGGTCCCGCCGAGCACGATCGCCGCGCAAGCGATGGCGCACAGACGCATCAGTCCGGCTCGATCGGCGGGGCCAGCACTTCGCGCGGGCGGCCGCCCTCGCTCACCGACACGACACCCTCGCGCTCCATGCGTTCGATCATCCGCGCGGCGCGGTTGTAGCCCACCCGCAGGCGACGCTGCACCCACGAGATCGATGCCTGCCGGCTGCTGGTCACCAGCTGCACCGCCTGGTCGTAGAGCTCGTCGTTGAGATCCTCCTCGAGACCGGGCTCGTCTTCGGCGTCGGGACTCTCGAGTAAGCTGAACGCGTACTGCGGCGCGCCCTGCCGCTTGATGAAGCTCACCACCTTATGGATCTCCTGCTCGGTCACCAGCGGGCCGTGCAGGCGCTGCAAGCGGGCGCTGCCGGGCGGCATGTACAACATGTCGCCGCGGCCGAGCAGGCGCTCGGCACCGATGTGGTCGAGGATGGTGCGCGAGTCGACCCGCGCCGTCACCTGGAACGAGATGCGGGCGGGGAAGTTGGCTTTGATCAGGCCGGTGATGACGTCGACCGACGGCCGCTGCGTCGCCACGATCAAGTGAATGCCGGCCGCGCGCGCCTTCTGCGCCAACCGCGTGATCGGCTCCTCGACCTTGCGGCCCATGGTCATCATCAGATCGGCGAGCTCGTCGACAATCACCACGATCTTCGGCAACCGTTCGGGCAGCGGGGAGGGCGTCACGACGTCGTCGTCCTCGTCGTCGGCGAGCTCGCGCAACTCGATCACCTTGCCGGCGTGGCCCGCCTGACCCTCTTCGTCGATCAATCGGTTGTAGCCGTCGACGTTGCGCACACCGCGCTGCTTCATGACCCGATAGCGCTGCTCCATCAGCTCGACGATGTTGTTCAAGACCGCGACCGCCTGCTTGGGATCGGTCACCACCGGCACCAGCAGGTGCGGGATGTCTTCGTAGACCGACAGCTCGAGCATCTTCAGGTCGATCATCACGAAGCGCACCTCGCGCGGCGCCGCCTTGTGCAGGATGCTCATGATCATGCCGTTGATCGCCACCGACTTGCCGCTGCCGGTGGCGCCGGCGATCATCAGGTGCGGCATGCGCGCCAGGTCGCCCATCACCGGCTGCCCGGCGGTGTCCTTGCCGAGCGCCAGCGCCAGCGACGACGGCGACTGCACGAACTCCTCCGCTTCGATCATCTCGCGCAGCACCACTTCCTCGCGGCGCGGGTTGGCGACCTCGATGCCGACCACCGCCTTGCCGGGCACCGGCGCGAGAATGCGCACGCCGGGGACGCGCAGCGCCATGGCGAGATCGTCGCCGAGGCTGGTAATGCGGTTCACCTTCACGCCCGGCGCGGGCTCGATGTCGAACGTGGTAATCACCGGACCGGGCCGCACCTCGACCACCTTGCCGGCGATGCCGAAGTCGCCGAGCTTGGCCTCGAGAATCTGCGAGCTGCGGCGCAGCGCATCCTCGTCGATGTGCAGATCCTCGTGGCGCGGCGGCGCCAGCATGCGCGTCGGCGGCACCTGATAGTGGTCGTCGCCGAGCGGCAGCTCCTCCTGCACGGGGGAGACGGAGCGCTTTTTCGCCGGCGCCGGCTTGCGCTCGACGTCGGCCAGCACGATCACCGGCGCCGCCTCCGGCGCTGGGGCAGCGCGCTTCACGTTGGCGCGCGCCGAGCGCACCACCGGTTCGCGACTGGGGCTCGCGGCGCGCCGTGTGGCGTTCGCCACGGCGCCGCCGACGCGCCGCGCGGCGCGTCCGGCCACGCTGCTCAGCGACACGCGCGTGGCCACGACCAGCGACAGCAGCGCCATGGCGCCAACGATCACCGCCGTGCCGAGCGTGCCGAAGCCCTGTCCGAGCACCGCCGCCAGGAAGCCGCCCAGCCAGCCGCCGGCGAGCGTGACCGGCCGCTGTGGCGGCGGGGGCGCGACGATGCCCAGCAGCACGGCGACGCAGAGCAGCAGCACCAGCGCGGCGACGCCGCGCGCGATCGACAGCTCCTGGGTAGCGTGGCGGAACAGCAGCACCGCGACCGCGATGAGGAACAGCGGACCGAGATAGGCGGCGTAGCCGAACGCCTGCACGGCGACGTCCGCCAAGCCATGGCCGACGCGCCCGGCGAAATTCAGATTCGGCAGCTCGCGCTGATAGGCGACGAAGCTGAGCAGCATGAAGGCGGCGGCGGTCAGGCTGAGAACCGCCGCGACGTCATCCAGCAGGCGCGACTCGTCGCGCACGTCGGGCTGCGCGCGCGCGCCGCCCGCCGTTTCCGCTCGCGGGCGCGCCACTACATCTCCATCACGAACGGCAACACGACCGGCCGGCGATCGAGCGTCTTGCTGAGGTAGCGGCGCAACGCCTTGCGCACCTCCTCTTTGACCTCCAGCGAATCGGTGCGCGACTCGGGCGCGATCGCGCCAAGCGTCGTCAGCACGACCTCGCGCGCTTCGTCGAAGTGGCGCTGCTGCTCGCCTTCGGCGAACACCCCGCGCGCGATGAAGTCGGGGCCCGCGATCAGCTCGCCGCTGTGCTGATCGATTGCCAGCACGGCGAGCAAGAGGCCGTCCTGCGACAGATGGCGGCGGTCGCGCAGCACGATGTCGCTGATGTCGCCGATGCCCTTGCCGTCGACGAACACCCGGCCGGCGGTCACCGACTCGACGCGCCGGGCTCCGCTCCCATCGATCTCCAGCGCTTGCCCGTCTTCGAGCAACACCACCGTGTCGTCGGGGAGGCCCAATGATCGCGCCAGCCGGACGTGCTCGGCGAGATGGCGATACTCGCCGTGCACCGGCACGAAGTAGCGCGGCCGCACCAGGTTGAGCATCAGCGCCAGCTCGTCCTGGCTGGCGTGGCCGGAGACGTGCACGCCGGCGTTGCGCGCGGAGAACACCTGCGCGCCGCGCCGACTCATGTGGTTGATCATGTTGCTGATCGCCCGTTCGTTGCCGGGGATGATGCGCGACGACAGGACGACCGCGTCGCCCGGCTCCATGTGCACCGTGGCGTCGTCATCCATCGCGATGCGGGTGAGCGCCGAGAGCGGCTCGCCTTGGCTGCCGGAGGTGAGCACGGTCACCTGCGAGGGCGGCAACGTGGCGAGGTCCGAGACGTCGGCATAGATCGCCGGCGGCACCCGCAGGTAGCCGAGCTCGGTGGCGATGCGCACGCTGTTCACCAGGCTGCGACCGACCACCACGACGCGGCGGCGGTTGGCCTCCGAGAGCTCGATCGCCTGTTGCAGCCGATGCACGTGCGACGAGAACGTTGAGAAGAAGATGCGGCCTTGCGCGCCCTGAAAGATGGTGTCCAGCCCCGGACGGACGCTGCGCTCGGAGCCGGTCGAGCCGACGTGCTCGACGTTGGTCGAGTCGGAGAGCAGCAACGTCACGCCGCGTGCGCCGTAGGCGGCAAAGGCCTGGATGTCGGGGCCGCGACCGTCGATCGGCGTGTAGTCGATCTTGAAGTCGCCGGTATGGACGACGACGCCGCGCGGCGTGGTGATCGCGAGGCCGACCGCATCGACGGTCGAGTGGGTGACGTGGATCGGGTCGATGGCGAACGGCCCAAGGTCCCAGCGTTCGCCGGGCCGGAACACGCGCAGATCGGCGGTGTCGTCGAGGCCATGCTCGCGCAGCCGCGCGGTGATCAGCCCCGCTGCCATCGGCGGCGCGAAGACCGGCGCCGCGATCTCGCGCAGCGCATAGGGCAACGCGCCGATGTGGTCTTCGTGCCCATGCGTCATGACGAAGCCGTGCACACGACGGCCGAGCTGGCGCAGATAGTCGAACTCCGGGATGACGAGGTCGATCCCCAGCATGCCCGGATCGGGAAACATCACGCCGCAGTCGATGACGATCGCCTCTCCGGCGCACTCGAGCACCAGACAATTGAGGCCGATCTCGCCGAGGCCGCCGAGCGGCACGACGCGCAGCGGCCCGTCCACGCTCGCGTTCATGTCGCTGCCGTCCATGAGATGTTCGCCACAGCGGCGTCGCGAGGTTGAGATACGGTGGCGCGGAGCGCCGCAAAGCCTTGCGCTGAAAGGGCTTTCCACATCATCCACAACCCACCGCGGCGATGATAGCGGCGCCTTAGCCGGCAAGTCAACGCGATGCTTCGCAGCGATGCGCAGCAGCTTGACGCTCGATAGGACGGTTGCTAGCGTCCCGCCACTCTGTGATTCGCGCGAGGTCGCCCGACCTCCACGCCGCCAGAGACATCACGATTCGAAAGTGAGGGCGCGCCGTGGTGAACAAGGCCATCATCGTTGGCAACTTGGGACGCGACCCGGACGTGCGGTTCACACCCAGCGGCCGGGCGGTTGCCAAATTCTCCGTCGCCACCACTGAACGCTGGACCGATCAGCAGGGTCAGCGGCAGGAGAAGACGGAGTGGCACAACATCGTCGTGTGGGGGAAGCAAGCGGAGACGTGCGGGCAGTACCTCTCGAAGGGACGACAGGTCTACGTCGAGGGCCGCATCACCAACCGCAGCTACGACGACAAGGACGGCAACAAGCGCTACATCACCGAGATCATCGCGCGCGACGTGCGCTTCCTGGGCGGTGGCGGTGGCGGCGCGGCCGGCAGCCGGGTCGCCGATCCGAGCTTCGCACCCCCGCCGGGCGAAGAAGCCGGCCCACCCGACAACGAAGACGACATTCCCTTCTAGCTCATACCGCGCCCGATCCCTCCTGGAGGGCGCCGCGCCGTCGGCGCCGGGGTGGCGCGGGGTGGGGTGAAAATCGACGCTGCCGAGAGGCGTGTTCTTGTCGCTCATCCCATCCCGCCGGCGGCGACAGCGCGCCGCCCCTCCACGGACCGGGCTCGCGCGACCGCGTGAATTGTCGGGCAGGGCTACGGAACAAGCGCCGATGATGACGTGAGTTCCGCCGCGCACCATGGCGGCAACGCGCGGCGAGCCCACCAGGCGCGCACCGCGGCGAGCTGATCGCCGAGCTGTAGCGGAATGGCGTCGAACGGCGCGTCGCCCGCGGCTGGCGGTTCGCCGCCGCTGGGATCGAGCGTCGCGCGCAAGCGGCCGAGCTCGGCGAGCGCATCGGCGACGAACCGCATAGCCCGCTCCCGCTGTTTTGCGCCGCTGACGCCGGGCAGTCCGGCGACCACCTGCTCGACGTAATAGAGCCGGCGATCGACCTCGGCGGCGGTCCAGGCCGCCTCGTGGGCGGCATCGAACTCGAATGCCTCCAGCCGGCTCGGATGGTCCATCAGGAGCGCGGCCGTGAATTCGGCCGGCGGATCGTCCAGTCGCATGGTGCCGGTCGGCGTCTGCACCACTCGCTGCCAGCTGAGACGCACCGCCGTATCGCGCCCCGACAGCCAGACGAGCTCCGCGTGCGCGCCGGCCATGAGGACGATGACCCGCGCCCGTCCGCGCCGCTGCAGCGTACGGCCGCACCAGGGGAGCGTCAGGCCCGCGCAGTCGACCGCCCGCCGTGCATAGTGCTCGATCTCGTGGCGCAGCCACGTGGGGTCCTGCACGACCTCCACGTCGGCATATGCCGCCACTGCCGATTCGGCGCCGGCGTAGAGACGCGGATGGCGCCGGTCGCCGTCGCGGTCGAGCCGGCCGGGCGCGCCGATCACGAACGTCGTGCGCGTCCAGATAGGAGCCGCGTCCGCGGAGTGCGGCTCGTTGCTCGAGGTTGTGCCGGCGGACACCGATGACATCGAGGAGGCCGCTAACAGGAAGACCACTGCACAGGCGCGGATGATCGACCGAGCAGGCGACGCCATACCGGTTTTCGATCATATTTCAGTGTGATGCGCTATTTGAAAAGTATCTGTCTGGCATCGATTCGCTGATGGGGTATCTCACCCGCCGCCCCTCCCGCCCCAAAGCGGGTTGGCGAAGAAGGCGATGACCGCGGCGGAGGCGCCGCACCGCCTCGAGTCGCGCGTCGAGGTCGCCACCGTCCGCGTTGTCTGCTGCCAGGCTGCGGCCGCGCTCGCGATAGGCGAGCCGGTATCGATGCGACCTCCGCACGGCCCGATCGCTCGCCCGGCGCCGCATCGCCAGCGACCCCACGCTGACCGACGCGCAGCGTGAGGCCCAGCTGGCCGCGCTCGATGCGCAGCTGCCAGAGCCCGTGCGCACCGCGCGCGATGCGGCCACCGCACCGCAGCTGGCGCGCGACGCAGCCGCGCTGCGCGCCGCCGGCGGCTCACCCGAAGAGGTGCAGGCCCTGCGCGAGCGCGAGGTCGGCGGCGAGGCCGCTGCCCGCCTCGCCGAGCTCGATCAGCGGCGAGCGGCCTGGCAAGCGCGCGTCGACGCGTACCGACACGAACGCCTCGCCATCGCTGCGGACGCGGCGCTCGATGCAGCGGAGCGCGACGCCGCGCTGGAAGACTTGCGCGCGCGTCATTTCAGCGGCACCGAGCTGGCGCGCATCCGCGCGCTCGATCGGATGCAACAGGCGTCGGCTGGGCAGTAACTACCGGAGGCTTTTCACGCCTTCGTCAGACCCATCGCGCGCGCCCGCTGCAGCTCCTCGTCATAGTGCGGGTTCGGGCGGCTGATGTGTTTCGACGTGCCGGTGGCCACCAGCTTGCCGTCCTCGGTCCACAGGCGCGACACGCAGCCGACCAGCCCATCCTCAGCGAGCAGCGCGATGCCGTCGGCGAGCATCCAAGTATCGTGCGGGACGAAGCGGTGGAATTGCGCCGTCAGGTCGAGGTTCGGCATGAGAAAGGGAAACGGCCACTCGTACGCTGAGATGGTCGCGTTCCAGCCCGGGAAGTCGAGCCAGAACAGCTGGCGCAGTGCATCCGATTGGCGATCGGGGATCGCGGTGTCGGTAAAGCGCATCCAGGCGCGCCACTGCGGCTGCCCAGGCGGCTCACGCCAGGTGAGCGGACGCCCCTCGATGCTGCGCCAGATCGGATACCACTGGTCGTACTCGTCGGCGAGCTCCTGATAGCCGCGCAACGCCTCCGGCCCCGCCACCGCGGGCGCGGTGGCGAAATCGTGCTGGTAGCCGTGCAAGCCGTCGGCGACCATCCATACGCTGGCAGTGAGCAGCGGCCGCGCTTGCTGCGTGATCTCGACGCGCAACGATTCTGCGCGCTTGCCGCCTCCGATCGACGCGACCGCGATGTCGACCGGACCAAATTCGCCGGGCGCGAGAAAGTGGCAGTGAAAGCTCGCGGGTCGCGTCATGCGGCTGCGCCGCATCGCGGCGCGCAGTGCGATGGCGCCGAGGTACCCGCCGTTCGGCCCCCACACCGCCCAGCTCGGTGAGAGCTGCGCCCGATAGCGGTCGGGCTCTCCGTCGACGTCCTCGATGCGGGTGTCTTCAATGAAGTCGGCCATCCTCGTCGTTGGTCGTACGCTGGGGTGTGGTGCGGGCGCAGTCTAGTCAACCGCGCGCCAAGGACCAACGACTCACGACGAACGTCTATTCGACCCAGAGAAGCCACCACGGACGCGGACAGCACGGATGCAGACTGGTACGTGAGGCACTCATCCCATCCGTGAGAACGGTGTAATCCGTGGTCAATCCGCTTCCAGATCTCGCTACGGACGCAGAAGTATCGTCCACAGCACCCGCGGCTCGCGCAGCACGAGCCCAAGCCACGCCAGTCCGCAGAAAACGACCGCGAAGCTGATCTCGAACCAGCCGCTGCCGCCGCGGATGTGGGTGGCGACCGCGCCGCCGAGGAAGGCCGTCAGGAGGATCGCGCCGACGACAGCCGTCCGAGGGACGGCGTAGAACGCTGTGCAGACGAGCAGGACCACGCCGATGCCAACAGCCAGGTCGGGCGTGAGGCCGAGTCGCGCGCAGGCCTCCATCACGGGGGCCACGCGGAAGATCTTGGTCGCGCCATCGAACAGCAGGAAGAGGATTATCAGGCCGCTGACCATCCATCCGGTCCAGAGCATCCCGGTCGATGCAGGTTCCGTTGCCATGCTGCCTCCTTTGGAAGAAGTGTTCCGAGGAGGCGGCATAGCGGGTCATGCGCGGTCGGTATTGTACAGAAGCGACAACTGCTCCTGACCGCGGACGATTTGCGCGGGCGTCTGTCCGATGAAGCGCTTCACCGAGCGGCTGAGGTGCGCCTGGTCGAAGTAGCCGGCGTCGTGCGCCACCGCGGCGATCGGAGCGCCGGTGCGCAGGAGAGTGGTGGCGTAGCGGGCGCGATCGATCTGGCGGATGGTGGCGGGGGTCATCCCCGTCGCGCGGAGAAAACGCCGCTGCTCGGTGCGTTGCGACAATCCGCGCGGCGCGCCGCGGAGAATGTCCTGGACGTACGGGTCGCTGGCGATCAATCCCTGCCGGACGAGTCGCCGGACGAACGTCTCGGCATTGTCGAAGCTCGGGTACTCCCACGCCGCACCGTTCAGCCAGAACGACCTCCCGGACGCCTCGGGTAGGGTCACGTCGTTGCGATCGCGTAGCATTCCGATCGGTAGCAGCGGCATGAAACTTCCGAGCCTGAAATGAATGCCGACCCACTCGCCATCCGCCGGACAGTCCGCCGCCGTTGCCCGCGTCTCCGGCCCGCGAACCGTCAGGGACATCCGCCCCGCCACCCGGGTGACGACCATCACCCAGTTGCACGCCGCCATCGAGAGAAAGGTCCCGCCTCGCTCGCTGTGGCTTCGCCACACTCTCTCGACGAGAGGGGAGTCGGACGGTCGGTGTTCGAAGGTGATGAACACGTGTCGATCGGCCTAACGCCGTGGCGTTGAGCCGCCCGCGCAGGATGTCCCGTGGCGAGGAGGCCAATTCAAGCGGGTCGGCTCCAACGCGTTGTTAGGCGACCCGCTGCATCTTGTTTGCGAAGTCACGACCCGACGTCGGTGGTGGCAATGGCCTGCCTTCGCTCTTGTAGATACCGATCGACTCTTCAACGATTCTGCAGAGCTCGTCGAAGACCTCTCGCTCGTTGGTGCCGTGACACCCCCCGTAAATCAGACCGGGTGAGCTGCCAACGTAACACTGGTCGTCTTCCGACCACTCAACGATCTTCACGTACCGAGCGCTTTCCTTCATCTCTTCGACTCCTCAATCGCGAGCTGCACCGCTCGGACCTGGTAGCGCTTTGCATCATCGCCCAAATTTCCGGACAGGACCACCGGTTTGGTGACGCTCGGGTGTACAAAGTTCCGATGGCTGCCCTTGCCGCCGCGGTTGACGAACCCCGCACGCTCTAGGTCCGCGATCAGCTCTCGCACTTTCGGCGGCACTGGCCGGGCCTTTTGGGTCGCCTAACGCCCGCGCTCAGCGCGCGGACCGCGCCTCGGCTCCCCGTATGCGGTTCGGCCGCGCGCCCGTGTCGGCTGCAGCTGCTTCTTAGACGCACTTCAATTGAGTTCATCGCTCTGAAATCACGGGCTCACGTCTTCGAAGTTCGTCGCTGGCTTCGTCGTCCCATGGATAGTAGCCGCGAAGATCCGGCCAAATACACTGCACGACCGGAAAGGCGCGACACCGGTAGAAGCGAATCGCCCAACCGACGTGTTGGTCATACTGCGATTCGTGAACGCGCTGCATCAGACACCGATAGCCGTCGAGAATATCGTCGGCTTCGACGCCTGCCTCGTATCGTCGGCCGTCTCGGATACCGTCAGCGACTACTGAAAGCATGCCATGCATGACCTCGCGCGGTTGGCCGATGATGAGCACTTCCGGATGGTTGACTGTTCGGTAGAATCCGATCGAGTACTGAAAGCCCGGAAATGAACCCTCGGCGAGGACGTTCATGGCGTGCCATCCGTAAAGGTCTACGTCCTCGTGGATACGCCGTTCAGCACCCTGCATTTCCGTTTGGCCCCCTCGCCGTCTAACGACCTGGAATTCAGCGGCGAACACTCGCCCGAGCGAAGCGAGGAAGAATGTTCGTCCGCTGCAATTCCACGTTAGCTGACCTTCTCCCGCGCGAAGCCGAGTCGATTGCCGTCCGGATCGACAAACCCGAACTCCAGATTGCCCCAAGGTCTGGTCTAAGAGCTCTCCAACGCCCGACACGCCGGCTTCCACGAATTCTCTTCGGAGCTCAGCTGCATCTTCGACATAGATCTGTACATTCCGAGTACCTGGCGGCCCATCCCCGGCGAATGAGGAGAGTACGAGGCGGGCACCATCTCGCACCACGCCCATGTAGCAGGGATCCAACTTTGATGTAGCGGGTCGAAACGCGTACTCCCGACGAAAGCCGAGCTGCCCACAATAGAACTTCTCAGCGACCGCGGAGTCCGAGACACCCAGGATGGGCAGGGCGATCTTCAACATTTGTTGCGACCTCCGAGCTAGCACAGCTAACGCCGGCGCTCAGCCGCGCGGGCCGCTCCCCGCCGGCTCCCGTTCTCCGTTTGGCCCCGCGGCCCGCGTCGGCTGCAGCGGCTTGTTAGGTGTTGCTCGATCACGGTGACACTCGT
>Ga0066388_100001512_pt1 | contig 13171 bp, 10 predicted proteins | sample PanSoiMetaGPlot6_FD_64539 | JGI IMG/M metagenome (GOLD analysis project Ga0066388, IMG submission 64539) | Tropical forest soil microbial communities from Panama analyzed to predict greenhouse gas emissions - Panama Soil - Plot 6 (Hybrid Assembly) | ecosystem: Environmental > Terrestrial >... | reverse complement strand
TCTGTCTTGAAAGTCTGAATCGAGGCAACCGGCCCAAAGATTTCCTCATTCAACATCTTGGCCGAGTCCGGGACATTGGTCAGCACCGTCGCCGGATAGAAGAATCCCGGCCCTTCCGGCAATTTGCCGCCCACCAGAACCTTGGCGCCTTTTTTCACCGCGTCGTCGACCAGTTCGATCACCTTGTCGCGGCCATCCTTGTTCACGAGCGGCCCAAGATTAACACCCTCATCGAGACCGTTGCCCATCTTCAAAGAGCCCATCTTGGCGGTGAGCTTCTTGGCGAACTCATCGTGCACCCTTTCATGAACATAGAAGCGGTTGGCTGCAGTGCAGGCCTCGCCCATGTTGCGCATCTTGGCGATCATGGCGCCATCGATGGCCGCGTCGATATCGGCATCCTCGAACACAATAAAGGGTGCATTGCCGCCGAGCTCCATTGCCGGCTTAACGATGTTGTCGGCGGCCTCATGCAGAAGTTTGCGTCCGACTTCGGTGGAGCCGGTGAAGGACACAATACGCACGCGCGGGTCGTGCAGCATGGCGCCGACCACCTTGCCGGATGAGCGCGATGGAATGACATTCACCACGCCCGCGGGAACGCCCGCTTCCTCTAGCGCCGGCATCAGAGCCAGCATGGTGAGCGGTGTGTCGGACGCGGGCTTTAGTACAACCGGGCAGCCGGCGGCGAGCGCTGGACCGATCTTGCGCGTGGCCATTGCCGCCGGGAAATTCCATGGCGTGACCAACACGGCGATCCCTGCCGGCTTGTGATGGACAAAAATGCGCGCGCCGGAAGCCGGTGCACGCGATACACCGCCGATGTTGCGAACCGCCTCCTCGGCATACCAGCGGAAGAACTCGGCGGCATAGGCAACCTCGCCGCGCGAATCGGGCAGCGCCTTGCCGTTCTCCAGCGTAATCAGCTTCGCGAAGCGTTCGGCGTCGCGCATGATCAGCTCAAAGGCCTTGCGTAGAATCTCCGCGCGCTCGCGGGGCTTGCGCGCGGCCCAGCCTTCGAACGCGGCTTCAGCTGCATCGAGGGCCGCCTTGGCATCGTCGACCGTCGCACTGGCAACCGACGCGATCTTGCGCTCGGTCGCCGGGTCGATCACGTCAAAGCGGCCGCCGTCGGAGGCCTTGCGCCACTTGCCGCCAATCCACAGGTCAGTGGGAACATTGGCGAGAAGATTTTCGTACATGGCAGTCCCTCTCAACTTGCTCCGCTCATTCGCGCGCAAGCGGGAATCCGCTTTCGCGGTGACGAGCGGCCAAACTAACTATTCAGTGCCCGCCTCACCGTCTCCGCGATCCGGTCGGGTGTCGGCAGCACGACGTCTTCCAGGATGTCGGCCGCCGGCAACGGAATATGCGGCGTGGTGATACGGATCGGCGGACCATCGAGGTCGTAGAAAGCTTCATCCGCCGCAATCGATACGATCTCTGCGCCCCAGCCGCACAGCCGCGGATTCTCCTCGACCGTGAACAACCGGTGTGTTTTGGCGATCGAGCCGAGGATTGTTTGCGTATCGAGCGGCACCAGCGAGCGCACATCGACGACTTCGCAATCGATGCCGTGCTCGGCCTTGAGCCTCCCGGCGGCCTCGAGCGCGCGCGGCACCATCAGAGCCAAAGCGCAAATCGTGGCGTCTTTGCCTGAACGCAACACATTTGCTTTGCCGAGAGAGTCAACGATCTCGCCGTCCGGCACGTCGCCTTTGGTCGGGTAGAGCGACTTGTGCTCGAGGAAGATCACCGGGTCGGGGTCGCGAACCGATGCCGCCAAAAGCCCGATGACGTCGCGCGGGCTCGATGGCGCAACCACCTTGAGGCCCGGAATCATCATGCACCAGTTTTCGACGCTCTGACTGTGCTGCGCGCCGAAGCGTGAGCCCGCGCCATTGCCGGTGCGCACGACCAGCGGACACTTGAGCTGACCGTTCGACATGTACCGGCTCTTGGGAAACTCATTGGCGATATAGTCAAAGCAAACCGCGAAAAAATCCGAGAACATGATTTCCGCGATCGGCTTCAGGCCCGTCATCGCCGCGCCCATGGCGGCACCGAGGATCGCCAGCTCGGAAATCGGGGTGTCGCGGACGCGCAGGGGACCGAACTGCTCGTAGAGACCAACGGTCGCCTTGAACACGCCGCCGGCCTTGGCGACGTCCTCGCCTAGAAACACGACGTCGGGATCGCGCGCCATCTCCTGTGCGATGCCGCGAATGACTGCGTCGCGATACGTCAGTTCCGCCATGCCCAGCCTCCATCGGCATAGACATCGGTCGTAATGATATCGAGCGGGGGCGGTGGCGCTGCCTTGCAAGCCTCGGTCGCGTCGTCGATCATTTTGCGGACTTCGGCATCGATATCCGCAATGACCTTGTCTGCTACGCCGAATTGCAAAAGGCGCTCGCGATAGATTTTGATCGGGTCACGCAACTTCCAGCGATCAAGTTCGCCCTCAGGCCGGTATTTTGCCGGATCCGCGCGCGAGTGGCCGCTGTGGCGATAGGTGAGGCACTCGATCAGCGATGGGCCTTCACCTGCGCGCGCTTTGGCGTACGCTGTTTGCGCTGCACGGTAGACAACATCGGCATCGTTGCCGTCGATCACGATGCGCTCGAGCCCATAGGCCGAGGCGCGATCAGCCGCTGGCTGCGGCACCGCCGTCACTTCGCCGATCGGCGTGTATTCCATGTAGAGATTGTTTTCGCAAACGAAGATGACGGGCAACTTCCAGACGGCAGCAAAGTTCAAGGCTTCATGGAAGGCTCCAATATTGGTCGTGCCATCGCCAAAGAAGCAGACGGACACATCCTTGGCGCCCTTGTATTGCGCGCGCCAGGCGGCACCGCAGGCGATCGGCAGGTGCGCCCCGATGATGGCATATGACCCCATCACGCCATGATCGACCGACGTCAGGTGCATTGAACCGCCCTTGCCGCGCATCAGGCCGTTGTTACGCTGCATCAGTTCGCCCAGCACCTTCTCCACCGACACGCCACGCGCCAGGGTGTGGGCGTGACCGCGGTACGTGCAAAATGAGAGGTCGCCCGGCTTCATGGCGCAGGCGAACCCCGCTGCAACCGCCTCCTGGCCAAGTGAGAGGTGGCTGGTTCCCTTGACCAGGTTCTGTAGGAACAGGTCGTAGGCACGCTGTTCGGCCTCGCGAATAACCACCTGGGTCCGGTACAGTTCGAGCCTCTTCTGTTCACCGATATCGTCGTTCAGTCCGGAGCCGGCCTTGGCCTGCGCGCGGTCCTTTGCTGTGGCCATTGATGATCCTCGAAGCTCAAAATCCGTGTTAAGCGGCGGCAACTTAGCGCCTAGAAGGAAGGGGCCGCAACTCTCCTATTGGAGCGGACCCTCTATCGCCGCTTCGCTGGTTGTGCTCTTGCCTATCTGACGCTCGCGGTAGAGCAGATAGAGACCGGACGAGACCACGACTAGTCCCCCGACGATCGTCCACCGGTGCGGCACATCGCCGAACACCAGAAAGCCCAGCGTCGTCGTCCAGACCATTTGCGTATAGATGAAAGGCGCCAACGTCGATGCCGGCGCCAACCGGTGGCCGCGAATGAGGAGATAGTGCCCGCCGCTACCGAGCGCGCCGACAAGCACCATCAGCGCCACGACGAAAGCGTTGTCCGGCGTGCTCCACACGAACGGAATGACCGGCAGCATCGCAACCGCGCCAACCAGGTTCGAATAGAACAGGGTCGTTTCACTGGAGTCGCTGTGCGCCAGCACGCGCGTCGAGATCACGTAGAGCGAGTAACAGACGGCGCTGCCGAACGACAGAAGTGCCGCGGGGTGAAGTCCGCCAAAACCCGGGCGCGCAACCAGCAGCACGCCAAGGAAACCGACACTGATCGCAGTCCACCGCCGCCAGCCGACCCATTCGCCAAGCAACGGCCCGCATAGCAAGGCAACCAGGAACGGCGTCGAAAACAGAATAGCGAGCACCTCGTCAAGCTGGAGATAGCGCAGCGCGAAAAAATTCAACGCAGTAGATGCGAGCAGCAGCGTTGACCGCCCAAGCTGCATGAACGGTCGCGTCGTCGTCATCAATTTCGGCGTGGTGATCGGGTTAAGAAAGATGAGCGCCAGCAGGAAGGCGCCGAAGTAGCGAGCCCACACGACCTGCAACGGATCCATGTATCGCAGCAGATATTTTCCGGTGGTGTCGAGACATGAAAAGGTCGCGACCGCCGCGCACATCAACGCGATGCCCGTCAACCGCTGGCGGCGCTGTTGTGCGGAACTCAATAGGTCGCTCGCCCGCCTGAAATATCGAATACGGCACCGGTCGTGAATGAACACTCGCTTGACGCGCAAAACGCGGCGAGGCTCGCAATCTCGTCGACCGTCACAAAACGCCCACGAGGAATTTTCGACAGCATGAAGTCGATGTGCTCTTGCGTCATCTGGTCGAAGATCGCCGTTTTTGCCGCCGCCGGCGTGATGCAGTTCACCGATATGTCGTATGATGCGAGTTCCTTGCCCAGCGATTTCGTCAAGGCGATCAATCCTGCCTTCGAGGCCGAATAGGCGGGCGCGTTCGGATTGCCCTCCTTACCCGCGATGGAGGCGATATTGACGATGCGTCCGTAGTTTTGCGTGATCATGGCCGGCGCCAAGGCGCGGCAGCAGTGAAACGGACCATTCAGATTAATCGAAAGGACGTCCTGCCATGCTTTCAGCGGATAATCCCAGGTCTTCACGTTGGGCCCGGCAATCCCGGCATTGTTGACCAAGACGTCAATGCGACCGAATGCCTTGATTGTATCGTCACGCGCCCGCTCGACATCGGGATAGTCGGTGACGTCGATTGTGAAAGTCGCGACGCGGCCGCGTTTTTGCAAATCGGCTGCCGTCTTGTTCGCCAGATCGACATCGCGATCCCAGATCGCAACCGTCGCGCCGGATTCGAGGAAACGCTCGACAATGGCGCGGCCGATACCCTGCGCGCCGCCTGTGACGACCGCATTGCGTCCGGCGAGATCGATTTTATTGGCCATGGCAGCCTCCGCGTAACCATTAGCGGAGGCGAGATCCCGTGGCGAGTGAGGAAAATGCGGGTGTGTAATGCGGCCTTGTACCTCCAAGAAATGTGCTTTAAAAATAGAAGAAGCGGGGCACGCGGCGGTCGCCCCGCCCTTTCAAGGCTCAGGAGCCCAAGCACCGTCTCCTTCGTTCACGGAGGGGATTTATGCTGTTTTCGGGCTGACCATCATCAAACAAGATAGCGATGAAGTTCGGGGACCAAGCCGCCTCCCCGTCAGATGACAATCCATCCAAGTGCTGCAGCCTTTCGCTCAAAGGAGCGACAGCCATGGGTGCGTTGCACTTGGATGGATTGCAGTTAGGACTTTTTCTCGCAGCCGCATTTTTTGGCGGTCTGACCTCAGGACTATCGGGCTTTGCCATGGGGCTCGTGGTGTCCGGCGTCTGGTTGCACATCATCACGCCGGACCAGAATGCAACTCTCATCGTTTTTTGCGGCCTCGTCACACAAGGCTATGGCATCTGGCGCGTGCGGAATTCCATTCAATGGCCGACGGTTGCACCTTTCATCATTGGCGGTGCCATCGGTGTGCCCGTCGGCACCGCCTTGTTGACCACGCTCGACCGCGCCAGTTTGCGTACTATCATTGGCGCACTGCTGGTCGCCTATAGCCTGTACAGCCTACTTAGGCCGGCGATCAAACCGGCCCGAGCGGGTCTTCCCGCGGACCTTGCAGTCGGCATCGTCAATGGCCTGATCGGCGGCTTGACCGGGCTTGGCGGAATCGCGGTGACGATCTGGTGTCAGCTTGTCGGCGGACCAAAAGATGCGCAGCGCGCGATCTTCCAGCCGGTGCTGTTCGCCACCTTTGTCATGAGTGCAATTTCCCTGGGAGTCGTGGGCGGCATCACCGGCCAGACAGCCAGACTGTATCTTCTCAGCCTGCCCGCGCTTGTCGTTGGCCTCTGGTGTGGTTTCAGGCTGTATGGAAAGCTCGACGATGCCGCCTTCCGGAAGGTCATCCTGACACTCCTGCTGGTATCGGGAATGTCTCTTGTGGTGCCGGTGTTCATGCGTGGATAAAAGGCCGCTTGCTGCCGGACGAGCGCTGCGTTACCAATTTCAAAGTGGGGCCTGCGACGGTCGCCCCGCGCTTCCAAGGCTCAAGAGCCCAAGCACCGTCTCCTTCGTTCACGGAGGGGACCTATGCTGTCTCCGAGCTATTCGATCTCACCGAAAGACCTCTGGAACGCGATCGCTACGCGTGATGCGCTGCAACTCGTCGACGTACGCCGGCGTGACGCCTATGAGCAGTCGCCGTTTTTGCTACCGGGCAGTGTCTGGCGCGACGCTGCCAAGACAAAGGAATGGAAAAGCGAATTCGACGCGGCCCGGCCTGTTATCGTTGCATGCAAGGCTGGGCACGAAATGAGCCAAGGCACTGTTGCGCAATTGCGCGCCGATCGCATCGACGCGCGCGTGCTGGAAGGTGGCTACGAGGCCTGGGCCAAAACCGGCCTCCCCTTGGTCGCCAAGGCAGAACTTGAGCGCCTGGCACCAAAACGGCCGAGTGTTTGGGTGACTCGGCGTCGGCCAAAGATCGATCGCATCGCCTGTCCGTGGCTTATCCGTCGGTTTCTCGACCCACAAGCGCGAATTTTGTTCGTCGACCCCGACGAGGTGGTCAACGTCGCTCGTGAAAACGGTGGCGTGCCATTCGATATCAAGGATGTCGAACTCAGCCATGTCGGCGAGCGCTGTTCATTCGACACCATGCTCAAGATCTTCGGATTAGAGAGCGAACCCTCCCTGGCGCGGCTTGCCCTGATCGTGCGCGGGGCCGACACCGCGAGGCCCGATATCGCCGCAGAAGCGGCAGGCTTGCATGCAGTTTCACTTGGCTTGTCGGCGCTTGCCGGTGATGATGATCACGGCCTGCTCAATTACGGTTTCATTGTCTATGACGCCTTGTTTGCCTGGCTCCGCTTTGCTGCCGAGGAACGGCACAACTGGCCGGCCAAAGCGGCGTGAGGAGCATGGCAACCGGCGAGACAACTGCCCGGCCAAGCTTCGGCGAGGCCTTCCTAGTCTGGCTGAAGATTGGCTGCATCAATTTCGGCGGACCGGCCGGGCAGATCGCGCTCATGCATCGTATGGTCGTCGACGAAAAGAAGTGGGTGGATGAGGCGCGGTTCCTGCATGCCCTTAACTTCTGCATGCTGCTGCCGGGGCCTGAGGCGCAAAAGCTTGCCACTTATCTGGGCTGGCTGCTGCATGGCGTGCGTGGCGGACTGAGCGCCGGGATCCTGTTCATTCTGCCCGGCGCGTTCGTGATGCTGGGCCTGAGCCTACTCTACGCGCTTGGGCGCGGTATTTCCGTCATTGACGGCGCGCTCTTCGGCATCAAGGCAGCGGTGCTGGTGATCGTGATCGAGGCCCTAATTCGCATCGGAAGACGCGCCCTAAAAACGCCCCTGCTGCTGTCGCTCGCGGCCGCCGCATTCGTCGGCATCTTTTTTTTGGCTCTTCCGTTTCCGCTGATTGTCGCCGCGGCTGCAATAATCGGTTACGCAGTCGCGCGCAAAGCTCCGGACCAGCTCGGCCTGAGCGGGAAGATTGAGGATCTTGCGCGGCCGGCACAAGACCGCTGGCGCCAGTTTACGATCGCTTCGATCCTTGGCCTCGTTGTCTGGTGGGTGCCCGTCGCACTCGCCGCCCTCACCTTGGGGCCGAAACACGTCTTGGTTAGCATCGGTACATTCTTCTCGAAGCTGGCAGTGGTAAGTTTCGGGGGCGCTTACGCGCTGCTTGCCTACATGGCGCAGCAAGCCGTCGAGACCTATGGCTGGATGACAGCCCCAGAAATGGTCGATGGATTGGGGCTTGCAGAAACTACGCCCGGGCCCCTGATCCTTGTGACCCAATTCGTCGGTTTCCTGGCTGCGTTTCGCGATGCTGTGCCTTTCTCGCCGACAACGGCGGGAATTCTCGGCGCGGCAATGACAACCTGGGTGACCTTCGTGCCGTCGATGCTGTGGATCTTCGCCGGGGCCCCGTTTGTCGAACCATTGCGCGCAAACAGGCAGTTGTCCGGCGCGCTGGCCGCGATCACCGCGGCGGTGGTTGGCGTCATCTTGAATCTGTCGGTGTGGTTTGCACTGCACGTGCTGTTTGGAAAGGTCACGGAGATGCACGCAGGCCCGCTGCGCTGGTATGCCTTCGATCCGCTCGCGCTTGAATTGCGCGCGACGGCGCTTGCGGTGATCGCTGCAATCCTGGCGTTTGGACTGCATCGCAGCTTGATCGAGGTTGTGGTCTTTATGGCGGCGCTCGGTGCCGTGATGCAGATTGTCTTTGCGCACTAGGTTGGCGCGTCCCTCTCCCGCTCATCCCCGCGAAAGCGGGGACCCAGGGCTGAATCGCATGGTCTATCGTGCGGCCCTAGATTTCCGCTTTCGCGGAATGAGCGGACGAAAATCACGGTCACGATTCAATCTGATCGAATCACGCATTAGTTTTCGCGATTGATCGCGCTTTCGTGCCAACGGCGCAGCAGGAGCTGTGATAGGCCGGACAGCACAAAGAAAATCGCCACGCCGGCCAGCGACAGTAAGATCAGCGCTGCGAACATGCGCGGGATATTGAGCCTGTAGCCCGATTCGGCGATGCGGTAAGCCAATCCCGAGCCCGCGCCGGCCGATCCGGCGGCGATTTCGGCGACAACGGCGCCGATCAACGACAGACCGCCGGCAATACGCAAGCCTGCAAGCATCTGCGGCAACGCCGCCGGCAGTTTCAAATTCCACAGCACCTGCCAACGCGATGCCTTGTAGAGATCGAAGAGTGAAAGGAGGTTGTGATCGACCGAACTGAGGCCCAGCGTCGTATTGGCGAGAACTGGAAAGAACGCGACGATCCACGCGCAGACCAACACTGCCAGGGACTGCGGCAGGTAAATCAGCAGAAGCGGCGCAATGGCGACGATTGGCGTCACCTGCAGGATAACCGCGTAAGGATAGAACGAATATTCGATCAACCGCGATTGGTTGAACAGAAGGGCAAGGCCAATGCCGCCGACAGCTGCAAGGAGAAATCCCTCGAAGGTTGTGAGCAGCGTCACAAGCAACGAATTCCACAACAGGCTGCTGTCGGCAATAAGCGTCTGCGTCACCAAATCCGGGCCAGGCAGCACGTAGGGCGGAATTTCGAAGATCCACACAACCAATTTCCAACTCAGCACGGCAACCAAGAGTACCGCGACCGGCAAAATGATGCGCAGGGCGCGGTCGCTCATGGCGCGCCTCGTTGCGCCATCGCCATGCCGAGGGTCTCAGCCGCTTGTCGGCAGAACCCGCCATATTCCGCCGAGGTGCGAAAACGCTCATCGCGCGGGTAAGGTGCATCAATGGCGATTTCCGCGAAGACCCTACCCGGACGCGCCGTCATCACCACGATGCGCTGCGACAGGTAGACTGACTCGAAGACCGAGTGCGTGACAAAGACGACCGTGCGGCGCAATGCGCCCCACACCGCCAGCAGATCGTTGTTAAGCTTGAAGCGCGTAATCTCGTCGAGCGCGGCGAAAGGCTCGTCCATCAACAGAAGTTGTGGTTCGGTCACCAATGCGCGTGCGATCGACGCCCGCATCTTCATGCCACCGGAGAGCTCGCGAGGATAAGCATCTGCAAAATCTGCCAGCCCAACGCGGTCGAGCGATCGCCTGACTGCCGTTCGCGACTCGGTTTCGTCGATGCTGGCGAGCTTGAGCGGGAGTTGGACGTTCGCCGCGATATTGGCCCAGGGCATCAGCGTCGGGTCCTGGAACACGAAACCGATCTTGGCCGCACCGTTTGGCCATTCGACGACACCCCTCGATACTGTACTCAGCCCCGCGATGATCCGCAGCGCCGTTGATTTGCCGCAGCCCGACGGTCCAAGCAACGAGACGAATTCGCCGTCGTGGATCTCGAGGTTCATCGTGTCGAGAGCAATGATGCCACGCTCGAACGACTTGCCGACGTCGCGCAAGGCAACGATGGTTCGCCCCGTTGGTGGTTCGGTTGTCGGAGAAGGAGGCAAGGGCATGCCTTGTTGACGGGCGGGTTGTACTCTGATGGATCGCTTTGACGTTTGCGTCGCGGACTCTACCGCACGTACCGCAAATGCCACAGCGGCTTTGATGCTCAGACCATTTCCTTCACCAGTGAACGCCAGGTGTTGATGCCGAACGCAAATCCGAGCACTGCGTTGGGCTCGGCCCCGGCCCCAATCCCCTCCTCAGTGGCGCCTGGAACGCTCGTGAGCGTGTGAAATCTCGCGCCGCAACTGGTCAACCAACGACGCGCCAGGCCCACAGGTGTCCAACTATTTGTTCGGCCGCAGTTCGACGCCGACCCCTTTGTTGACGAATTGCAACGTATAGGCGCGCCTGTAGTCGATCCCTGACTTTACGACGCCGGCGCGTACCATCTTGTCAAAGAAGCTTTTCCAGTGCGCATCAGTCATTGCGCCGATGCCCAGTTTCAACGAGTCGCCGGAATCGACGATGCCGTACTCCTTCATTTTCGAGATCGAATACGCTAGCAGCGCGTCGGTCATTTCCGGATTTTGCTTTTTGATCAAGTCATTTCCCGGTCGGCTGTCGCCATAGATGTAGTGATACCAGCCGATCGCCGAGGCGTCGACAAAACGCTGCACGAGATCGGGACGCTTCTCGACCAGGTCGCGCCGCGTCTCGATCAACGTCGAGTAGGCATCAAAACCGTGATCCGCCAGCAGGAAAACCGCCGGCTTGAACTTGCCCTCACGTTCGACCGCAAAGGGCTCAGAAGTGACGTAACCTTGCATCGCCGATTTCCTGTCGGCGAGAAAGGGCTGCGCGTTGGATGTATAGGGCTTCACCTTTGTTTCCTCGAAGCCGAAATCGGATTTCAGCCATTGGAAATAGGTGGCCATTCCTTCCTTGGAAACGAACAAAGTGCGCGTCTTCAAGTCGTCGAATTTCGTCACGTCGGGATGCGCGACGAATACCTGCGGATCCTTTTGAAAGCTGGCAGCCACCGCCACGGTGGGAACGTTGTTTGCAACTGCATCGAAGGACTGCAGCGAATTGGCGCTCATGAAGAAGTCGAGCTTGCCGACTGGGAGCAGGATGCGATTGTTCACGTTCGGCCCGCCAGGAACGATGGTTACCTCGAGGCCGTACTTGCTGTACGTACCGTCAGCGACCGCCTGGTAGAACCCGCCGTGCTCGGCCTCGGCCACCCAATTGGTACCGAAGCGAACCCTATCGGGTTGCTGGGCTTGCACCGCGGAGGCCGCGGCAAATATCAATAAAAGCGCTGGGATTCTGGCCATTTTCTCAACTTTCCAGAGCCTGTTGAACCTTTTCCGGAGTGTAAACGCGACCCCACGGATATTACGGCAAGCGACGTGGCCTGATTTTAACCGGATGGCGACAGCAATGGCCAAGTCAGGATTGCGCTTGCCAGCACCGTGCTGCGACCTGCGTGACCGCCGAAGCTCATTCTCACTGGGGGGCAGGGTCGGTATCGGCATCGCTGCCCGGGGGCATTGATCACGTGGAGGAAACGACCGCTGCGGCAACCAGCGTCGTTCGTGTCTGCGGCGACTGATTTTTCTCCGCTGCAATCGGCGCTTGCCACCTACATCCTTGCGCCGATCTGCACGATCCGTCCGCTCATGTCCCCGTCTGGCGGGTCCGCTCTCAATATCTGATGATCGAGCGGATGCCCACGACGTGCGCATCGGGATAACGAATGCCGGTGCCGCTCGGATGCCAGATGTACGTGTAGACCGGCTGAACGACCCAGCCTTTTACGACTTGTGCGACATATGTGAGTTCGAGATTCATTTCGTAGTCGCGCGGCGGTGTCGTAAGAGTGCCGAAATTGATCTGCTCTTGGTCGAACGCCCGGATGCTGTTGGAAAATCGCGAGTAGATGACGCTAGCACCGAAGCTATCGCTTGGCCGCTGCGGAATCATACCGGCAAACACAATTCCACCATCGATCTCGACATTGACGAGATTGCGATCAGATGGGCTGATCGCCGAGCGGTTGAAAATGGAAATGCCGGTATCGCCACTGCCGCCCGGCGGGCGATAAAGCTGCTGGTCGATGACACCGTAAATCCCGTAGTCGCCTCGATGCATGAGCGGCATGCCGTTGCTGGCCGGATTGGCCAACAACATGCCGTTATTGGTGAACTGCTTGTCCGCGAATTGGCCCAAGTGACCCCAGCCACCGATCTTCAAAGTTGTTGCAAGCCCGGTGTCGTCCTTTCCCCGATTTCGTCTCCATTGAAACTCGCCCATCAGGAAGGCCGGATCGCTGAGCCGGAAATTTACCCCATAGCGATTGCACGTATCGGGATCAGCGTTGGGGCACGGTGGTGCCGGATCGCCGTTGAAGATCGCGAACAGCAGCGAGGCGTCCTTCGGCAACTCGTACTTGATGCGGGCGCCAACCGCCGACAACGGATACGCGGGCCCGCCACCCGGCAAGTTCACCGCGCCGATCGTCGGCCAGTCGCTTTGCAGGAAAATCTGGCTCAAATCGCTGTAGAAAAATTCGGCGTCGGCGGCGAGCTGGCCAAATCGCAGGCTCACGGGGCCAAACCATTTCTCAAGCCACAGCTCCGAGAGGCGCACCGTTGGCGTCGCCTCGATCGCCGCGATAGTGTTCATGCCGCCGACGTAGTCGCGCCGTATGCGGCCGTCGTTATAGATCCCGAAAGCATTGGCGTAGAACGTCCAACCCTTCCATCCGGCGAGCTTATCGAGGTCAATGTAGAGCTGCGCCTCCAGCTTGCCTTGATCGATCGTGCCGCGCCGAATACCGCCGGACAGATTGCTCAGTACGTCGTTGGTATAGATGAAATTGTAGGAAATGCCGTTGTCGTAAAGCCACTTCCGCGTCCCGTACGGGTCGGCATTCTGAGGGAGGCTCGTGGCAATCGAGGGCTCGGTGATACCGCTGCTGTTCGTTTCCTGGCCATGCGCGCAAGGCGTGGCTATGGCAGCCACAACCGCAAGCACTGCACAGTGGGTTCGCAGGTCACGCAATCTCATATCGAAGGCAATAGCATTTATTGCACTGCACCAATGCGCGAGCCAATGGGTGGCCTTTACCAGGCATA
>Ga0066388_100001511_pt1 | contig 13173 bp, 9 predicted proteins | sample PanSoiMetaGPlot6_FD_64539 | JGI IMG/M metagenome (GOLD analysis project Ga0066388, IMG submission 64539) | Tropical forest soil microbial communities from Panama analyzed to predict greenhouse gas emissions - Panama Soil - Plot 6 (Hybrid Assembly) | ecosystem: Environmental > Terrestrial > Soil... | reverse complement strand
CTGTGGATGTGGTAGAACTCACCCGCCTTGCGGCCGGGCCCGCCGATGTGGCCGAGCTCCTGCAGCGACGCGCGATCGAGGATCGCGATGCGTTCGTTCGAACCGTCTGCGACGTAGAGGAAGCGCTGGTCGGGATCGGCAGACAGCGCGACGCCGAACGCCGTGCCGGTGCCGCGCGACTCGCGCTTGACGAACCCTTCCTGCAGGAACGTGCCGTCGAGCCTAAATGATTGCACCCGGTTGTTGGCGCGATCCGCCACATAGACCACGCCGTCATTGGAGACCGTGATGCCGTGCGGCGTGTTGAACTGCTGTGGTCCCGGCCCGGTCTGCTGGCGTGCGGTCGAGGCAGCGTCGTCGGGCTTGTTGCCGTAGGCGCCGAAGTGGCGCTTGTACGCGCCAGTGTCGGCATCGAACACGATCACGCGCCGATTGCCGTAGCCGTCGGCAACGAGCACCTCGTTGGTCTTTGCATGCACGGTGACGGCCGCCGGGCGGCTCAGATGCGTGGTGTCATTGCTGTCGGCCTTCACGCCGCCTTTGCCGATCTGCAGCAGAAACTTGCCGTCCTTGGTGAATTTCAGGATCTGTCCGTCACCGTTGCCATTGCCCGTCAGCCAGACATTATCCTTGTCGTCGACCGCAATGCCGTGCTCGCCGCTGCCGGGACGTCCGTCGCCATTGCGGCGCCGCTCGGTCGTGCAGGACTGGCACTCGACATGGGCCGAGAACAGTCCGCCGCGGTTGAACCACTCGTACTGGCCGCTCTTGGTCGGACCGCCCCATCCTTGAATGTAGCGGCCGGTCGGGCTGAATTGCATGACCGGCGGAGCCGGGGCGTAGCCATTGAGCGTGGCGTTGTCCTCTTCCAGCGTGTGCGGGCGGTGAAACACCCAGACATTGCTGTGCGAGTCAGCCGTCGCTCCGCCGACACCGCCCAACAGCATCCGCTCTGGCATGACGGGAAAATTGGCATCGACCTCGAAAACCGGCAAGACCAGGTTGGCGCGCTGGTCTTGCGCGACGGCGATGCGCTCAGGTCCGCCCAAACCGGCGGCCCATGCGACTACCAGCAACGCTGCGCCCGCAAAGATACTCTTTCTCATAGCGATCCCCCTTTGACTTGAGCTCGTCTGCTTCGGCTCAGCTCGAGATCATCCGCCCATCGGTTGGACGGCGCAAGCGACGCGGGCTCGCAATCAGGATGAGCCGATCGCTTGACTTCAGCCCGCGCGGCAACCGCTGCAGCGAGATGATCCGCCGCGGCCGCGCCGGCAGCTTTTCAGCGAGCCGCGGCCGGCGCGGCAATCTTCGCAGCCGCACGATCCGCCTCGGCTTTGGCGCCCGCAGCGGCTTTTCGTCCAGCATGGCCCTGAGCTTCCGCTGCAGGACGATGCGTCGCCACCGCGGCAGGGGCAGCAGCCGCTGTGTCGGTCTGCGTGGCAGCATCCGCGCTGGACGATTGGCCACGGCCTGGGCGAGCCCAGTCGTTTTTTGTGGAGTTTCTCCCCTTTGCGCAGCTGCTGCCTTCGCGAACGCTCCAGCGACAGGACCGGCCGCCTCCGACTTTGGGCGCACGACCTTGGGGACCGCCTTTCGTCCGGCGTCCGCTTTGGCAGCAGCCTCTGCGGCCAGACGATCCGCCGCTGCCCTGGCCGCGCCGCGGGTTTCGTGTGCGCCGAGCAGATTCTTCAGCCACCCGCCCAGGAAACAGCCGATGATGTAGACGGCCGTCATCAGCAGGAAGATTTCGAGCCACAGCCCGAAGCGCCCGGGGGAGAGCTTGAGCACCGCAACGATGACACCGATCACGAAGACCAGCACACCCCATTTGATCCAGCCGTCGCGCAAGCTGCGCGGCGGCGCATCCGCGTAGGTCCGCCAGCCAACCAGGATGCCTATGGCCAAGGCGGCGGCCAGCCAACCAGGGTAACTCATCAGGTCGAACAACATGGCTAGTGCCCCGTTTCCGAAGTTCGTCCTATTTCACGACAAACTCGATGCGCCGATTTTGCGCCCGTCCTTCGGGAGTCTCGTTGCTGGCGAGCGGCTTGGTCTCGCCATAGCCGGCGGATGTGATGCGCGAGGTGTCGACACCGGCTTCGCCGATATAGCCGGTGACTGCCTCTGCCCGCCGCTTCGACAGGTCGAGATTGGACTCAGGCGAGCCTTGCGAATCCGTGTGCCCCGCGACCTCGATGCTCGCTTCGCGGCAGCGCTGCACCACTTCGATCAGGTGGTCCAGCAGCGCCAGCGACTGCTTGCTGAGCTCCGCGCTTCCGGTCTCGAACAGAATCCGGCCCTTGCCCAGGAGACCCGTGAATTCCGGCTGGCATTCGTTGATCGCCAGCGCGGGCGGTGGTGGTCGCACGCCGATACTGATGGCGCCCAGCTTGAAGCCGCGCGCAAGCGCGCTGATGAGCTCCGCCTTGATCTGATCCGCAGCCTTATCGTAGATCGCGAGCCCTTCGACATTGAAGACCGCATCCTCCGCCGATAGCGAGCCCGACGCTAGCCGCGCCAGCGAGGGAAACAGCGCTTTGAGTGCCTCGACGAAGCTTGCCGGGGCGCTGCCGCGGGTGGCGAGGTCGTTCTCGATGCTTTCGCCGAAGAACGCGGCCTTGGCGGCGGTGGCAAGATCGTTGCGGGCCGCTTCGCCTGGTGCGAAGCCGGTCAAGACCACCCGTCCACCGTCCTTCGCGATCTTGAAGAGGTAGGGCGAGATGATCTCGACGACGCCCACCGTGAACGGCGCCGGCAGTGAGGAGCGGATCGATGCTGCGACGGCATCGCTCGATATTGCGGCCGGCGCGTGCCCGCGAATGGACAATTGCGCATCGGCCATCGAAGTTACGCCGTCGCTGAGCTTGGCAAGCTCGGTGAGCGCGCTCGCAGCCGCCCCGGCAAAATCACCGTTGGGCGCTCCGCGCGCAATCGCTGTGCGATCGACGATGGCGCGGCCAGGAAACAGCTTTGCGGCGGTGCCGGCGATCTCGCCGCGAATGGCTTCGCTCGGGGCAAGGCCGGACAAGGTGATGCTCCTGCCGTCGCTATTGGCGTCCCAACGATAGGGCTTGATTTCCGGTGCCAGGATTTCGGCACGCGCCAGCACAAGGCCGGCTGGCAGGCGCTTGGTGGCCGCGATCGCTGCATCGAAAATCTCGAAGCTGGCGGCAGCGCCGGAGATCGAGTAGCCGTTGTCGAGGAGCGAGAACGACCCGTCATCGAGCTTCGCCGCCTGCATCAGGCCATAGCTCACGATGGCTTCGAACTCGTTTGGCGCGCCGGTTGCGTAGGCAAGATCGTCGATCGCCTCCTTGCCGGCCGCCGCGTCCTTCGCCATGGCCAGGATCTTGGTCCTTATGGCGGGCGACGGCACCGATCCCGTGAGCTTGAATTGACCCTGAACCCGGGTGGCGGCGAACTCAAAGGGCCGGGCCGGCAGGACCCGCTGCAGCCGCCAATCAACCAGGCGGACGCCGCCCGCTTGGTCCACGGCCTGGCCCATGCGACCACGGTCGCCATCGGCAAATTCCAGCCCCTCGATCCGCACATCGCGTCCCAGCGCTTTGGCGGTCATGGCGCTCGCGATGTCGCGCGCCCCGGCGAGAACCGCTTGCGCCTGCGCCGCGACGTCGGCCTCGACGGATTCGGTCCGTACCCCGTTCGCGAGCACCCAGAGCGCCACGAGCGGGATGAGCCCCACCCACCATTTGCTTGGCTGGTGCATTGATTTCGCCTCCCCCAGTGCAACAACAAGCGGAAAAAACGCGGAAATGGAAAGAAAGATATCGCGTGACGACGACGCCCCCGTTCAGCCGGATAGTAAGATGGGCGGGCAGTCTTGGGTAGCAGCCTTGCTAACCTGAGCCACCGCCCCCAAAAAATTGATTGGCCAACACTTTGTCGAATTCATGCAGAAAAATTGGCATCCAATCTTGATCGTGCGACACACAGCTGCAGCCAATGTGCGCTCCGGGCTCGGCATTGGATTTGCGCCACGCAGTCGATCATAGAGCGGGGCGTGGCGGCCGACGGAGCTCAGCGCGTGCGCTTTTGCGCACGCGGCGCCATTGCTGCCGCCGTCTGCACTCCGGACGTTCGAGTGAAAACCCGCCATTTTCCGACAAGCGCCACTCCCGTTCAAGGGAGGAGACCACGATTCTCTCATGTCCTCATGCATAACCCGCCGGCTGGAACTTCTTGTGTCGCACGCCGTTCCAGTCATCGCTGGGATGGCTGGAGGTCCGGAGGTGTCGTCGATGAAGATTGCCCAGATTGCCCCGCTGGTTGAAAGCGTCCCACCGCGGCTCTATGGCGGGAGCGAGCGGATCGTGTGCTATCTGACCGATGAGCTGGTTCGTCTCGGTCACCAGGTCACGCTGTTTGCGAGCGGAGACTCCATAACCAAAGCCAACCTTGTGAGCTGCGCGCCCAAGGCGCTGCGGCTCGATGCCAACGTTCACGATCCGATCCCCTACTACATGCTCATGCTTGATCGGGTGCGCGCGGCCGCCGATGAATTCGACATCCTCCACTTCCATATCGACCAGTTCCATTTCCCGCTCTTTCGCCCCCGTGCCGGCCGTACCGTCACAACCACGCACGGCCGCCAGGACCTGCCTGATCTCAAGCCGCTCTACATTGGTTTCAGCGACATGCCGCTGGTGTCGATCTCGGACGCTCAGCGCCGGGCGGTCTCCAACGCCAACTTTGTCGCCACCATCCACCATGGCATTCCTGAGCATCTCTATCAGCCCACATTCCAGCCGCGCGGCGGCTATCTGGCATTCATCGGCCGCATCTCCCCGGAGAAGCGGCCGGACCGGGCTATCAAGCTCGCCCGGACGCTCGGAATCCCATTGAAGATCGCGGCCAAGGTCGACAAGGTCGACGAAGTCTACTTCCGAGAGCAGATCGCCCCCCTCCTCGATCAACCGGGTGTCGAGTACATCGGCGAGATCGACGAGAATGCCAAGTCTGAGTTCCTGGCCGAAGCACTGGCGCTGCTCTTTCTTATTGATTGGCCTGAGCCCTTCGGACTGGCTATGATTGAGGCAATGGCCTGCGGCACCCCCGTGCTCGCCTTCCGGCATGGATCGGTGCCAGAGGTCATCGAGGAAGGTGTTACGGGAGTGATCGTCGATTCGATGGAAGAGGCAATCAGGAAGCTGCCGCACGTCCTGGCGCTTGATCGTCGCGCTGTTCGACGGCGCTTCGAGCAGCGCTTCACCGCAACCCGCATGGCCAAGGAATACATTCAGACCTATCGTGCCCTGCTGAAGGAAGCGCGAATCCCGCCGATGCACCAGGTAGTGCCCGCCTTGCAGCCGGCGCTGGAAGCGACGGTCGACTGACGGAGACGTCATGACGTTCGCGCACGTCGGGGTGTCGTCGATCGACAATGCTCCGGAAGCTCAATTCTACATCCCGGCAGTCGGACCAGCTTCACGGCCGCGCCGAACCCTCAAGCACGACGACACATTCGTCGTTGTGGACAGCCATGGCGATATCGGCGCGTCGGCCGGCGGCAGCGACGGCCTGTTTCATTGCGACACCCGGTTCGTGTCCCATCTTGAATTGCTGGTGAACGGGATGCAGCCGCTGCTGCTTGGGTTCAATGCGCGCGACGACAATACCTCGCTGACGATCGACCTCACCAATCCGGACCTGTATGCCGACAAGCGGCTGGTGCTGCCGAAAGACGCCGTGCATATCGTGCGGACGATGTTTGTTCTTGGCGATTCCGTCTACCAGCGCATCGCGCTGCGCAACTACACGGCCCAATCCCTCGAGCTCACCCTGTCGCTTGTATTCGACAGCGACTTTGCCGACTTGTTCGAGGTGCGCGGTCTGCGCCGGCCGCGCCGCGGCAGGGTCAAGCGGCTGGTCAGCGGCCCGGATCATGTGTTGCTGACCTACAAGGGACTTGACGGCAATGCGCGACAGACGAGGTTCGCCTTCGAGCCGCGGCCGCAGGAGCTGGTCGCGGCGGCGGCCACCTATCGACTTCGTCTCGCCCCCAAGGAGGCGAGGCCACTTTTCTGCTGTGTTAGTTGCGGCAGCCCGAAGCTGCCGCAGGCGGTGGGCTTTAGCCGCGGCGTGCGCGCGGTCTATCGAGAGCACAGCCTCGCGGCCCACCGCGCTGCGCAGGTGACAACGTCAAATCCGATTTTCAATGAGATCCTGCGCCGGTCGACGGCCGATCTCTGCATGCTGTCGACCGAAACGCCGCACGGGCCGTACCCGTATGCGGGAATTCCGTGGTACTCGACGACATTCGGCCGCGACGGGCTGATCACCGCGCTGCAGATGCTGTGGTTCGATCCTTGTGTCGCCCGTGGCGTCCTATTGCACCTTGCCGCCTACCAGTCAAAGGTGGACGACCGGGCTTCGGATGCAGAGCCCGGAAAGATTCTGCACGAGATGCGCGCTGGCGAAATGGCGAAGCTGCGCGAAGTCCCCTTTGCGCTCTACTATGGCAGCGTCGATGCAACGCCGCTATTCGTGCTGCTGGCCGGTCGCTACGCCGAACGAACCGGCGATGACGATACGCTCCGCGCCATCTGGCCCAATCTCGAAGCGGCGCTCGCCTGGATTGACGGCCCGGCCGACAAGGATGGCGACGGCTTCCTCGAGTATCACCGCGCTACAGCCGAAGGTCTTCAGAACCAGGGCTGGAAGGATTCCTTCGACGCCGTGTTTCATGCCGACGGCCGTCTTGCGGAAGGACCGATCGCGCTCGCCGAGGTGCAGGGCTATGTCTATGCGGCGAAGAAGGCGCTGGCGCGGTGCGCCGCGCGAATCGGCAAAGGCGAGCGCGCGCGCGAGCTCGAGGCGGAGGCGGACAAGCTCGCCGAGCGCTTCGAGGCAAGCTTCTGGTCCGCCGATCTCGGCACCTACGCACTCGCGCTCGACGGCGCCAAGGCGCCCTGCCTGGTGCGCAGCTCCAATGCCGGACAGGTCCTGTTCAGCGGCATCGCGCAGCCGGAGCGCGCGCGCAACGTGGCCGAGCTGCTGCTCACGCCGCAGTTCTTCTCGGGATGGGGCATCAGGACGATTGCGAAAAACGAAGCGCGCTACAATCCGATGTCCTACCACAACGGTTCGGTCTGGCCGCATGACAATGCACTGATTGCGCTGGGCCTCGCACGCTACGGTCATCACAGCGAGCTCGCGCAGGTGTTTAAGGGCATGTTCGACGCGGCAACCTATATGGATTTGCGACGGCTGCCGGAGCTGTTTTGTGGCTTTCAGCGCGGGCCCCGCCGCGGGCCGACACTCTACCCGGTTGCGTGCAGTCCACAGGCCTGGGCGAGCGCGACCCCACTGACGTTCCTGGAAGCGTCGTTTGGCCTGCAGATCAATGCGGCCGCCAAGGACGTTCGTCTGGTGGAGCCGCACCTGCCGGCCTTCGTTGATGAGGTGGTGGTGCGCAATCTCGCCGTTGGCCGTTCGAGCCTCGATTTCTCGGTGCGGCGCCAGGGCAGCGGGACGGCTGTGGAAATTCTCCAGCGGCGCGGCGATGTGAAGATCTCCGTCATTCACCGCTACCCGCAGTCGCAGGAACCGACCGCTTGAAGCATGGCCGGCATCAGCTCTTTCACGGGAAGCCCTTTGCACGAAATCTGATTGAATCTGGGCGTCTGTTTACCCAACCGGCCGCAGCTCCAATCACTTTCCGACCGACCTGGCAAGCGCAACGATGTCGTTGGGCGTCTCCAGAATCTTCGCAGTAATCCGGTCAAGCTCCTCGCCGGGCACGGGATCAAGCTCGAGACCAGATTGCGTCGTGTCGTGCACGAATTTGGGATCGGCGGCCATCTCCATGAACGCCTTGCGCAGCGCCGCCACCCGTTCCGCCCGCACCGTGCGCGGCACCAGCAGCGCGCGCCCGATGGGCGAACCCGAGCTTAAGAACTCGGCAACCTCGGCCTGCTTGCGGTCGGCGATCAGCTCCTGCATCAGCGGAACATCCGGCATCTCTTTGTGCCGCTTCAGGCCCGCCTGAATGACCGGCCGCACCGTCCCGTCGAGGACCTGGGCCCGGCTGCGCCAGGCGATCCAGGTGCCGGCGGTCACGTCGATCTCGCCGCGCGCAAGCGCGATCGAGATATCGTTCGAGCCTGGATAGCCGCAATGGATCTCGAACTTCAGCCCGGCATAGGCCTTGAGCAGCGCGGGATTGATGTAGCTTGCTCCGGTGCGGCCGTTGCATCCGACATGCACCGGAGTCTTGCGCATCGCATCGACCGTGACGGCCGGCGCATCCTTGCGCACCACGAACACGCCGTTGGAATTCGCGAACGAGCCGATATAGGTAAAGTCACGCGCGTTCCATTTGCCGAGCTGCGGCTCGGTGAGCTGGGCAATGGCGAGCGTCTCGGTGAACATGCCGAGCGTCGTGCCATCCTTCGGCGCGTTGGCCGTGAAATAGTTCACCGCCCCGATGCCGCTGCCACCCGGCCTGCTCTGCACCTGGATCGTCGGGCGGCCTGGCATGAAGCGGCTGAAATGGGTCGCGGTCATCCGGGCATAGATGTCGTAGGTGCCGCCGGGCGGAAAGCCGATCAGGATGGTGATGGTCTTGCCCGCGTAGAAGCTCTCGACCGCGGGCTGGGCGCGCACCGGCGCGGCGGGCGCCGCTGCGACGACGAGCAAGCTCGTCGTCATGAGAGTTGCGAGAACCATTCCCGGACGGACTCGCATGGGCCTTCTCCTCACTGAGTCACGGCTGAAGGCTGCGTGACACTACACAGGCCAAGGCAGGCATTCGGCGAGCCCGCGCCCCATGATCCACTCCTTGTCGTCGGCGGTGAGGAAATCCATCTCCTCGGTGAACATGGTTACCGCCTGCGGATAGGTGCAGGTCGAGCGGGTGAGCATCACCGAGAGGTCGGTGCCCCAGAAGCAGCGGCGTGGCGTAAAGGCCTCGATGAGATTGCGCAATGCCCCGTGAATGTTGCGATAGGGGTACGGTGCCGAGGTGCATTCGGGAGCAAGCGTCAGCTTCACATGCACGTTCGGATGCTTCGCCAGCGCAATCGTGCCTTTGAGGCCAGGCGCCAGCGTCTCGTCGCGCACACCGCGAGTGCGGCCCATGTGATCGATGATGATGCGCAGCTCCGGATGCCGCTCGGCGACCTTGCCGACCTGCGGCAGCACCGTGGGCACGTTCATCATCACCGGAATGTTCAGCCGCTCAGCAGCCGGCCAGAACCAATCCGCCGTGCCGTCGGTCATCCATGGTGTGTCCCAGGCATGATGAAAGGTGAGCCGCACGCCCAGCATGCCGGGCTGATCCTTCCAGGTCTCGAGCATGCGCCGGCCTTCCGGATTGTTGATCGGAATGCGGCCCATGACGGCGAAGCGCTTGGGATATTTCTGCGCCGCTTCGAGTGAATAATCGACCCGGTCACCCTCCCATGACGGCGGCACCAGGATGGCACGGTGAACGCGGGCCTCGGTCATCCTTGCGCTCAAGTCCTCGTACCCGATCGGCGGCTCAAGGTGCGCCTGCCGCCCCGGCATCCAAGGCCGGTCGGGTGTCGGGGCCTTCCAGATATGGACCCCGGCATCGGTGATGATCATGTGTTGCCCTCCCTCGGCGGCTCCGCCCCTTGAGGCGGACCAAGCCTACCCACAAGTGCTGTCTTGAGGCGACTCGCACCCGTCAACGTCGTCTTGATGCTAGATCAAACCACGCTGGCCTAGCACTTTGTTCAGTCGCCCCCGGCAAGCGAAGCCTCGCGGGGTCCGGCATCCATCGTGCCCGCGGGAACGAGATCCCGTGTGTTGTCATGAAACAGCTCGTCGACCTCGAGCCGGCGTGGAATGATGCGCTGCGCGAGTGCCCAGTCGATCGCGAGTTGGATCGCCGTCCGGTTCGCCTCGACTCCGAACGGCGGAATGGTCTCGAGCGCCTCCGGCGGCGCGGCCTTGCGACTCTCGACGATCATGCGAAACGCCTCCCGCACGACATCGGGACGCTCACGCGCGATCTCCTCGTGCACCGCGAACATGTGATTGATCGGGATTACGCCGGTCCGTTTGAACCACTCCTTCGCAGCCTTGTGCGGCTCCGGGATGAGCGTGCGCACACGCGGGTCCTTGGGCATATCCGCGCCCAGGATGGCCGCCGTCACGTCGCCATCGAACATCATCTGCGCGAGCTTCTTGCTGCCTTTGGGGACGCGCTCGGTGTTGGCGGGATCGGTGTACTCGGCGAGGTGTCCATCCTCGAACGTGACCCAGGTCACGCGATCGAGATCGACCCCGCATTCGTGTTTCAGCACACCACGGACCCAAAGCCCTGTCGTCTGCGCATATGAGCGCACCCCGACCCTTCGGCCTTCGATATCCTTTGGCTTCAGCTCGCCGCCGTGCTCGGCGTTGTAGCCGATGCAATGATGCTGGAAGCGGCCGGAGATCGGCGCCGGGAGGAGCACGTAAGGCTTGCCGTAGGCTTTCGCCTGCAGGAACGTGATGATCGCGAGCTCGCCGGCATCGAAGTTGTTGTCGCGGACCATGCCTTTGAAGCCGTCATGCGCCGTGGGCGGCCCGCAGAAGTCAAACGAGACGACGGACGAGCTGATCCGGCCCTGCCGCAGCGCCTTGGTGACCGGATATTCAGCGAGATTGGTGCGCAGCTTGACGACGCCGCTCAATGGGTACTGCATACGTTTGCTCCCTTGTCACAACTGTTCAAATCAGCCACGTGGCGGCGCGCGTCAGCGCGCACTCAACTATGGCGGCCCGCGTCTCGTCGCATGGCAGCTAGCGCGAGATCGCTCCGCTCATCCGTACTATGGCGTTCGGCGATCCTGGTCAGCCGGGAACGTCACGGTTGCTCTCCTTACTTGTCGACCAGGCTGGGATAGAGCGACTGCGCGGTGCGAGCGAAGATCAATTCCTGATCCTGCGAGCGCACCGAGGCGAGCGCCTCACGCGCCACACCAAGGAGCTTGGAGAGTGGCCCGGCCGAGGCCGGGTAGTTGGAGCCCCAGGCGAGACGGGACGCGCCGAACTCATCGACCAGCTTCTTGAAAAATGTCTCCGGCGTCGCTTTGCCCTGCCGCACCTGATCAAAGATGCGTGGCGTGACCTTGAGATAAATGTTGCCGTAAGGCGCCAGCGAGAACAGCGTCTTGGCGGCCGCATAGGGCGGGCCGTCTGTGATATCAGGTCGTGCCAGATGATCGAGCAGCAACTTGACCTTGGGGAATTGCTTGAGAATGGCGAGCGCCTTGGGAAAGCCAGCGGCGGACATCTGCAGGCAAACCGACGTCCCGGTCTGCGCGGCATGATCCCAGGCCGGGAAGGTCGCCGGATCATCGATCCAGCTCGCATCGATAGCCTGCGTGCTGCCACCGGTGAACAGCCGCAGCCCGGTCATGCCGCGCTCGCGCCAGAACTTGAGCTTCTCGACGGCATCGGGCGCGCGGATATCGACCGAACAGACGCCCGTGATCCGGTTCTTGTACTTCGCGATCGAGTCCGCGAGATAGGAATTGTCATGGCCGTAGCACGTCGAGGCCTGCACGATCGCCGACTTGTCGACGCCGGCTTCATCCATTGCGGCAATCATGTCCTCGATCGTGACCGGGCGCTCACGCGACCAGTCGGACTGCACACCAAACAGGGGGGCGCGCGGATAGCGAACATCGTCCCGCGAGATCACGTGCGGATGGATGTCGATGGTGCGCGTGGCCATTTCCAGATTTCTCCCAAAGTTCGCGGCCGCCACATGGCGGCTCATTTCGGATTGACAAAAAGCTCTTCGATCGTCATCCGCCGCGGCGTCAGTTTCTGTTTGAAGGCGGTGTCCTCGAGCGCCCGGATGGTGGGCAGGTTGGCTTCGAGTCCATAGGGCAGCGGGTCGGTGCCGACGATTTTCGACAGCGCGACGTATTTCTTGTCGGCCGGCTCGGCCTTTCCTGATTTGAGCTTTGCGAGCCACTCGTCCTTGGCGGCCTGGTAAGCATCGGCGATGGAGCGAGCCACCCAGGGATGCTCCTTCAGCACCGATTCTTTCACTACAATGGTTCCGTGCATGGGATAGATCCCTGTGCGCCGATACCAATCCGCCTCAACCTGCTCAGCATTGGAAAAGAGATCGGGATAGTTCGAGGCCGGAACCGGCGTTTTCTCCCAGCCCGCCACCGGCGGCCCGGCGCGGCCGATGCCGGCGTTGGCGTCGAAGCCGGCCTGCAGCTCACCTGCGGCCATCATGTCGGCCAGCGAGCGGCCCTCCGGCGCGTGGATCACGTTGCTCGGAAGCTTGAGCGCGAGCACATGCTCCTCGTCGTCGACCACCCAGGTGACCTTGGAGGAGTCGAGGCCGTACTCGTCGATGAGAATGCCACGGGTCCAGACGCCGGTCGTGACCGAATAGGCGCGCACGCCGACCTTCTTGCCTTCGAGGTCCTTCGGCTTGGCGATCCCCGCATCCGGCCGCACCAGCAGGCCGGAATGATGGAAGCGGCGCATGACAAAAATCGGCAGCGCCACGAACGGCGCATTGTGGGCGCGCGCGATGATGTAGGTCGTCGGCGCGAGCTCGCAAACGTCGAACTCCACCTGTCGCACCATGCGCCGATAGGCGGCGATCTGGGGCTTCACGTCGGCAAATTGCGGCTCAATGCCTTCGAAGCGGATCGCGCCGCTTTTCAGCGCCGCTGTGTGCGGATAATCGGCAACGGCGAAGGTCAAGCGGAGTGCTGCTGCGGCCACGTTCTCCTCCAAGTGGACGGCTCGCGCGGCATCCCCGCGCATGGTGATGGGAACGCGGTGCGCGTTCAAGCTGCGGCGCGATGGCCTCGCCGCTGTTGTTCGGCGCCTGCATCTTGTAAGCATGATTTTCGCCCGCGACATACCGCAGCTCAAATTATATCCATGAAAGTGGCCATAAGTTCTATGGTTCGGGGCGGGCCTGCTCGCCCATTGCCTTGGGCATAGGGAGCGGAAGGCAGGCAGTCCATAATTCGAAGAATATTCGAAGAATATTAGCGCAAATGAGGGGGTTCTCCTCAACCTTGGCCGGCACCCTCGCTGGGTCCGCTCCATTAGCCCTATGCCTGCTCAATCGCAGGAGCGACACCGTGACTGCACGAAAGTGATTGAGGAGCACCGCGTTTCCACGCTACAGTTTGAAGCCCGATCTTAACAACCACA
>Ga0066388_100001510_pt1 | contig 13174 bp, 11 predicted proteins | sample PanSoiMetaGPlot6_FD_64539 | JGI IMG/M metagenome (GOLD analysis project Ga0066388, IMG submission 64539) | Tropical forest soil microbial communities from Panama analyzed to predict greenhouse gas emissions - Panama Soil - Plot 6 (Hybrid Assembly) | ecosystem: Environmental > Terrestrial >... | reverse complement strand
CGCCGTACTTCGCTGGTGCGGCCGCGAGTGCAAAGCCGCCAATCATCGCGCCGTTGACGACGAAATCCATCTGGCCCAGAGGCGCCGCGGGTCCCTGTCCTTTGAGAATCTTGAAGAAGTAGCCGTGGTACGGCTGCGCGCCGCTCTTGTAGCCCTGCTCGATCGCCCGGGCAATCGGCTCGCCCACCGGACCTTCCCACTTGCCCTCTGGTGTTTGCCACGCCAGACCATCTTGCTTGCCAGGGTTGCTGACGATGCGCTGGGCGTACTGGTTCACGTCGTATCCCTCGCGCTTCTTGAGAGCGTATTCGTGCTGAGCGCCCACGTAGCCGCGGCAGATCGCAATCGCATCCAGCTCGTTGGCGCCGATACGCCGATTGAACAGTTCCTGACGGCCGGCGTTCGCGTCGAACGACCATTTGGTGCCCCGCTTCACTATCGGAACCGGAAACGGCCAGTCCTGCTTGCCGACGAGAAGGAACGCACGTCTCGCGTTTTTCGGATCCACCGACACGCTGTGCTTCTCGCGGGCTTCCGCGACGAAGTCTCTGGCACGCTGACGATCTTGCGCGCTCTCTCCTGACAGAACGATACCCTTGCCCGCGGGGCCGAACAGCTGCTCGAGCTCGCGGACGTCGAACGTGTCGGCTGCGACGATCAGGGCATCGGCGGCCTGCCGCGGGCTGTCAAACGTCTTGGCAGCAGCAGCCCGAGCAGGCTGGACGTTGGTGGGCCGGTGCGTCTTGGCGGCGGACTGGGCCTCCGCAAAAGTCGCGGCACTCAGGTACACACAAGCCAAACATGAAAGCGCTGAAATAGTTCCCTTGAACGTTGGTCTCATGGCCGTGCTCCAATCGTTTCGCGTGATCGTTTTCAGTTAGCGTCGTCCGCCGCCACGGCCTCCACCACGGAAGCCGCCACCGCCGCCGCGGAAACTACCGCCGCCGCCGCGGAAACTCCCGGCATTCCCTCGGAAAGACTGCATGCTGGACGCGCCGCGACTGCTGCTCGCGAACGCACTGGACCCGTTGTATCGCTGGAAGCCGCCTCCAAAGGCGTCCCGGCCTACGCCGCTACGCGAAAGATCGCGCTGTCCGATGCGGTCGCTGGAAAAGTTACGTGAACTGAGTTGCCCGCCGCGGGTGCCGAGCGAGCCCGCGGCCGCCCCGCCAACGACGCCGCCGGTGCCAACTGCTCTGTTGGAGAGATTGCCGCCCTGGCGAGAGAGCTGTTGCCGAGCGCCCATCTGTCGGTTGGCCAAGGAGTCACCACGCGCTGTGCCGCCGAATCTATTCGCGGTCGCGAGATCGCGATATGGAGCGCCGCCGCGATGTATCGCGTTGTGCTGCCATGTGTTGCTCAGGTTTCGGTTGCCGACGCGAATGTCCTGGTTCCGGATAAACATGTTGTTGCGGTTGATCGTGAGGTCGTTGTATCCCCAGCGCGGGCCCCAACCCCATCCTCCACCGCTGCCCCAGAACGCGCCCATGGCGACGCCGAGGCCCCAGGAAACGGCCGCACCCGCTGCGTAGTACCCAGCCGACGGGTAATAGATCGGCGGATACGGGTACACCGGCTCTCCGAACACCGCGACAGGGTTGTACGACGGGACGTACACCACATCCGGGCTGGGCGGTTCAATCGTAATGACGTTCTCGTTCTGGACAACTTCCGTTGACACCACCTGCTGGGGTGTCGACTGCAAGTTGCCACTGGCCTGCGCCCTCTGCCGCATGCGCTGCACGGCGTTCATCACGTCGCCCTGCTGTGCCAGAAACGCATTTCCGAGGTCCGTCGTCCACTGGATGTTGTCTGACAGCCGCTTGACGACGTCGGGCAGAACAGCCATCGCCTGAACGCTGGCGTCCCACGGCTGCTGCGCAACGGCATCGGCCAGCGCCTTGCCCGTCAGCCCGGGGTTCCGCGCGAGCCATTGCTGAAGCTGCATGACCTCGAGCGGATACGTGGATGCCGCCAGCACTTGGGCGAGCAGTGGATCGGGATAGAGCGCGATCGGCGCCACGAGAGAGTCGAGCTGGTCGGCCGATACGGGCGTGGCCGTGTTCTGCGCGGACCCCTGCATCGACGTCGCTTGAGTCATCACCGCCGCACGTGCGTTGTTCGCGCCCACAGCAACAACGCAGAGCACAGCAAGCACAGCACGTCCGTTCCTGCTCATCAGGTTTGATTTAGGTTTCATGGTCGTTGCCTCCACGACCTCGGCGGGCGTTTCCGTCGGGCAAGGCGAATTGCCCGCGGAGTGCACCACAAACGTGCGGTGCAAATTCAATTCCTCGCGCGGAGGAAGCGATTGCTAAGCGTGGACGCGCAGAGTACGGGAGAGTCGAACGAAATCGGCAAGATCGTTGACGCTCGAGAGCGTCGTCGCAAAGGGCCTGGCGATGCTCATCCCGAGCGCGGTTGGCTCGTACCCCGGAGTGTCCAGAAGCGGGTTCAGCCAAACGACGGCAGCGGATCGACGGCGCAGCGCCTCCATCGCCGCGCGGAGCGTGTCGGGCTCGCCCACGTCGAGCCCGTCGCTGGCGACGATGACGACGGCGGCGCTGCTGAGCAGCCGCTCGCCGAATCGGCGGAGAAACTCGGCCAAACAGGCGCCAATCGTCGTTCCCCCGCCCCATGCGTATGCGAGCGGCCGGAAGCGGTGCGTCCGCCCCGTTGAAGCCAGCTGCATGTCGGTCGTCACGCGTTGCAGCGACGTCGAGAACGTGAACACTTCGATGCGCGAGGTGGCGCGCGCGAGCGCTGCCGCCATTTTGAGCGCCGTGCCGGCGTATTGACTCATCGAGCGGCTGCCGTCAATGAGCACGATGAATCGCGGCTGTTTTTTTGGCCGGGCGCGCCATCGAGGCGCGAGGAGCTCGCCGCCCGTCTGGACGCTCGCTCGAAGGGTTCGCCGGACATCGAAGCGCCGGCCTTTCGCGGCAGGTCGCCACTTCCGCGACCGACCAAGGTGCACGCGGCGCACCAGCGTGCGCGCGGCATCGACCCAGCCTTCGTCCACATCCCCTACTTCCGGAGCTCCGCTGCTCTCGACGGCCACGGGGCTATAGCTCGCACGCGCGGACACTGCGTGCTCCTCTTCTTCGTCGCTCGTTTCGAGCGGTATCATCGGGCCGACTTTTTCGGCGGACACTTCTGCTCGATCCTCAGCGGGCGATCCAACCGCGCTTTTTCGGGCCGATGCCGTGTCCTCCTCCTCACCGAGACCTGCCTCGAGATCAGCCGGCGCGGACTGAGTCTCGTGAACGAGGGCGACGTGGCGAGACAGGAAGAACCGATCGAACGCCGCGTCGAAGGTCGTGACATCGTCACGCGAGCCGGCAAGAACCGTTCGGAGCGCGGAGCGGACGCTCTCCTGGTCGCTCAGGTCGATGATGGTGAGCGCGCGAGCGGCGTCGAGCAGTTCACCGGTTCCGATGCGGAAGCCGTACTCCCGCCGCAGCAGCGCACAGAAGCTTGCCAGGTTCTCGGGAAGGCCGCCGAATGGGTACATCAGCGGCGCGGCCTGGACACCGAACCGAAGCCGAAGTCCGTGTCCAGGCTGTAGCCGCCGGACTGCATCGAGGCAGACGCCTCTCCCAGCGCCTTCGCCAGGTCGGCGGCGTGTGCCCGCGCCACGTCGTGATCCTCGTGCACCTTGAGGATGCAGCCGAGGGTTTCTTCGAGCGCGCGCAAGTCGAGGTGGTCTCGGTGGAGATTCATCAGCGCCATCGCCCAGTCGAGGCTTTCAGCAACGCCCGGCGCCTTTTGCAATGGCATGCTGCGAAGCGTCTGCATGACCTTCGCAATCTGGTTGGCCAGGCTCTTGGAAAGGTCAGGAACCCTCGCGTGCAGGATGGCGACCTCGTGCTCGAGCGTCGGGTAGGGCAGCCAGAGAAAGAGACACCGCCGACGAAGTGCGTCGGAAAGTTCGCGTGTCCTGTTGCTCGTGATGATCACCCGCGGCTTGTGCTCGGCGCGAATCGTGCCCAGCTCGGGAATCGTGACCTGCCATTCGGCCAGCACCTCGAGCAGGAACGCCTCGAACGCCTCGTCCGCGCGATCGACTTCGTCGATGAGCAGCACGGGCGACCGCTGTTCGGTGATCGCTTCGAGCAGCGGGCGCTTCAGGAGGAACTGCTCGCTGAAGATCTGCGCCTCCCGCTCCTCCAGCGTCGAGTCCTCGGTTTCGCTCAGTCGCGCTCGCAGCATCTGACGCGGGTAGTTCCACTCGTAGAGCGCGGTCATCGCGTCGAGGCCTTCGTAGCACTGCAGCCGAATGAGCCTGGTCCCGAGGACGTCGGCGAGCACCTTGGCGGTTTCGGTTTTGCCGACGCCGGCGGGCCCTTCGATGAGCAGCGGCTTCTCGAGCGCTATCGCGATCTGCAGCGCCGTGGCGAACGCGTCGTCGACGATGAAGGAACGATCGCGGAAGCGCGCGCGAATAGTGGCCGCGTCCATCAGCGAGTGTGCGACAGGTAATCCTGGGGCTTCTGGAGGAAGCGCGCCTTGCAACCCGCGCCGCAGAAGTAGTAGGTGACGCCGTCCAGTTCCGCCTGAATGCGCGCGGTCGCGATGTCGACCTGCATGTGGCACACCGGGTCGATGGCGGTGGATGGCGCCGATGCTTGAACAACCGGCGGCGGTGCGGCCGCGGGCTTCGCGCGGCTTGCATGCGTCTGCACGATTTCCGCAAGGATCGACAACGCGACCTCGGTGGGAGTTCGCGCTCCCAGATCGAGCCCCGCCGGATACCGAACCCTGGTCACGTCCGGCACACGCTGCTCTTCGAGGAGGGCTTGTATGGTTGCCCCTCGCGTACGGGACGCAACGAGGCCGACGTATGGAACGCCGGCTTTGAGCGCGGCCGAAACCGTTTCCTCGTCGTAGTGTCCTTGCGACGCAACGACCGCAGCACGGTCGTCCATTCCACTACCCTGATGCTTCAACACGTTGTCGAGCGCGTCCAGCGTGGCGACCGTGTATCCGAACTTGACCGCGTCGGACTCGATGTCGGCCCGCTCGGGAGCGTCGACGACGCGGACCACGCGATAGTCGAGGCTCCGCGCGACGCGGGCGAGCGCGCTGGCGATCGGCGTCGCGCCGGCGACGACGAGCAGACGCGCCCGCACGAACGGTTCGATGTAGACATCCACGGCGCCTTCTGACGCGCACGTCATCGGTACGACCACGTGTTCGGGGCTCGATTCGATGCCGCCGGCGTCCGGTCGAATCGATACGATTCGTCCCTTGCCCGACGCGAGGACTTCGAGCGCCTGCGTTCTCACGATCTCGTGCGAACACGCGCCTCCCACGAACCCTTCCATGCGGCCGTCCGCCAGGATCAGGGCGCGGTCGCCGAGGTGCGCCGACACGGGTGCGCGGCGGCTGACGACCGTCGCAATGGCGAACGACTGCCCTTCCCGTCCAAGGCGCGCGACGCGTTCGAAGAACTCGATGTCGAGGGACATGTCGATTTCAGTGTAGCAACAGCGTCAGCCCTTCAGCTCAAGCGATCCTTCACGGTCGCGAACGCCTGTCCGATGAGTTTCTGCGCCTGCGCGTCGAGCACACGGCCGCCAACCGCCGCAATCGGCCCGCGCGCGACGGCCTGACCGCTCCACGCGAGCGTCGTTGCGCCGGGGCCGGACTCCGCGATGTCGGCCCCGGCCGTCATGTCGACGGCGCTGCCGAAACCGCCGCCGGACACTTTCATGTCCAGCCGGTGCTTCGCGGCGTCGGGCATCAGCTCGACCTTGAGCTTGAATTTCCCGCGCACCGGCCCGACGCCGACCTGCACGACGGCATCGAAATGCGTCGGGTCCTGGACCACGACGTCGATCACGTCGGGAAAGCAGCGCCCCACCTGCTCCGGATCGGTCACGAACGTCCAGACTTTGTCGAGTCCGGCCGGGATTTGCTCCGTACCGCTGTACTCCAGGTTCATTTCTTGCGCTGCTCCGCTTCCTGAATCGCGCGCCAGACCTTGTCGCGGGTGATGGGCATGTCGATGTGACGCACGCCCAAAGGCGACAACGCGTCGATGACGGCATTCACGAACGCCGCGGGGCTGCCGACATTCGGGCTCTCGCCGACGCCCTTGGCGCCGATCGGATGATGCGGGCTTGGTGTGACGGTCTTGTCCGTTTCCCAGTGAGGCGTTTCGAGCGACGTCGGCAGGAGATAGTCGGTGAAGTTCGTGTTCAGGTTGTTCCCTTCGGCGTCGTACTGAATCTCCTGCATGAAGGCGATCGCGAAGCCTTCGGTGAGACCGCCGTGGATCTGACCTTCCACGACGAGCGGATTGATGATGGTGCCGCAATCGTCCACAGCCAGGAACCGCCGCACCTTGACCTCGCCGGTTTCGCGATCGACGTCGACAACGGCGACGTAGGTCCCGTTCGGATAGGTCATGTTCGGCGGGTCGTAATAGAACGTGGCTTCGAGGCCGGGCTCGTTCTGCGCCATGTTCGTGTAGGCCGCGAACGCCACATCCTTCATCGTCACGGTTTTCGACGGGACGCCTTTGACCTGGAACTTGTAGTCCTTCCACTCGACGTCGGCCTCGCCCACTTCCAGGAGATGCGCCGCGATCTTCCGCGCCTTCTCGCGGATCCGGCGCGCCGCCATGGCGATCGCCGCGCCGGCGGTCGGCGTGCTGCGGCTGGCATACGTGCCCAATCCGTACGGCGCCGTGTCGGTGTCGCCTTCCTCGACCATGATGGTCTGCGGATCGAGCCCGAGCTCTTCGGCCACGATTTGCGCCCAGGTCGTTTCGTGGCCCTGACCCTGAGACTTGGTTCCGGTCCGCACGATACCTGCGCCGGTCGGATGGATGCGGATCTCGGCGCTGTCGAACATCTTGATGCCGAGAATGTCGAAATGCTTCGATGGTCCGGCGCCTACGACCTCGGTGAACGTCGAGATGCCGATGCCCATCAACTCGCCGCGCGCGCGCTTCTCGGCCTGCTCCTCGAGCAGCTGCTTGTAGCCGATCTTCTCGAGCGCGAGATTGAGCGTCTTCTGATAGTCGCCGCTGTCGTAGGTGAAGCCGAGCGCCGACGGATACGGAAACTGCTCTTTCTTCACGAAGTTCTTGCTGCGCAGCTCCGCGGCGTCCATGCCGAGCTCGTCCGCCAGGATATCCATGCCGCGCTCGATCGCGTAGCTCGCTTCGGTCACACGAAACGAGCAGCGATACGCGATGCCGCCGGGCGCCTTGTTGGTGAAGTACGCGTCGACCTCGGCGTGGGCCACGGGGAAGGCATAGCTGCCTGTGACGATGCCGAAAATACCGGCGGGATATTTCGAGGGATCGGCGGCGGCATCGAATGCGCCGTGATCGGCCGTCGTTGCGACGTGCAGCGCCGTGACGCGTCCGTCCTCGGTGGCTCCGATCTCGACGTCCATGTGGTAGTCGCGCGCGAAGCCGGTGCTCGTCAGGTTTTCCGTTCGCGTTTCGATCCACTTCACCGGCCGGCCGATCTTGAGCGCGCCGACGATGGCGCAGACGTAGCCCGGGTAAACCGGCACCTTGTTGCCGAACCCGCCGCCGAGGTCCGGAGAAATGACGTGAATCTTGTCCTCGGGGATCCCGGTGACCAGCGCGAGAGCCGTGCGGTAGACGTGCGGCGCCTGCGACGTCACGTGGAACTGCAGCCGGCCCATCGTGTCGAAATACGCCACGCATCCGCACGGTTCGAGCGGCGCCGGGTGGCAGCGCTGAAACCAGAGGCGCTCCTTGATGCGCCTGGGGCTCGAGGCCAGCGCGCGCGCGGTCGCATCCTTGTCGCCCACTTCCCAGTGAAAGATGTGATTCGTTTTCTGCTCGCGATCCGGCCGGAGCAGCACCTTGTCGGTCTTCGACGTGAACGGATCGGCAACCACCGGAAGCGGCGCGTAATCGACCTGCACCGTCTCGGCGCCATCAGCTGCCGCTTCACGCGACTCCGCGAACACGGCGGCGACTTCCTGATACTGGTAGAGCACCTTGCCGATCGCGAGCACCATCTGCTTGTCGAATCCGTGGAAGGTCGGCAGCCAGCCAAGGCCGGCAGCGTCGAGATCCTTCCCCGTGATGACGGCTTTCACGCCGGGCACTTTCATCGCGTCGGCGATGTCGATGTTCTTGATCTCGGCATGGGGGTAGGGGCTGCGCACCAGCGCCATGTAGAGCATCCCCGGGAACGTGAGGTCGTCGACGTAATGTCCCTTGCCTTGGATGAAGCGGGGATCCTCCTTGCGCTTCATCGCAACGCCGACTGCGTGTCGATCGGTCGCCTGCGTGCTCATCGTCTGTGTCCTCGTTCCCCGCTCGTCTCAGGCGCTCACGGGTTCGCGCATCTGTCCGGCAGCCTGCTGCACGGCCTTGACGATGTTCTGGTAGCCGGTGCAGCGGCACAGGTTGCCCGAAAGCCCTTCGCGAATGTCGGCTTCGCTCGGATTCGGGTTGTCTTTGAGCAGCGCGTACGACGTCAGCAGCATGCCTGGCGTGCAGAACCCGCACTGAAGGCCGTGTTGATCCCAGAAGCCTTGCTGGAGCGGGTGGAGCGTCGCACCGTTCGCGAGACCCTCGACGGTCAGAATCTGGTGGCCGTCCGCCTGCACGGCGAACATGTTGCACGACTTCACCGCGCGGTTGCCGTCCAGGACCACCACGCAGCAGCCGCAGCTCGACGTGTCGCAGCCCACGTGCGTGCCAGTCAGGCCGCAGTCTTCGCGGAGAAAATAGGCGAGCAACGTTCTCGGCTGAACGTCACGCTCGTACACCGTCCCGTTGACCGTGACCGTGACTTTCATAACGTCACCCCCAGCCGGCCGAGCGCCTGCCGCAGACCGCGTGCCACGAGCACCCCCGCCAGGTTCTTCTTGTAGGGGACGCTGCCCCGCAGGTCCGCCTGAGGCTCGCTCTTCTTCGCGGCGGCAGCGGCGGCGGCGCGGATCAGATCAGCGGTTGGCTTTTGACCCACCAACAGCCGTTCGGCTTCCTCGACGCGAACAGCGCACGGGCCAGCGGCCGACAACGCCACGCCCGCCGTACGGATCGTGCCGTCCGCATTCAGCGAAAGCTGTACGGCGGCCGCGGCCGTGGCAAAGTCGCCGACTTTTCGTTCGATCTTCTGATACGAGCCGGCCGAGCGATCGTCGGGGACCGGGAACCGCGCTTCGAGCGCGATTTCGCCTTCCGACACAGCGGTGGTGAAGCTGTCGACGAGGAACTCGTCGATCGCCACCGTCCGCGGTCCTGATTTGCCGCGAACGACAACCGAGGCGCGCGACGCAAGCGCCGCGGCTGTCCAGTCGCCTGCCGGATCGTTGTGGCACAGACTGCCGACGACGGTGCCGGTTTGGCGGACCACTGGATCGGCGACGACTCGTGAGACATCGTGGAGCAGGCTCCAGCGGCGGTCGCCGATCCACGAGGCGCGCTCGACCGCAACATCGCGCGCGGTCGCGCCGATGCACAGAGTGCCGTTGTTCTCGCGGATGTAGTCGAAGTCTCCGATGCCGTTGACGTCGACGAGGACGGAGGGACGAGCGAGTCGAAAGCGCATGGCCGGAATCAAGCTCTGTCCGCCAGCCAGGACCCGCGCATCCGCGCCATGCTTCTGCAGCTGTGCGAACGCCTCGTCAGCTGAGTGAGCGCGGATGTAATCGAAGGCTGCAGGTATCACCAGCGAACCTCCTTCGCTAGGGGGAAACCCATCATATATTCAGTCCAGCCTACAGGCGTTTCAGAAAACTGTCACACTGGACAGCACGCAGATGATCAGCGCGGTTGTGCTGGCTGCCGGCGCGTCGACTCGGATGGGAACGCAGAAGCTGCTGTTGCCCATCGGCGGCCAGCCGCTCGTCAGACGCACGGTCACCGCGGTGTGCGATGCCGGCTTCGACGATGTTCTTGTCGTAGTGGGCAGCGATTCCGAACGGGTCGCCGCCGCGCTCGAGGGGTTGCCGATCCGCCGCGCCGTCAATCCCGACTACGGCACAGGCATGGGCAGTTCGTTCCGGACGGCGGTGGCGAACCTGCCCGACAGCGCCGCAGCAATGTTCGCGCTGGCCGACCAACCCTTCGTCACGTCGAAGGAGTATCGACAGGTCCTCGACACCTACCGGGAGACGCACAGCCCGATCGTCAGCGTGCGGTACGGCGACGTGATGGCGCCGCCGCACCTATTTGCGCGCGAGTTCTTCGCCGAACTCGGCGCCCTCGAGCACGGCGCGCGCCCCGTTCTGCAGCGACACGGAGAGCGGACGACGATTCTGAGGTTTCCGCCAGACCTGCTGGTCGACGTCGATACTCCGGAGGATTACGAGGTGGTCAAGAGGCGTTTGTCGGTCGACGCGTGAAGGGTCCCCGTGTACCCGCTGAGGAATCCGCCTTCGAACCCGCGGCGCACCGCGATCATTTCGGCAAGAATCGAGACGGCGACTTCGTCCGGCGTCTCCGCGCCTATCGACAGGCCGACCGGGCTGTGGACGCGCGCGAGCTTCGACGCGGACGGCCGATAGTCGCTCGCCGCCAGATCCTCCAGCAGCTTTTCGTAGCGCGCGCGCGGGCCGAGCACCCCGATGTAGCACGGCGCATCGGACTCCAGCGCGTACCGCAGGCTCTCCTCGTCGCGCTCGAGATGATGATTCATCACGAGAACGAAGCAGCCAGGCGCCAGTGGCACCGTGGCTGGTAATCGATCGAAATCCGCAAGCACTAATCTCGCCACTGGGAATCGCTCGCTCGTGAGGTACGCGCTGCGGTTGTCGACCATCGTCACCGAGAAGCCCAACGCCCATGCCTGTCGGGCCAGCGGCGCGGCGTCGGAACCGGCGCCGAAAACGACCAGCTCCGGCGCGGGACCGCTGACTTCGAAGAAGACCTCGCCGCTCCCGATACGCTCCGACCCGGCTTCCGGCACACCGGCTGTCAGCCGTATGCGGGCGCGAACGAGCGCTTCTTTCTCCATGGCCGGATCGCTCAGGCGTCCACGATGCTCGCCGTTGGCGCGAACCAGCAGCCGGCCCGATGCTCCGCTCAACGGCGTCACCAGCGCCGCGCTGTCGCCGCGCTCGAGGACGGCCAACCATTCGGCCATCATGTCGTCGCGCTCGAACTCATCGAGCCGCTCGATGCGGACGTCAATGGCGCCGCTGCAGCCCATGCCCAGGCCCCACAACGAATCGTCGGCCAGGTCGTAGTTCACGATAACGGGCTCGCCCGTCGCGATCACCGCCACGGCCGCCTCGGCGACCGACGGCTCCAGACATCCGCCGGACAGGGCACACTCGTAGGTGCCGTCCTGGCGGATCAGCATATGGGTGCCTTCGCGGCGGTAGGAACTGCCTCTGATGCGCACGATCGTCGCGACGGCGGCCCGTGCACCCGACGCGCGCGTCTGACGGATCGCGTCGAGGAACCGCTCGATCTCGCGACGATCCATACGTCCACGATGGCACGAAGCGCGCCGCGGAAACAAGCGTCCTCAGCGGTGGCGCAGCCTCGTTGTGAAATCAGAACGAGTAATCGAACCCCAGCACTGGAGTCAGCCGCCGCTTGAGGCCGCTGTTGCTCAGCGTCGCGATGACGTGGGCGGACAACAGGATGTCGCGAGCGGGATTGAACTTCACCCCGATAGTCCCCAGGGTCGATGACTGGTAGCCGTTGAACGTATCCACGGTGCCGAAGGCCGTGGACGTGATCGATGGCAGGCTCCCGGCGCCGCGCTGCTGAATAGTGACCAACCCGTCGCGCAGCATGAGGGTGTCGAGCAGCATTCGCCCGATGAGATCGCCCGCGATCGTCAGGCGCCGCGACGCCGCCACTTCCAACCCCGACACGTAGTTGATCTGATCCGCCGAGTGGCGGTCGGCGAAGGTGTAGCCGACGTTGAAGTGCGGCGCGACCTTGCGGCTCGAGTACGACGTCACGAGCAGGAGCTGCGCTTGCGGGCCGCCTGTGCCGAGCATGTTGGCGGCGTCGCCCGTCGGCAGCCGGACGTCGGCGCAGAGCGCGAATTCGCGCAGGCCGGGCCGCGTGAGCTTGTACTTTCCACGCACCACGACGTCGCCAATCCCGCGCGCCTCTCCGCTCGTCGTGAAATTCTGCGTCTTGCTGCCGTTCTCGAAGACGCGTGAGGCCGGCGACACGGTACGTGTCGAGAAATCGCGGATGGTGGCCTTTGACGTCAAATCCATGGCGACCTCCTGGTACGGCACTGCCACTCCGATTTCCAGGCGATCGCTCACGCCCGCCGTCGCGAAGAACACCGTCGTCTCGCTCGTGAGCCGCAAGTGAACCTCCGCCTCGATGACGTTGCCGAACGCGGGATCGGTGATGGCGCCGGGCGGGAGGATGAACCTGATGCCGCCGTCTTCGAGCGACCGGCCGTCGAGATGGCTGTACCGACTGTGCTGCACACTCGCGCCGAAGTTGACCTTGTGCCGGCCCAGGGTTTGCGCGCGCTCGGCAAACGCCGGCCCGAATGTTTCCGTCGTCCGCGTGAAGGTGCCGAACCGTCTGTCGTAGCTGTAGGTGAACCCGCCCGACGACGATCCGATGGGCAGGTTCGCGAGGTGCGTCCCGATCTGCTGCTCGATCTGCGTCACGAGCGTGAAGGGACTCGTCACCCGAAGTGTTGCCTCGTCCGGCGGATCGATCAGGATCCGCGAGCCATCGGGCGTCCGCGACAGCCAGATTTCGAGAATCTGGCTGCGCATCAGCGCGCCGAGATCGGTCGGGCGCGTCTGCGCCCGAGCGCTGAGCGATACCGACATGACGCCGACTCCAAGTGCTACCACGCGCGCGATCCGCCCTCGGGTCATGCACGCTCCTTCCGCGGCGTCAACCGATCACCGCCGCGAGACAATGAACCACTCGCCCGTCACGACTTTCAGCATGCGAAGGATCGCAACCATTTGCGTTCTCTTCGGGCTGCCGGCTTTCGGCACGGCGTGGACCACCCAGGTCAGCGTCACCGTCGCGCTCCATCCTCCGGGGTCCATCGCGATCCTCACGTCCCGCGCCTCGACCGACTGGGATTTCAGCGCGTCGAACATCGCTTGAAGCGGTCGAGGATTCTCCCCCTGGAACACGCGGGTGACGGCCTCGGCGTCCAGCGACGAATACGCCTGCGCGTACCGCTCAACCACGGTCGCAATGACCATCTCGTCGTCCGACGGA
>Ga0066388_100001509_pt1 | contig 13175 bp, 9 predicted proteins | sample PanSoiMetaGPlot6_FD_64539 | JGI IMG/M metagenome (GOLD analysis project Ga0066388, IMG submission 64539) | Tropical forest soil microbial communities from Panama analyzed to predict greenhouse gas emissions - Panama Soil - Plot 6 (Hybrid Assembly) | ecosystem: Environmental > Terrestrial > Soil... | reverse complement strand
TCGTTGATCGGCTCCGGCGCGCCGCGTTCGAACACGTCACGGCCGAGCTGCGGCCGTTCGGTCAGGCGCTTGGCCGCGATCCGGATCGCCTCCAGCCGCTTGAGCCGCAGCGCGAGTGCATTGGCCAAGTCGGCCGCACTCTCTCCCGCCGCTCCCGGCGGCTCCGGCAGCAAGAGGCGCGACTTGAGATAGGCCAGCCACGCCGCCATCACCAGATAGTCGGCCGCCAGTTCCATCCGCAGCCGCCGCGCCTCCTCGATGAACGCGAGGTACTGATTGGCCAGCGCCAAAATCGAGATTTTCGCAAGATCGACCTTCTGCTCGCGGGCGAGCCGCAGCAGCAGGTCGAGCGGTCCCTCGAAGCCCTCCACATCGACGATCAGCGCCGGCTCGTCCGAGGCTCGTTCGGGATCGGGAGCGAATGCCGTGATCTGGGCGCCGTGGGTGTCGGTCATGGTCTCGTGTTCTTCGTGTCCGCGCCGACGGAGGTTCAGGACGTGGCCGTCGGGTCTGCACCACTTAGCAACGAACGCTGGTCCAATAGGCGCGCAAATTCGGCCCGCGCCGCCGCGAGATCAATGGTGGAGGCGGGCCGCCGCGCCGCCAGCGCCGCTGCCGCGCGCCGTTCGGCCGCTCCGGTCAGTTCTGAACTCTTCTCCGCAACTTCCTGCATTTCTTCAATTTTTCCATTGCAATGAAGCACGACATCGCAGCCGGCGGCGAGCGCTGCGGCGGTTCGCTCCGCAATCGAGCCTGCCAGGGCGCCCATCGACACATCGTCGCTCATGAGCAGACCGTCAAACCCGATGAAGCCGCGAATCACATTGGCAATCATAGTCTTCGACGTGGTCGCGGGAAGCGTATCGACGGCCGTAAACACAACATGCGCGGTCATCGCCATGGGCAGCGCGGCCAGCGCCCGGAACGGAGCGAAATCCGTCGTCTCCAGGGTCGGACGGTCGGTGCGCACAATCGGCAGGCTTTTGTGGCTGTCCGCAGTGGCCCGGCCATGACCGGGGATGTGCTTGAGGACCGGCAACACGCCACCCTCCAGCAGGCCAGCGGCAATCGCAGCCGCGATCGCGGCGACCTTGTCGGGGCTCGTCCCGTAGGCGCGGTCCCCGATGACCGCATCCGCGCCGGGCAGCCGCAGGTCGGCGAGCGGCAGGCAGTCGACCGTGATGCCCAGCGCCGCAAGATCGGCAGCAATCAGCCGCGCACCAAGTTTCGCGGCTGCGATCCCGGCCGCCGGGTCTTGGTCATAGAGCTCGCCAAACACCGCGCCCGCCGGATAGGCGGGCCAATGCGGCGGGGCCAGCCGTTGCACCCGCCCGCCTTCCTGATCGATCAGGACCGGGGCATCCTGGCGCCCCACGCACGCCCTGAAATCATCAATGACATGCGCGACCTGCTCCGGGTTATCGATATTCCTCTTGAACAAGATGAGGCCCCACGGATCGGCCTCGCGGAGAAATCGCCGCTCCGTCGGTGAGACCGAGAAACCGCTCAGGCCGGTGATGAAGGCGCGCGCCATGGGGTCGGCCGTCGCCACCGCGGTCGGCAGCGGATTAAGGGCTGGAGGTCAGCTTGGTCCCGGCAGTTCAGGCGCGGACGCGCGCCTGCTGTCAGGGCACGAAGCACTTGGCTCCGGCGGACTTGAGTTGCTGGCAAACCTGCACAGCGTCGTCGCGCGATGTGAACCCGCCGATCTGGGCCGCGTACATCGTCGGCTTGTCGGCCGATTTACGCTCGCGGACCTGCGGCTGACGTCCACCGAGCAGTTCGGCGTACTTCGATTGCGCGGATCGCAATGAAGCTTCCGCCTCCTCCCGCGTATTCGAAGCAGATAGCTGCACCGCGTAGTGGGTCGCAGCGTGCGCCGGCGGAGCCGGCCGGGTCTGCGTCTCGGGCGCGAGCGCCATCGGGGCGTTCGGGTCGACTTGCGGCGCCGCCGCGCGCGGACCCGGCGTGCGGGCCGCAACCGCGCCTGCGCCGGCGGCCGGCGAAGGCGCCGGGGGCGTTGCCTGCTGGGCGCCGGGAGAAATCGTCACGGTCTTGACCGGCCGCGGGTCAGTCACGGTCAGCGGCCGCGCTCCCGCGGACGGCGATGGTGCGGCCTGCGGCGCCGGCCACGCGACGGCCGCCTGGCCTTGCGGCGCGGGTGACTTGACGTCGAGCGGCTGTTCCTCGCGTGGAACCATGCGTTCGTTTTGACCGCGATCGGCGAGCCGATCAAAGATCTGCTTGTTGTTGCTCGCGTCGCTCGGCGCCGCTGCGATCTTGGTCGGCGACGTATCGGCCTTGATCACAGGCGGCGTTCCCGGCGCTCCGCCGCTGAACACGGTCCGAAACGCGTAGGCACCCGCCGTACCGATCACCGCCAGGCCGAGCACGAGCCCGACGGTGATCAGCTTGCCGCGCCGCGCGGGCGGGCTCTCCAGCCGCTCATAGGAAGCGTACTCATCGTCGGCGTATTGCTCGTCGGCATATTCGCCGTCGGCATACTGAGCGCGCGCATAGTGCTCGTCGGCGTATTGATCCTCGGCGTATTGGTCGTGCGCATATTGGCCGTCGGCATACTGCTGCGGCTGCGCCGCACGCTCGTCGTCCGCGTAGTAAGCCCCGTCGACATGCGGCGCCCCCTCGTAGGCGCCCTGCTCGCCGGTCTGCCACTCCTCGCCCCGGCCTTCGACGTAGGCCTGCTGCGCGTCGTGTTCCTCGCCGTAGCCGTCATCGGCGAGCGGCGGTGCGTGCAGGTGGTGAGTTGAAGCGTCCGGCATCGACCGGTCACGGGTGTCCCATGGATCGCGGCTGGGGTGCGCCGTGGTGTGCCGCTCCTCAGTGGGATCGACGTCGCCGACCAGGCGGGCGAGTTCCGCCAACGGGTCGTCGCTGTGAGCGTTGATCAAGTCGCTGCCGGACTCGTGTCCTGGATCGAAGGCGTTGTCGTCGCTCGACGGGCGGCTCCGCGGGAACACGGGATTTGTCCGATACCGCAAACTATTGTCGGCCATCCAGATCCTGCCATTTCTGAGTGCGATGTCCGCGTGATCGCAGCCACCGGCCGTGTTCAGCCTACCGGAATCGATTCCTAGCGCATTTCGTCCGGAGCTTCCACGCCGAGCAACCCCAACCCCACGGCGAGCACGTTTACCACGCCGGCAACCAGCGCCAAGCGAGCCAGCGTCATAGTGGGATCATTCTGCATAATGAAGCGTAAATGAGGCGAATTAAATCCTCGGGTCCACTGGATATGGAACTCACTGGCCAATTCATAGAGGAAAAATGCGATTCGGTGAGGCTCGTGCGTGAGCGCGGCGGCCTCGATCACCCTGGGAAATTGGGCAATCTTGCGCATCAGCGCGAGCTCGGCCGGATCGTCCAGGCGGTCGAGATCGGCGGTCGCCAAAAGGCGTGCCCGCGCTTGCGGGTCGGCCGGCAGGTCGAGCACCTCACGGGCGTTGCGGAACACCGACTGGCCGCGGGCGTGGCCGTACTGCACGTAGAACACCGGGTTGTCGCGTGACTGTTCGATCACCTTGGCGAGGTCGAAGTCGAGCGCGGCGTCGTTCTTGCGATAGAGCATCATGAAGCGGACGGCGTCGCGTCCTACCTCGTCGACGACCTCGCGCAGCGTGACGAAATCCCCGGCCCGCTTCGACATCCTGATCGGCTCGCCTGCGCGCAGCAGCCGAACCAGCTGAACGATCTTCACGTCGAGCGCCGCCTGGTCATGACTGACGGCCCTCACCGCCGCGTTGACGCGCTTGATGTAGCCCCCGTGATCGGCGCCCCACACGTCGATCAGATCGCGGAACCCGCGATCGAACTTCGCCTTGTGATAGGCGATGTCAGAGGCGAAATAGGTATAGCTCCCGTCGGATTTTTTCAGCGGCCGATCGACATCGTCGCCAAACGCCGTCGCACGGAACAGCGTCTGCTCGCGATCCTCCCAATCCTCGACCGGGGCGCCTTTGGGGGGCGGCAAGCGCCCCTCGTAGACGTGGCCCTCGCGGCGAAGCTGCGCGATCGTCTCAGCCACGCGGTCGCCTTGCGCCCCCTCGATCAGCGAGCGTTCGGAGAAAAAAACATCGTGCCGGACGTTGAGCGCGGCAAGGTCATCGCGGATCCCGTCCATCATCATTGTAATCGTGCGCGAGCGCACCGCCGGCAGCCACGCGCTCTCGGGCTGCCCTTTGAGGCGATCGCCAAACTCGGCGGCGAGTGCCGCTCCAACCGGCTTGAGGTAATCGCCCGGATAGAGGCCTTCGGGAATTGCACCGATATCCTCGCCCAGGGCCTCGCGGTACCGCAGAAACGCGGACCGCGCGAGCGCATCGACCTGTGCGCCAGCATCGTTGGTGTAGTACTCGCGCGTCACCGCGAACCCGGTGAACGTCAGGAGATTGGCCAATGCATCGCCGAACACGGTGCCGCGCGTATGCCCGACGTGCATGGGGCCGGTCGGATTGGCCGAGACATATTCGACGTTGACGGGGCGGCCTTCGCCGATGCGGCTGCGGCCATAGTCCGCACCTGACAGGATGGCGGCGCGCAGCGCCGACGCCCAGGCCTGCGGCTTGAGCGTCAGGTTGATGAAGCCGGGCCCCGCAACGTCGACCTTTGCGACCAGCGCATCGGCGCGCAGACGTTCCGCAACGGCTTCGGCGAGCTCGCGCGGTTTACGACCGGCGTCCTTGGCCAGCACCATGGCGCTGTTGGTCGCGACATCGCCGTGCGTCGGGTCGCGCGGCGGTTCAACGACGACGCGCGACTGATCGATGCCGGCCGGCAGCACGCCCTCGGCGATCAACGCGTTGTTGGCGGCCTTGACCTTGTCCAGAACGATCTTGAAAACATCGCCATCGTCCGGACGCACCGTCGCTGCGCCGCGAGCTTCATCTCTGGTCGTCATCAGCGGCGCGGCCTAACGTAATTCCGGGGTCGAGTCAAAAAGCCGCGCGTGCTCCATCAGGGCAAATCGATCGGTCATCCCGGCGATGAAATCCGCGATCTGGCGCGCCCGCAGGGCGACGTCGTCCGCCGCGGCGGGCCGCCACTCGGGGGGCAGTTCGTGCGGCCGCTCGAGGTAGCGGGCGAACAGCTCGCGCAGGCGATCCTCGGCATGGGTCATGATCCGCATCACGCGCGCATGCCGATACATATGCGGCGACAGGAATGCCTTGATCGCCCGGTCCGCATCGGCGACTGCGCTCGAAAACGCGACGACGCTCTTTGATGCGGCCCGCACGTCGCCCGGCGATTGCGGCGCGAGTGCGATCAGCCGACGTTGGGCTTCGGCGATGACGTCCTCGATCATGCGGGTAATCAGGCGGCGCAGAAACTCGTGCGCGCGCCGGTTCGCGTCGAGCGTCGGCTGCTGCCGGTCGACCTCGCGCAGGATATCGCCGGCGAGCGGGAGGCCAGCGAGATCGTCAAGCGCGAACAGGCCGGCGCGCAGGCCGTCATCGATGTCATGCGCGTCGTAGGCAATGTCGTCGGCGATCGCCGCCGCCTGGGCTTCGGTGCTGGCGAAGCTCCACAGCTCGAGATCCTGGCGGGCATTGAACCCGGCAATTTCACCGGGAATTCCGTGTTCGGCATAGCGGGCGGTCGGCGCCCCGGTGCGATCGATGAGCGGTCCGTTGTGCTTGACGAGCCCTTCGAGCGTTTCCCAGGTGAGGTTGAGGCCATCGAAGGCGGCGTAGCGCCGTTCCAGCCGGGTGACGACGGCCAGCGTCTGTCCGTTGTGGTCGAAGCCGCCCCATTCCTTGAGGCAGCTCGCAAGCGCCCGCTCGCCGGCGTGTCCGAACGGCGGGTGCCCGAGGTCGTGGCCGAGCGCGGATGCTTCCGCCAGATCTTCGTCGAGCTTAAGGGCGCGCGCGATCGAGCGCGCGATCTGGGTGACCTCGAGCGTATGAGTTAGGCGGGTCCGGTAATGGTCGCCTTCGTGATAGACGAACACCTGCGTCTTATAGCCGAGCCGGCGAAACGCGGTCGAATGGATGAGGCGGTCGCAATCACGGCGGAAATCGCTCCGGGTCGCGCTCGGCGGCTCGGGCCAAAGCCGGCCGCGCGTAGCGTTGGGGTCGGCCGCATAAGGCGAACGCGGGCCTTTGCTCGCCATGCCGCCCTCTCCACCTTGGAATGACTACAGTCGAGCGCGGGTTGACCGCGGCTGCGCTGCTGCATACCTATCAGAGTTGCAGGCGAGGCGCATATGGACGCGAGCATGGAAGCAGTGACCCTGACCGAGCGGGCGGCGCGCCGGATCGGCGAGATCCTCAAGCGCGAGCCAAGCGGATCCATGCTGCGCGTGAGCGTCGAGGGCGGCGGCTGCTCCGGGTTTCAATACAAGTTCGATTTCGACCAGACCCGGGCGGAGGACGATCTCGTGCTGGCGCGCGACGGCGTCGTCGTTCTGATCGATGCGGTCTCGCAGCAATACATGGCGGGCGCCGAGATCGACTACGTCGACGACCTGATCGGCGCGTCGTTCAAGATCAATAACCCGGTCGCGACCGCATCTTGCGGCTGCGGGACCAGCTTCTCGGTATAGATCGACCGCAGCCGGCATGGTCCGGCGCAGCTGCGCTTGTTTCACACGAATTGTCTATTCGGCCGCGACCGCCGGGCGCGACGGCTCCGCCACCGCCTCGAGCTGCGGCTCGAGCCGCCGCCGCAACACGCGATCGATGCGGTCGAGATAGACGTAGACCACCGGCGTGATGAACAGCGTCAGCAGCTGCGAGACGATGAGCCCGCCCACCACTGCAATGCCGAGCGGCTGCCGCAACTCCGCGCCGGCGCCGGTGCCGAGCGCGATCGGCAGCGTGCCGAAGATGGCCGCGAACGTCGTCATCATGATCGGACGGAAGCGCAGCAGGCAGGCGTCGCGGATCGCCGCCTCGGCATTGAGCCCGACCCGGCGGCGCTCGATCGCGAAGTCGATCATCATGATGGCGTTCTTCTTCACGATGCCGACCAGCATCACGATGCCGATCATCGCGATCACCGACAGATCCAGCCCCGTCAACATAAGCACCAGCAGCGCGCCGACACCGGCCGACGGCAGCCCCGAGATGATCGTGATCGGGTGGATGAAGCTCTCGTAGAGAATGCCGAGCACCACGTAGGCGGCAAAGATCGCGGCGAGCACCAGGATGCCCTGCCCCTTCAACGAATCCTGGAAAACCTGCGCGCCGCCCTGGAACCCGGGGGTGATCGAGGCCGGCATGTTCATGTCGCGGGCGAGCTGGTTGATGGCGTCGGTGGCCTGCCCGATCGAGAAGCCGGGCGACACGTTGAAGAACATCGTGACCGACGGCTGCTGGCCCTGGTGATTGACCTGCAACGGGCCCACGGTGGGCTTGAGCTTGGCGACGACGCTGAGCGGGATTGCGGTGCCGGAAAGAACGCCGACGCCGTTCACGCCGCCGCCGGGAGCGGGCGTGCTGGTCGGTGCGTTGGTCTTCAGATAAATCCGCGATAGATCGGTCGAATCGATCTGGAATTCCGGCTTGTTCTCGAGGATCACCTGATAGTCGTTGGACGGCGTGTAGATCGTCGCGACCTGGCGGCTGCCGAATGCGTTGAACAGTTCCTGGCGAACCTGGTCGATGGAAATGCCGTAAACCGCCGCCATCTCGCGGTCGATGTCGACCGTCAACGTGGGATTGGAAATATAGAGATCGCTCGAAACGTCGACGATTCCCGGGATTTTTGCGATGCGGTCGCGCATCTCCGGGGCGAACCGGTAAAGCGCCTCGGTGTCGCTCGATTGCAGGGTGTACTGCCAATCCGCCTTCGAGATTCGTCCCGTAATGTTGATGTTCTGCACCGGCGAGAACACGGTGCGCATGCCGGTGACGACGTTGGCCTCGCGGCGCAGCCGCTGGATCACGTCGAGCACCTTTTCCTTGCGCTCGCCCCGCGGCTTGAGCGCAATGAACAACCGCCCCTGATTGTTGGCGATATTCGGCCCGCCGACACCGACGGTCGAGTTGACGTAATCCACCGCCTTGTCGGCCTGCACGATCGCGGCGATTTTCTGCTGGCGTTCGTACATGGCCAGGAAGGAGATGTCCGAGGGGCCTTCGACCGAGCCGAAGATGAACCCGGTGTCTTCGACCGGGAAGAAGCCCTTGGGAACGTAGTAGTAGAGCGCCACGCTCGTGATGATGGTCGCGAACGTCACCACCAGCATGGTGGCCTTGTAGGCCAGCACCTTGTCGAGCGACCATTCGTAGGCGCGCAACATGCCCTTGAACATCGTCTCGAACCAGCGCAGCACGAAAAACTGCTTCTCGCCCTCGCGATGGGCGCGCAACACGCGCGCGCACAGCATCGGGGTCAGCGTCAGCGAAACGAAGCCCGACAGCACGATCGCGACCGCGATCGTGACCGCGAACTCGCGGAACACGCGACCGACGATGCCTCCCATCAGCAGCACCGGGATGAACACCGCGATCAGCGAGAACGTGATTGAAATGATGGTGAATCCGATTTCGCGCGAGCCCTTGAGCGCGGCCTCGAACGGCCGCATGCCGCCTTCCATATGGCGCACGATGTTCTCGAGCATCACGATCGCGTCGTCCACGACGAACCCGACCGACAACGTGAGCGCCAAGAGCGTCATGTTGTTGACCGAGAAATTGAACGCGTACATCGCCGCACAGGTGCCGATCAGCGACACCGGCACCGCCAAGGCTGGAATGATGGTCGCGGGGATCGAGCGCAGGAACAGGAAGATCACCAGGATGACGAGAGTGATCGCGATCAACAACGTGAACTGGACGTCTTCGACGGCCGCGCGAATGGAGATCGAACGGTCGTTGAGGATTTGCATCTTGATCGCGGCCGGAATCTGCGCCCGGTAGGACGGCATCCGTGCGCGTATCGAATCCACGACAGCGACCGTGTTGGCGTCGGGCTGCCGCTGGATGGCGAGCACGATCGCGCGCTCGCCGTTGAACTGGCTTGCGATCTTGTTGTTCTCGACGCTGTCGATGACCCGCGCGATCTCGTCGAGATGCACGGGGGTGCCGTTGCGATAAGCGACGACGACTTTCCGGTAATCCTCGGCCTTGGTCATGGCGCCGGTCGCGGCCAGCGTCACGTCCCGCTGCGGACCGGAGATCGTCCCCACCGGCGTCGAGGAGTTGGTCTTGGAGACGACGTTGCGGATGTCGTCGAGGGAAATATTGCGCTGGGCGGCGGCGATCGGATCGACCTGGACCCGCACCGCGAACTTCTGGGCGCCGTAGACCAGCACCTGGGCGATGCCGGGGAGCTGTGAAATCTGCTGCGCCAGCGTGATCTCGCCGTAGTCGTCGACCGTCGACAGCGGCAGCGTCGACGACACCAAGCTGATGAACATGATCGGGAAGTCGCCCGGATTGACCTTCCGGAACGACGGCGGCGTGGTCATTTCGATCGGCAATCGACGCTGCGCAACCGTGAGCGCAGTCTGCACGTCGAGGGCGGCGCCATCGATATTGCGGTTGAGATCGAACTGGATGGTGATCTGCGTGAGGCCGAGGGATGACGTCGAGGTCATCGACGTGATCCCGGCGATGGTCGAGAGCTGCCGCTCGATCGGGCCGGCGACCGATGCGGCCATGGTTTCTGGGCTCGCGCCCGGCAACGTCGCGGTGATCTGGATGGTGGGAAAGTCGACGGTCGGGAGCGCGGCGACCGACAGCAGGCGATAACCGAACACGCCGAACACAATCAGCGCCGCCGTGATGAGCGTCGTCATCACCGGGCGGCGGATGCAGGTCTCGGAAATGTTCATCGGCGCGCCTTAGGCATCCGGCTTGTTGCCGCGCACCGCCACCGGCGCGCCATTGGTCAGCAGCAGGAAGCCGTCGGTGACGACGGTTTCGCCGCCCTCAAGACCGCTTTCAAGCGCCGTTTCCTTGCCCGAGATGCGCGCCACCGTGACCCGCTGAACCACCGCCTTGCCGTCTTTGACGACGAACACAAAGGTGCCCTGCTGGCTGATCTGCACGGCGGCGGAAGGGATCACGACGGCGTCCTCGTCGCGCAATGTCAGTTGCACGTTGACGAGCGTTCCCGGCCACAGCAGGTCATCGGTATTCGGCATCGTGGCGCGGATGGTCACGAGCCCGGTGGCCATGTCGACGGTGTTCTCGATCATGGTGACGGCGCCGCTGGCCGACCGGCTTTCGCCCGGCGCAATGGCCTCGACGGTCGCGGATTCGGACGCCAGCGCCTTGCGGATGTCCGGCAGGCTCGCCTGCGGGACCGCGAACGTGACGTAGATCGGCGCGATCTGAATGATGGTCGCGATCGGTTGAATATCGGCGATCCGAACGAAGTTCCCGACCTTGACGGCGGCGGCACTGATGCGTCCGCTGATCGGCGCCCGAATGGTGCAGTAGCTCAGCAGGACCTTGAGGTTCTGGATCTGCGCCTGGTCCGCCTTGATGGCGCCCGCGAAGGTGCCGGACGCCGTCTTGGCGTTGTCGAGGTTGAGGATCGGGGTCGCCCCCTTGGTCACGAGCTCGCCGTAGCGCCGCACGTCGCGCTCCGCCCCCTCGAGCTGGGCCTGATCGCGCGCGAGATTACCTTCGGCCTGCTGGATCTGCGCGTCGATCGAGCGGCTGTCGAGCCGGAGCAGAACGTCGCCTTGCTGAACCATGGCACCGTCGGCGAATTCCACCGCGGTGATTTCGCTGTCGATGCGCGGACGCACCGCCACGCTCGCGATCGGCGACACGTTGCCGATCGCACTCAAGGTGACCGCGTTTTTCTTTTTGACGGCTTTGGCGACCTCGATCGCGACCGGCCGCGGCCCCTGATTGGGCGCCTGCGCCGCAGTGCGTCCTGGAAGCCCGAACGCGGCCAGCCACACCCCCGCCGCGGCAACAGCCACAACGCAAGCCAATAACAAAATGCGTCTAATCATTGTTGGCCGAACGCTATCAACGCCCGGACGTCCTCCCTGTCGCCGCCCCATGTCAATCTAAAACGCCGCGCCAGGGGTGGTATTCCTGGCCCGTTTGCATAAGCGATTTTTCTAACACAATCATGGACATTATGCATCCTTTCCCGCACAAACGCGCCATGCGTATCGCAACCTGGAACGTCAACTCGATCAAGCAACGCGTCGAGAATGCGGTCGTATGGTTAACCGCGACCAAGCCTGATGTGGTGTGCCTGCAGGAGACGAAGTGCCTCGATGCAGCGTTTCCGCGCGAACCGTTCGAGGAACTCGGATACAACGTCGCTGTCCACGGCCAGAAGAGTTTCAACGGCGTGGCGATCCTGTCGAAACTGCCGCTGGAGGACGTCAGGCCCGGGCTGCCAGGCGATGACGGGGACGATCATGCACGCTTCATAGAGGCGACGCTCTCGACGCCGGCGGGCGCGGTTCGTGTCGCGTCCATTTACCTGCCCAACGGCAACCCGATTCGGACTGAAAAATATTCGTACAAAATCAATTGGATGGAACGGCTTTCTCACTACGCGCAAGAACGGCTCGAGCTGGAAGAGCCGCTGATTCTGGCCGGCGACTTCAACGTCATCCCGGCGCCTGCCGACGCCCACAACCCGGAACTCTGGGTCAACGATGCGTTGTTTCTGCCGCAAACGCGCGCGCAGTTTCGCGCGCTGAGCTATCTCGGATTGACCGATGCGATCCGCGCGGTCAGCGCCGAGCCGAACCTCTACACGTTCTGGGACTACCAGGCGGGCGCCTGGCAAAAGAACAACGGCATCCGCATCGACCATCTGCTGCTCTCGCCCGCAGCGGCGGACCGGTTGACCGCGGCCGGCATCGACAAGCACGTGCGTGCCTGGGAAAAGCCCTCCGACCACGTGCCGGTGTGGATTGATCTCAAAGATGGTGGTTAATGCGGGAGTCGGCGCGAACGGCTATTCGCGGCGTCCCTTGATCCAGCGCTCGATGTAGACCAGCGCCTGCGAGCGATCTTCATCCGACGCCTGCTTGAAGGCGGCGGCGTGCAACTCCTTGATCCATCCGTCCTGCGGGCCGGCCGCATCGCTGGCGAGCGTGAGCCACATCAGGCCGCGCGCGGTCTGCTTCGGTACCAACTCGCCTTTGAACAGCATGTCGCCGAGCAACGCCTGCGCCTGATACTGGCCCTTGTTGGCCGCAAGCCCGAGCCAGCGCGCCGCGAGCTTCGCATCCTTCGGGCCGACGGTTCCTTCGATGTAGATGCGGCCCAGATTGTACTGCGCGTCCGCGTCGCCGAAGTAGGACGCCGCATAGGCGAACATCTCGCGCGCGCGATCGGGATCGGGTTTGAGCGCGTTCGGAATTCCGTCGAGATAGTACGACCCGAGCGCCACGAAGGCATTCGCCACAAACCGGGCTTGCGGCGTGCCGGGATTGTCCTCGGCATGGGCGTTGGCGATGCCGCGGAAATATTCAAACGCGCGAACGTCATCACGTGCAACGCCGGCGCCCTCCGCATAGATGCGGCCGAGCTTCCATTGCGCTACGGCGTGGCCGTTCGCCGCTGCGTATTGCAGCGAACTCAAGCCGGCCTTCACGTCGCCCGCGCGCAGTTGAGCGGTGCCGGATCGGAACGCCTCCACCGCGGCTGCGCTCGGCTCGGATGCCGATGCGGCGGGCGGCGGCAATTCGACATTGACGGGCGCAACGCCATTCGGCGAGCCGCCATCGAAGGCCGACCCCGAGCCGACGGGCAGCGCCAGCGCGCCCAGCGCCAAAGCTCCGACTGCGATGCGGTTAAATGTCCGCATAGCACGACGTCTCGGCCTGCGCGCCAGGGTGGGTGACGGCGCCAAGACGCGCAGACCCGACCTGCTGGGCGTATTTCCAAATGTAGCCGGAGGTGAACTCGGACGCCGGCGCCTTCCAGCGCGCCTTGCGGGCCTCGAGCTCGGCTTGCGAGAGCTCGACCTCGAGCGTGCCGCGCTCGGCGTCGAGCCGAATGAGATCGCCGTCCTTGATCAGCGCGATCGGTCCGCCGACCGCAGCCTCTGGACCAACGTGGCCGACGCAGAAGCCGCGGGTCGCGCCCGAGAAGCGTCCGTCCGTAATCAGCGCGACCTTGCCACCCATGCCCTGCCCGTAAAGGGCGGCGGTGGTGGCCAACATCTCACGCATACCCGGGCCCCCGCGCGGACCTTCGTACCGAATGACGAGGACGTCGCCTTCC
>Ga0066388_100001508_pt1 | contig 13180 bp, 12 predicted proteins | sample PanSoiMetaGPlot6_FD_64539 | JGI IMG/M metagenome (GOLD analysis project Ga0066388, IMG submission 64539) | Tropical forest soil microbial communities from Panama analyzed to predict greenhouse gas emissions - Panama Soil - Plot 6 (Hybrid Assembly) | ecosystem: Environmental > Terrestrial >... | reverse complement strand
GATTGAAAGGAAAAGCCCTACTTCTCGAAAATCGCGAGAAGTGGGGCACTCTCGGTTTCTTGAAATTGATGATTACGCGACCGTCCGCAACTTCCCCGGCAGAAAGTGATACGGCGGCCAGGGGCCGCTCACCGACATTTCGCAGTCTTTCAACTGCTTGGCAGCGCTGGCATATCGGTTCTGGTATTTTTCAATGGATTTCGAATCAATCAGGTGGGCAATGTCTATCAGCATTCCGTCGGTATCAACCCGCTTACAGCTGATTTCTTCTTCCAGCGGATTGAACAGCCTGTGGACTTGAACCGAAAGCGCCTTGGCCTTGGTCTGGCGTTCACGATCAGCCATGGCTTTTTCCCGGAGCTTGGAGAGGTATTCGCCGCCAACCGTCTGAGGAACAATGACGTCCTGAAGCTGCTTCAGTGAGCCGTCGCGGACCAGCAGCTTGACATGCATCTCGGCCTTGCCCTTCAGGCGGGCTACGCTCTCACAAAAGGCGCGCCGATTCTGGCGAACAGCCTGGCGGAGGCAATCGTCTGAGTCAAATATCGTGCCAAATCGGAATGGCAGCACTGTTCCTTGCCGGAAACATACGCTTACGACACGGGCGTGGTCGAGAACATGGTTCTCGTCTAAAGTGGTCTTGGCACGGTCAAACTCGCTCACAACCACCGCAAACTCACCACAGGGATAGCTCATTACGAGTGCGTTGTGGACGCCCTGAATGCCGCTCATAACAAAGGGGCGCCGACTGCGGGTTCCATTCAGATTGCGAAGTTCAGTGAGGCAATACGCATACCAAGACATAAGAGGTCTCTCCAAAGCTGGTCTGAGGCAAGCAGCTAGCCTCGGTCTTTGAGACAACTCGTTAGTTCGAACCCGGGAAGAAATGGGCGGTTTAACACGGAACGGACGCCTAAAGCCGCGCCCAACTTCATTTTACCTCTGGGGAATCAATAAATGCAACTATTTCGTGGCAGTGTGCATCGAGGCGGCAGCTTTTCCTGCTTTATGCGGGGCGGAACGGCGAAAAAGATGGCTAACGCGACGTTGATGATGAGACTCGCAGGAACGCTGAGCCAGGTGAGTCCGAAACAGATGAAATAGGCAATTGGTCCCACGCCATATTGACGCGAGATGGCTTCGGCTGAATGCTGCGTGGTGGAATCGAGCAGCCCGCCTCTAACCACATGACGCCAAAGGATGTTGAAGAAGATTGCGATTACAAAATAGGTGCCGTTGAAGACCGCGGCCGCAATCGTCCTGCCCGGGGCGTAGTAGTGGGCTGCAAGCAGCGCTGTGGGAAACGGAACTACGCTTACGCCGAGGAGCAGTAGCAGGTTAAGGAACATCAGTCCGCTGTCTGAGCGTCGAATGTGGTTGAACAGCCGGTGATGATTCACCCACATGATCCCGATGAAAGAAAAACTGATGAGGTAGGCAATGTATGTGGGCCACTGCCGTCGCAATGCCGCACCTAGCGCTCCTTGGACGATGGTGGGGACGCGTACGTCAAGGATCAGCAACGTGATCGCGATGGCAAACACGCCGTCGGAGAAGGCCTCGATGCGGGACGTTTCAGAGGACATGAAAATCAAGTCATGAAATAGCACGTAGCACAGGCGGCTCGCCTGTGCAGAGCCGGACGAAATCGGCTGGATCGCTTTTGCTCCCCAGCACAGGCGAGCCGCCTGTGCCACATTGGACCGGGCATTCGATCAGTCGAATTTCAATGCCGCAGAATTTACCCTCTTCATCCTCTAGCTACTTCCACTGCTCTCAACACCGCCTGCGCCTTGTTCATGGTTTCCTGATACTCCGTTGCGGGATCAGAATCCGCCACAATCCCGGCGCCCACCTGCAGGTACGCTTTCTTGCCTTTCATCAGCAGCGTGCGAATGGCAATACAGGAATCGAGATTGCCGGCAAAGTCCGCATACAGCACCGAGCCGCCGTAGATTCCGCGACGCGTTGGTTCCAATTCTTCAATGATCTGCATAGCCCGAACCTTCGGGGCCCCGCTCAATGTTCCGGCGGGAAAACATGCCGCAAAGGCGTCCAGCGCATGCAATTCGGGACGCAACTTTCCTTCGAGCGCCGAGACAATGTGCATCACATGCGAATACTTTTCCACGTACATCAGGTCTTTGACTTTAACCGAGCCGTATTCGCTCACGCGGCCAAGGTCATTACGGCCAAGGTCGACCAGCATGACGTGCTCGGCGCGTTCCTTCTCGTCGGTCAACATTTTTTCCTGAAGTTGCGCATCTTCTGCCTCGTCTTTTCCCCGCGGATGCGTTCCGGCAATCGGACGATACTCTAGCTTGCGGCCGGTGACGCGGACCAGCATCTCCGGCGACGAGCCGAGCACCTGCGTGTCGCCCATTTTGAGGAAATACATGTACGGCGAGGGATTCACGGCCCGCAGCGCACGGTAAATCTCGAACGGCGGAACGCCGGGAACGAAGTCAAGACGCTGCGAAGGCACGACCTGGAAGATGTCCCCAGCAGCGATGTACTCTTTCGACCGGCGTACTGATTGCTCGAATTGCTCTCGCGTGACTCGCGGGTGAACTTTGAGCTTTCCAGCGGGTTTGGAAGAGGGGCGTTGCCACTCGGCTGGCCTCAGCCCGCGCGCGAGTTTCCCTTCCAGCGCGGCAATATCCGCCACGGCGCGGTCGAAAGCTTTGCGCGGACTCTCGCTCAAGACATCGGCTGAGGCGATGATGTGGATCTGATGCCGCAGGTGATCGAACGCAAGCAGACGGTCGAAAAACATCAGCGAGCAGTCGGGCAGTTTGAGGTCGTCTTCCGCGCTGTCGCCGATTGCTTCAAATTGCCGAACGATATCATAGGCGCAGAAGCCAACTGCGCCGCCCGTGAATGGAGGTAAGCCCGGAACCGTAACCGACTTGTGCTCGGTCAATAACCGCTTGGCGGCCTCGATCGCGTTGTCTTCGGTCTTTTGCCTTTTTTGGCCGCGAGTTACTGCAATTTCGCCCTTATGGGCGTGCAGCTGCATATACGGTCTGGCGCCCAGGAACGTGTAACGCCCGATCTGTTCACCGCGCTCCACGGATTCAAGTAAGAATGCATTTTGCTCTCCTCGTGAAATAGCGAAGAACGCCGATACTGGTGTCATCAAATCGGCCATGATCGATTTGACGACTGGCACGAGCGTGGACTCGCGCGCAAGGTGGGAAAATTCTTTGTAATCGGGACGAAGCATCCGGACAATCCACCGCTTGCGCCAGCACTGCACAGAAAGCGCTTAGGGATCAAACATTATACGGGGGAACGAGCTAGGCACCTATGCGGACACGAGTGTCCGCACCACACGTTCAGAGAATTTTCTTGCCGAATGCCGAGAGCGCCAGCTCCACCGCCAAATCCGCCGTGCGGTTGTGCTCATCAATGACAGGATTTACTTCAACAATCTCGAAGCTCAACATGCGGCCGTGGTCGGCGATGATCTCCATTGCGAGGTGCGCTTCTCGGTAGGTTGCGCCTCCGCGGACCGGAGTGCCAACGCCGGGTGCATCTTCGGGATCAATCCAATCCATGTCGAGAGAAACGTGGTATCCGGCGGTGCCGCGTCCGGCAATGCGCAAAGCTTCTTCTGTAACTGTACGCATGCCGCGCTCGTCTATGTCGCGCATGGTAAAGACATCAATTCCTGCGCGGCGCACGTTTTCCTTCTCGACTGAATCAATGTCGCGCACGCCGACGAGCACGCAATTATCCGGCGAAACCTTTGGACAAAAGTTGAAAATGTTGGCCAGCTCCGGCGGCCCCAACCCCATGATTGCCGCCAGAGGCATGCCGTGCACATTGCCGCTGGGTGAGCTATCCGGAGTGTTGATATCGGTGTGCGCGTCAATCCAGATCAGGCCGATCTTCTGCCCCTGCTTCCGGTAAAACTCCGCAACACCGGAAACACTGCCAGCGCCCACGGAATGATCGCCGCCTAAGACCAGCGGCACTTTGCCCGCTTCGAGTGTTCTGAGGACAAGCTCAGCGGCCTTGGTACAGGTGGCCGTGATTTCCTTCAGATATTTCGCGTGAGGATCTCCTGCCGATTTCTGCTCAGGAATAGGGACTGCGATGTTTCCCGCATCCTCGACGACGTAACCCAACTGCTCCAGGCGTGCCTCAAGGCCTGCCACCCGCACCGCGGATGGGCCCATGTCCACGCCACGCCGCGACTGGCCCAGGTCAAGCGGCACACCAATGACACGAATTTTTCTTGCCACAATGCTGGCGGAAGTTGCAGTCGAGGTCATCATGAGTTCTGTCTATTTTCCAAGAGCATCTGGCAAGCCCTTGTAGTAACGGAATCCTTCAACCGGTTTGCCGTCTTTCGTCTGGATTTGGCTCCGCGCATGGTCCTTCAACTCTTTCAGCTCTGTCTCAGATAGGTTTGGCTTGTAATTTTTCCAGCCGGGTCCGTATTGGCTCACGTATTTCGAGAAGGCATTGACTTTCTTCTCAGCAAAGTCGCTGATGTCAACCCAGGTGTTTTCATCTCCATGATCGTAGTCGTTGTAGAACAGATACTCAGGAATCATGTATTCCTTAAGCCCTTCTTGAGTTATCTGGCCTTCAAAGAGCAGGCGCCACATTGCCGCGCGGGCCGCATCCGCAGCGAGATAAGAGGCAGCGCGGTGATCAGACTTATGCCATCGCTGATAATTCTTCCCCGGGTCCCATGCCATCAGTACATCGGGACGCAACTTTCGAATCCATCGCACCAGGTTTTCGACCACAGCCTTGCGGTCCTCGAACTCCAGAAGTCCATCGTCGTATCCCAGATTGATGTAGTGGTCAGCAGGAATTCCTAGTTCACCCAGCGCTGCCAATTCTTCTTGCCTGCGAATCTGTGCGAGCTGCGTACGCGACAAGTTCGGGTCTTGGGTCCCGACGTTTCCTGTCGTGAGTGTAACGATGTAAACCTGATTCCCATGTGCCTGTAGCAAAGCCAACGTGCCATGCGAGTGGGCGTCATCATCGGCGTGGGCACCGATGAGCATAGTCGTCTTTCCAGTCCACTTTTCAACCGGAACGTCAGGCCTCTGCACAGGCGGCTGAGCAAACATGAGAACAGGAAGCAACAAGAAACAGCACGCAGCAGCTAATGGTTTCATAGTGCTCACCCCGATTATGGATACAGCCTGTGCAGCGTCCTGGCAAACGGAATTGTCTCCCTCACATGCTCCAGCCCGCAGATCCATCCCACTACGCGTTCAATGCCCATGCCGAAGCCGCCGTGGGGAACGCCGCCGTACTTCCGCAAATCGAGATACCACTTGAATGCTCCTTCTGGCAAACCGTGCTCATGAATGCGCTTGAGCAGCAGGTCGTACGACGCCGTGCGCTGCGAGCCGCCGACGATCTCGCCGTAACCTTCGGGCGCGAGCACGTCAACACACAAAGCCAGCTCAGGCCGTTGCGGGTCCGGTTCCATATAGAAAGCCTTGACCTCCGCCGGATAACGATGCACCATCACAGGTTTCTCGAATTGCGCTGATAGATATGTCTCGTCGGGCGATCCCAGGTCTCCGCCCCATTCGAATCTTGCCTCCAAAGCACCCTTTTCGTGGCCTTCCTGCAGCATTTTGACTGCTTCGTCGTATGTAATACGGGGGAACGGCGGCGCGACCTTCTCCAAGTGCGAAACGTCTCGCCCGATGGTTTGTAAATCCGCGCGCCGCTTCCTGAGGCAGCGTTCAACGACAAAGCTGATCAACCCTTCGGCAAGATCCATCAGATCTTCGAGCGTTGCATAGGCAACTTCAGGTTCGACCATCCAGAATTCAGTGAGATGGCGCCGAGTCTTCGATTTCTCCGCCCGAAACGTGGGCCCGAAGGAATACACCTTGCCAAGAGCCATTGCCGTCGCTTCGATATACAGCTGGCCGGACTGCGTTAAATATGCCTGCTCGTCGAAGTAATCCACCGGGAACAGAGTTGTCGTGCCTTCGCACGCGGCGGGTGTGAGAATCGGCGGATCGGTAAGCGTGAATCCACTGTCGTCAAAAAAATCGCGGCAGGCTTTGATGATCTCCGCGCGCACCCGCAGAATTGCCGCCTGGCGCGGAGTCCGGATCCAGAGATGGCGGTGGTCCATAAGAAAATCCACGCCATGCTCCTTCAGAGAAATCGGGAAGGGCTGATCGTCGGGCACTCGCTGCAGGACCTGCACATTGGAGACATCCAGTTCGTAACCGCCGGGAGCACGTTTATCAGCGCGGACCTTGCCCTCGACGATTACACTCGACTCCTGCGTGAGGTTCTTTACCGCTTCAAATACTTCCGGCGTAACTGCGTTCTTGGGCACCACCCCCTGAATGATGCCGCTTCCATCCCGAAAAATGGGGAATAGTAATTTGCCGCTTTCGCGCAGGTTGTAGAGCCATCCGCGAATAGTAACGGAGTGGCCATCGTGGTTTCCGATCTCCGAGATTGTGGCAACCGGATTCATCACAAAAAATTGAATCATTGAATCATCGGATCATTGAATCATTGAAAAACTCGAATCGTGCGGTGTTCAATGATTCAATCGCTCAATGACTCAATGATTCAATGTTCACGCAGGGACTAGCTGTCCAAACACTTCTCCCATCTTTTCGACGGGATTGATTTTTTCGTTTTCTTCGATCTCTAACAGCATCGGCGGTCGGTTGGGCGCGCCGCTCAGCAGTTCCAGCGTTTCCTTCCAATTAATCGTCCCCGAGCCGGGCCAGAGGTGAGAGTCTTTATCCTTCGCATTGTCGTGAACGTGTGTCGAGTGCACATAGCCCTTCAGGGTTTCGAACGAGGACGGCACGTCGCTCATGATGTGGGCATGTCCCGTGTCAAAGCACACACCGACGTCATCGAAGTGTGTGGTGCGAATGAATTCCACCAGCCGGTCCGGAGTGGAAAGATCGTTAGGAATGTTTTCGAGCAGTACACGCACCCCGAGCGGTTTTGCGAATGCACGCAGATGTTCGACTGATGTCATGGCCGCTTCGAACTTACGCTCGTTATAAGACTCGTTCGGCGTACCGATGTGTTGAATCAGGAAACGGAATGGTATGTGCTCGGCCAGTTCGATGGCACGCTTGATCTCATCCATGGCTTCAATTCGCGAGGCCCGATCGGTGGAAGCGATGTTGATGGGCGGCGCGCCCGTGCGTCCCCATTCATAATCAGCGAAAAGAGGCGCATGCACGGAATGCAAAGGGACGCCGCTGGTTCGGAACCAGTCGGCGATTTCACGAACGTGCTGTTTGCGATTGGCATAGTCCAGGTGCTGGCGCGCGCCGAAAATTTCGATGGCTTGCGCGCCACCGCTCACGAGTTTGTCGAGCAAGCCCGGATGCAGCCGTTCCTTTACGTAGATGTAAGTGGAAACCGCTTTCAGCATGTGGCTACTCAAAAAGCGAGTGGACTTTTGAGGCTAGACCAGCACGCACGCAACCGTCAAATCACTCGGGTGTACTAAGCCGCCCGCGTCTTTCTACGTTTCCGCCTGCCGGCGAGTTTCCGGCCTGGTTTCACTTTTGCCACCACCATTTGGTACGAATTCGCGATCCCGTCTCGAAGCTCGGCGTCGGACAGCGCCTCCGGGGTTTCCAGCGTCACCCATTTGTAGCGTCCCACGTAAGCAGCCGCAGAAATGCCTTCTCGCTCCGTCAGCTCAGCAAATCCCTCGGGGTTGCACTTAAATGTAACCCGCACCGGCACACTACCGAGCCCGACAATGGTGAAGAGCTTCCCATGAATCTTGAAGCAAAGCTCGTCTCCCCACTGCAAGCTCTCAGTCACGCCTCGGAACGATAGGCAATAGGCACGAATGGCATCCAGGTCCATTGCGGCTCCTAGACTTGTTGACGGGCCTCTCCCAAGGTGACTTGGACATCCATTTTTCGCTTCCCTCGATAGATGGTGACCTTGACCGAGTCGCCGGCGCGATGGCTGTTCATGAGCCGCGAAAGCTGCTGCTGGTCCTGGACTTCCTCTCCGTCAATCGCAACGATCAAGTCGCCGCCGATCATGATGGGGGTGTTGCCCAGGTACGCTCGTTCGCTGCCGCCACGAAGCCCCGCGCGCTCCGCTGCTCCGCCGGGAACGACTCGAATGATGAGCAGGCCAGAATCAGCGGCGAGGCCTAATTCGTCGGCGATGTCAGGGCTGATCGGAAGCGTTAACACGCCCAATGCCGGACGGCGGACGGTGCCCAGCGTCAATAGGTCATTGAGCACGGCTTTGGCAGTATTGATAGGAATCGCGAATCCGATGCCCGCGCTTTGGCCAACGTTGGAGGCAATCATTGTGTTGATTCCAATGACTTCGCCATGCGAATTCAGCAGCGGCCCGCCTGAGTTGCCGGGATTAATAGCGGCGTCCGTCTGAATCGCCTCTTCGATTCGCACCCCATCGGGTTCCTCGACGGAGCGGATCGAACTTACAATTCCGCTGGTAAGTGTTCCAGATAAGCCAAATGGATTCCCGATGGCATAAACCTTCTGCCCCACCTGCAGACTGCGCGAATCGCCGAGCGCCAAGGGTTGCAGGTCCGGCGCTTTGATCTGAACGATAGCCAGGTCATGCGAACGGTCCGTGCCGACAACAGAAGCACGATACTTCTTAAAATTGTGTAAGGTGACTTCGACCTGTCGCGCGTCGGCGATCACGTGATAATTGGTAAGCACGTGCCCTTCCCGATCAAGGATGAAGCCGGAACCCTGGCCCTCCTGCGGCACCAGTCCGTAGAAAAAATCAAACGCCATCGCTTTGGAGGTAACGTTGACCACCGAGGCTATGTTTTTTCGGTAGACGGAAATGTTGTTCTGTTCGTCCGAGTCGAGCGCTTCATTGCTCGCCGCCTGCGTGATCTCTATTCTCTCCGGCGGAGTATTGACGGTGCGAAGCGTGCCGGAGCGGTAGGTTGTGTAGTAAAAGAAAGCTCCAACCAACAGAGCTGCGATTGCGAGCGGTCGAACGAACCTCATGGAGCTGAGCACCTTACGGGCGAAAATGTCCCAACAAAAACATTCTACTGTGATTCTGTAGCTTGAGGCGCGCGCGGGATCCGGCACACCAGGACAGATGCGTTCGCGTAGGGACACTCCAGCCCCGTGATATCTGGCTGCTGCACAACCACCCAATCTACGCCGTAGCGCGTCCTGAGAAGCTCAAAATCGTCTAGCTGAAAATGACTCCAGCCTTGCAGCGAATGCACTTGGTCGGCCCAGGTTTCCGACAATGCGGAAAACATGCTGACCGCACCGCTGTCCTTGATACGGTCGGCAAGCATGGAACGTTCCGCGATCGCACGAAATCCATGCTGGTCTTCTCCCGGCATTCGCATGTGGTCAGGGTCGAGCGCAAAGTAGGCATCTGTCGGCGTGTGCTCGCGTACCCAAAGGAACGCCTGCACCCAGGGATTTTGCGAACTTCGTCCGGGCCACTCGACGTGAGGTGTTGCCGGAAACAGTTGCTGTTGGACGTAGAACATTCCAACGTTAAGGGTCAGAAGGCCTGCGAAAAGGGGAAGGCGCAAATTTCGCTGTGAACCGAAAATCCAATCTGCGAGCCAGCCGCCCGAAATCGCGAATAATAGGATGTAAACCAAATGCAGACTACGCATAGGTTGCAGCTCCGCAAATCTTGCAAGCTGAGGAACTGAGAGCGCCAGTGCGGCGATGACAAATAAGACGACAAAGCCTACGGTGGCGCGCCACAGAGTCTCCACCGCGTGGAGATTCTTCCTCCCGGCTGCCCGTCCGAGAAACCACAGGATGATGACTGGACCAACAATTCCCAGCCACTCGTACCACTGCCAGCGCAGTAGAAAAAAATAGGGGCGGCTATCGAGCACCTGCCGGTAGGAACTGGTCACTGGAGGGAAAAAGAATGCCGGCAAGACCATTGTAAGTGCCCCGGAAGCCTCGATTCTGCTGCGTTGCTGCCAAATTAGCAGTAATGCAAAAAACGCGGTGAATCCCGCCATCAGCGGATGCAACATCGCGGCAAGCAAAATCCACAGCGCAGCCAACCCGTATTTTCGCTGGATGGCCGCCAGCACAATCCAAATTGCCGCCACTGTAGCGAAGGAGCGAGTGTTCAAGTACTGGTCCATGATGTAAAGCGCCGTCCCCGCAACAGGAATAGTTAGCAGAGAGGCGACCAGTAGTGCGCTGCCCCACGCCGCGCGCGAGGATCCAAAACATACTTGCCCTAGTTTCCAGCAGGCTAGGAGCAGCGAAAAAATGCATCCCACATGCCACAGTAGTAGTCCCCATTCGAGCGTAGTGTGCGTCAGCCGCACTGATGCTGCAATCAGATTCGGAAACAGCGTCAACTTCGCATGCGAAGAGAAAAATGCGTCGTTATAGGGGTAAAGGCTCGGATTTAGGAGCTGCTTGATTCCGGGCACGTAAATCTCGGCGTCTTCAACGAAAGGGTGATAACCGTGCACCAATACCGCGGTCCCTGCGACCAGGAATACAAACAAGATGGTTCGCGGACTCGCGCTGGAAGATGTTTTCAATGGGAATTCAATTTATGCCTGAGAGCTGCCGACGGTTCCGCGAGCATAGTAGTCGGCGAGTCCCGGTTCAAGCCGCCGCCCATCGGGATTGAAAATTCGGAAGTGGCCCAAGCCCCATTTCTGCAGCGCAAACTGTAGCGTCGTCGCAAGAACGCCGAGGCCGTATGTCACGCTTCGACGGAAGTTAATGGACGAAGCTTCCGGGAAGTATTTCGTCGGACAGGAAACCTCGCCGATGCGGAAGCCGAAATAGGCACATTGCGCCAGCATCTGGTTATCAAATACAAAGTCGTCGGAATTTTCGAGCAAAGGCAACTTGGTCAAGACTTCGCGGCTGAAGGCGCGATATCCGGTGTGGTATTCCGACACTTTGATTCGCAGAAAGAAATTTTCAAACGCCGTAAGGAACCGGTTGAAAACATACTTGTAGAGCGGCATGCCTCCGCGAAGCGCCTGCCCGCCGATGATTCTGGAGCCCAGCACGACATCGTAAACGCCATACGCGATCATGCTGGCCATGGCGGTCACCAGCAGCGGCGTGTACTGATAGTCGGGATGCAGCATAATCACCACATCCGCGCCCTCGGCTAACGCCTCGGTGTAGCAAGTCTGCTGGTTGCGTCCATAGCCGTAATTGCGGTCGTGGACAAAGTGCACCAGGCCCAGTTCACGCGCTATGTCCACGGTGCGGTCGGCGCTTGAGTCGTCCACAAGAATGCGGATATCAACAATGTCGGGCAACTCATCTACTGTTGCGCGCAGCGTTTTCTCCGCGTTGTAGGCGGGCATTACGACGGCGATGCGTTTTCCGTTGAGCATGAGAAAACTGTTGGCTCTCAGCCGTCAGCTTTCATCTAAAACCCCGCCGAACGAGTGTTCACCGCTTGGTTGAGAGTTGATAGCTGAGAGCTGATAGCTTGGCTTCCTGATTTACACTCATCATACCCCATGAGTTCCCCCGCCTCGCCGCAAACCACATTTCCGATCTCTACTCGCGGCACGGTTTTACTTCACTTGAATTTCCTTCTCACTGGCATCGTGATGACTTTTTTGGGACCGATGCTGCCGATCCTTTCGGCCCGCTGGAACCTGAATGATGAACAGGCGGGCTATCTCAGCTTTTCACAATTTCTGAGCTCCATGTTCGGGATGCTCTTGTCCGGCATGCTGGTGGGTCGTGTTGGTTACCGGACTACGTTCATCATTGGCCTGGTGACGATGGCTTCCGGCGTGACGCTACTCGCATCTGGGCCGTGGCTTTTGGGAATCGTCGCCGTTTGTATTTTCGGTTTTGGCCATGGGATCACTACTCCCGCTGGAAATTTGCGTACGGCGGAAATCAATCCACAGCGAAGCGCCTCCGCGCTGAACGTGATCAATGCGGTGTGGGGGATCGGCGCGATGAGCTCGCCGTTTCTCGTCGCGCTTGCGCAACGCGGCCACCGGCCTGATCTGTTTCTCTACGGGACCGCGGCCGCGCTTATGGTTGTCTTGCTTCCATTCTTATTCGTTCGCTTTGTTCCAGACGTTCGAACCGAGACACGCTCGCCGGCGAACATGCGAGATGGGTGGAAAGCCAGCACATTGGTTCTGATTTGCGCTCTGTTCTTCGTCTATGTGGGAACCGAAACTTCGTTCGGAGTTTGGATCGCCTCGTATGCCAAGCGGCTGAATTCGAGCAGTCGATCGCTATGGGCAATGACGCCTGCGTTCTTCTGGGGAGCGTTGCTTGCCGGCCGGCTGCTGGCGCCATTTGCTCTGAAATTCCATCGCGAGACCACAGTCGCCAAACTTGGTTTGACTCTGGCCCTTGCGGGCGGCCTGGTGATTGTGTGGGCTCGGGATATGGGGTCGCTTATTCCGGGTTCAATTCTGGCCGGCCTCGGTCTCGCATCCATCTTCCCGATCAGCGTTTCGTTGTTCCCGCACTGGTTTGGCGACTCCGAACGCAACGCCAGCAGTGCGGTTTTCGCCAGCGGCAACACCGGAGGTGCGGTCCTACCGTGGCTTGTTGGCACACTGTCCACCCACACGGGAAGCCTGCGGCTCGCGCTCATGGTCCCCTTACTGGGAGCCGCAAGCATGCTGGTGTTCTATGTCACTCAGGGCGCCCGGCGCGAGGGGATTCCAGCTGTGCTCAGTGGGCCGGCAAAATGATCAGCATGATATCCAGCGGCTTCCGCACAACCTCCAACGCTCCATCGTTGTTGATAAACTAAAGCCTAGAATTTCAAGTCTCATGTCACGCACTCTCTTCGACAAGGTCTGGGACGCACACGTTGTCTCAGCGCCGGATGGCCAATTGCCACTTTTGTATGTGGACCTGCACCTCGTGCATGAAGTCACATCACCACAGGCATTCGACGGATTGCGTTCTGCCGCGCGCAAGTTACGTGAGCCGCGCCGCACTATTGCAACCGTTGATCACAACGTTCCGACTGAACCTCGGGGCACGCCAATTTTCGATCCGATTGCGAAGAAGCAGATCGAAGTTTTGCAGAAAAACTGCCGCGATTTTGGCGTACGTCTTTTTGATATTGATTCTCCGGAACAGGGTATTGTGCATGTGATCGGGCCGGAACTCGGATTTACGCACCCGGGCATGACTATCGTTTGCGGCGACAGCCATACCAGCACGCACGGGGC